>OCPY01000142.1_pt1 | contig 67015 bp, 72 predicted proteins | sample 1538821 | NCBI WGS metagenome assembly OCPY01 (sample SAMN04571728, study PRJEB22368) | human gut metagenome | biome: human gut; material: stool | host: Homo sapiens | place: Luxembourg | collected 2012-12-07 | reverse complement strand
TTTACAAGAATATACTATATTATTATTTGATTTATATTTCATAAAAGTATTATATAACTATTAAAAATATAATACAATAAAAAACAATGATATCGAATCATTGTTTTTTAGCGAGCTTATATCCCCATAAATAAATTTAGGGGCTTTACGCTCGCATTTGGTAAAATAATCAGCAGAAAATTTACGGATAAATTCTTTTAGGATTATTTGTTTATCATTTTCAGCTGTGATTTCTTTAATAGTGCCAAAAACTATGACACTAGAATAAGCGGTAGTGAATTTTTCCGGAATGACAGTATCTTGATTTATAACACAAAAAGAAGCTTTATTATTTTGATGGATAATATCTAATTTGCGACCTACATTGGCACAGTGAAAATAGATTTTGTCATTGAGATATACATAGTTTAAGGGAACGGTATAAGGAAAAGATTTTTCATCGCAAAGTGCCAAAATACCATGAGTTTTTTGTTTTAGAATAGCTATATTTTCTGATGAAGGTAAAGCTTGTTTAAATCTACGCATAACAAATCTCCTTTAAGATGATAAATTAATATACATTAGTTCCATCAAAATGAGGTACAAATTTAGTTGTAGCTGTTTTACCTTGTTGGATATAACAATTTTTAAAGCCTAAATCAAGTGCATAATCTACAACTTTATCATATTCAAAAGTTGTCAATTTGCGTTTTAGTTTAGGATGCGTAAGTGCTTTATACATAGGCGTATATTGGTTCATAAGGCTAAGATAAACATCATCATGATATTTTTCCCAGATATATTTTACGATTTTCATACTTTCTTTATAATACCATGGCAAGATTAAATGGCGAATGATGACGCCTTTTTGCATGATATTATCTTTAAATTGTGGTTTACCTATAAGTTCAAACATTTTATCAATGGCTTCTTTGACTACTTGAGGATAATCAGGAGCATGGGAAAATTCTTTGGCTGTATCTGGTGAGTAGTATTTAAAATCAGGTAAGAATACATCAATATAGTCTTTGAGCATTTCTAAGACTTCAACTCGTTCATAGCCACTTGTATTATAGACTACAGGAATAGATAGACCTTGTTTTTTGGCTAATTTTAGAGCTTCAATTATTTGTAAAACGTAATGAGTTGGTGTTACTAATTCTAAACAGTGGGCATTACGAGCTTGTTGTTCTAAAAAAATTTGAGCTAAACGCTCAATAGTTACAGGAAATCCTTTACCTTCAGTACTGATTTCGTGATTTTGGCAGAAGATACATCTCATATTACAATGAGAGAAAAAAACCGTGCCTGCTCCATTTGTTCCGGATAGGCACGGTTCTTCCCATTGATGTAAGGATACGAGAGCAATTTCCACTTTATCACTAGCATGACAAACACCATAATTTTTAGTGCGGTCAACATGGCATAAACGAGGGCAAAGTGTACAATTTTGCATATCCATAAAAAACACCTTTTACTTAATGATTTGCTAATTTAAAAATAGCATAGACGTCTTGATAATTTAGTGGTGAAAAATTGCCAATGGTTTTTGTATTATTATCTGTACACATTGAAGTGAGATAAGTCAATTCTTCATCAGTTAATGTTTTTCCCACTAATTGGCTGATATTTATAGGTAAGTTTAGACTAGTGAAGAAGTCTTCAAAATGTTTGATAGTTTCAAGGGCAATAGTTTCATCAGTTTTATTTAATGTATCAATATTAAATAAGATTTTTCCTAGATGACAAAAACGCTGAATATCTTTTTGATAGATATATCTAGCCCATGATGACCAGATAGCAGTCAATGAGGCTCCATGAGTAGCGTTATATTTAGCACTTAATTCATGACCAAATTTATGTACACTAAAATCTTTAGTGCGACCAAGACCTGTTATATCATTGTGGGATAAAGAACCAGCATACATAATTTCACTATGAGCAATATAATTTGTAGGCTCACTTATCATGATTGGAGCTTGCGTGATGACATCTTTTAATAGACCTTCAGCGATATAATCTGTGAGATAATTATTTTGTTCTTTGGCAAAATAACGTTCTAATGTATGCATTAAAATATCGGCAATACCACAGGCTTTTTGATAATTTGGGGCACTGTAAGTTAATTGAGGGTTCATAATAGCAAAACATGGACGATTAAATGGCGTACTAAGACCACGTTTTTGACCTGTTTGTTCGTTAGTTAAAACAGCAGAATCACTTGTTTCACTACCGGCAGCAGCTAAAGTAACAATGCTACCCATAGGAGTAGTATTAGTCAAGGTTATTTTTTTTGTCCAGATATCCCAAATATCATTTTGTGGATATTTCAGACCATGTGCAATGGCTTTAGCTGTATCGATGACAGAACCGCCACCGATAGCTAAGACAAAATCAATATTAGCTTGATATGCTTTTTTTACAGCATCATTTACAAAGCGAACAACAGGATTTGGCTGAACGCCACCTAAGGTCATATAAGATAAATTATCATTGGATAATTGTTGACAAATTTTATCAAGTAGTCCAGAACGTTTTACTGAGCCACCGCCATATACTATTAATACATTATGACCATTGTATTTTTTGATTAATGAAGCAGTGGATAATTCACTATCTTTGCCAAAAATAATTTCTGTAGGACAGTAAAATTTAAATTTTTCCATAATAAAACCTCAACAAAATTAATTTTGAAGAATATCAGAAACAACTATATCAGATAATGAAGAAACAATTTTATCAGCACGAGATAAATCTTGTGGGCCAGAATTTGGATTATCATATGCGATACAATAAGCTCCAGCATCTTTAGCCGCCATAATACCAGCAGTAGCATCTTCAATTACTACGCAATCAGCTGGTGCAAAGCCTAAAGCTTTAGCTGTTAATTGATAAATTGCAGGGTTTGGCTTGCTAGCAGGAAGTTCTGCACCACTTAAAATATATTCAAAACAATCCATTAAGCCGAATTTTGTTAAAACAGCATTGATAACTTTTCTATCAGCAGAAGAAGCCAAAGCTACGGGAATACCTTCGCTGTGTAATTGATAAAGTAAATCTAAAACGCCATCAATAGGATAGATGGAATTACTTTCTTGAATATATTCTAAATAAATGCGATGTTTATAATCGACCATTTCTTGAATAGAAACGGGAGTTGTAGCAAATTTGGCAAAATCTGTAAAAAATGCTTTGGCAGAACGACCAACATAGGCTACACAATCTTCCATACTACAAGGGATACCAAAATGTGTTAAAGTGCGTATTTTCATATCAGCATGAATGGATTCACTATCGATTATGACTCCGTCCATATCAAAAATAACTGCTTTCAATTAGGTGCTCCTCCATTTTATATATTAATATTGTAAGTAATTTTACACTTACAATAACTTAGCATATCATTCAAAATCTAAAACTGCAAGGATATTTAAATATATTTATGATTATTCATGGTTAAATTTATCGATTATGAAATTTTGAAAACGATGGGCAGCAAGGGAAAGAGGTTTATTAGCATACCATGCAAGACCGATATCACGAGTGCATTTTGGATTATCTACAGAAATGAATTTTATATCGAGATGTTCCATTCCAGGAATTTTAGGCACGAGTGAAACACCTAAATTAGCTGCTACTAAACTAGCTACAGTAACAATTTCATCACCTTCAAAACGTATTTTAGGGCGAATAGAAGCTACTTCAAAGATATGTTCAGTTTTAGTGCGTAAACCATACATTGGTTTTAAAGTAATAAATGGTTCGCTAGCAACTTCTGTGATATTTATAGAACTGCGATGAGCAAGTGGGTGAGTTGAAGGAACGATGATAAATAATTCTTCTGTTAATAATGGAACCCAAGCGATGCCTTCAGAATTTATCGGAGAACTGCAAAGGCATAAATCGGACTCTCCTTTGAATAATTGTTTTGATAATAAGAAAGAATGATTTTGACTAAGGCGAAATTGTATTTTAGGATAGATTTTACGAAACTCTTTTAATAATTCTGGCACAAGATATACACCTAAAGAGTGCATAAAAGATAAATTTACGACTCCGCTATCTGGTTCAGCCATATTAGTTATATCTTGGCGGGCAGTTTCTAATTCTTGCAAGATACGTTCAGCATAAGTTAAAAATGTTTGACCATATTGAGTTAAATTTACTTTACGGCTATCTCTGATGAAAAGAGGTATATTTAAATCTTTTTCTAAGCGACTGATTGAACGACTAAGTGCTGGCTGAGATACATTCAGAGATTTTGCTGCTTTAGTAAAGTTTTTTATATGGGCTAGAGCAACAAAATATTCTAGTTGATTTAATTCCATAAAAAAGCCTCCAAATCCAAACTAATGGTAGTATTTCTAATGTGAATACTTTATATTTGATTATATTATAAGCTAGATTTGATATTTTGTATAATTATATGAAGCAAATATTGACAATAAATTTAAAATATTTTATCATAAAAGGAAATTAATGCTGATATAGCTCAGTTGGTAGAGCAATGTATTCGTAATACATGGGTCGCAGGTTCAAATCCTGTTATCAGCTCCATTTTGACAGATAATATAATTAAAACTATAACAAAAAGCTACTTTATAATAATTATTATGATGAGTAGCTTTTTTTATTTAAATACTTGCAGTTGAATTTTTTCTGTGGTATTATGTGGTTCGTAACAAACAATAGTGAACAGTATCAATATATATTAATAATTTGAACTGTATCTTAGTTGTTTAATTTTAAATAAAATAATTTAATAAGGTAAAATTTAAAAAGAAAAAAGACGCTTGGATCACTAAGACCGAGACGAACTTGCAGAATTTTAAATATAAAATATAGTTGATGGATTTTTTGTTATGAAATCAAATCAATTATATTTAATCAATAGGGAAAGTGCATTTCGTGTCGAGATGTACTTTTTTTGTGCTTTTATGTAAGTTCATTACAGTCTCTTTTTGTTTGTTATAAGAACATTAAAGGAGAAGAAAAAAATGATTTTATGTCAAGATGTGGCTAAATTACGTGAATTAGTCGCTAATTTTAAGAAGGAAAACAAATCTATTGGTTTGGTACCAACTATGGGAGCATTGCATGAAGGACATGCTTCACTTATTAATGCTTCAGCAAAAGAAAATGATATTACAATCGTCAGTGTGTTTGTAAATCCTACTCAGTTTGGACCAAATGAAGATTATGAAGCTTATCCTCGTACTTTGGAAAATGACTGCATAGTGGCACAAAATGCAGGAGCAGATGTAGTATTTGCACCAAAAAATAAAGATTTATATCCTAATGAAGATATGACATGGGTAGAAGTTACAGGTGATATCACAAAAGTTTTATGTGGTAGAACAAGACCTATTCATTTCCGTGGAGTTACTACAGTAGTTAGTAAATTATTCAATTTATCTCGAGCAGATAGAGCATATTTTGGCTTAAAAGATGCTCAGCAAACAGAAGTTTTACGCCGTATGGTTGATGATTTATTTTTCAATGTAGAACTTCGCATTATGCCTATCGTTCGTGAAGCTGATGGACTTGCAAAAAGTTCAAGAAATACTTATTTATCTCCAGAAGAAAGAAAATCTGCGTTGATTTTATCTAAGAGTTTAAGATTGGCAAAAGAAGCATTTACTAATGGTCAAAGAGATGTAGAAGCTATATTAAATTTAGTAAAAGATACTATACAGTCTGAAAAAACAAGTCAAATTGATTATGTAGAAATGTATAAATTGCCAGGATTAAAACCAGTAGGAAATAAAATTGAAGGCAGAGTATTATTAGCTTTAGCTGTAAAATTTGGTACAACTCGTTTAATAGATAATGTCATTTTGGAGGATAAATAATAATGTTATACAATATGTTTCATGGAAAAATTCATCGTGCTACAGTAACTCAAGCAAATTTAGAATATATGGGAAGCATCACTATCGATGAAGAGTTGTTAGAGCTTGCAGGTATTTTACCAGGAGAAAGAGTACAAGTAGTAAATAATAACAATGGTGCTAGATTAGAAACTTATACAATTGCAGGTAAACGTGGTAGCGGTGTAATTTGTTTAAATGGAGCAGCAGCACGTAAAGCACAAGTTGGCGATACAGTTATTATTATTGCTTATGCGATGATGACAAAAGAAGAAGCTCAAAATTTAGTACCAGATGTAGTCATGGTTGATGAACATAATCGACCAGTAAGAGTACGCGGTACAGAACTTGAAGGCGAAATTGGTTAATATATAATATTATTTTAAATAGAATTTTATAAAACAATTAAAAATAGGTTGAGCATGGATTTATGAAAATAAAGTCTAAAGTGTTTAACCTATTTTTTTTTAGTTTATTGCTATATAATAAAATTTAGCAATTTATGATGGAGATGATTTTGGTGAAATTAATAACTTTAGCAGGGCCACCATCTGTGGGCAAAACTTCTGTAATTTTGCGATTAATAGAAGTGTTACATAAAGAAAAGCAAAAAGCAGGTGTTATTAAATTTGATTGCTTGACGACTTTTGATAAAGAACCATATGAAAAAGCGAATATACCAATACAGATTGGTTTATCAGGAAAATTTTGTCCAGACCATTTTTTTATTAGCAATATTGAAGAAGCTGTAGCTTGGGGAAAAAGTCAAAATTTAGATTATTTAATTACCGAAAGTGCAGGTCTTTGCAATCGCTGTTCACCATATATTCAAGATGTATTAGCTATTGGTGTAATAGATTGCTTATCAGGGATTAATACGCCGAGAAAAATTGGGCCAATGGTGAAATTTGCAGATGTAATAGTCATCACTAAAGGAGATATTATTTCTCAAGCTGAACGCGAAGTATTTATGTATAATGTCTATCAAGCAAATCCTAAGGCACAAGTTATTTTTATCAATGGCATAACTGGTCAAGGTGCATTTATGTTGAAAAAATATATAAATAAAATTGAAGATATAGATACATTAGAAGGAAAAAAATTGCGTTTTACTTCGCCAGCTGCTGTATGTTCATATTGTACAGATGAAATGCGTATTGGTGAAAAATATCAATTGGGCATGACTAAAAAAATGGAATTTAATTGATTAGGTGGAAATTATGGATTTTAAAGAATTTGTAGAAACTCATACAATTGGAGAAATAAAAAAAGCGTATCCTCAAATCAAAGATTATTTGGATAATACAGGTTTATGGAATTTGCCGGATAATTTGACTTTTGCTAAGGCTTTTGAAGATATAGATGAAGAAGATTTATGGCAAGTAGGTATTCGTGATGGCAATATTGCTGATGAACTAAAAAAATATCTTTCAGCTATGCAGAATTTAGAAAATAAAGATGAGGTAAAAGTACATAAATTAACCATCAATGGTGGCAAAAATAAATTGGGCGAAGCTGAAAATATCCAAGTAGAGATTTTTGCAGGGCAAGTAATAAGTATTGTAGGGCCAACAGGTTCTGGAAAAAGTAGATTGCTTGCAGATATTGAATGTTTAGCACAACAAGATACACCGACAAAACGACAGATTTTAATTGACGATGAAATTTTAGATGATGAAGCTAGATTTAATTTAGAAGGAAAATTAGTAGCTCAATTATCACAAAATATGAATTTTATCATGGATATTACTGTAGAAGATTTTTTAACTATGCATGCTAAAGTTCGTTTAGGCAAAGAAATAGAAAATGAAAAAGTTATAATCGCTAAATGTTTTTCTATGGCAAATGAATTAGCTGGCGAAAAATTTACTTTAGATACGAAAGTAACTCAATTATCAGGTGGTCAATCGAGAGCCTTAATGATAGCAGATGTGGCATGTATAAGTAGTTCACCGATTGTATTGATTGATGAAATTGAGAATGCAGGGATAGATAGACAAAAAGCGATAAAATGCTTAGCAAAAAGTGAAAAAATCGTCATTATGTCTACACATGATCCATTATTGGCTTTAAATGCAGATAAACGCATCGTGATAAAAAATGGCGGAATTAGTAAAATTATAGAGACAACAGCAAAAGAAAAAGCTTGTATTGAAAAAATTCGCCAATTAGATGAAACTTTATTAAATATTAGAAGCAGATTGCGTTTAGGTGATTTGATAGAAAATATAAATGGATAATTGAAATATATAATAAGTATAATGAAAATAAAAGAGGTTAGTATTTTGAGATTTTTATTGAGTTCAATTGTTATTTGTTTGGGGATTATTTTTAGTAATATATTAAATGTAGAGGCTAGAATACCTTATACATATTTAAATATAGGAGGACTTACTCCTGATCAACAGATAGATTCTTGCTTTTATGTATATGGTAGACCAACAGCAAATTTGGCAGTGCGAAATTGCAATGGTTTTAATATAAATGAAGTAACTTATAATAGTGAATTGATGGTTTATTATATAAATGGCGGATATAATGAAAATGGCAGAATTAGAGCGATAATCTGTAATGAAGATAATATCACTACTAATTTGGGGATAAGAGTGGGCATGAACAAAAATGATGTATTATATGCTTATGGTGATCCTGATAGAAATTATAGAGAAACGCAAGGGACTACTTGGTGCTATTTAGCCGATAGTGAAGACCATCCGAATATGCCACTATATTTTTTCTTTGATAATAGAGATGTTATTAAAACTATTGTTGTTGGTGATATAGGATATTATTATTGATAATTTTTATAATAATATTGAACTTGAATGTTGTTTAGTTATTAAATTATTAGATAAGTTACAATAAGAAATTAGAGCTTTTAGGATTAATTTCCTAAAGGCTCTTTTATTATTTTTGTATAAATTTATACATATTGTTTTTTATAATATTTTGGATGAGAAAAAATGTATTTTTTTAGATTAAATATATACTATTAGTGAATAAATTGACTTTGTTGGTTTATAGATAAATATGTTTTAAAGTAGGATAATTATTTAAGGAGGTTTGTTTATTATGAATGATGAGCTGGATAATAGATTGATAGGCATAAATATTGCCTATTATAGGAAATTAAAAAAATATACACAAATGAAATTAGCACAAGAAATAAATATTAGTTTAAGTTATATGGCAAAAATAGAAAGTGGTTTAGTAACAGGTTGTGTATCTTTACCAGTATTGTATAAAATATCTAGAATTCTAGATGTTAGCTTAGATAAGTTAGTTAATAAAAATTAGAAATAATTGTTTATATAGTAAAAAGTAATCTTAATGGGGAGAATAAATAATGAAAGTATCTAAATATAATTTTATAAAAAATATAAATGGTGTAAATGTATTTTTTAATGCTAAAACATGTGCACTAGCTGTTGTCGATGATAATTTTATGAATGCTCTGGAGGATATAGAAGCAAATAATTTTATAGAAGATAATTATGATAAAAAATTAATAGAAGATATGAAGTTATCGGGTTGTATTATAGGAGATAATGTAGATGAAGTAAGACAAATAGAATTTTATCGAAATTTGAGTAAGTATGATAAATCATCATTGGCATTAACGTTAGCTCCAACGTTAGCTTGCAATTTTCGTTGTACATATTGTTTTGAAAATCATGGAAATAAAGTTATGAATGAAAAGACACAAGATGAAATAATTAGCTTTATTAAAAATCAGATAAAGAATATAAAAAATTTATCAATTACATGGTATGGTGGAGAACCATTAATAGCAAGAAAAATAATATATTCATTATCAGAAAAAATATTAGCATTATGTGAAGAAAATAAAGTTATATATACATCTTTTATTATTACAAATGCTAGTTTATTAACAGATCAAGATATATTATTATTCAAGAAATATAAAATAAGAGGGGCACAAGTAACAATTGATGGACCTAAAGATGTTCATGATTCAAGACGTATTAGTTGTAATGGAAAAAGTACTTTTGATTTATTAATTAATAATGTGAATAAATTACTTAATAATGGATTAGATGTTATTGTTCGTATAAATGTGGATAAAGAAAATATAAATAGAATAAAAGAATTAATATTTGTGTTAAAAGATAGAATTGATAAATATAGCAAATTAAAAATTGATTTTGGAAAAGTATCAACATTTACAGAAGTGTGTAAATCTATTGAAAAAAGTTGTTTTGACAATGAAGAATATGCAGATTTATTATTGCCATTGACAGATAATATTATAAATATGGGTTTTGATGTTAATAAAATGAATATATATCCACAAGTAAAATATAATTATTGTTGTGCAGATTATATAAATTCTTTTGTAATAGATGTAGATGGATTTATTTATAAATGTTGGAATCATGTAGGAGTTAAAGAAAAAAGTTGTGGGCATATTTCAGAAATGGAAAAAATTACATCAAATGAATATTTAAAATGGATTCAATGGAATCCTTTGAAAAATAAAAAATGTAAAGAATGTAAAATGTTACCTATTTGCATGGGTGGTTGTCCTGATTTAGTTATAGATAGTAAAAATGATCCAGTTTGTGATATTGTAAAATATAATTTAGATAATATAATCAAATTTTATTATGAAAAATTAAAAGGAGTTGAATAAAATGAATTTTTTAATAAAACCTATAAAGTTCATTATGCTAAATAATTGTTCTTCTTATTGTTTTATAGATTGTTGGCGTGTAGGAAGTTGTGATAGAAAAAGAGGATTAATATAGATGGAAATAGAAGGTTTTTTTAAAATAAAATTTAGAGACGGAAAACATATTCGTCAAGAAGGAATTTGCAAAATTAGAGATGCATTCGATAAAAAAGAGATTATAAGTGTAGATATTGAAGGAAAAGCTGATTTTATAAATTTAAAAGCTAGAATAATTAATTTGTGTGGAGAATTTAAAGGAAATGAAATAATAGGAAAAAATATTTTTATTGATGGTCAAGTAAAGATGTCTGTAATAACTACAGATAAATTAGATATAATTTTATCTGATAATAAAGATAGTAAAATTGATAGTATTATATGTAATAAATTATTAGTAAAAATAAGGAATGAAGAACAACAGCCTATAATAAATACTTATTTTAAAAGATTATTTAGTGAATTTAATAAGTGTCAAGAAAATAAAAATAGTGTTTTATGGATAAATAATATTAAAGCTGATAAGGTAGAAATATCGAATTGTTGTATTGATAAAATAGAAGCTAAATCCATTATTATAAATGATAATTGTAAAATTAATAAATTATTTTATAAAGAGTTAATTGTTAAAGGGAAAAATACAATAATTAAAGAAAAATTTAATCTAAAAGAAGGAGAAGAAGAATAGTGTTTTTTTTAATTAAACCATTACAAGTACAGTCCGCAGTGGGATGCTCATTAGATTGTGCATCGCAGTGTAGATTTAAATGTAAACGAATATTATTTAAAATATAAGGTGAATAGGGACGATAATTAAATGAAATTTTTGATTGTATTAAAGAATAATAATATAAAAAAAATCTTTAAATGGAGTATGTGTAATGCTCGATGTGATTTAAGATGTAATGAATTTTTTAGATGGTAAATAAGGGAGAATATAAAATGAATTTTTTAGTAAATCCTATTGATAAAAAATTATTAAATATAGGATGTAGTACAAGATGTGGTTCACAATGTTTAGGAGATTGCAATAATTTAGGAGCATGTTTTTGTCCTCTTAAATTTTAGATTTAGAGGAATAAAATATTAAGTATTAATAAAATATAAAGGAGAGAATAAAATGAAATTTTTAGTAAATCCAAATAAGAAAAATTTTGAGAGTATGGGATGTAGTACAAGATGTGGTTCACAATGTTTAGGAGATTGTAATAATTTAGGAGCATGTTTTTGTCCTTTTAAATAATATTTATGAGGTAAAAATAGACCGCCAATAATATACTGGCGGTCTATTTTTCTTTTGCTAAAATATATTTATAAATTTATTTGATAGAAGGTTAATATATGAGTGATTTTGTCAAGCAGTTTATAAATGATAAATATAAACAAATAGATATATGGAAGGAGAGCGATAAGAGTAAGATTGTTTTGGCATATGATGAGTCAGATAGACAAGTATATGTTATAAAATATCTAAAAAATAAAGATGTTCCTTATCAGGAATTGAAAAAAATAGATAATAGGATACTTCCTAGGATTTATTATATTTTTGATGGTGATGAAGAAATAATTTTAGTGGAAGAATATATCTGTGGTATAACTTTAAATGAATTGATAGAGCAAAAAAAATATATATCTGATGAAGAAATACAAGATATCTTAGTGCAATTATGTAAGGGATTGAAAAATTTACATCAAAGGGACATTATTCATCGTGATATAAATTTGAATAATATTATGCTTACAAATGATGGTGTTGTTAAGTTAGTGGATTTTGATACAGTGCGTATTTTTAAGTATGACCAAAATTTTGATACTACATATCTAGGGACAAAAGGTTTTGCACCGCCAGAACAATATGGTTTTAGTCAAACTGATGCTAGAACAGATATATATGCTTTAGGCATGACAATAAAAAAATTACAGCCAAAATCTAATTTACTGCAAAAGATAATAGTTAAAGCAACACAATTAGACCCAGAAAATCGCTATCAATATGTAGAGGAAATTTTAAATGAAATTGAAGATGAATATAAATTTGAGCAAAAACAGAATAAATTGACTTTAAAGCAAATAGAAATAATGTTGAATGATAAATTTAACTTATTTGAAATACCTATGCCTGTACAAGAAAAAGATTATCCGTTTGATTTTAATAAGATACCTTTTTATACTCCAATCAGTATGGTTGATGATTTAGATTATGAAAGTGTAGAAGAAGCTCAAAAGGCTATGATAGAGGATTTTGAGAACAATGTATTTTCTTTAATGAAAGAATATATCAAGGATATATTAGAAACATATAAAATCTATCAATTAAAGAAATATTATACGTACTATGAAAATGAGCAGAATTATTATTTTAAGGTAAATAAAGAAATAGAGCGTATTATAAATCTGATGGTAAAACGATTTAAATTGGATTTACCGGAGTATTTAAAGTATTTTAATTATGTGCCTAGTTTTACTAGATTTTCAGGAAAACAAGATGAACAGATGTATCATCTTTGGCAGTTAAAGCATTTAGAAGAAACAAATTATGTAGAAGAGATAAAAAGAGAATTTATAGATAGAATACTAGCTTATGATGCTGAGCGATTTTTTATATATGTAACGCAATACTTAAAAAAAGATATAAACTTAGAAGAATTGACGATAGTTGATGATAAGACAAATGAAGAAAAAAAGGTCTATCATTTTAATTTTGATACTTTAGCACAATGTTTTTTTGATTATTGTGAACCGCACACTTGTGATTTAAATCATGAGTTAGGCAAACAAAATAGTCAGCGTATATAGAAATATGTACGTAGAGATAGACAAAGAGCTATCCAATACTGTTTGAATTGCTGGAAAACCCTAAAGATATCTGAACTACAACGTAAACATGAAATAAAGTTAAGCGTGAATGTGGCGAAAGCAGAAAAAATTAGATATATAGCATAAGGTTAAATCCTAAGTGCTGAAAAATGGATAATCAGCAGCGAAGCTCCAAATAGGAGAACGTTCAACGACTATTCCTCTTGAGGGAAGTACTCAGTAAGCGATTGACTGAGGAAGTGGACAGACTCTAACAGGTAAAGCTGAGGGATAAGATATAGTCTGTGCCGTTATGAAAGTAACGGAAGTTCATAAGAGAACTGTATAGAAAGTAGCGTTTCTATATGAACGAGACCTCATAATACGACTAAAGAAGAACATAGAGTTCTTGTATATGTTATTTAAAAATATATAAACACTTGCTATATTACTATAGATATGTCATGATTATATTAGATAATAATATATGGCAGAAGATATGTTTATTCATTAGAAAGCGTAAGTGTTTATTATGGAAAAAGCTTATAAATTTAGGATATACCCCAACAAAACACAAGAGTGTTTACTTCAAAAAACTTTTGGCTGTGTACGTTTTATATATAATCACTTTTTAGATAGAAGAATTAAAGCATATGAGCAAAATAAGAAGACTATAAGTTATAACGAATGTTCAAAAGAGCTTACTCAATTAAAAAAAGAAAAAAAGTGGCTCAAAGAACCAGATAAATCCTCTTTACAAAATGCTTTAAAGAATTTAGATACAGCATATAAAAACTTTTTTAATAGACAAAAAGCAGGCTTTCCTAAATTCAAATCTAAAAAGAATCGGTATAAATCGTACAAAACAAATATGACAAATAACAACATTGTATTTTTAGGAAATAAAATAAAACTACCTAAAATAGGCAAGATTAAAATAAGGGATAAATATTGCCAAATAGAAGGTAGAATTTTAAGTGCGACAGTATCACAGACTCCCAGTGGAAAATATTACGTTGCACTATGTTGTACAGATGTGTCTCAATCTGAATTTATCAGAACGAATAAATATGTTGGCTTAGATTTAGGGATAAAGGATTTTGTCATAACCTCAGATGCAGTAAAATATAGCAATCCTAAATACTTGCAAAAATCATTGACTAGATTAGCTAAACTCCAAAGAGAGCTTTCTCGAAAAACAAAAGGAAGTTCAAATTGGGAAAAGGCTAGAGTAAAAGTAGCAAAGTTGCATGATAGAATTGCCAATCAAAGACACGATTTACTACATCAAGTGACATGTCAACTTATCAGAAATTACGATGTAATCTGTCTTGAAGATTTACAAGTTGAAAACATGATAAAAAATCATAAATTAGCAAGAAATATAGCTGATGTTAGCTGGTCAGAGTTTATGCGACAATTAATATATAAAGCCAAATGGTTTGGTAAAATTATTGTCAAAATAGATAAATTTTATCCTTCAAGCCAATTGTGTCATGTTTGTAGATATAAAAATACTGAAATAAAAAACTTAAATGTTAGAGAGTGGAACTGTCCTAAATGTAAAACACATCATGATAGAGATGTAAATGCAGCTATAAATATTAGAAATGAAGGATTAAGAATATTAAACATAGCTTAAATCTTAAATGACATATACAAGAACCGTAGGAACTATGGGGATAGCTCGGAGATACTGTATTCGTTAGAATACTTGACCGAGAACTCCGCGACTTTAGTCGTGGGAGGTTCAGGAATTAATGAAAAGCACTGATTTTATCATTAAAGATAATCCTTTTGTTCAAGAAGATGTAGAAGGTGTGTTGATTAAGTATTATTTACCAGAATTAAAAGAGGCTTTAAAAGCAAAGACTAATGAAATTATGACGTTTTTAAAAGAATATAACTAAATATAAATTATGATAAATAGCCTTAGATATTAGTATCTTAAAGGCTATTTTTTTATGTAAAATGGCTTAAATTGTTACTATTAATACGAAAAAGTAGTTAAATTATCCCTATGGGACAACAAAGAAAGTTCTATTTTTATTATATTGTTATTAAAGATTAATACATATTATAAAAGGAGCGAATATTTATGTTTAAGTATTGTACAAATTGTGATAGTAAGATGCCAGCGGATAATTTATTTTGTACTAATTGTGGTATGAAATTTAATCAAGAGAATAATTATAATGTAAATCCACAAAATAATTTTAATACTCCAGTGCAAAATACTAATTATCAGCAAAATGCAAATAGAATGGTTAATACTAATATGCAGATGAGAGCACAAAACAATTATCCAAATCCAAATAATACAAATAATTATCAGCAAAATCAGATGCAACAACATAATCAAATGATAAATAATCAAGCAATGAATAATAATCAAATGGGTATGAACGAATTTAATATAGGTAAAAATTATTTACAAATGAATATGCCATTGCCAAATTATGCGCAAGCTATAAATTATTTGCAAAAAGCAGTGAATATGGGAGTAAAAGAAGCTTCTATTTATTTGATGATTGCACATCTTTATCAAAATATTGATATGTTAAAACAAAATAGTATGTATATAGCAGAACATACAAATGGAATGAACTATAATCAGCCAATGCAAAATGCAAATTATGGTAATAATTTCGCAAATGGATTAAATGGTAATATGATGGCAAATAATTTTAATAATAGAGCGAATAATATGCCAAATAATCAAGCAATGGCTAATCAACAAATGCCTAATAATATGAATAATAACCAAAATAATCAAGAAAGTGGCTTAAAAACTTTTGGTAAATATGCAGCAGCTGCTGCTGTAGGGGCGATGGCTAGTTCTCTTTATCATAATGCAACAGCAGAAGCCTCTAGTGGTCATCATAGTTCTTCATCTAGTACAGAACAACCAGCACCAACAGAATACATTCCAAATGAAGTAACTCAGCCAGTTCAAGATTATATCGACCCAATGTACGCAAATCCAGTGGAGAATATTCAAGCTTATAGTGAGCAAGTAGTGCCAGATATGAATAATGTGGTAGCACCTGAAATCATGAATAGTAATGTAGTGGATAATATACAAGCTTATGATGAAAATATTATTCCTGATAATATGCAAAATAATAATGAAATGCAAAGTAGTGAAGAAATACTACAAGAAAATCCTGTAGATAGTATTCAAGCTTATGATGAAACTAATACTCAAGATGATACATCAAATAGTGAAGACACATCGGCAGATTATGAAGAAGAAGAATACACAGAAGAAGACTCTTTTGGCAATTTTGATGATGAGGATGAAGATAGCTTCTTTTGATTATTGGTCGTCAAAATGAGAGGTGAGCATTATGCAAAATTTATATTGCCCCAAATGTGGTCAAAATTTAAACGGAAATACTAATTTAAAATTTTGCCCTAAATGTGGAGCTAAAATACAAACTAATATTTCTGGGAATAATAAAAAACAAGATGATATAGATAAACTGATGAATTCAGATTTTATACAAATGATAAAGCGAGATTATTTTTCTTATACAGGAAGACTAAATCGCAAAATCTATTTTATACGCAGTTTAGTTTTAGTTGTTATAGAATGTATACTTTTTGTACTAATTGATGAATTAGATACTAGGTCAGATGATTTTAGTTTAATCTTGATGTTATTGAGCTTTATACTTTTATGTTTATGTATAGTAGCTGATTTTATGCTGGATATGAGAAGATTTCATGATTTGGATAAATCGGGATATTTTGCTTTATTATCACTTATACCAGCGATAACACCTTTTCTGTATTTATATTTATTTTTGATGCCAGGTACAAAAGGTGCTAATCAATATGGTAATGATCCTTTAGAAAATACGTACTGAGTAATAGTTGTTGATAGTAAAATGAGGAGCGGTTTTTATGCATAGATTAAAACAGAGATATTTAATGGTATTCATAGCGTTACTTACTTTATCTAGTGTGATGTTTTCTGGTTGTAGTTTATTGGAAGATAAACATGTAACTTTAGTCAAAGAGGGTACAATGGAAATTGTTCCTAATGTAAAAATAGGTAAGGCTTTTGACCAATTTTTCAGCGATGGTAAATGGGAGTATTTTGTGGCTACAGATAATTCAAAAGTTGTAGAGTTCACAGGTACATGCCGTTGGCAGGATAAACCAGCAAAAGCTAAAGTCCAATTTGTGATTTTAAATGATACAAGATTTCAGCTTTGGACGATTGAGATAAATGGCGATAATATGCGTGATTCTGATGCTATCGCTGTAATGAAGAAGATATTAACTCAATATCATGCAAAGTAAATTTAAAATTGAAACGTACAGAAATGAGGAATAGATATGAATATTTGTAGACAATGTCAAAAACAATTTGATGATAACGTGCTTTTTTGTCCAAGTTGTGGCAATAAATTAGAAAAACAAAATGTACAAGTAGCAAATAATATTATTTGTCAAAAATGTGGAAATGCTTTAACTAGTGCAGATAAATTTTGCCCTAAATGTGGTGAAAAAACACCAGCATTTTATCAGACACCAATGGTCAATAATATGAATACTAATGTAGTAAATAATAATCAACCAATACAGCCAGTAAATCAGCCATATCAGCAAAATATGAATACAAATTTTAATGTAAATAATAATAGTGCTGATGATATTTTAAATAAAATAAAAAATGAATATTTTTGTTTTGAAGGTAGAATAAATAGAAAATTTTATATAACACGCAGTTTGATAATCGCAGTTGTAGTAATGGTACTTTATTTTATCATCTATGCAGCGACAACAGATATTTTTGGCATAATGTCTGATTTTGGCATGATGTTAACTTTAATAGTGCAATTAGTGGGAACTGTAGCAGGTATATCTTTAAACATTAGAAGATTTCATGATTTTAATAAATCAGGTTGGTGGATATTAATTTTGATGGTACCATTTGTAAATCTTTATTTTAGCATTAAATTATTATGTATTAGAGGCGATGTAGGTGCTAATAATTATGGAGCAGACCCATTTTGATGAGAGGTAAATGAAATGAGTAAATTTTGTTTTAAATGTGGTACCCCAGTTAATGATGGTGAAAAATTTTGCCCTAAATGTGGTACTAATTTAGGAGTATCAACAAGTCCACAGATACAGCCAAATGTAAATAAGAATATAAATAGTAATAATATAAACAATAACAATAGTAATAATAATAAAATGAAAATAATAATAGCTATTGCAATTGTAGTCGTTATTGTTGTAGGCAGTGGTTTGGGATATTTTCTCTATCAAAAACATGAAAAAGATACGCAAGTAAATACAAATACTAATACATTGGTGGAAACGGCAAAAGCTACTGACGATACGTATCAACAGCAAAAGCAAGATGAGGAAAATCTAAAAAAAGCTAATGATATATTAAAAAATAAAAATACTAATTATAAAGTCAGTGCTGTATCAACAATTGATGATAATGGTTTCTTTGGTTTGATGACAGGAAAGGGATTGAGATTTATCATTTATGATAAAAAAGACGATATGATAGCTACTATTCCTTTTGATAAAGAGTTATTAAATCCTAAAAAGTATGCTAATACAGATAGAGCGCTCTATTTTAATATGAGTGTAGAATATGATAATGTAAATAGCAAAGATAAAAAAGCTGGATACTGGAGTGGTTCTACACATACCATTCCTATAGAAATCTATAGTGAAGAAAAAGATGGTGTTTTATCTCCTTTGGGAATAATGACTTATTATGGAAATAACAAAGGAAAATACGATGAGTATTTGTATGAAATGCAAAATGTTAATTTAGCTAATTTAGTAATTCTTCATGGCGATAGTTTGAGAGTGGATATCACAAATAGAAATATAGACCTTCCATAAATAGAAAATATTTATCATAGGGATTGTACTTATATTAACTTAATAAATATGAATATAGGTACAATCTTTATGAAAAACTTACATATTAAGGCATAACTAATACTAATAAGGTGATTATTGGTATGAATATGAATTGTAAATATCTTAGATAATGAGATAATTTTATTAGTATGTATGAGAGGGGTAATATTTTTGTGTTTGAATCTGAATATAGACAAATTGGAGCTAAGATAATGTATTTTCGAAAGATGAAGAAATACACACAAGAAGAATTGGCGTTTAGAGCGTCAATTAGTGCCTCATATTTATCAAGAATAGAACGTGGTGTTTATAAAAAAGGTTTGCCAATATCTACACTTATGAAGATTGCGAAAGCTTTGGAAGTTGAATTAAGTGCCATTTTTGAAAAATGATGATAGCTGATAAAAATAAAATAATATATACATAAAAAAGCAATATCTGTTGTTGAAGGTTGAAACTATAGATATTGCTTTTTATTTGTAAATATAAATAAATTGATATTTTTTTATTTTATAAATTGGGATAATTAAGCTGAAAAAATAACTAAATAATCCATTTTATTGTCCTGCTAGTACAACTAAATTGATAAATTTTTCGCTAGAATAAATTTAAAGAATATAGCAGAAGGTGATTTTATGGTAGATTTTTCAGCACAATATAGATTGATTGGGGCAAGAATAGCTTATTTTCGCAAATTAAAAAGATATACACAAGAAGAATTAGCATTTAGAGCTTCAATAAGCACATCATATTTATCAAGAATTGAAAGAGGCATTTATAGTAAAGGAGTACCGATATCTACATTAATGCAAATAAGTAAAGCTTTGGATATTGATATTAAGTTATTATTTGAAGAAAAAATTTAGCCCAAAATTCAGAGAAAAGTAAATAAAAAATATAGAAAGATATAATAGCTTTAAACTCAAAAAAGATATGATATAATATAGATTAATATCTTATGTAGAAGGTGGCTATTTGTAATGAGCGAAAATTGTAATCATGATTGTGCAAGTTGCGGTACGACTTGTGGAGAACGTACAGCTCCTCAAAGTTTATTAGCACCAAACAATCCAAGTTCAAATATTAAAAAAGTAATTGCTGTAATGAGTGGTAAAGGTGGCGTTGGTAAATCCTTAGTTACTTCTATGATGGCAGTAACGATGCAACGTCGTGGCTATAAAACAGCAATTTTAGATGCTGATATCACAGGTCCATCTATACCAAAAGTGTTTAATCTTAAAGAAAAAGTAACAGGAACACAAGAAGGCATGACACCAGCACAGACAAAAACTGGTATAAAAATCATGTCTACAAATTTGATTTTAGATAATGAAACAGATCCTGTTGTTTGGCGTGGCCCTATTATTGGTGGAGTAGTAAAACAATTTTGGAGCGATGTAAACTGGGGTGAAGTAGATTATATGTTTGTGGATATGCCTCCAGGAACAGGTGATGTACCACTTACTGTATATCAATCTTTGCCAGTTGATGGTATTATCGTAGTTACAACACCACAAGAACTCGTATCTATGATTGTAGAAAAAGCTGTGAATATGGCTGGATTACTCAGCGTGCCAATTATTGGTATTGTAGAAAATATGTCTTATTTTGTTTGCCCTAATTGCAATGAAAAACATTATATTTTTGGTAAATCAAAAGTTGAAGAAGAAGCTAATAAATATGGTATAAAACATACAGCTACACTTCCGATAAATCCAAGTTTAGCCCAAAAATGTGATGAAGGTAGTTTTGAAACTTTTGAAGGCGATTTTTTAAATTCTTTAGGTAGCATTTTAGAAGGAAAATAATTCATAAAAATAGAATTTAATAAGTAAACTAAAAAGTCTTTCTGTTTAAGCAGAAAGACTTTTTTTATAAAAAATATTTAAGATTAGAGGGAGTAAAATGAGTCAGCAAGTATATTTACCAAGTTATAGCATTGGTGAAGATGTATATAAGAGAGTACCTCAAATCTGCAGTAATTATGGTAAAACGGCGATTGTAATTGGTGGTGAAATTAGTTTAAGTAAAGTAAAAGATAAATTACTTACTGCGATGAAAGGGACAGATATAAATTTATTAGATTTTATTTGGTATGGAGGTAATGCTACACGAGAAAATATTGAGCGATTAAAAAATATGAAAACAGTGCAAATGGCAGATATGATATTTGCTGTTGGCGGTGGTAAAAGTATGGATACATGCAAAGCTTTAGCAGATATGTTGAAAAAGCCAGTATTTACATTTCCGACAATAGCATCAAATTGTGCTTCTGTTACCGCTTTATGTATTTTATATGGTAAAGATAAAGTGGAATTTTATGATGCACAAAAACCGGCTATTCATTGTTTTATAGATACAAAAATCATAAGTAATGCACCTATAAAATATTTGCGTGCTGGCATTGGTGATGCTTTATCTAAACAATATGAAGTTTGTTTTAATACGAGAGGTAGAGTTTTAAATCACACAAATAATTTAGGGGTGCAGATAGCAAAAGATTGCTCAGAAAGATTACTAAAATATGGAGTAAAGGCAGTAGATGATGCTCAAAAAAATATCGTATCTGATGAATTTATCCAGACTGTATTGACGATTATTGTAAATACAGGATTAGTTTCTGTTTTAGTAAATTTAAATTATAATAGCAGTTTGGCTCATTCACTTTATTTAGCGAGTGTGAAAATACCAGATTGTAAAGGTCATATGCATGGTGAGATTGTCAGTTTAGGTGTATTATTATTGTTACTTGTGGATAAGCAATTAATACAGGCAGAGAAAGTATATGATTTTAATCAGAAACTAGATTTACCTACTTCTTTAATGGATTTAGGGATAAAAAATGTAAAGCAAATAATTGATTTAATTTTACAAGATAAATATTTAAGTTTTGCTCCATATAATATCACAAAAGAGATGATAAAAGAAGCAATAGATATGCTCGAAGCCTTAAAGCATAAGAAAACTTTTTGAGTTCTAAAATATTTTGATATATAATATATGTATTGAATATATGTATTGGTTTTTCACGAAAGTTGTAAGATAAGTAATAGATTATTTTTTATCAAGAATGAGAAAAAATATTTTGCAGTAGTGAGTGTACTCTGATTGTGATATACTAATAAAAGATTAAGTTATTACGCCATTAATAATAGAAAGGGATTTGCATGATAGAATTACCAAGCATTCAACAATTAGAAAATTTTATTATTTATAGCAAAGTAAAAGATATAGCAACAGCAGCTAGAGAAGCAAATGTTACTTGTTCGGCATTTAGTTTTCAAATGAAAAAATTGGAAGAAATAGTTGGTACTCAATTAGTTGTTCACGGAGAAAATACAATAGAACTTACTAAAGAAGGTCAAATCTTCTTAGCTAAAGCGGAAAAAATCGTATCGGAATTAAAACAATCTTTAAGTGAAATGAAAAAATTAGCTGGAGAAGAAGTTTCTTTATCTGTAGGTGCGTTGATGTCTTTAGGTGATGTATTTATCAATCAGCACTTAACTTATTTTAAAAAATACAACACTAATATAAAGATTAATGTTTATAATTTAGAAGCAAAAGAATTGATAAATCAGTTAGAAGCAGATAAATTAGATATAGTATCATCATTTTCCTTAAAGGATTTACAAGATGATGAATATGAAAATATATTTTTCTGTGATGAAGAAATGGTTTATTATGCGCCAAATATTGAGCATTTAGGTAATATCATCAATGTAGAAGAAATCGCTCAATATCCAATGGTACAGTATTCTCCATATTATTTAATGAATTCTACTATAAAGAATTATTTTAGTAAATTAGGTTGTCATCCTCAAGTAGAAGCTTGGTTTGCTACTCCATATGCGATTATGCATTATTGTCAACAAAATCAGGTGGGGGCTGTATTACCAAAACGCTTGTTAAATGCTATGGGCTTTTTTGATGGTTATTATGATATAGAACCAGATTTTACTTTAAAATGCCATCTATTGTATAAAAAAACAAATCCAAAATATAAATATATAAAGATTTTCATTGATTATATCAATACTTTATATAATAAAAATAACAATAATTGAGTTTAGTGTATGCAGGATAATTGAAAATATTAATTAAAATCGTCAGTGTAAAAAGCTGACGATTTTTTATTATAAAATGTATGATTTTATCGTTGAAATGAATAAATTTGTGTTATAATAATAAACTATAATGTAATGATGTTAATTTAGGAAGTGATTTTATGACAAGAATTTCAGTTGAATTAGTACCAAGAGATATTGAAGTATTAAAAGAAGAAGTAAAAACAATAAAAGAAAAATTAAGCGATGTTGATTTTATTAATATTCCAGATTTGTTGAGTTGTGATACTAGAAGTTGGGACGGAGCAAATATTGCAAAAGCTTATTTCGATGATGTAGTACCACATCTAAGAGCGATGGATTTTGATTTTACAAAAGAGTTACCGATAAAAGATAAATTGAGAGAATATAATATAAAAGAAGTTCTTGTTATAGAAGGTGACCCACCACAAAGTATGCTTTATCAAGTATATCCAACAATAAGTACAGATATTATTAAAAAATTTAGTGAAGAAATGCCGGAAATTACAGTATATGCAGGAATTGACCAATATCGCAGTAGTATGAAAGAAGAAGAATATCGCATTCGTCGTAAGCAATTAGCTGGAGCAAAAGGATTTTTTACACAACCATTTTTTGATATGCGTTATTTAGAAATGTATGCAGACCTTTTAGATGGTTTAGATATTTATTGGGGAGTTTCTCCAGTTTTATCCGAACGCTCTGTAAGTTATTGGAGAAATAAAAACAATGTTATTTTTCCAAAGGACTTTGAACCAACATTAGAATGGAATATAGAATTTGCTAGTAAAGTGATAGATTTTGCTCGCAAACATAATCATAATGTTTATTTAATGCCAATAAAAGCAAAAATAATGCCATACTTAGAAGGTGTTTTCGCTAAATAATAAATCTAAAAGCTGTGAAATAAATTTTTTTCACAGCTTTTTTTATTTACAATTGAATTCTATAATAGTCATATAAAAAAACTGAAAATTAAGTAAAAACTTAAAAATTTTTTATAGTATGATAAATTTTTATTATGATATTGAATTTGGGAAATGAGGAAAGTGTTATGTTTAAGATTTTAAATAAGAAAGTTTTACATGAAAATATTTTACAATTTACTTTAGAAGCTCCTTTAATAGCGAGAAAAGCAGAGCCTGGTCAATTTGTGGTGTTAAGAGTTAATGAATATGGAGAGCGAGTACCATTAATTATTGCTGATTTTGATAGAGAAAAAGGAACTATAGATATTATTTTTATGGTAATAGGTGCTTCAACTACTGTATTAGCATCATTAAATGCAGGCGATAGTATTTTAGACTTAGTTGGTCCTTTGGGTAAAAAACAGATATTAGACCTGATATGGGAACTGTAGTTTGCATAGGTGGTGGTATAGGTGTTGCTCCAATTTATCCTATTGCTAGAAAGATGAAACAAGTGGGCAATCATGTGATAACAATTATGGGAGCAAAAAATAAAGATATTTTGAAAGATGAAATGGAAAAAATATCTGATGAAGTTATTGTTACTACAGATGATGGCTCTTATGGTATAAAAGGATTTGTAACGACAGCACTACAGCAATTAATTGATAAAGGAATTGATATTGCTGAAGTAGTAGCTATTGGACCTGTTATTATGATGAAAACTGTAGCTGATACAACTAGACCATATAATATTAAAACGATTGTTAGTCTAAATCCTATAGTAGATTTTCTGAATTTGATGGAAAGACAACGTATGTATAGACCTAAAGAGGAAATTGAAAAAGACCATATTTGTCGTTTAGCTAAAAAGGTTGAAGAAATGGAGGAAAAATAATATGCCTTTAGTAATGCAAAAACATGAAATGCCAGAATAAGATGCTAATGTTCGCAGAAATAATTTTGATGAAGTGGCTTTAGGATATACAGAAGAATTAGCCTTAGCAGAAGCTAATCGTTGCCTTCATTGTAAAGTGCCACATTGTAGGGAAGGTTGTCCTGTAGATATCGATATACCAGCTTTTATTGCTAAAATAAAGGAAGGCGATTTTGAAGGGGCAAATACAAAAATCAAAGAAGCTAGTAGTTTGCCTGCTATTTGTGAACGCATTTGTCCTCAAGAAAATTAAGATGAAAAATATTGTGTAATGGGAATAAAAGGTGAACCTGTGGGTATTGGTCGTTTGGAAAGATTTGTAGCCGATTATTGCATGCAAAATTGTGAAGAAAAAATAGAAAAAACAGTGAAAGATGATGCTCAAAAAGTCGCTATTATTGGTTCGGGACCAGCAGGATTAGTTTGTGCAGGTGATTTAGCGAAAAAGGCTATCAAGTAACAATTTTTGAAGCTTTACATATAGCAGGTGGAGTATTATCTTATGGTATTCCAGAGTTTCGTTTACCAAAAGATAAGGTTGTAAAACCAGAAATTGATAATTTGCGTAAGATTGGTGTAAAAATAGAAGTGAATTCTGTAGTAGGTAAATTATTCACAGTTGATGAGCTTATGCAAGAATTTAATTTTGATGCTGTATTTATTGCTACAGGAGCAGGTTTACCTCATTTTATGAATATTCCTGGTGAAAATTTAAATGGGGTATATTCTTCAAATGAATTTTTGACAAGATGTAATTTAATGAAAGCATATCGTTTTCCAGAATATGCTACGCCTATTAATGTAGGGAAAAAAGTAGCTGTAGTAGGTGGCGGTAATGTAGCTATGGATTCTGCTCGAACTGCTTTGCGTTTGGGAGCAGAAAAAGTATATATTGTTTATCGCAGAAGTGAAAAAGAATTACCAGCAAGACGTGAAGAAGTAGAACACGCCAAACAAGAAGGCATAGAATTTAAATTATTAAATAATCCTGTAGCTATCTTAGGTGATGAAAAAGGATATGTAAAAGCCATTCGTTGTATAAAAATGGAATTAGGCGAACCTGATGCTTCAGGTCGTAGACGTCCTGTGGAAATACCTAATTCAGAATTTGATATTGATGTGGATACTGTGGTCATTGCTATTGGTCAAGGGCCAAATCCGTTGATACAGTCAACTACTCCAGATATGCAGACAAATAAGAGAGGTAATATCATAGCTGATGAAGAAACAGGAAAAACTACAAAAGAAGGTGTCTTTGCTGGTGGCGATATTGTAACAGGAGCTGCAACTGTTATTTTGGCTATGGGGGCAGGTAAAAAAGCTGCTAAAGCTATTGATGAATATTTGATAGAAAAACGCAATAAATAATAAATTTAAATAGATTGATTTAATAGTCAGTGGATGATGACTTTAAATCAATCTATTTTTTTTAGAAAAATTTTTTGTTATAATTTATATTCAAATATAGATTATAAAATTTTTAGAGGTAAAAAATGAGTTTAATGAATTTTACAAGTATAGATTTTGAGACAGCTAATAAAAATCGTGATAGTGCTTGTAGTGTAGCTGTAGTTGTTATTGAAAATGGTAGAATGGTGGATAGTTATAATTCACTTATAAGACCGCCAGAAATGTTTTTTGAAGAAGGTAATATAAAAATACATGGCATTACTCCGCAAATGGTAGAAAATGCACCTACTTTTGCAGATATATGGAATGATTTACGTATGTATTTAGATAATCGAATAGTTATAGCACATAATGCTTTTTTTGATATGGGGGTATTGCGCAGTTGTATTTGGAAATATAATTTAGCTAAACCACAGTTTAAAACAGCATGTACTGTTCAAATTGCTAGAAAAGTATGGCCACAGTTACCTAATCATAAATTGAATACATTGGGAGAATTTTTTCAGATACAATTTAAACATCATGATGCTTTAGATGATGCAAAAGTTTGTGCAAAAATTCCTTTAGTTGCAGGCAGAACTGTAGGTGTGGATAATATGGATAGTTTATTAAGAAAAATAGGTTTAGAAGCAAAAATATTTAAATCATAAAAATTTATAAAAAAGTGTTGACAAAAAACATTTTATAGTGATATAATAAATATCGCATTCGACGCGAGTGCCAAATGCGGAAGTGGCGGAATTGGCAGACGCGCTAGACTTAGGATCTAGTGTCTTTCGGCGTGCAGGTTCAAGTCCTGTCTTCCGCACCAATTTTAACTATTATAAGGAGAAATGTTTCAATATATTACAAAGCCTTTAAATATAAGACTTTAGAGGTTTTTTGTAGATGTTGAAATGTTTCTCCTTTTTTCGTATTTTAGGGGCAAGTTGCCCCTTTTTTGCCCCTTTTAAAATCTTGATATTATTGAGTTAGTGATAGCTTACTGAAGTAAGTTTGCCCCTTTTTAGAAATTGAGTGCTTTTAGTTTATTTTGTAATTCAATTTTCATTGTTTCAGTAACATGGGTATATATCTGTAATGTAGTATTAGGATTATGATGCCCGACACGTTGCATAATTGCCTTTAGTGGTGTATCAAGTTCCGCCAATAAGCTTATATGTGTATGTCTGAATATATGTGATGATATATGTTTATTAGGTATATCAATCTTTCTAAGCAATCTATTTATATAGCTTAGGTCGTAAGGATAGCCCGTTTTAGTAGTGAAAATATAGCCTTTATCTTTGTAAGTTTTATAATCCCATAAGGCTGATTGTTTATTTTGTAGAATAAATTTATCTAGTATTTGTTTTGCTCGTTCGTTTAAATAAACATCACGATAAGAATATATATTTTTGGGTGTACCACGTTTGTTTTCATCATTGGCGGATTTTGTTATAATAGTACCGTTGACGTTGATGTAATTTTTATCTCTGTAATAGTCTTTTACACGTAAAGCCAACAACTCGCCACAACGTAAACCAGTTAAAGCAATAAATTCCATAGCTAGGGCTATACGTGGATTTAGTTCCTTTAGTTGTTTTAGACATGAATTCAATTCGTTTTTATCTAAAAATTTATTAAAGGTTTTATCAAGTTCAGCCGGTGTCATTGGTCGGCGTTTGCCGGTGATTTCTTCAAAGTTTGATATATCATAATAATAGTTGGCTTTTTTGGCATAACGCATAATAGACTTTATAGTAATTAGAATAGATTTACAATAACCATAAGACAGATTTTCAACATAGTATAATTGGTGATAGATATTTTCTGCCATAGCTGGAGAGAAATTCAAGAAAAATAAATCTGCTGGAATGGCTTTTTTTATTCGATTAACATAATTTACATGGTTTATATGAGTAGTTAATTTTACAGTTGGTTGAGTATACTCAAGCCATTCATCAGCGACATTATAAAAAGTTAGATGTTGAATTTTTTGTGCTAATTGCTTTTCAGCATCGATATATTTACTATTAAATTTTTCTTGAAGCATTTCCATAGCTACTTTTTGAACACGTTTTGTATTGCTATTTAAAGTAACAGACATTTTAATCATTTTTTTATTGATAGGGTTTAAAAATCTCTCAGTATATTTAAAACGTATACCCTTAGAATTTTTAATTTGTTCTATCCACATAATAAGATACCGCCTTTCAATTTGAATTTACTTCACATTAACCACCATTAAACAATGCTTGTATAAATTCATTTTGGAAGGTTTTTTATTTTTATAGGTATAAGAAATATATTAAACATCTTGAAATATTTCATCAAAGGATATACGTTTTAAACGATTTTAAAAATATATCATGTATGATTTTATCTACATAAACATAAAAACAGCTAGGAAAGTCAGCTATAAATTATTATAAAGTATTTGGCAAATCTATATATACAATAGCCAGTATAAGCGATTTAAAAATATAGTTTGCATAAATTTTACCTAAGTAGGTAAAAAACGCTTGTAATCGGTTAATAGATAACCTAGTTTTTTACGAGGTCATTTGATTTTAGCTCTTGCAAAATCGCAGACGTTAGACTTCATTCACGCTGATGAAATGCTACAATAAAATATTTTGCATGAATACCGCCATGAGTATAAATCTTGTGGCGGTTTTAATTTAATTAGATTAGGTTTGTGGTTTTATCATCATCAAAAAGGGTAAACTTAATAAACTGCTGTTACTTTCTCAAATTATGACAAAATAAGAGCCGTTTTAAGTCATTTTCTTATGCTGATGCTTATAATTATATCTGTGGTTATATTATGACCTTTACAATGTGAATACTATAATCAATACTTCAAACTCAAAATATCGCCCCAATACCTTTAATTGGTGGCGGTTTTTTTATTTGTTGGTACAGGTATTCATAAAATCAAATACATATTGTAATAATTAATTGCCTGAGCAAAGCAATCAATTATTTTAAATAAATAGGTACTTGCCCAATGTATCTATTTATCAAAATAATTTTCATTAAATAATGTTTGATTATTATCTAGTGATTTTATTTGTTCTTTTATATATTCCATAAATTCGGTACGTTGTTCTTTAGTAAAAGGACTATTCTTATCGTTTTTTACTTTGTCTAACATATTATTTAATTTATCTTTTAGATTATTTGATATTGTAGATACAACAGTATCAGTAATATAATTTTGAAAATATTTTTGTTTTTTATAGAAATATTTTTGATTTAATTTGTTTATTGTATTAATAATTTTATCTTTACTTATTGAGGCAGTAGCTGTTGTTTTACTTGGAAACATAATTGTAAATTTTATATTATTTTCAGTTATATCATCAATAGAAATATCAGCAATAGATATACAAGGATATATTAATTCTTGTATAGTTTTTTTTAGTCGCTCATCTTCGTTGTTTCCTATTATATTAGTTGTTCGACCTAGTAAATCATCAGTAGATACTTGAAGTATATCGGCTATTTTACATAATGTATTATATTTGGGTTCACGTCCTTGATTTTCATATGATGTATATGTTGTATATGAAATATTTAGGATTTTTGCAAATTCTTTAGCTTGTTTATATCCTGCTTTCTCTCTATAATATCGTAAATTTTCCTGAAAGCTCATTTTTTTTCACGTCCTTTCATAATAATATTTTAAAACATTAAAAATGTAACGTCAATGAAAATATATTTTAAGTGTATTGACATTATAGATTATTAGCGTTAATATTGAACATGAAAAATGTATTTTTATTTTTGATACATTATTAATGTATTATAGAAAGGGTGTAAAAAATGAATATTGATATTAAAAAATTACAATGTGCAATGGCTTCTAAATGTTATAATGCTTCGGATTTAGCATTATATTCTAGATTGTCTAATGCAACTATATCAAGAATTTTTAAGACTAAAACAGTATTAAAAACTCAAACACTAGGCAAAATTGCAAAGGCTTTAGATGTTGAACCAAAAGAACTAATAAAAGATTAATATCGCCAAAATATAAGCGGTATAAGTACAGGCTAATTAATAAAATGCAAATAAGAATATTAACCACCGTTAAACAATGCTTGTATAAGTTCATTTTATTAGTATGGACTTAGGATTTTTTTAAGAAAAATAAAATAGCTTAGAAAGGAGCTTGGCAATGGGTAGAAGTTTACTACAGACAAAAACAGATGCTACAGGGGCGTTATATGTACAGCCAAAACATTTAGTAGATATGTATTCAATGAGTAGGACGACTATTTGGCGGTTATTAAAAACTATGAAGCAAATACCGAAATATAAGAAATCTTTTCGTGATTTAGGTTGGCAATTAAAGTTAGTGAAGTTGGCAGATTTTGAAAAGTTTTTGCAAGAGCAAGAACGTCAATATGTAAAGAATTAAAGCTTTTTGGCGGAAAATAAAAAGCTACAGATAATTTCTGTAGTTTAGAAAGGGTTTAAAAGATATGAATTTAATTAAACAACGTCATAAGGATATAACAGAGGATACGTTCTATATATCGACCAAAGATATAAAAACTAATATAACCACTAAATTGATTATATCTAGATTAGATAAGAAAGATAATCCATTGATGAAAATTAATGCTCAAAAAGATAAACAGCAGAATATAATTATCTATCAAAAAGTAAATAGTGCAACTTTTAATTATCTTCATAATTGGATAGTAGACCATTTAATAACAATAAAGGAACTTCAAGAAGAAATAAACGAGGTTAAGCAACATGGTTAAATTAAAACTTGTAAAAGATAGTAATAAAAGTTATGTAATACGTGAAAAAGATTACAACGATTTAATGGATATTGTACTTAATTTACGAATGATTGAAGATATCTTATTAAGTTTATTGAAAAATGATGATGATAAAACAACAACAGTTTTTACACGTACAAAATCATTTTATTTATTATATGATGAACTATCACAAAATACTTATAATTTAGGCGTAATAGCTGGTAAAAAAATAGCCTCTTGCAATGAAGCAAGAAGCTTATACAAATAAAATCGTATTTATATTTTAACATAAAAGAAAGATATAGATAAGCCCCTATTTTGGGGCTTAGTTTTTATCATCAGTACATAATAGTTATATAAGGTTAAAAATAAAGGGCTTATTGCCCTTTTATGGCTTGATAAAGGTATTAATTTAATAATCATAGATAAATATTTTATGAATAGAGGTGTAGAACATGGCATATAAACAAAAGATAGTAAGTATACAGCAAGGTAATATTGTAGAAGTTACTAAAACTCAAAGATTACCAGTAAAGAATAAGATAAGGAACAACCGCCAAAATGTTACAACATTAGTTCAGAGTGAATTAAATAATAAAAATGCTATCAATAATTTAAGATTGTTATTATTGGAAAATTTTACGGCGGAAGATTTATATTGTACTTTAACATATAAGAATGAACCTACACCAGCAGAAGCAAAAAAAGAATTAGCAAATTTTAGACAACGTCTACAACGCTTTTATAAAAAATTAGATGCAGAAGTAAAATATATATCTATAACTGAATGTCTAACTAAAAAACAGAGAATACATCATCATATTATTATTCATGTAGATAATATACGTATAAAGTTATCAGATATAAAAAGTTTATGGCTCAATGGCTGGGTAAACGCTAGAGTATTTGGCGGTACTATAGAAGATTGCCAACGTTTAGCAAACTATCTTGTAAAAAAGAAAAGAAATGCTTTTTTTACACAGCCACATATATATAAAAAACGCTGGAACTCTAGCAAAAATTTGCAAAAGCCCCAGCAAATAACGGCTATCATTCATCATAAAACTTGGAGAAATGAGCCAAAAATAAAAAAAGGTTATTATCTTGATAAAGACTCGCTAATCAACGGCTATTATATTTTTGAAGAAGGATATTATGAATATGAATACCAGTTCTATAGAATAATACGCTTACAACAAAAAGAACAGCCAATAAAAACATAATAACATATCTATAGCTAAATAGTCTATAGATTGAAAGGCGGTTTAATATGGCTTTATCTGTAGATGATAAGAAATCAATAAAAGAATATGTAAATATTTGTATCAAGGAATATATTGATTTATTGCGAAGTGAGAAGGATATTTCTATTAATAAAACATATGACATAAAATATTATCGTAAAAAAGTAGAAAAATATTTATATATGTATCCTCATTTAAAACAGAATATTAATTCACGTGAAATTGATATTATTAATCTAAATAAAGAAAACTTTGAAACTTGTCCAGCGGTCCATAAAATTAATACTAATGGCTTGGTTTTAACAATAGAAGATAAAAGAAAAGCAATAACAAGAAAGATACAAAAAGATATTGATAATGATAAACTACTGATAAAGCGTATAGAAAAGGCTTTACAGACAATTAAAGATGATAAGTATTATAAGATTATATCCTTATTTTACTTTGATAATATGAAAATAGATGATATTAGTGCTTGTTTATATTGTGATAATGCTACAGTATATAGAAATAAAAAGCGGTTAATTGATAAATTGATAGTAATACTATTTGGCGTTGCTTTCTAAAATAAGTGAAATCTAAAGTCTATAGTCATTGATGAAACGCTATATTAGTATGTTATATGATACTTAATCTATAAAAATGTAGGTAAACTGTATGATAAACTATCAAAAAAGGTTTATATATAGCAGATAAGAAGCTAATAAGATAGTATCTAGTATATGTATGGTATTATGTGGCGGATTGTATGATAAACCTTGATGCATTAATATATATAGCCCCCCAGTTACTTTAATAGAGTTGGTTTTTCATAGACCGGAGAGTCCACATTTGTGAAAAATATGTCTAGTTGGCGTATGGGGTGTGGTATATGACCGCCACAAAGTAAGTAAATGTTAAATAGTCCGAATTGAACCATATTTGACATTTTATTTTGAGAAATATATTAACAAAATTTTTTATAAAATTTTACCAACTAAATTTTTATAAAATCTTGATATATACTATGGCTATAAGCTTTATAAAATTATGTATTCTTTCAATATTTGCTGGTAAAATTTCTGAAAATCTTGCAATATCAATGATTTATAACTATAATGTAATTAATAAATTCTAATATTACTAGGGATAAATATCAACAGAAGCTGTACGAATACTGGGTAACTATAAAACCATGGCTATTGTTGGCGGTAGATAAATATCAACAGAAGCTGTACGAATACAGTGTAGGTTTTGGTGTTGTTATTAAAACAGGTGGATAAATATCAACAGAAGCTGTACGAATACTTTTTGTTATAGCTCCTTTCGCTTTATACTTTATCAGATAAATATCAACAGAAGCTGTACGAATACTCATACATGCTAATCCTACGCTATCAATAGATTCTGGATAAATATCAACAGAAGCTGTACGAATACAAAAATGTATCGAAATCTAAGCAATAATGCTTTCCAAGATAAATATCAACAGAAGCTGTACGAATACTGAAGCAAAACTTTTGCATCAATTTCCTCAGATGGGATAAATATCAACAGAAGCTGTACGAATACCCATTTTGCCAATATCGACAAAATCGTATAATGCTAGATAAATATCAACAGAAGCTGTACGAATACTACAAGCATTTCTTCTGTGTATATCTCCATAACCATGATAAATATCAACAGAAACTGTACGAATACTAAGTTAGAATTCTATATAATCTATTTAAAACATCTGATAAACATTAACAGATGCTGTACGAATACTTCAATTATCATATTTTTTCGTATCCCTTATTAGTGATAAACATTAACAGATGCTGTGTGAATAGAAAAATATTTTGTTGTTGAGTATATATCACATTCCGAAAAAAACGGAAAAAGGATAATATAAATAAATCTTTCTGTTAGCAGTGAAAATAATTAAAAGCTCTATTCAATAAAGAATAGAGCTTATTTTTGTTTAATCGTGGTTAATGTGAAGTAGTTTGCCCCTTTTTTGCCCCTTTTTGAGTAAATAAGGCTGTAGAGGTTGATATATAAATATGTTCCTATCTTCCGCACCATTTGAAATTATAGGCTTTACAGATTTTCTGTAAAGCCTTTTTGTTTTTTATAAATTATAAAGTTATATTAATTTATTAAATGAAATTGCAATTTTGAGGTATTATTGATTATTTTTGCTTATAAGCATATAATTTAGATAGGATTTATTTCTAGTAAGAAAGGTTGAATTTCAATGAAAGTTTTATTATTAAATGGCAGTAGACGCGAAAAAGGTTGTACATATACAGCTCTTAGTGAAATAGCACAAACTTTAGAAAAACAAGGTATCCAAGCAGAAATAATTCATGCAGTACCAGAAACAGAAATTATTAAAAGTGTTGCAGAAAAAGTAAAAACTGCAGATGGTTTAGTAGTAGGTTCTCCTGTATATTGGGCATCTCCATCTGGGGAAATCATTTCTTTTATGGATAGATTATCTAGCTTAGCAGGTAAAGATTTATTGCACAAACCAGCAGCTGCTGTCGCTTCCGCTAGACGCGCTGGTACAACTGCAACTTTAGATGTACTTGCTAAATATTTTACTTATCATCAAATGCCAGTAGTTTCTGCAAATTATTGGAATGTAGTACATGGCAATACACCTGATGAAGTGAAAAAAGATGCAGAAGGTATGCAAATTATGCGTGTTTTAGGTAATAATATGGCATGGCTTTTAAAATGCATTGAAGCAGGTAAAAATAATGGTGTACAAATACCAGAAACAGAAGCAAAAATAATGACAAATTTCATTCGTTAAAATAGAGTAAACAGAGTTATAACGATTTTTTATTTCGTTATAACTCTTTTTTTGTGGTAAAATATAAATATAGTAGCCGATAAAGAAGGTGTAAACATGGGGAAAAAATCATTATTGACTAAAGAGGATATTGATATATTAGAGTCTTGGGCTGATGGATACTTTTACAAGATTTTTTATTATTTAGAAGATTTTGTTAAAAAGGGTATAGAGCAAAAATTGTTTACTTTGGAAGAAGCAAAAGAAGATTTAAATATTGCTTTATGGTATGCATATGCAGGCAATAATATTGATATATATGAATATTATTACAAAGTGATAAATTGGATGCCTTATTCAGAAAAAAATGCTAAAGGCTCAGGCGCATGGTATTATCGTTATTCAGTGGCTTTGACTTATTGCAGTGATTTGGAAAAAGCATATAGCTATGCACAAAAGGGTGTACAAGAAGAAGCTGATTATCCATGGGGTTGGTTGAATTTAGCAAAATTACAATATCATTTTGGCGAAAAAGAAAAAGTAATGGCTTCCATAGAAAAGGGTTTATCTCTTGTGCCAGATGATTATGAATTTAAAGTTTTACAAGAGGAAATAAAAGCAAATTGTAGCTTAGAAGAAATGCTATGTCATTATATAAAGCCAGAAGATGATGCATTTTTTAAAAATCGACAAATGTATAAACAGCATTTAAAAGAGAAAATGCAAGCTGTAGATGGAGTAATTTGTCATGAGGAGTCTTTGCAGAAGGTAAAAGAATTTTTAAAGGGCAATAAATGGCAAGAAAATAATCCTTATTGTACTTGTATGGTAAAGTTAGATGATATAACAGTAAAAATTGTTTTTACCATGAATAGAGCGATGTTATCAAAGATAAATATGGATTGGTTAATTAAAGAGTATACCGACATAAAAGATAATTTATTGACTTATGATAAATATGATGTTGAATATAAATTGCAGGAAATAGAGATAGATAGAGATTATCAAATAAAATTAACTTATTATAATAAAAAGAAAAAATTATCTTTAGTTTTGGCTAAAGATAGTAATAAAAAAGTTCAAGAAAATCATAATGAACATTTAAAAAATGATAAAGAAGTAGAAAATTTAGCTTTGACATTATATAAAAGAGATGAACAATTTTCTTATGTGGAATGTTGGTTTGAAGATGATAAAATCGTTAAACATTATGGTTTAGTTGGCGATAAGGGAGATATCAAAAAATATGAAAATTGTTCAATTGATGATTATAAATTATACTTAGATATCTTCGTAGGACGATATGAAAAATTAGGTTATATCTCATGGCGAGAATTCACGAAAAAGACTTTATTGATGAAAATCACTATAGAAGATAATGAACAAAATTTATGGAAAGAAGAAAATGAAGCGCCGATATATTTCCTTTATGAAATGGTACAAAAAGCTTTAGAAATTAATGTAGTGGGCTTTTTAAATGATTGGGGCTATAGAAGAAATGAAAAGAAAAATCTGTATGAAATCGACTTTTATTTTGATACAGTTGATAAAGATATAGCAGTGAATTTAGTAAAACATGTCATAGAAGTATTTTCAATGAATGCTAAATCAAAGGTAGAAGAAGTCATAGAATTAGCAGAAGTTAAAAATGGAGTTGTTTAATTTTTCGCTTATAATAGACGATGCCAAAAATATCTGCTAACGCCCAGCCGATAGGGATAGACCACCAAATACCAATTACTCCGATAGAAGGTATGCTAGCAAGGTAATAGGCAAGTCCTACACGTGTGCCTAATGAAATAATGGTTAAGATTACAGACATGCTAGGGAAGTTAATAGCACGATAAAATCCATATAATAAAAATAAAATGCCAATGCCAAAATAGAAGCTACCTTCTATGCGGAGATAATCCACACCGATATTGATAATTTCCGTTTCAGAATTATCAATGAAAATTGTCATTAGAGGGCGAGCAAAGATAAAGACACCAACAGATATAATTAAACAAAATAGGAATGAGATTTTTATAGCAGATTTAATACCTTGTTGAATTCTATCTGTTTTTTTAGCACCGTAGTTTTGCCCAATGAAAGTAGAAAAAGCATTGCCAAAATCTTGTGCAGGCATATAAGCTAGTGAGTCTATTTTTACAGCAACGGTAAAGGCTGCCATTACTGTTGCACCAAAGCTATTTACAAGATTTTGTACGAGTAAAATTCCAAAATTCATTACAGATTGTTGTGTTGATGTTAATAATGAAGAATTAGAAATATCTTTTATCATGGCTAAATCAAATTTGCAATGTTCTTTTTGCGGAATTAATTCAGGGCATTTTTTTATAGTGTAGATTGTTAGACCTAAGGCACAAAAACCTTGAGCTATTACTGTTCCAAGAGCAGAGCCTGCCACACCCATTTGAAAATTAACAACTAAAATAATAGAAAGAATAATATTGAAAAGGGCAGAACTTGCTAAAAAGATAAGTGGTGTTTTTGAATTGCCAATAGCACGAAGTAGACAAGTGAAATAATTATAAACAAAAGAAAAACTAAATCCGATGAAAATAATATAAAGATATGTATAAGTTAAATCGAAAATTTCGCTAGGAACTTGCATAAAATAAATGATTTCATCAATATAGATAAAAATAAAAATATTTATTATTATTGTAAGTATTAATATTAAGATGAAAGAAATAAAAATACTAGATTTTAATTTAAAATAATCTTTTTCACCATAAAATATCGAAAATAAAGCTCCGCTACCCATACAAAGACCTAATAATACTGAGGTCAAAAAAATGATTAAGGCATAGCTTGCACCAACAGCAGCTAAGGCATCTGTGCCAATAAAATGACCAACAATTAAAGTATCGGAGATATTATATAACTGTTGCATAAGATTGCCTAAAATCATAGGCAGTGAAAATTTTAACATAGTCATCGAAACAGATCCTGTTGTTAAATCATATTTCATAATAAAAGCACCTCGCTTAGACTATAAAGAAAATATATTGCATAAGTTAGAAAATATTTATATAATAAATATAACTAATTAATTGATTAATTTATACTAATACTTAGAATAATGAAAAAATAATTCAAAAGAAAAGAGGAAAACTAATGGAGGCTTTAGTTACGATTATTAATAAATCAGGAGTTCATGCACGACCAGCAGCAATGCTTGCTCAAATGGGACGTAGATATACGTCTAAAATCACATATACAGCAAAAGGTATCACTGCTGATGGGAAAAATATCATTCCTATAATCAATTTAGGATTATCTTGTGGTACACAAGTGCTTATAACTGCTGAAGGTGATGATGAACAAGAAGCTATTAAAGCTTTGAGTGAACTTGTGAATAATCGTTTTGGTGAGCATCAATAATAATATTTATAACACAAATATATTAAGAAGTTAAGAGTTGTCTTCGTTCTGAAATTATGCTAATATATCTTATACAATTTAATGTTTTGTAAAAGACAATGAAAAAGAGAGTATAGATATAATTGAGTTGTGCAGAGAGAAAATTTATAGCTGAAAAATTTTCCAACCCAGTATCTAGAAAGTAGCTTTGGAGTCCTCATACCGAAATAATATTAAGTATGAGCGCAGATACAGCGTTATGTAATGAAGTTTTATCTGAATTTTATGTAGTTGATTTATAAATTTAGATAAGAAAAATTAGGTGGTACCGCGAAGATATCTCTTTCGTCCTTTTATGAGGAATGAAAGAGATTTTTTTGTGTAATTTTTGCCTGATTTAATTGAATAACTTTAGTTTTTGTGTGAAAAATAGGAGGTATTTTTTGATGGAAGAAACAAATATTCCAAAGGTTTATGACCCGCAATCTTTTGAAAAAAAATGGTATCAATATTGGGAAGAAAATAAATTATTCCATGCAGAAGTAGATGAAACTAAAAAACCATTTAGCATTGTAATGCCACCACCAAATGTAACAGGTCAGCTTCATATGGGACATGCTATGGATAATACTTTGCAAGATATTTTAATTCGTTTTAGAAGAATGCAAGGATATAACACTTTATGGATGCCTGGTACTGACCATGCAGGTATAGCAACTCAAGCAAAAGTAGATGCACAACTTCGTGAACAAGGTGTATCTCGTTATGATATTGGTAGAGAAAAATTCTTAGAACATGCTTGGGCATGGAAAGAAAAATATGGCAATCGCATAAAATATCAAATTCGTACACTTGGTTCTTCTTGTGATTGGGATAGAGAACGTTTCACTATGGACGAAGGTTGCTCTCATGCCGTTCGTGAAGTATTTGTACAATTATATAAAAAAGGTTTAATTTATCAAGGCAAACGCATAACTAACTGGTGCCCACACTGCAATACAGCACTTAGCGATATTGAAGTAGAACATCAAAATGAACAAGGTCATTTATATCATTTAAAATATCAAGTTGAAGGTGAAGATAGATTTGTAGAAATCGCTACAACTCGTCCTGAAACTATGTTTGGTGATACTGGTGTAGCTGTTCATCCTGATGATGAACGTTATAGCGATTTAGTAGGCAAAACTTTGATTTTACCAATCGTTGGTCGTCGTATACCACTTTTTGCTGATAGTTATGTAGACCCACAATTTGGTACTGGTGCAGTAAAAGTAACACCAGCTCATGACCCTAATGACTTTGATATGGGTGCTCGCCATAATTTAGAACAGATTGTAGTAATTAACAATGATGGTACAATGGCAGAAAATACTGGTAAATATGCTGGTCTTGACCGTTATGAATGCCGTAAACAATTAATCGAAGATTTAAAACAACAAGGTTATTTAATCAGCATTGAAGAACATGAACATGCAGTAGGTCATTGTTCTCGTTGCTCAACAACTGTAGAACCACTTGTATCTAAACAGTGGTTTGTAAAAATGGAATCTTTGGCAAAACCTGCAGCTGAAGCTGTAAAATCTGGCAAAATTAAATTTGTTCCAGAAAGATTTTCTAAAATCTATTGCAATTGGTTAGATAATATACGTGATTGGTGTATCTCTCGTCAGCTTTGGTGGGGTCATCGTATTCCAGCATGGTATTGTGATGATTGCGGTGCAACTATCGTAGAAAATGAAGATGTAACAGTTTGTCCTCATTGTGGTAGCAAACATGTTCATCAAGATGAAGATGTACTTGATACATGGTTTAGCTCTGGTCTTTGGCCATTTGAAACTATGGGTTGGCCAGAACAAACAGCAGAATTAAAACAATTCTATCCAACAAGTGTACTTGTTACAGGATATGACATTATCTTCTTCTGGGTAGCTCGTATGGTAATGATGGGCTTAGAATTTGGTAAAGACATTCCATTTAAACATGTATTTATTCATGGTCTTGTACGTGATAGTCAAGGTCGTAAAATGAGTAAATCTTTAGGTAATGGTATTGACCCTGTTGAAGTAATTGAAAAATATGGTGCAGATACACTTCGCTTTATGCTCATCACAGGTAATACACCTGGTAATGATATGCGTTTTTATTGGGAACGTGTAGAATCTGCTCGTAACTTCGCTAATAAATTATGGAATGCTTCTCGTTTCATGCTTATGAATCTTGAAGGTTTTGACAAAACTTTTGTTCCAGAAGCTAGCGACTATACTTTAGCTGATAAATGGATTTTAAGCCGTTATGCTAAAACTGCTATCAGCATTACTGAAAACCTAGAAAAATTTGAATTAGGTGAAGCTGGTCGTTCTTTATATGACTTCATTTGGAATGAATTCTGTGATTGGTATATTGAACTTAGCAAAGCTCGTCTTTACGATAAAGAAAATGTTCGTCCACGTAAAGTAGCTCAATATGTTTTAGGTTATGTACTTGAACATACACTTCGCTTATTACATCCATTTATGCCATTTATTACAGAAGAAATTTGGCAACACATTCCACATGAAGGTAAGAGCATCATGGTGGCTGATTGGCCAACAGGTGAAGAAGCAAAACTTGATGATGCAAGTGAAGTAGAAATGACTACTATCATGGAAACAATCAAAGCTATCCGTAATATGAGAGCTGAAGTAAATGCAGCACCAAGCAAAAAAACAGAAGTAATTCTTCATTTAAGTGATGAAAGCTTAACAGATGTATTTGCTAAAAACAGTGGATATTTAGAAACATTAGCTTCTGCTAAAAATGTAACTATTTTAGCAAAAGATGGTGCAAAACCAGAAAATGCAATGACAGCAGTAGTAAATGGTGTAGAAATTTATTTACCTTTAGCAGGCTTAATTGATGTAGAAAAAGAAACTGCTCGTTTAAATAAAGAATTAGCTACATTAGATAAAGAAGTATCACGTCTTGATAAAAAACTTTCTAACGCAGGCTTTATTGCCAAAGCACCTGCTGATATTGTAGAGAAAGAAAAAGAAAAATTAAAAGGTTATGAAGAAAAACGTGAAGCAGTAAAACAACGTTTGGCATATTTAGCAACTCTTTAATTTTAGATTTTTTTATGAAAGGCGTAATAAAATGAATTATCTAGAATCGCTAGAATATCTAGATGAGCTTAGTACCTTTGGTACTAAGCTTGGTCTAGGTCGCATTAAACAATTAGTAACTTATTTAGACAATCCACAAACAAGATATAAAACTATACACATAACAGGAACTAATGGAAAAGGTTCAACAAGTTCTATGTTATCTAGTATTTTAATAACATCTAATATTAAAACAGGTCTGTATATTTCACCTCATTTAGTATCATATACAGAACGTATTCAAATAGACGGAAATCCTATAAGCGAAGAAGATTTTGCTGATTGTATTAGTGCTGTTAAAACTTTTGTGGATAAAATGGTTGAAGATGGCGAAGAGTCACCTACACAGTTTGAAGTTATTACAGCAGCGGCATTTTTGTATTTTGCGATTAATAAAGTAGAATATGCTGTCATCGAAGTAGGATTAGGTGGATTATTAGATTCTACTAATGTGGTAAAACCAGAAGTTAGCGTCATCACAAATGTGGCATTTGAACATGCTCATCTATGTGGGGGAACTTTAGAAGGTATAGCAGAGCATAAAGCAGGTATTATAAAAGATGGTGTACCTGTGGTTACAGCAGCAAAAGATATACCATTAGATATAATCAATCAAACAGCTGAAGAAAAAAATGCTGATATTTTCATAGCAAATAATGATTTTTCAGCTATGTTTGTGAATTTTGATGGGCAGTATCAAGAATTAAAATTTAGTTCTGAATTATTAGGAGTTAATTTCAATTATAAATTGAAATTATTAGGTGACCATCAAATAGAAAATAGTTCTTTAGCTATTATGACCGCTAGTATCTTAGGTAATAATGATGAACGTATTACTAGAGAAAATATCATTGATGGTTTAGCATTAGCAAAATGGCCAGCACGTTTTGAAGTATTTAATTTTGATGGACAGATTTGCATAGTAGATGGTGCTCATAATCCAGCAGGTATGATGATACTTCGTCAAAATTTAGATAAATATTATCCAAATGAAAAAAGAGTTATTCTTTTAGGTATATTAAAAGATAAAGACATAGATACTATGCTTATTGATTTATTGCGTGATGATGATGAAATCGTTATAACTACTCCAAATTCAGAAAGAAAAGCTTCTCCTGAATATATTGCAAGTAAGATATCAAATCATCGTGTAGAGACTTTTAATAATATGCAAGAAGCTTTAACTTTAGCTCGTCAGTGGGCAGGTAAAGATAAAGTTTTATGTATAACAGGTTCTTTATATTTGACAGGTGAACTGAGAAATATTTTAGTCAATGAAGCATGATTTTAGTAAAGGTATTTTTAGCTTTTAGAGTAGTAGGTGTATAGGTGGATATATTTAAAAAAAATAGATTAAATAATGATTGTAAACGATTGATGTTTTACATTGTTATAGCTATGGCAACAATGTTACCTTTTTCATATGTTGTATCTAGTCTATTGTTAGTGGCTGGTTGGGGTGTTTTTGCTTATAAATCATTTAAAGGATTTTTTGAATGGAAACGTACAATACTTGATTTTCCCATCATGATTTTTGCGATTATATCCTTTTTATCAGTATTAGTATCACCAGATCCAGCATTTAGCTTTTATAATTGCTATAATTTAGTCGGTCGATATGTACTTACATATTACTTAGTTGTGCAAAGCATAGATTTTGAGAATATAGGACAATTAAAAATATTTTTAACTTGTATAAGTGCATCATTATTTATTGTTGTTATATATGGTTTTATGCAAGCATTTTTAGGTATAGGGCTGACTTCAGAGCAAATAGTATGGACAGATGGAGCTATGTTCCCTGGATTAAAAACAAGAGTATTTTCTACATGGCAAAATCCTAATTTATTAGGAGGCTATTTTGATTTAATGTTGGGCTTGATGGCTGGAATGTTTTTGATGATAAAACACAAAATGGTTCGCATTGTAATTGCAATTTTATTTTGTTTAACAGCCTTTTGCTTAACCTTAACATATGCTAGAGGTGCTTGTTTAAGTATTGCCGTAGTAATTTTTGTCTATAGTATTTTATATAATCGTAAAGTATTATTGGCTTTGATAGCATTAGCTGTTATTTTATTACTTTCAGATGCAACTTTAGTAGATAGAATGACATCTATTTTTACGAAGATGGATACGTCTTCCGAAATGCGTCTAGCTTTTTGGGAAAGTACGATAGCTATGATTTTAGATCACCCATTATTGGGTATAGGTTGGGGATCATATTTTATGGTATATCCTAATTATGATTATTATATGCAGGGAAATTTTATAAAGATTGTTCATGCACATAATATGTATTTGAATTTTATGGCAGAAATAGGATTATTTGGCTTTGTAAGTTATATGGTATGTTTCTTTGGTGTAATTTATAAAGCATTTAAAGCACAAGTTATGAAATTGGATTCATTAATAAAAGCTATGCTTTTAGGCATTGGACTGGGATTATCTGCATTAGCAATAAATGGTCTTACTGATTATGTAATGTTTAATACAGAGTTATCCATGCTCGTATGGTTATTTTCAGGAATTGTAGTTTCAATATATAAAAATTAAAAAGATTTTATTCAAGCCCTAAAGGAGTGAATGCAGTGAAAGAACAAACTATTTCTAAGGCAACCATTGACAGATTACCATTATATTATAGAACTTTAAGATTAGCCCAAGATGATGGTATGGATATCATATCATCGGATGAATTAGGACGTCGATTAGAATTGACACCGGAGCAAATTAGAAAAGATTTAGCTTTATTTGGCCAATTTGGTAAAAAAGGTGTAGGCTATTATGTCAATGAACTTAAATTTAATGTAGGCAAGATTTTAGGGCTTGATAATCATTGGAACATCGCTATTGTGGGAATTGGTCATTTAGGTGTGGCACTTGCTAATTATCAAAATTTTATTGCACTTGGTTTTAATTTAGTAGCGTTGTTTGATAATGATCCCAATATCATTGGAAAGACGGTAAATCATGTAAAAGTAAAAAGTATTGATGATTTACCAGAATATGCCAAAAAATTAAAAATAGATATTGGGGTTATTGCAGTACCTGCTCAATTTGCACAACAGGTCGCTGATAAATTAGTTAAAGCAAATATAAAAGGAATATGGAACTTTGCTCCTGTAAAAATGAGAGTCCCTGAAGATGTGAAAATTGTTAATGAAGATTTATCTGTGGGACTTAGTAGATTGTCGTATTATATTACAGGAAAATAGCTTTCTTTTCCTATAGTAAAACTTGACGCTTTTCCCTAGTAGTGGTATGCTTTTGTTAGTGATATGCGTTATTATTTATTAAAAGATGGAGTGTTGATTTTTTATAATTTTTATTTATTTTTTATTGAAAAATTATAAATAAAAAAATTTATTTCATAAATGATACAATAATCTTTGATTATCGTATTAGACAATGATATAATGGAACACGACATAATAATGCAACAATATATTTTGGTAAGGAGGAGAATTTTTAATGATTGACATTTTAGATCGTGTGCGTAATAAAGCTTTGCATGCGAAAATTGTCAGTGCACAAGAAGCTGCTGAGTTAATTAAACCAGGCATGAATGTGGGAACTAGTGGATTTACACCATCTGGTTATCCTAAAGCTGTGCCTTTGGCTCTTGCTGAACGCATGAAAGAACACCCATTTAAAATTAATTTATATACAGGTGCTTCTGTAGGACCAGAACTTGATGGTGCACTTTGTGAAGTTAAGGGTATTGACAAACGTATGCCATACCAAACTAACAAATTATTAAGAAATTTAATAAACTCTGGTGAAGTTTCTTATAGTGATTTACATCTTAGTGAATCAGCTCAATTATTACGTTATGGTTTCTATGGCAAATTAGATGTTGCTATCGTAGAAGCTTGTGCTATTACTGAAGAAGGTAATATTATCCCAACAACATCTATGGGTAATACTGCTTCTTATGTTCAACAAGCAGATATGGTTATAGTTGAAGTAAATACTAGTCAGCCATTAGAACTTGAAGGTATGCATGACGTTTATGTACCACTTGATCCACCACATCGTCTTCCAATTCCTATTGTTAAGGCTAACGACCGTATTGGTACACCTTACATACCTTGCACTCCAGATAAAATTAAATGCATTGTTCCTTGTGATATTACAGATAAAACTCGTCCATTTGGCGAAATTAGTGAAGCAGATCACAAAATGTCTGAATATATCATTGAACTTCTTCAAAATGAAGTTAAAAAAGGTCATATGCCTAAAAATCTCTTACCTTTACAATCTGGTGTAGGTAATGTAGCAAATGCAGTAATCAGTGGTTTCGTTGATTCTGATTTGAAAGACTTGTCTGTATATACAGAAGTTATCCAAGATGGTATGTTTGACTTAATCGATGCTGGTAAATTAAACTTCGCATCTGGTACAGCATTATCTCCATCCCCAGACGGATTAAAACGTTTCTATGAAAATATCAAAGAATATAGAAAACATCTTTTACTTCGTCCACAGGAAATCTCCAATAGCCCAGAAGTTGTAAGAAGAATTGGTGTTATTGCTATGAATACAGCTATTGAATGCGATATTTATGGTAATGTAAACTCCACTCACATTATGGGTACAAAAATGATGAATGGTATTGGTGGTTCTGGTGACTTCGCTAGAAACGCTTACCTTACTTGCTTCTTTACAGCATCTACTGCTAAAAACGGTCTTATCTCTTCTATCGTTCCTATGTGCTCTCATGTTGACCATACAGAACATGATGTAGATATCATCGTTACAGAACAAGGTTTAGCTGACTTAAGAGGTCTTGCTCCACGCGAAAGAGCTCGTGAAGTTATTAACAAATGTGCTCATCCAGATTATAAACCTATGTTAATGGATTATTTGGAAAGAGCAGAAGCTGCAACAAAACATGCACAAACTCCACATATTATTAAAGAAGCTTTGTCCTGGCATGAAAAATTCATGGAAACAGGTTCAATGAAATAATAACCTTTTTAGGAGGAATTTTTAATTATGAGCAATGAAAATGAAAAAATCCAAGCTGAATTAGCTGAGTATAATGCTGATGTTGAAAAAGCAATAGCAAAATTCCCAGAACGTCCACATCTTCCAGAACAACGTTTATATACTCCACTTGATATTGAAGGAACTGATTATGCTGATGAAATCAGCTTCCCAGGTGTATATCCTTACACTCGTGGTGTTCAACCTACTATGTATCGTGGTCGTTTCTGGACAATGCGTATGTATGCTGGTTTCTCCACTGCTGAAGAATCCAACAAACGTTATCGTTATTTAATCGAATCCGGTGCTACTGGACTTTCTTGTGCATTTGACCTTCCAACTCAGATCGGTTATGACTCCACTGATGACATCTCTGAAGGTGAAGTTGGTAAAGTTGGTGTTGCTATTGACTCCTTAGCAGATATGGAAATTCTTTTCGATCAAATCGATCTTGGTAAAGTTTCCACTTCTATGACAATCAACGCTCCAGCATCTGTACTTTTAGCTATGTACATTGCAGTTGCTGAAAAACAAGGTGTACCTGCAGATCAATTAAAAGGTACAATCCAGAACGATATTCTTAAAGAATATGCTGCTCGTGGAACATATATCTTCCCACCACGTCCATCTATGCGTCTTATCACTAATATCTTTGAATATTGCTCTAAATATGTACCAAAATGGAATACAATCTCCATTTCTGGTTACCATATTCGTGAAGCTGGTTCTACTGCTGCTCAGGAAATCGCATTTACTATTGCTGATGGTATTGCTTATGTTGAAGCAGCAATCAAAGCTGGTCTTGACGTTGATGCTTTCGCTGGTCGTCTTTCCTTCTTCTGGAATGCTCATAACAACGTACTCGAAGAAGTTGCTAAATTCCGTGCTTCCCGTCGTATCTGGGCTAAAGTTATGAAAGAAAGATTCCATGCTAAAAAAGACAAATCCATGAAACTTCGTTTCCATACTCAGACTGCTGGTTCTATGCTTACAGCTCAACAGCCTAACAACAACATCATTCGTGTTGCTTTACAGACTGCAGCTGCTGTTATGGGTGGTACTCAGTCCCTTCATACTAACTCTCGTGATGAAGCTCTTGCTCTTCCAACTCAGGAATCTGTTACAATTGCTCTTCGTACACAACAAATTGTTGCTTACGAAAGTGGTTTAGCTGATGTTATTGATCCACTTGCTGGTTCTTACTATGTTGAAGCTATGACTAACAGAATCGAAAAAGAAGCTTGGGATTACATCAAAAAAATCGACGAAATTGGCGGTGCTGTATCTGCAATTGAAAAAGGTTATATCCAGAAAGAAATTCAGGATAGTGCTTACAAATGGCAGATGGATGTTGAATCCGGTGCTAGAACAATTGTCGGCGTAAACAAATTCCAGATGGAAGAAAAACCAGTTGAAGGTCTTCTTAAAGTTGATGCTTCCGTTGGTGAAAAACAAAAAGCTAAAGTTGAAGCTATGAAAGCTAAACGTGACAACGCTGCTGTAGAAGCTGCTCTTGCTGACTTAGAAGCTGCTTGTAAAGATGAAAACGAAAATCTTATGCCTCATATCCTCGCTGCCGTTAAAACATATGCAACTCTCGGAGAAATCTGTGGCGTAATGCGTAAAGTATTCGGCGAATATGAAGCACATGTAAATCTTTAATAAGTGAAGATATTTGGAGGTAAATATAATGATTAGAGTATTAGTAGCAAAACCAGGTTTAGATGGTCATGACCGCGGAGCAAAAGTTGTAGCACGTGCTCTTCGCGATGCAGGCTTTGAAGTAATTTATACAGGTCTTCGTCAGACTCCTGAACAGATTGCAGAAGCAGCTTTACAGGAAGACGTTGATGTTGTTGCTATGAGTATCCTTTCTGGTGCTCATCCACATCTTTTCCCTAAAGTTGTAAATCTCGTTAGAGAAAAAGGAATGAAAGATGTATTAATCATCGGTGGTGGCGTTATTCCAGAAGGCGATATCCCAGCTCTTAAAGAAGCAGGTATTGCAGAAGTATTTACTCCTGGTACACCAACAGCAGACGTTATTGACTTTATTAAAGCTAACGTAAAAAAAGATTAATTTAAACATTTGATTTTGTTAAATTAAATAATATGAAGAAAATCATCTTGTCTTTCTTAGTCTCTATAAGGAGACAAGATGATTTTTAGTATAATTGTGTGGCTTCTGTGCTAGTAAGGGACAGGAGCTGACATCAAAGGTGGTGCTTATATGGATATAGCTCAAGAATTGTTAAACGGAAATCGTTTAGCTCTCACTCGTGCGATTACAGCAATTGAAAATGAAACAGATGCTGCAGTAGAAATCATGAAAAAACTGTATCCACATACTGGGCATGCCTTTGTCCTTGGTATTACTGGCCCACCAGGTGCAGGTAAATCCACTCTTACCGATAGACTCGCAAGAGCTTATCGTAATCAGGGAAAAACAGTTGGTATTATAGCTATTGACCCAACTAGTCCATTCACAGGCGGAGCTATTTTAGGTGACCGTATAAGAATGAACAGCTTAACCCTCGATGAAGGTGTCTTTATCCGTAGTATGGGGACAAGAGGTAGCTTAGGCGGCTTATCTCATAAAACAGCTGATGCAATAAAAGCTATGGATGCCTTTGGCAAAGATGTAATTATTGTTGAAACTGTAGGGGTAGGACAATCTGAGGTTGATATCGTTAAAGCGGCTGATACCACTATGGTTGTAATGGTACCAGGCCTTGGAGATGATATCCAAGCTATAAAAGCAGGAATATTGGAAATTGGTGATATCTTCACTATCAATAAAGCAGATCTTGATGGTGCAGATAAATTATATACAGAGCTTAATATGATGCTAGACCTTGATGGAGAAACACCTGATTGGCGTCCTCCAGTTAAAAAGGTTATGGCTAGTAGAGGCGAAGGTATTAATGAATTAATAGATACAATTACTGAACATCAAAAATATTTAGTAGAAAGTGGAACATTAGCTATTAGACGTCACAAACGTGCTAAAAATGAGTTATTAGACCGCTTAAGTGCATCTATTGGTTCTTATATAACTGAACATATTGTAAAAACTGGCGAATTAGATACTTATGTAAAAGCTATCGAAAATCGTCAAAACGATCCATATACAGTAGTTAATACTATTATGGACAATATGTTAAAAAAATAATTTAGATATAATATTTATATCAGGAGGGTTTTATCAATGAAAATCAACAGAGTTGACCATATCGGTATTGCTGTACCAAATCTTCAAGAAGCAAAAAAATTCTATGAAGAAGTTTTAGGTATTAAAATTACTAAAGAAGATGAAGTTATTGAAGATCAAAAAGTAAAAGTAAGCTTCGTTCCATGTGGTGAAGTTGAACTTGAACTTTTGGAATCTACAACTGAAGATGGCCCAATTGCAAAATATCTTGCAAAAAATGGTGGCCGTTCTGGTATTCAGCATGTTGCATTAAACGTTGATAACATTGAAGAAGCTATCGCTGAAATGAAAGAAAAAGGCGTTCGTATGATTGACGAAGCACCTCGTTACGGCGCTGGCAATTCTAGCATTGCGTTCGTTCATCCAAAAGCTAGCGGTATCTTAGTTGAACTTGCTCAGCGTTTAGATGAAACAAAATAATCTATATTAAATTTAAATAGATATAGATTTTATTAAGGAGGTATAACTTTGGCTACAGTTCAAGAACGAATTGACCTCATGAATGCCAAAAAGGAACATATTTTACAAGCAGGCGGACCTAAACGTGTTGCAAAACAACATGCTAAAGGCAAAATGACTGCTCGTGAACGTATTGAAAAACTTTTTGATGAAGGTACATTTGTAGAATTAGATCAGTTTGTAAAACATCGTTGCACTAACTTCGGTCAGGAAAAGAAAGATTTACCTGCTGAAGGTGTAATCACAGGTTATGGTACAGTTGACGGACGTTTAGTATATGCTTACGCTCAGGACTTCACTGTTGAAGGTGGTTCCCTTGGTGAAATGCATGCTAAAAAAATCTGGAAAGTACAGGAAATGTCCTTGAAAATGGGTGCTCCTTGCGTTGGTATCAATGATTCCGGCGGGGCTCGTATTCAAGAAGCAGTTGATGCACTTTCTGGTTACGGCGGAATTTTCCAGAGAAATACTGATGCTTCCGGTGTAGTTCCTCAGATTTCTGTAATCATGGGACCATGTGCAGGTGGTGCTGTATATTCTCCAGCTCTTACTGACTTTATCTACATGGTAAAAAATACTAGCCAGATGTTTATCACTGGTCCTGCTGTTATCAAATCTGTTACTGCTGAAGAAGTAACAGCTGAACAGCTCGGTGGTGCTATGACTCATAACACTACTTCTGGTGTTGCTCATTTTGCTGCTGAAAATGAAGAAGATTGTATCGAACAAATTCGTTACTTATTAAGCTTCTTACCAAGCAACAATATGGATGATGCTCCAGAAAGACCTACAAATGATGATCCATCCCGTATGGATGAAGAATTAAACACTGTAATTCCAGATAACTCTAACATGCCATATGACATGAAAGATGTTATTCGTTCTATCGTTGATGATGGTGAATTCTATGAAGTTCATCAGCATTATGCAACTAATATTATTACTTGCTTTGCTCATTTCGATGGACGTTCTGTTGGTATCATTGCAAACCAACCAGCTGTAATGGCAGGTTGTCTTGATATCAATGCTTCTGATAAATCTGCACGTTTCATTCGTTTCTGTGACGCATTTAATATTCCAATCGTTAACCTTGTTGACGTTCCTGGCTTCTTACCAGGTACTGACCAGGAATACGGCGGTATCATTCGTCATGGTGCAAAAATGCTTTATGCTTATTGTGAAGCAACTGTACCTAAAGTTACAGTTATCACTCGTAAAGCATATGGTGGTTCTTACCTCGCTATGTGCTCTCGTGAACTCGGTGCTGACCAAGTTATGGCTTGGCCTACATCTGAAATCGCAGTTATGGGTCCTGCTGGTGCGGCAAATATTATTTTCCGTAAAGATGATCCAGAAACTAAAAAAGCTCATACAGATGAATATATCGCTGAATTTGCTACACCATATAAAGCAGCAGAACGTGGATATGTTGATATGGTAATTGAACCAAAAGAAACTCGTCCTCGTATTATCACTGCTTTGAACATGCTTGCTAGCAAACGTGAAGTACGTCCTGCGAAAAAACATGGTAATGTTCCATTATAATAGGAGGAGAGAATTTTAAGATGGCAAATAATAATGCTCCTATCAGCGAAGAAGTAGTAGCTGCTATTACTGCTGCTGTAGAAATGATGGTTGGTCATAAAGTTATGGCTGTTCGTATTAAACGTAGCGATGCATGGGTTATGGCTGGCAGACGCGATGCTGTTTAATAAATCATCAATTAAATAAAAAAGATAATTCTTGGAGGAATACGTCGTGAAAAAATTTAACATCACTGTAAATGGTAACGCTTATGAAGTTGAAATTGAAGAAGTAAAAGCTGCTGCTCCAGTTGCTGCTGCACCAAAAGCTGCTCCAGCTGCTGCACCTGCACCAAAAGCTGCTCCAGCTGTCGCTGCTGCTGCACCTGCTGCTGGTGACAACACTGTTACTGCTCCAATGCCTGGTAAAATTGTAAAATTAGTAGCTTCCGTAGGTCAAGCTGTTAATGCTGGCGATGTTCTTTTAATTCTTGAAGCTATGAAAATGCAGAACGAAATCACAGCTCCAGCTGCTGGTACAGTTAAATCCTTCGCAGTTAACGCTGGCGATAGTGTAAAACCTGGTCAGACTATGGTTGTTATCGGTTAATTTTAATCGATAGATTAAAAAAGGGCCCATTAGTTAATCTAATGGGTTCTTTTTATATTTATATATAATATTTATACATGGAGAGATTATTATGGATATTGATAAAGTGTATAATATATTTTTTAGTCCAACTGATTCAACAAAGTTCGTATTGCAATTTTTAAGTGAGCAGATAAGCCCTAAATATACGAATATAAATTTAACTTCAAGAAGTACGAAAACAGATGATTTTATTTTAAACAAAAGTGATTTAGTATTTTTAGGAGTTCCTTCTTATGCAGGTAGAGTACCAACTACATTTAAAGAACGTTTTAGCAAAATCAACGGCAATAATGCCTTAGCAGTTATTGTAGTAACTTTTGGTAATAGAGCACAAGAGGATACTTTAATAGAGCTTTTTGATTTAGCAAAGGCTCAAGGGTTTAGAATTTTGGCAGGTTCAGCAATCGTTACAGAACATTCTATAATTCATGATTTTGGTAAAGGTAGACCAGATAAAAAAGATAAATCAGAATTAATTACTTTTGTGCAAAAAATAAAAAATAAACTTCAAGATGATGTTTTATTAGTAGATGAAATACCAGGAAATAGACCTTATAAAGAAGTAAAAGCAGTTCCAATGGCTCCAGATTTTGTAAAGGAAAATTGTGTGGCTTGTAGTAGATGTGCTAGTGAATGTCCTACAGGTGCTATTGATGATAAGACTTATAAATGTAATAGTGAAAAATGTATTTCTTGTTTGCGTTGTGTAAAAGTTTGCCCTATAAATTGTCGTTTTGTAGATAATAAAATATTGGAAAAATTGAGAGTGCATTTGACTCCTTTATGCAGCGAACGTAAAAATAATCAATTTTATCTATAAAAAAATACTCTAGAGTTTATATAAGCTCTAGAGTATTTCACTTTTTAAAATTGATTTGTATCGGTAAAGACATCGTCCCAAAAAGTATAAAGAAAAACAATGATGATCAGAAATAATAAAAATAAATCTCCCATAATAATATTCTCCAATATGAATTTTAATTAAATTTAATTATTATATTTGAGGATAAAAGAACGCAATGGTTTATAGATATTAAATAGAATAACAGCTTTTATCGGTAAAAGTATGATGGATTTAACAGCACGCATGATGAAAAATGAAGTAGCGGCATCTTTATACATTATAGTAAGCCATAAGTTATTGAGAACGCAATCGACGAATATAAAAATCGTTAAATTCATAAGCAATAATTTTTTTAAAGTAATAGTTTTTTTATAAAGAAATTTGCCATAAATAAAACTAGAGGCAATAGCACTTATAGTAAATCCAGGAAAATATAAACCTGGCATAAAAAGGTTGCTACCGATAATATCTGCAAGAGCTGACATAATAATAGTTTTTGCCGTGCCAAAACGCATGGCATATAAACAAATTGGAATAAAAGCAAAATCTACGCGAATGAAAGTGGTTTGAATGGCAAAAACATAAGTAAATAAAATTGTTAAAGCCATGAAAATACCACCATAAACGATAGATGATAATGATGAGTTGTTGTACATGAGATTAAACCTCCTTGATATTGCGTTGCCACATAGGAGGAATATTCCTTCATGTAGCAGCGGGATGCGATATTTGTACCGCAAGAAAAACTTTTCGTTCAAATAGCAACTCCCCGTCTATTTGACACTTAACGCACAAATATCTACTCTGCTGAATAGCACTATCAATTATAAAACTATAAAGAAGGTTTGTCTATATAAAAATTTCTAATGATTATAAGTAGATAAAGATGGTAGTATTTTTAGCTAGATAATAGATACTATGAATAAAATGTGATATTATGTAAACGATATAATATAATTTTTTGGAGCAAAGGAATAGTGATTCATAATGAAAAAATTTATCGTATTTTTGCTTTTAGGCGTGATGTTTGTATTTAATACAGTAGCATATGCACAAGCTGAAAATACAGCGCAAGATAAGATTGGTGGAGCTGATAAGGCAACGGATATACAGGTAAATAATAATGTAAATACTGTAAAACGTTGGGTTTTAATTAATATACCAGCACATTCATTGCGTTTATATGATAATGATAAGTGTATTGAAATGTATCCTGTAGGTGTAGGTAAAATAGAAACAAAGACACCAGTTGGTTTTTATAAAGTTATGGAAAAAATTGTAAATCCTACATGGACAGATCCTGCTGATGTGAGTCTTGTCATACCTTCTGGTGAAGATAATCCACTTGGTTATCGTTGGATTGGTATTGGTGGCAATTATGGTATACATGGAACAAATAAACCATCTTCTGTAGGTCATTATGTATCCAATGGTTGCGTGCGTATGGTTGAGGCTGATGTGGAAAAAGTATTTGATAAAGTTGATGTAGGTACAGAAGTTCAAATCATTTATAATCGTCTTGTTATTGATAAAACTTTTGATGGTAGAGTAGCATATTATATTTATCCAGATGGATATAATATGCAAAATTTAACTGTAGATTTTGTAAAACAAGGTTTAAAAGGTTATGGTATAGCTGATTTTATAACTGATGAAGCTGTGGAAAAATCTATAGAATTATCTAATGGTCAACCAAATTATGTAGCAGCACCTGTAAATATTATGTTTAATGGTAAAAAGCTTAATTATAAAGCAGTTAATTATAAAAATTTAATTTATGTACCAGTAAAAGCTTTGGCTACTACATTAAATACGCCAATAACTATGGATAATAATTTAGTAAAAACACAAAAAGGTGAATCTGATATCAGTCTTTATAGTAATGTAGCTTATATGCGTTTGACAGATATAGCAAATATTTTTGATTATGATTATAGCTTAAATAAAAATGTTACAGAAATAACTTTAAATAAAATTACTGCTGATAAAAATGTAGTAGATATCCCTGCTAATACTACAAATAAAGAAATTGTTGTTCCTAAAAAACAAACAGATGAAAAAATTAATTTAATGGAAAACGACAATAAAAATCTTGAACAAGATAATAATACACAATCCGATAAAAAAGCTGTAGCAGATAAGAAAAATAAACAGGAAAAAGCAAATACAGATGTTAAAAAATAATGGAGGTCATTGTGGAACGAAGAGAAGATAATAAGAAAAGATTTATTATTATAGATGGTAGTAGTTTAATGTATAGAGCGTTTTTTGCTTTGCCATTACTTACTTCTTCAAGTGGTATATATACAAATGCTATCATGGGTTTTGCTAATATGTTAGGTAAAATCTTGACGGAATATAAGCCAGATAATATTGTTGTGGCTTTTGATAAGAGCCGTCAAACCTTTCGCACGCAAATGTATGCAGAGTATAAGGGACAAAGAGAAAAAACTCCAGATGAATTAAAATCACAAATACCATTACTACGTGAATTTTTGGAAGCTTTGGGTATTGCTTTTATTGAAAAAGATAATTATGAAGCAGATGATATCATCGGTACTTTGGCAACAAAAGCGGCTAGTCAAGATTATGAAGCATTGATTGTAACAGGTGATAAAGATGCTTTGCAATTAATTCGCCCTAATTTAAAAGTTATGCTCACTAAACGCGGTATCATGGATATGCAGATTTTTGATGAAGAAGCTTTTAAAGAAAAATATGCAGGTCTTGAACCGATAAAGTTAATTGATATAAAAGCGTTGATGGGTGATAGCTCGGATAATATTCCAGGTGTACCAGGAATTGGCGAGAAAACAGCTTTGAAATTATTATCACAATATCAAGATTTAGAAAATCTCTTGAATAATATTGATAATGTTTCAGGCAAAAAATTAAAAGAAAAATTACAGGAAAATCAAGAATTAGCGAGATTATCTTATAAATTGGCTACTATATGCTGTGAAGTAGATGTGGATTTTAAACCACAAGAGTTTGAATTGACTCCTAATTTACAGAAATTAAATGATTTTTGTCAAAAATATGAGTTGAAAACAGTTTTGACTCGCATGAAAAAGGTTTTAGCTGATAAATTAGAAGTTGCAAGTCAAAATGATGATGCTGAATTAGCTTTGAATTTTGAAGCTACTATGCCAGTTTATGAGGAATTTACACAAGATAAAATTGATGCTTTAATATCAAAAATAAAAGCTGAAAAATCTGTTTCCTTTATGGTTTTATTTGAAGGGAAAGTGCCGGATATATCTATTGATATGATGGCTATTTGTTGTAAAGATAGTCTTGGTATCATAAGAGCAAAAGAAGATATAGATAAACTCAGTGAAGTATTGCAAGATGAGACAATCACTAAATTTGTTTATGATGTAAAAATGCTTTATCATTTGAATTTAGATTTAAAAGGTAAGATTTATGATACTTTGCTTATGGCATATCTTTTAGAGCCTGCTAAACGAAGCTATGAAATGAATGTATTGTGGCAAATGGCAGATATTGAAGAAGAAATTCCATGGGAAAATCTCAATGAAGAAGAAAAATTAATTTGCGGTGCAAGACATTTAACTGATTTGAGTAAGATTTTGGCGGATAAATTAGCTGATGAAAAAATGGTAAATCTCTATGAACAGATAGAATTACCACTTGCTAAAATGCTTTGTGATATGGAAACTGTAGGTATTTATATTAATGAGCAAAAACTCGATGATATGAATGAACAGATGTATAAACAAATCACAGCTTTAGAGCAAGATATTTATGAATTGGCTGGAGAAATATTTAATATTAATTCACCGAAACAATTAGGAGATATTTTATTCAATAAATTAGGCTTGCCAGCTTTGAAAAAGACAAAGACAGGATATTCTACAAATGCGGAAGTGCTAGAAAATTTAATATATGCTCACCCTATTATCGCTAAGATTTTAGATTATCGTATATTAAATAAATTAAAAACTACGTATTTAGATGGTTTGAAAGCATTAATCAATCCACAGACTAAGAGAATTCATACAAGTTTCAATCAGACTGTAACAGAAACAGGAAGACTCAGCAGTTCTGAGCCGAATTTACAAAATATTCCTGTACGCACAGCGGAAGGTAAAAAAATTCGCAGTCTATTTGAGCCAGGCGAAGGTTATGATTATATTTTATCTGCCGATTATTCTCAGATTGAACTTAGAATAATGGCTCATATGTCAGAGGATAAACATTTTATAGATGCTTTTTGTCATAATCAAGATATTCATACAGCGACAGCAGCTCAAGTATTTAAAGTGCCTATAGATGAAGTTACTTCAGAGCTTAGAGGTAAGGCAAAGGCTGTAAATTTTGGTATTATCTATGGTATAAGTGCTTTTGGTTTGGCAAAAAATCTGCATATTTCACCAAAAGAAGCTGGAGAATATATAGATAATTATTTACAAGAATGTAGTGGCGTGAAGAATTTCATGCATGAAATTGTAGAAAAAGCACATCAAGATGGTTTTGTTACAACTTTATTCGGTCGCCGTCGCTATTTGCCAGCGATTAAGAGCAGTAATTTTAATCAGCGTGCATTAGCTGAACGCATGGCTATGAATACACCAATTCAAGGAACAGCGGCTGATATCATAAAAATTGCGATGAACAGAGCTAGTGAAGCGATAAAAGAAGCTAATTTGAAAAGTAGAATTTTATTGCAAGTACACGATGAATTAGTGTTAGAAGTTGTAAAAGAAGAAATAGAAAAAGTATCAGAAATTTTGACAACAGCTATGCAAAATACAGCTAGTTTAAAAGTACCACTTATCATTGATATTAATTATGGTAAAAACTGGGCAGAAGCAAAATAAAAAGTAAATTAATTATAAAAAGGTGGTGGTTTTGTGCCTGAAATGCCAGAAGTAGAAAATATTGTCGTAGGGATTAAAGATTTTATCGAAAATAAAAAAATCGTAGATGTAGAAATCATAAAAGGTGATGTAATAAAATCTTCTAGTAGTGATGAATATAAAAAGCTTTTGCAAGATAGAATTATCAAATCTTTAAAACGCAGAGGAAAATATATCATTATGTCCTTAGATGATGGCAGATTAAATATCATTCATTTGCGAATGACAGGAAAGCTATTATATAAAAGGGAAAATGAGGATATAGATAAATATAGTTGTGTAATATATCATTTAGAAGATAAAACTAAATTGATATATGCAGATATCCGCAGATTAGGGACTTTGGATTTAATAACTACAGATGAAATTTCTCGCTTAAAAGGGCTATATACTTTAGGTGCAGAACCATTATCTTCAGAATTTACCATAGAGTATTTAAAAGATTGTCTAGATAAGAGTAAAACAAAAATAAAACCATTTTTATTAAATCAAAAAAATGTGGCAGGTTTGGGCAATATATATGTAGATGAAGCATTAGCCATTAGTAAAATTCATCCAGAACGCAAAGCAAATTCTTTAGGTGATGAAGAAATAGAAAGACTTCATCAAGCTATTAATTTGGTTATAAATGAAGGCATAAGAGATGGCGGCACAAGTTTTCGCGATTATCGCAATGGTTTAGGTGAAAAAGGAAGTCATCAAGATAAATTATATGTATATAATCGCAAAGGCAAAGAATGTAGATTTTGCCATAATTTAATAACTAAAATCGTATTAAATGGTAGAGGTACTTATTTTTGCCCTAATTGTCAAAAATTAAATGATGATAAATAAATTTTAAATAAAAGCTAGAAAGGAGGATTTTTATGAAGATTATAGGTCTTACTGGTGGTATAGCTTGTGGAAAAAGTACAGTTAGTGCTTATTTAAAACAAAAAGGAGCTTTCATCATTGATGGTGATGCTATAGCTCGAAAACTATCTGAGCCTAAAAAATCAATTTGGCAAGCGTATGTAAATCATTTCGGCGATAAAGTTTTAAATGCAGATAATACTTTAAATCGCAGACTCATTGGACAGATTGTATTCACTGATGAAAAAGAAAAAACATGGATGAATACAACAATGCACCCATTGATTAGAGATGAAATTGTAAAACAAATAGATGAGTGTAGACAAAATGGTATAGAAGTAGTAATCTTAGATATACCTCTTTTATATGAAGCTAATTGGGATAAATTTGCAGATGAAGTTTGGGTTGTAAAAATCAGCAGACAGTTGCAAATAGAGCGCATTCAAAATCGTGATGGCTTAACTAAAGAAGAAGCAATAAGTAGAATAGATGCACAGATGTCTTTAGAAGAAAAAGCAAAACGTGCAGATGTGGTAATTGATAGTAGTAATGCTCCAGAAGTTACGTTACAATTAGTAGAAAAAATATGGAATGAGAGATTATTATAAAGGGTTGATAATTCATGTCTAGTTTGATGAGTGAGGGGATACACCATCAAGTAAATATTAAGACAAAACGTAAGATGAGTTTTTGGAAAAAATTACTGCTAATGATTTTAGTATTAGCTAGTTTGAGTTATTTTGTTTGGCAAAATGAGGATTTTCAACGAAAATATTTATATCCATATGATTATCAAGATACAATAAACTTTTATGCAGATAGATATGAAGTAGATAGAAATTTAGTGGCAAGTGTTATTTTAGCGGAAAGTAAATTTCGTCAAGATGCTACTTCTGTCCATGGGGCTAGAGGTCTTATGCAAATCATGCCAGAAACTGGTAGCTGGATTGCTACGCAAATAGAAGATGATAGTTTTTCTGTAGATAAATTGTATAATGTGAATATGAATATAAAATATGGTACATGGTACTTATCTGAATTGCAGACAGAATTTGAAGGCAATGAAGTATTAGCTCTTGCAGCTTATAATGCAGGTAGAGGAAATGTATATGAATGGATGGAAAAATATCATTGGGGTATAGATTTTAAAGATTATACCAAAATACCTTTTCCTGAGACAAGAGAATATGTAAAACGTGTACTAGAAAATAAAAAATATTATAATAAGCTATATAAATAAAGAAGGCTATATATTATGAATAAATCATGATATATAGCCTTTTTGTCATAATTAATTATAGTTGTTTATTAAAATATCAACTTTCCCTGTAATTGGATCTATTATCATTCCATGAACTAAAATATTTTGAGGAATAAGAGGATTATTAATAATATTATTTACACTTTGTATAATATTATCTTTAGGATTAGAAAAAGAACTTATCCAGGATTTTAAATCTTTTTTTATCTTTTTTAATTCATTAACATTGATACCAGAATGTAACATTTTATCTACTAGAGATTCAGCAGAAGTTGTATGCATACCGCAATCATAATGTCCAATAACAATAATATCTTTAATATTAAATTGATATATACAAATTAATAAACTACGAATTATATCATTAAAATCATTAGTTACAATATTTCCAGCTGTTTTTATTATTTTAGCATCTCCTCGATGAATTCCCAAAGCTGGTTCTAAAAAATCTATTAATCTGGTATCCATACAGCTAATAATAGCTAGTTTCTTTTGGGGATATTTAGATTTTTTTAATGAATTTATTTTTATCTTACTAGTAAATTCATTATTTATTTGTAAAATATTATCAATAATATTCATAAAAAAATACCTTTCATTAAGATAGATAAAAAGATAGATGAAAACAAAATTTTTAGAAAATGGTTGATAATAATAAAGTAATACTTATAGCTGTAATAGAAGCAATACAAGTAGCTAATGTATAAGATTTTAAAGCATCCATAACAGAGATACCAAAGTATTCTTTAACAATCCAGAAGCCAGAATCTGTTACAGTGGAGAAACATATTGCACCAGAACCAACAGCAAGGGCAACTAGGGCTGGATCAAGATTTGGATATTGGGGCAAAATTGGTAAAACAATTCCTGTAGCAGTCATCATAGCAACAGTAGCAGAGCCAACTGAAAGACGCATCATGGCAGCAACAAACCAAGCTAAAATCAATGGGCTTAAAGATAAACTAGCTAAAACATCTCCTAATTGAGTACCTAAACCACTATCTAAAAGAACTTTATTAAAAGCACCACCTGCGCCAATAACTAATAAAATACCAGCTACTGGACCAAAACATTGTTCTGTAAATTTTAACAATTGATTTCTATTAAATCCACGACATAAACCTAAGGACCAATAAGCAAAAAAGGCAGATATTAATAATGCTGTAATAGGATTACCAATGAAATTTACAATATCAGCATAAGATGATGTTTTTAATGATGTTAAATCAAAAATAGTTTTAGCTACCATAATAATCATTGGTAATAGAATAGTAAATAAAGTAATACCGAATTTTGGTAATGCACTATCAGGAACAGGTGTGACAGGTTCTGTTAATGCTTTTAAATCTGTTTTTATATTTTTACTTAATATTTTAGCGTAAAAAGGACCAGCAATAATAGCAGCAGGTATGCAAGCAACTAAACCAAGTAAAATTACTTTACCTAAATCAGCATTTAAAGTAGCAGCTATAGCCATAGCTGCTGGATGAGGTGGTAACATACAATGAACAATTTGCAAAGAAACTCCCATAGGAACACCGATAGCAACAATGGATAAACCAGTAGCTCTAGCCACACTTATAACTAATGGTATTAGTAAAACAAATCCTACTTGAAAGAAAACTGGAATACCTGTGAGTAAACCAACGATCATCATTGCCCAGTTTGCACGTTTTTTACCTAACGTATTTATTAATGTTCTAGCTAATCGTTCAGCACCGCCAGATTCTTCAAGCATTTTACCAAGGATACTACCTAGTCCAAGTACAGTAGCAAGAAAACCTAAAGTACTACCCATTCCTGCTTCAATGGAAGAACAAATTTTCAAAAGAGGCATACCTGTTAAAATTCCTACATAAAAACAAGCGATAACTAAACTGATAAAAGCATGTAAACGTGCTTTCATAATAAGCAATATTACAAGAATTATTGCAGAAACTAATGTAGCAATTAAAAATAATGTATTATCCATAATTATCCCCTTTTATTCAAAAGTTATTTTATCACCGACCATAACACGAGGTATACCACGCCCAGATAATGCTATTTGTCCGGGTTGTTCTACTACATCAGCACCATTGAATACAAAAGTACAATGACCATGTTCTTTTAGTGTAGATAGCGCATTTTCACCAATAGCTGTAATAGTATATTCTTTATCTGCAATAATAACAGTATCTCCAATTTTTATGGTATCTTTTAAAGTTGATTTTGTATGAGAAATAACCATATCCAAGTATTCATAAGGAACATCTTTATCGAAAATAATCATACTTTCACGTAATTGTAATAATTGAAGTGAAAAATCACCAATACCAGTAATAGTAACATCATATTTCATGATATATCCTCCTTATTAGCAAATATTTTCATATATTCAATAATTTTATTAGTCATTTCTAAACGAGCATTTTTTAATACATTTTCAAAGCGTAAATTAGGATTAATATCAAATGGATTACTTGCTAAAAATTCTCTAGTAGCTTGAACAGCTGTAGTAGAGATTTCAGTATTGATATTAAATTTTCTGATACCTAATGTAATAGCTTTTATTAAATCATTATTGGAAATTCCCGATGAGCCATGTAAAACGAGAGGACATGGTGTTATATGATTTAATTTAATTAATTGTTTAAAATTTAAATTGGGTTTGGATTTATAAAGACCATGAGCATTACCAATAGCGATAGCTAAAGCATCAACTTGTGTTGATTGTGTATAATTAATAGCATCATCAATACTTGTGTAGTTTTGAGATATATGACCACTACCATCTTCGTTATTTAAGTAACCTAGTTCACCTTCAACACTAACGTTATTATAATGAGCTAATTCTATAATTTTTTTAGTATTATCAATATTTTCAGTTAATGGTAGGCGAGAACCATCATACATAACAGAGGTAAAACCACAATCAATAGCTTGGGCGATTATATCAAAATCTTTAGCATGATCTAAATGCAATGCTATAGGAATAGAGGAATCCTCAAATAATGTATGTACTATATTAGAAATTACTTTAATAGGAGAATGAGAGATATAACTTTCACCAAAAGCAATAATTGCAGGTTGTTTTGTTAAATTTGCAGCTTCTTTTATTGCTAAGATAGTTTCTAAGTTATAAACATTGTAAGAACCAATGGCAGAATTAGTTTTTTCTGCCATTGATAAAATTTCTTGTAGATTAATTAACATAAATATCAATCCTTATATTTTTTGATTATCTAAATCTTCTACAATTTCACGAAGTGTGGTTTCTGTGCCTACATTTCCAGGAAAAATAATATATGGCATATATGGGAATTTACTTTCTGCACCTGTTTGCCATACTGGAATACCTGGTTTTATTTGACCTAATACATTAGCTTTTTTTACATGTAATCCTTTAGTGCCAACATCACTAGATGTTATTCCGCCTTTAGCTATAATAAAACTAGGCTGTACAGTGATTTTATCTACAATACTAGTAATTGCTTCAGATATTTTAACTGATACTTTTAATGATTCTTCTTCAGAACCGATATCAAAACGTTTTCTACCAGTATAGACGACTGTAGTTTGTCCTTTGCTTATAGTTTGTTCTACTTCTGAAATAATACGTTGTAATTCAATGTTTAATTTTTCTGGTTCTAATACTAATAAATGATTAAATTCAATGAATTTTATCCAAGAACATTTTTTTAATTCATTAAATTGAGCTGTTGTTTTCTTTACGTGAGAACCAATAATAATAAGCCCGCCATGATGATTATTATTGATAAGTTCTTCTCGAGATAGTAAAGATTTATCTGATACACCACCTATTACCTTAGTTAATGCAGCTGCTGAACGGAAAATAAATTTTTTCCCAGCATTAATAGCTTTAATGAGAGCTATTACAAAAACTTTTACATCAACATAATCAATTGCATTAACAACTACTTTATTGAAGTTGGATACAGACATTAATTGTTCTGTAATTTTATCTATATCCATATTACGTAAGCTATTTAAAGAAACACATGTAGTATCATTAGCTTTATATTTACCATTAGTTTTTTCTTCGATATATTCAGGAAGAGCAGATGAAGTGTAATAAAATGTTTTATCTTTAGCAAATTCTGTCATACCGGCAGGTACAAGATAATCTTCTTCTTGTACATAATGAATATTATTGATAGTGAAACGACCGCCCTCTTTAAAAAATGGCATTAATACTTCTCCATCGAATTTTTCATGTGTTAATTTTTCTACAGTTTCTTTGAGTGTAGCAGTTTCTAATGGATAATGTCCACGTAGAGTTGAATCACTACGACTGATGATAATAAAATCTTTATTTGTTTTTTGACTTTCTTTAACAATTCGTTCAGCAATATCCTGATGTACTTTTTTTGTATATTCTGCAGTAAAAGCACGAGAATTAGTTAAAATAAAGAACATAGGATTTTTTTCAGCAAAGCCATCAGCAATGGTTTGAGCTGACCAATCTGTGTATACAGATATATCATGTATAGTTTGAACACCAGTAGGATCATCATCAAGGACAATAATTTTTTTATTTAATGTAGTTAACTCTCTAGCTAATGTTTTATTTACAATAGATTCATCTATTTGTTTTATATTTTTTAATAATTCAGATTTTAATACTTTATTCATGAAATATATCTCCTATATTTTTGACAAAGAACAGATAATAATATACCTGTTCTTTATAATTTTTTAGTTAGATTTTACAATTACACCAGAAGCTTGTTCATAAAATTGAACAATACCACTATGGTCATCCATTATATGACCTGTAGCCTTTAGGCTATGCATAATTTCTTTTAATTGAGATGTTAAGATTAAAGGAACATCAAGAGCATCAGCAGTGGCCATTACATTAGTGATATCTTTGAGATTAATAGCTAGTGTTCCCCCTGGTTTGAAATTACGAGAAATCATCATAGGCGCTTTTGCATCTAATACTGTACTACCAGCTAAACCACCTCGTACAGCTTCATATACTTTTTGAGGATCAGCACCTGCTTTGGTAGCTAATACTAAAGCTTCTGATACAGCAGCAATGTTTAAATTTACCATGATTTGATTGGCTAATTTAGCAACGGAACCACTACCATTAGGACCCACAACGGTGATAGAAGTACCCATTGCATTTAAGATAGGACGAATTTTTTCTACAATATTTTCATCTCCACCAATCATAAATGCTAATGTAGCATTTATGGCACCAGGTTCGCCACCACTTACAGGAGAGTCTAAAAATTTACAATTTTTTTCTTCAACCATTTTAGCAAACTTTTTGGAATCAACAGGGGATACAGAACTCATATCAACAACAACAGAATTTTCTTGTAATCCATTGAGAATACCATTTTCATCAGAAAGTAAAGAATTTACAATAATAGCATTGGGTACCATAGTAATAATTACATTGTTATTTTCAGCTATTTCCTTAGCAGATGAAGCTGTTTTAGCTCCAGCTTCTTTCAAGACTTCAACTGCTTTTGGATTTATATCATAAACCGTTAAATTTATACCTGCTTTTAATAAATTCATACACATAGGTTTTCCCATAATTCCTAAACCAATAAAACCAACTTTTAACATAATTAATCCTCCTATATTTTTATATGTTACATGTAGCATACTACTAGTAACAAAAATAATATGTAACATACTACTTTTTTTATGATACATGATGCTTCATGTATCATAGCACTGTTCCATTATTTCTAATGTTTTTTGCATATGAAATTTAAATGCTTGAAAAGCTTTTTGTGAATCACCTGATTTAATATCATTAACTAATAAATAATGTTCATTTAGAGCATCATTTAAACGATTAGTTTCATGTAATGATTTTAAAGTAGCTATTTCTAATCTAGCTCTTAACATTTTAATGATTTCACTAAAATAATTATTATTAGTGAAATTAACAATAGCATGATGAAATTCCAAATCTAATTTCATAAATTTATAATATGCATCAGAAGATGTTAAAATTTCTTGTTGTTTTGATAAATTATCTTCTAATAAATAAATTAGATTTTTACCTTCTTTTGTTGTAAGATTTTTTGCTAAAATAGAAGAACTATAACCTTCAATAGCTAATCTAGTTTCAATAATTTTTTTTATTTCATCAAGTAATAGAGGTTTAACAATAATTCCACGATTTGCTTTTACCTCTACCATATTTTCATGTTGTAGTTGTAAAATGGCTTCACGAACAGGAGTACGAGAAATGGATAATTTATCAGCAAAATACTGTTCAGAATAAATTTCTCCAACTTTTAGGTCTCCATTTATTATAGCTTGCTTTAAATATTCATATACTTGTGCTTTTAAAGAAATACGTTGTAATTTAGTAATAAATTTCATCTCCTATTACATTTCTTGTATGTAGTATACTACTGCTATATGGCATTTGTCAATTAATATTTTTTGAAAATTATATATATAATGTATTTTGATAAAATATAGTTAATTTTTAATAA
>OCPY01000098.1_pt1 | contig 79897 bp, 72 predicted proteins | sample 1538821 | NCBI WGS metagenome assembly OCPY01 (sample SAMN04571728, study PRJEB22368) | human gut metagenome | biome: human gut; material: stool | host: Homo sapiens | place: Luxembourg | collected 2012-12-07 | reverse complement strand
TGCCCCCAGCAGGGAGTGGGAATGAAAGTTAAGAACAAGCCTTGACACAGTTTAAATTACACCTCCTGTGTCATGGACTTATGACACACTCACTTATTCTATCTATGTAGTATAGAACCACATTTCCATTCCATCCCTTCTTCTATACGTTCTTGAAAAACTTTTAGGTCACTTCTTGACAAACCGCATCTCAAAGCCATGCTCTCCCAATATTTCATATCACGAGTAACATCCTTAATAATTCCTCTTGCAGTTGTCTCATCCAACATATAGCTTTCATGGGCATCATAAAGTACATCCAAGCTAGATTCATTGGTATAACCATCGATTAGCAAGGAATGGTAATATTTGTTGGTAGGGTTCATATCATAAGCTGGTGACAGGTGCCATCCATCCTTTTTCAAAAGGAAAGCATGATTTCTGAAATGGTCATCAGTATTGCCTATGCAAATATTGAACGCCACACGGCGATACAGTTCCTCCAATTCTTTTTCCATATCAACACTTCCATTGGCCACAATAAAATCCACAATATCAAGATACCCCTTTCCTGTACTTTCCCCATCACCATCGTTCAATCCCAACAATGTAAGAGAAGATGCCATGTGTATTCTCTTTCCATTCTCTGTTCTGTCAAACCTTTTAGACAAAAGGACATCACGACTATCCTTGCTTGAAACCACTCTGCACTCCGCAGCGTTTATACCACAATCCTTAGCCATAGAATGAGCAAAATATTCCCAACGTGAAATGTTTATCTCATCCCCTACAGAAGGAAATTTCGCAACATATAAATCTTCACCTTCCTTCACACAAGCCTTAGGTCTAGCTCCTCCCATAGAAGAACCTGGTTGGAATATTCGCTGAATCCATCTTGATTCAGGTTCCATTCTGTTCAACTCACTCTTCTCTATCTGACCTGCAGCCTCCAACAGTTCATCCAAGAACAAAATTGGTGGAATTGAATATGACTTATTATAACTTATGTAAGCATCTGTAGCTATGTCCTTGAAACGAAAAGCACCCATTCTTAAGGAATCCTCCACTCCTTTCAAGTAGTCCCAATCAGAAATATTTACCCTGCGTTCTCCAGAGTCTTTCATTTCCTGGTGGATTCTCAAATCAATAAGTCTTCGTCCCCATCTGTCAGGCAGTGCATCAGAGAATGTTCCAAATATCCTGTTTCTTGTAGGATTATATTGAACCCCAGGAAAAGATTGCAGCTCCTTTCCTAGATTTAAAGAAGGATGTCTTTTCAACCAGTCCTTATCATACTCAAAGGTATATATATCTGTCCCCCTCTGAGATTCATGCCCAAGAAGTCCTATAGTTTCCTCATTTTCAAGCCAATCAAAGTCGGCAACAACCTTAATTTTTTCCATTGTCATTTTCCTGTTACACGTTTTTTATTCTTTAGATCAATATCTTGTATGACCTTTCCCATCTCATCGTTCTTAGCAATGAGCAACAACTCATCAGGCATCTGCAGTGCATTCAAAACACGTGCCAATACCCCTACTGAAACTTCAGGTGAGCCACTTTCCAATCTTGCCAAAGTTTGGCGACTACATTGTGCTCTTGCTGCTACAATTTCCATGGTCAAGTTTCTCCTCATTCTCGCCATTTTAAGTTGCTCACCCATTACACAAAGATTCTCCGCCAGTTGTCTGGTCATCCAATTTGCTTTTGTAAACTTTGTCATTGCTTATAATGTTATATATACGCAACAAAGATACAAAATAAAGTTATATGAATATAACATTCTGCTCATTCTATAACTTTTTTTAATTTAAGTTTATCTGATATAACAAAAATTCTGAGGCACGACATTAATTCCATAGTCTTGGAGAGTTTTGGGCTTCAAGAACACATTGACATTCCCGACAACATAAGCACAAGCCTTGTCTTTCCCTTCGAAATATGAAAAGAAGTCACTTTCCGATATACCAGCATACCCCTTTGTTCTTTCCCATATATTTCTTGGAGTATCACATAACCTATCCGCTATCTCAAACTCACCAACAACAAGTCCCTTTCCCCTTGATTCGTAGATAACAATAGTATCTACTTCCAAAGAGCAAAAGGACTTTCTATATTCATACGCCTTGGAGCCATCAAAGATTTTCTTGACATACTCCTTTTTTATAGGAAACAATGCTTTCATTTTATCTATGCATATGTTGTGAAACAGTCTCTTCCATAGAATCATCCCCTAGAGACAAATTATAGTTTTTGATTTCCTCTTTGAGATTCATATTAAGTTCTTCCATGCTCTTTCCCCTGGCTGCCAAGCCCTCTTCAACAACACTTGGTTCTCCACCTCTGTCATAGTAGATCCTTCTATGGCGGTGGAATGAGTTACGATGGAATATAAATAGAACTTGTCATAATCTATGAGATTAGACATGCCCAGTTCTTTATATTCCTGTATTGTATTAAAAAACATATTTTTATCCATACTATCTTCTTTTTGATGCACCGCAAAGGTACAACATTTTTTCTAAACTAGAGAAAGAAAGACTTACTATTTGCAGTTTCTACCCCTCAATTTTCTTGAAGATTACATTCTTGTGGTCTGAACGCTCACAAGATGCACATCTTAAAGTTTCCAAGATTTTACCCTCAAAGAAACAGCCGGTACAGGTTGGCTTCTTTGTCTCAACCGCCACCAAGGTCATACCTTGGAACTTGAACTTTTCGCCTACTTATGTTCCTTCATTGTTACATTATTCTAACTATATAATTTGACACCATGCAATCTTTTTAATTTGGATGTAAAATATCTCATATTTCCATCACGCCATCTTATCCGTTAATGTATATAAGTTTTACTTTCCTATTCTACTTTATTACAATACTTTATATAAAACAATAAAGATATAAGCATATAAACATACAAATCTATAATTATTGCATTATATGCATATAGTATTATAGAAGAATATAAGGTAATAACAAAATAAAGAAAGATTCCTATAACCATACCTTTATATAAGTATATCTCTATATTCTTCCATAAGAACCGCATCAACGTTTTCGCTGCTGCTTGTTTCCAGACCTCATCATGTGCATAGCCATTCCAAAGCATCTGCGACGGAAAGCGAGGTCATCCTCGTCATCCTTTTTACCCCAACCACTGCCAGGACTTCCGCCTCCACCATGACTAGCAGCAATGGTCGTTGCACTATCGAGGTACCCCATGAAGAGAGCAGTAGCGACAGAGCAAACAGCAGATGTATTCTCGGCAATTTGTTCCATAAAGGAACCATCCCATATTTTGCCAACAGTACTGTCCAAGAACTCACGCTGTTCATCAGGTAATTGAGCCTTGAACTCATTATACTTTTCCAATCTATTTTGAGTATCGATGGCACCTAGGTGGTAACCCAGAGCTTGCATCTCACGCATCACCTGTTTGTTGAGAGCAGGAGTTTCCTTGTCTATTTTTGCCTTCACTTCATTATATTTCTTTTCAGCTTCCGTCGCTTTCTCTTCTGCCATAGCAGCCTTCGCCTCAAAGTTATTCTTCTTTTCTTCGATAATGTCTAGTTGACGTTGGGCGATTTTCAACTTTTCTATTTTGTCAGCAATTTTTTCTTTTGTCTTTTCAATATCAGCATTGATTTGCGCAAGTTTACGGTCTGCTTCTTCTTTGGTAATCTTACCGCTTTCCAAGTCACGCTCCAACTTTTTCACCTCACCTTCCAAATCCATCTTATGGGTTTGAAGATTCTTAATCATAGTCTGCAAAGCCTTCAAACGAGCAGCCGCATGTTTGATTTCCCGACTCTGAGAATCCATGATGTTGTTCTGAGTATCGATAGTCTTTTTATTGCCCTCGATGGTCTTGTTGTTTTCCTCCACCTCAGCTTCTTTTTGCTGCGCTTCCTTCCAAAGTCGCTCACGGTACTCTTCGGTCGTACGATGTTCGGCACCAGTTTCTTTGATGCTGTCACCACGTTCCAATCCATACTTTATACCAACCTCGTTGGCAAACTCTGTATGAAGATTAGTCATATGTCTAGACAAAGCTTCCTTGTCATCATGACCATCTAGGAATACGCCCAAGAAAGAAAACTTTTCCTTTGGAGTAATAGGCAAAACCGTACAATGAATATGTGGGTTAGCCTCGTCAAGATGCACAACAAAAGCTGCTATGTTTTTTTCACCATATTTTTTACACATAAACCGATAAGCATCTTTCGCCCAATTCTCAATCTCAGGCATACGTTTCAACTGGGTATTGTCAGCTCCTTGCTCCCAATTTACATTTTGGTTTCCAAACGCCAAGTTGCGCATGACCTCTCGGTTTCCTCCCAGAATAAAATTAGCAACAGTCTTAAAGTAAGGCCTTTTGCCTTGATTTATCAAAGACAAGTTTGGGTCTTTTATTCCACGAGCCTCCAAGTTCTCTGCAATCCTCTGGGGTATTGATTTCATCTTGTTGACTTTCATAACAACCCCACCTTTCCCAATCTCAAAGTTAAGGTGTTCACGAGAAGGGTCATAATTCCACTGAGCCTTTTTAGCTCTATCCTTATCAGAGAAAACTCTGAGGTGTTCATTACTTTGGGAAGTGGTAAAGCCCTTTCCCGGTCTCATGTCTATTACATTTTTTGCTCCTGCCATATGTTATTTGCTTTAAAGAAGGGTTCTTAGGGAAGAAGTCCCTGAGCCTAATAATCCCCACGGCTTGCCGCACGAATGTCAAAATGAATTACTTTTCATTTTTGGGGGTTACAGTGAGTTTTGCAGAAACTCCGTATTAGGCTACTAGAGCAGAGAAAAAAATCCGCCCATGCGCAAGCGCATTTGTAAAGAATCCTTTCTATGTGAATATTTTTATTTTTCTGTCACAGAGTTTTCTTCCGTTTCATCGGAAGAGAGATGTGGCTGGGTTGGTCGAGACTGTAGGGAGTCTCCGCTTTCTCTGCCACCGGATGCTTTGCCCCACCTTGGAGAAGAAAGAATATTCGGATTAATCGAAACGTTCTTTCCTTCCTTCGAGTCCTTCACTTCAAAAGCATTCATTGCTTTGAGGTTATTGACATAAGCTATAACCGTTGGGCGTGTCCAATTCCAACGCCTTGACAGTTTTGCTATATTAAGTGCAGCGTCCTGCTCATTCTGAAGAGAATCCAGATAATGATCCACCAAATCCACAAAGGCTTGAATCTTTGAAAGACGCTGTGGGTTGTTGTAAGCCCTGTCATTGGCCAGATAGATGAAGACATTAATCGGAAGAACTATCTCATCAGACAATTCCCATATCTTGCTATCTATACCTTGTACTTTTTTATTGTCATTCATAACTATTTTTTACATCATATTTTATATGGAAAATCTGTGAAGTGCAATACCTTCACAATCTTTTCCATTGTTAGAAAACTAAGCAGCTTTTCTCTCTGTGTTTTTCCAAAACAATTCTTCCTTTTTTGAATACTCTATTCCTTTTCTTCCTCCTGGCACTCCCTCGCCTGTTTTATCTGGATAAACGGCAGCAGCCATCAATATGATGAACACAGTTTCCGCTGCGCACAAGTATTGTCCACAATGGCCAGCCATGACAAAAATGACAGTTTGTGCTACTAGAGAAAATGCCATATTGTTGCCATGCAGAAAGGATAGAACCTTATCCGAAATCCGATAATAGAACATTAGACTAACTACCATCAAGCACCCCACAGAAAGGAAAATTGGTGTTTGGAATGGATAGAAATAATCAGCTATCTCTTCCCCGCTATCAAACATATTGTCTAGCAACGACAGGTCAGCTACATTTACAATCTGACCTGTCATCGTTACTCTTCCCTGAGCTAATTCTTTACTAAGAAGATTGGCAGCGTTCGCTGCTTCAAAATCCACGTACTGAACAAACAGGAGGACTATCAAGAAAACACGTGTAAAGAACTTTCTTGCATTGTCACTATGTTTCATCCTTTCATAAATAGCAGAAAGCACGGAGTATAAGTTCCCCCACTTGGTAGAGGACGCTTGTCTCGGCTTCACCCAGAGATGAAAAGCAAAAGGAATGGCCGTGAGCACAAAAGCCAATATCACCTTCAATGTTATTGCAAACATACCTCAGCACTTTTTAATAGAAACTGTTTATGACATCCGAGTACTTTTCCTTTTCAAGGATAAACATATCAAACTTCGGCATGTTGGTAAATTCCTTACAAACCTGCTTGTACATGATCTCCAAGCTATCATAGAAGTTGACCGTCATGTTTTCTATGACACCATGTTGTTGTGAAGCCAGATGAATGACATACATTTTGTTTTCCACAGGAACGGAATAAGCCACAGCCTTATATGTCTGCCCTTTATTATCTCGGACGGCATACAGAACATGGATGCCCAACACATTAGCCAGCTCATCCACCAAATGTTCCATCATCACTTGCTTGTTCAATAGTACAAACACTTCTGCATAGCCACGGTGCAATACTGTTTTCACACCAAGGGAATTGAAGTATTCAGGTGATTTTTCTCTAATTTCCGAGAGGAAATCAGAGATTGAATCTTTCAAAATCTCATTCTCGATGAGAGTATAGTCTATAAGTTCGTTCATGTTTTTATTATTATAAAGATGTTGACAAATACGATTTCAAGAAATATTCGGAAAGGACTTTTGTAAATTTATCTTCTTCCTCCTTAGTCTGCTTTTCCAACTCCAATTTGTTCAGCAACATAGGAAGTTCATTTGACATGTCAAGAAGTTCCTCCTTTTGCTTACTTGTTAGCGCAGCAGTAGAATAGTCATCAATAGCCATGAACGGCTGAATGAGCATCCATCTGTAGTTAGCCCTCTGGAAATGACTAAGCTTCTTTCCATTCTCCACATCTTGCTTGCAAGCCAAGGCATTTTGAACGATACGGCGATTGAAACGCATGGTAAGATAAAGCATTGTACGATCATTGACATCATCAACTTTTCTGCCGACTGAAGAATACAATCCATCGAAGATGCTAGCAGTAGCATCAGTAAGCTGCTGCAGTTGCTCATTAGAAACCTGACTCAAAAACTTCATCAAAGAACGAAAGCATCTATCTTCTTCAGAGATGAATCCAAGAAGTTCACTTTCATGCTTGAAAGGCTTGGCATTATGCAGCAAAGCCGAATACACAATAAGTGTCTTTGTCAAGTTTGGATAAGTATCTTGCTTATCGAGCTTGTCATAGAAATCCAATGCCTCCTTATACACATCGGACTTTTCTATCTTCTTTCTTGCCGTTGCCGTATTCAATTTAAGATACATGACATCACGAAGAGAACGAGGATTGGCAAACGCCAGTCTTTTGAGTTCTCCACGTATAGAATCCGACACAACAAAGTAAGCCATGGCAACAGGGCTTCTTAGATTGATGGTAGTGTCACGAGAGAATACACTATAAGCCGAATCTTGTATTTCCAGCCATGCAGAGGTAGCTTTTGCTAGATTCTCCACAGATACATCATCCATTTCCTTCAACTCTGCTAGCTCCTTCTTGCAACCTTCCACAGCATCTACGGAAGTCTTGAAAGAAGGATGTTCCTCGCACCCCACCAGGACAGAGGAACAAAGCAACGCTAATAATAATACCTTTTTAAATTTCATAAATCATTGTTTTAATTGAAAATTTCATCGCAAAAGTATATAAATTAGATAGAAACGGCTGCATAAACACGATATACCTTTTTATTTAACATATTCTTTTTCTACCCACCTATAGACTATAGGAACAAAAAGAAAACAATAATATTCCAAATAACAACTATATGGCATATTCATCCCCACAAAAAGACACAGATACGCCATCTCACATAATAGGCAAATGAGAATATAAAAGAATTATCCAATTACATCAACAAGTTAGATATAAAGGATAGGCATTACCTTTTTAGCAATACCTATCCAAAAGGCAACCATCAAAAGAGGTTGCAAATTTGCAAGCGCAACCGCTTTGCATTCCTTACAGTATAAAAAGTTCCTCCCTTTGGCATTCCATCAAAGTATGCAAGCAAAGCCGCAACGTGGTTCAACATGAAATCATTGCGTTTGAGGAAACAACCATTGTAATAATATTCACTCAACACAACAACATCATCCACTTTCTCCAAAATCTTCAGATAACGTTTTTTCTGATTGGCACCCCATCTTTCATTTTGCTCCCGATATGGAACAGTGGCAACAAGAAGGATGCCTGGAAGTTCCTCCTTCAGTTTCAGCACCTCTTCAGCAGCAAGCATATCAAAGCCTAGAGCCATTCCACAAAAGAAATTACGAAATCCCTTGAAATAAAGCAAGCGAATCTCATTGTTAACACTCTCCCTCACCTCTTCCACTCTATCAGAAGAGATGAATCGGTGTCCCGTAAATGCTACGGAACACCGTTTTTCATACTTTTCAATCATTGTCTATTATATCTATAATAAGTTTTACCTAAGAACATACCACCCAAAACGTGTGCTCCGCTATCCTCCAATTTGTTAGCAAAATCCGCATAGCTTTTGCCTGTGGTGACAACATCGTCAAACACACATATCTCCTTGTCCTTGAAATAGTAAGTGTCCAAGTCAATAAGTTGCGCTTGGCGTTCCGTCTTTTTCTTACCTCTTCGATGGTTATGCACATCCAAGCGGTCTTGAAGTACGCACACGTGAGAAAAACCATTGCCTATGCCTGTAAGTTCACTTACTCTATTACAGAACATCATGTATCTGCTTTGGTAATTCTCCTTCTTACTCGTCGGAACACAGACCAAAACCATACTTTTTACTTTCTCGCCATATTCCTCTTTCAAGTGCTTGGCAGTCATCTGAGCTACTTCCTCATAAGCAGAATCACGAGAATCTTTGAAAGCCCATACCAACTGCCTTGCAGCCTTGGCATCCTCACCTACGTTCTGAATGCGAGCAGGAAAGTATTTCACGAAGAAACTAATCTTCTTATCCAGCTGACGCTGAATGTTTTCGTCTATTACTTTTGCCATAATCACTATGTTTTATTGGTTCAACTTTAAAAATTATACTTTGGATTTCCGGAACCTTCTAGCCTTTTACAGTTATTTGTTTCGTTCGATCCGATATTTTTTTTATCATACCTCGGCGTGTCCTTCGCCTCCTGTAGCCTTTTTACGTGCAGAAAGGATGGCAGCCCAGAGGAGTCAGAACGCCAAGGAATTTGGCAGAAACTTTTCAGGAATACCCAAATAAGAATTATTTGCGGAAGGCTTCCAGGAAAGTTTTAGCCAAATAAGGAGGTCTCTCCTGGTACTTGGCATCTGACAGGGCCGCCATAACTTTGCACGGGAAAAAGCAAGGGAGGCAGATGGCACGCTACCGCTTCAATAAAAAAGTGAGGTCGAACAATAGAAACAAATATGAAAACATAGATATAAGAAAAGTAGAATATAGCCATATAGATATTGCCCTATATAAACATAGAAACAAAGCACTATATCCTTATAGGACTATATGTTTATATAAAAATATAGACATATAAATATATACATCTATAACAATATATAGATATAAAGCATAAACTACTAGATATAAGCAACTTAGTAACGAGCAGTCAAAAAGGCTATTCAAAAAATAGCCTTTTTGATATTGCCAATAAAAGTAGAACATAGAAACTAAAGGAGGTCTAAGCCTCCTTTGATGTTTTTCGCACCAATTCAATCTTGGTGGCAGTCATCTTGGTGACATGGAAATCCTTTCCATCCTTGGTATAGGTATCAGCTTTGAAGAATCCTTCAACCTTTACCAACTTACCCTTTTGGAGCAAATCCAAGGTGGCGGTGTCATCATTCTTAATCCATGTCTCGATGTTAAGGATAGCAGAGAGCTTGATTTCCTGGTCATCCTTTTTCACTGAGGTTCTATATGAGATTCCGAAGCGTGCGATGCTTGATTTCTCAAAGTTATGTACTTCTGCGTTATTTACTACGAAACCAGAGATTGTGAAATTGTTCATTGCGTTCATAATTGTAATTTTTAAATGTTAATACTAATTTTACGTGCATAAAAAACAGCAACCAAGGAGAAGGTGAGTCGCGGCAAGAGATGTCCAATATGTTTTTCACCCATAGGGCATGGAGTTTTTGAAACCGGAGCAACTGCACCCAAAAAGTCTGAAAAAGATATTGAGACAAACAGGATGTGCGCCCTTGCCAACACCGCTTGGGCTAACTTTGCAAAGTAAAATGGCTGTTAACAGGATTATAAAAATTAGCTGAACGCATCAGAACTACTGATTTCACAACTGGTTTTAGATAATGCAGAGCAACATCTATACACAAAATCAAATTTGCACGAAGATGCCAAAATATAACACAGAAAAAGGAAGCAAGAAATCAAACAGCTTCTTGACATTGAAGCATAAAAGAACAAACATCGCCATTTTGTTCTAGAAGAGTAATATCAAAATCGAAAGGATTTAATCTAGACGACTATACCAAGAACAAGAAGTATCACCATCAAGAAGACTGTTACCATGAAACAACTCAAAAAACAAAAAAGACTACAAACATTCAAATATATACGTTCTACAACAATTGGTAATCTATACAATAGAAAAGAGGCTTATAAAGAGCGAGTTAAGTTCTTATATAGATATATAATTATATAAACAAATAAGAAAATAAAAATATAAATATAGAACCATATAAGAAAATGTAACAATCGGTTTGTCCACCATATCCTTTAGGACATCCTGGACAAGCCAACCGCTCTCCCTTTAGTCCCATGGCACCATCATCGATGCCGACAGGGGACAAGATTCCACAGCTTCAGCTATAGAATCTTGGGGCATAGAGGATGGCACACTTGTGAGGAGAATGGCATGTCCATGTGGCTTGGAGAGAGGGGTAGCCTGGCTTTCAAAATAGGTGGAGATGGGAAGGAAGTCCATCTTCGCCAAAAACGGAAGCAAGCCTACCCTGAAAGAAAGTCCTCCCCACATGTATGCCATCCGGAAAGGGGTGTGGTGGCAAAGCCCCACATGAAGGTTTGACCTATCTCCCTTGCTGCTCTATGGCATCATAGTGCAGTTTCTCCAAACGTTCAGGAGAACTCAGTGAAGCCGAGGGCGGATGAAAGTCAGGAGAAAGGGAATAAAGCGAAGCCATAGACATAAGAAAAGCGCAAATGTTCCCAACAGCTACTATTTGGAACGTTTGCCAAGACACCCATCGGAGATACCGCTTTACAGGCGAAGCTGAATGGTTCGTCTGTTGGCTGCGACTGAAAAGGGAGCAGCCGAAAAATAAGAGGCAGCAATACAATTTGCCACCTCTATATTTCAGTTTTCAAACTTTTACAAGTCATCGATAATATTTCAAGAAACCATCTAAAGTTCCTGTAACCATTTTTTCCCCTTTGGAGTATATAACCAAATCAGGAATGCGCCAGCCAAGAGTGTAAACCATGCAAAACATAATGCTAACATCATAGTTGTAATCCAATTATTTTCAAAGGTTCTTCACCCATTTTTGCCCAGCTTTTGTCTTAGCCATCCACAACAAGAATAGTCCTGCACAAATACCAGACCCACCTAACACGATAATTAATCCTTCCATAATTATTTATGCTTTAATATATAATAACCAACTGACGCAAATGCTGTAGTCGAAAAAATTCCAACAGTAACTAAAACGACACACACTTCGCCACTAACATCTTTTTTGAAAAAGCCAACGATTGCACCTATAATCATTGCGGCAAAGCATGTCCTTGCCAAGTCATAGAAAAACTTTCCAAGAGTTTCCCGACTAACTTTTTCCCTTTCTTTTTCTTCATTCTGTTTCATTTTTCTTAATTGATGGCAAAGTTACGAAACTTTTTCGTAACTTGCAAGTTATTTCAAACATTTCTTTACTAATAGGGAGGATTTTACCCTCCCTATCTCAATTATCAAGTTTTCCCTTATCATGATAAGAATAATACGTTCCGTCGGCGATGATAACATGGTCCATGAAGAACAATCTCATCAACTCGCAAGCCTTAGCTATTTGTTGTGTCAAAAAGTCATCTGCCTTGCTTGGAGTAGGGCAATTGCTAGGATGATTATGAGCGAAAGCTATAATCGTTGCATTATTGAGCGTTGCTTCTCGGATTATCATTCGAATATCCACAGCAGTTTCAGTCAAACCACCCTCACTTATCTTCACATCCTTAATCAACTTGAAGTTTTGATTCATCAACAACAAGTGTGCCTGTTCATGGTCTAAGTTGCCGATAATAGGATGAAGAAAGTTGTAGATAGCAAGGCTACTACTCAAGTCTGGTCTTTCACCCATTTTCTCCAAATGGAAACGCTTTGCCAATTCCATAGCAGCTTGAAGAGCCATAGCCTTGTTGTCTCCTATCCCTTGTACTACCTGAAGTTCTTCTGGTCTTGCCTTGGTGATGTTTCTCAAACTTTGTCCCATCACGTTGTAAATCTGACGAGCTTGTTCAACATTGCGCTTGGTACCAGTACCAATAATCATAGAAATTAACTCTACTACTGTCAAACTTTCGAAGCCATTATTGTAGGCTCTAACCTGCGGATGCTCCTCCATACAGAAATCACTAAAATTATGTTCCATTGCGTTCACTTTTATAGGGTTCAACTTTAAAAATTATACTTTGGATTTCCGGAACCTTCTAGCCTTTTACAGTTATTTGTTTCGTTCGATCCGATATTTTTTTTATCATACCTCGGCGTGTCCTTCGCCTCCTGTAGCCTTTTTACGTGCAGAAAGGATGGCAGCCCAGAGGAGTCAGAACGCCAAGGAATTTGGCAGAAACTTTTCAGGAATACCCAAATAAGAATTATTTGCGGAAGGCTTCCAGGAAAGTTTTAGCCAAATAAGGAGGTCTCTCCTGGTACTTGGTATCTGACAGGGCCGCCATAACTTTGCACAGGAAAAAGCAAGGGAGGCAGATGGCACGCTACCGCTTCATTAAAAAAGTGAGGTCGAACAACAGAAACAAATATGAAAACATAGATATAAGAAAAGTAGAATATAGTCATATAGATATAGCACTGTAGTTCTATAGGTAGAAACAATTCTATTCTTATAGAACTATATACTTATATAAATATATAAAGAAATAAGAAAATAAGGAAATATAGAAACAGAAAAATAAGATTCCGAAACTTCGGCTATAGATATAGGAGCGTAGAGGATGGCACACTTGTGAGGAGAATGGCATGTCCATGTGGCTTGGAGAGAGGGGTAGCCTGGCTTTCAAAATAGGTGGAGATGGGAAGGAAGTCCATCTTCGCCAAAAACGGAAGCAAGCCTACCCTGAAAGAAAGTCCTCCCCACATGTATGCCATCCGGAAAGGGGTGTGGTGGCAAAGCCCCACATGAAGGTTTGACCTATCTCCCTTGCTGCTCTATGGCATCATAGTGCAGTTTCTCCAAACGTTCAGGAGAACTCAGTGAAGCCGAGGGCGGATGAAAGTCAGGAGAAAGGGAATAAAGCGAAGCCATAGACATAAGAAAAGCGCAAATGTTCCAAACAGCTACTATTTGGAACATTTGCCAAGACACCCATCGGCGATACCGCTTTACAGGCGAAGCTGAACGGTTCGCCTGTTGGCTGCGACAGAAGAGGGAGCAGCCGAAAAATTAAGAGGCAGCAAATTTTCTTGCCACCTCCGTATTTAAGTTCAATACTTTTATAAACTATCAATCCACTTTTGCCCAGACTTGGTATTGAACCAAATCGCCAAACCACAACTTATAGCTAGTGCTATGCTAAAGATAAATGTCAATAAATCCATAGTTGTCTTATTTTATATTGTTATCATTATATTTCATAACCCTATTTGCGCAATATGCAAAACCGACAGCAGCTAACGTCCCTATAGCTGCACAAACGTAGTTGTGAGTAGCCATATCCTTATCTGTAAGAAAAGGCGAAAGTGCAGCGATTCCTACACCGCTAATCAATAGATTTGAAACTCCATAAAGATAATCACAGAGCTTTGAGCGTCTATCATGCTCCTTTACTAGTTTACTAACCATTCTTTATTTAAATTTGTTGGCAAAGTTACGAAAAATTTTCGTAACTTGCAAGTTGTTACTAATATTTATTTCACTATTCTACTATAATCCTTAGTTTGCCCCTTATCTTTGTTTTCGATACGGATTTGAACCATCGTTCTTGCAGGGATGGTATCTGGCATTCTAGCCATAAGATATTCAATAACATCATTTACATTATTGAAGCCGACATCTTCCACCTTCACTAGAGACTTGCCTCTATAATACAGCGTACCTTTGATGAGCTGCTTATATGAGAATCTTTCGAAATGGTCACCTTTCTCATCTGAAACATGAGTAGTAGAGCGATCTTCCGTGAAGAAAATCTTCTCCACCACCTTTTCATTGAGTTCCCAGGCTGGCGTAAAATCTAGCTTCACATAAGTTCTCGTAACTCTATAGCGATCAGAGTGGTTCATTGCAAAGCCAACCTCTGCCAACGTAGCCCCACATTCATTTTGAGCCACAGTAGCCCACGTATGGCGAAAAGTATAGACACAATAAGTTTCATCATGCTTCATACCAAGTGATTTCTCGCAAACTTTTCTTATGCCAATGTTGACATTGGCACCGAAAGAGTCACTGGAAGTCATTCTTTGGTGGAAATTAAACAAGTAAGGCGACTCGGTCTTATCCAAATACTTCTCAAATAAAGGCAGGATGATTCCAGGCACTCGCATCTCGATATAAGCATTATCTCGTCGGGCATTTCTTGTCTTTGCTCGCTCATAGCCAATTATTCCATCATGATAGTCCTCTTTCTTCAACCTGTAAATATCAACGGTATTGATACCAGCCAAGCACATGACCATCATAGCAACATCCCTGCCTAATTCTGGCAAAGGAAAGACTCTGTCGCTCTCTGGAAGTGGGGCAGCAAAGAACGCCCGAACTTCTTCCATGGTGATGGCCTTCTTCTCAGGAACATCAGAACTTGGTATTTTCACCTTTAGCCAAGGATTTGTAGTGATTCGAATCATACCATTATCATAATCATTGAACTCAGCCAATGCTTGCTTGAAAATCTGTCTCACACAAACAGGGTACATCTCCTTGGCTCTAGCTGTCTTAGATAGAGTTTTTATCCAACCATTGATAAACTGGGTAGTAAGCTGGGAGAACATAACCTTGTTGCTTCCGGCATATCTTTCCAAATGCTGATAAGCCAATTCGTAGTTTCTTGCATTTCGCTCATGCCCATCATTATACATTTCATCATGATATTTTCTAGCGTAGTCAGAAAAACATATGTCCCCAGTACCTTTCTCCAAATATGCCACAACATCATGGACGCTCCACTTTCTAATCTCCACCTTATTCAACAACTCTGCAAACTTTGCGATTCTTGCAGAACAAGACTGAAGGACAAAAGGATCCTTAACCTCTCTGTTTTTCTTGTCCACACCTTTAGAATCAACAATCTTATCCGTCCTTATATATTTCACTCCACGATTGTGAGTGATACGGATGTAAACTGGCCAAAAGCCATCATTTCTCTGTTTCTGAACAATTACCTTAAATGTAGCCATAAAACTTCTAAACACGCTCTAAACGTTAAACAAAATTACTCTAAAACTTTTCTAAACATTTCGTTTCATTTTTAGCATTTTAGTGCTACTATTGCTAAAAACGAATTAAGAGGAAAGCCCCTGTTTAAAGGACTTTCCTCTTAATTAACTGATAATCAACAAATATTCTTTATTCTTCAACAGCAGCCTGCGCCGCCGCAAGTCTGGCGATTGGCACGCGGAATGGAGAGCATGAAGCATAGTTCATGCCAACCTTAGCACAGAACTTAACAGATGATGGCTCACCACCGTGCTCACCGCAGATACCTGTGCGGAGGTTAGGACGGGTAGCACGACCATTCTCTACTGCCATCTTGATGAGCTGACCAACACCCTCCTGGTCGAGAACCTGGAATGGGTCAACCTTCAAGATCTTCTTCTCCATGTATGCAGGGAGGAATGAAGCGATGTCGTCACGAGAGTAACCGAAAGTCATCTGTGTCAAGTCGTTAGTACCGAATGAGAAGTACTGAGCCTCCTCTGCAATCTGACCTGCTGTAAGGGCAGCACGAGGAATCTCAATCATGGTACCAATCTCAAATTCTACCTCTACGCCGTACTCAGCGAATACCTCCTTAGAAGTAGCGAGAATGATAGACTTCTGCTGCTTGAGCTCCTGAACGGTACCGATGAGCGGAACCATGATTTCAGGACATGGGTTGTAACCTTCCTTCTTCAACTCGCAAGCTGCACCGAGGATGGCACGGGTCTGCATGGCTGTAATCTCTGGGAATGTGATACCGAGACGGCAACCACGATGACCGAGCATAGGGTTGTTCTCTGCCAGAGAGTTTACACGCTTCTTGATTTCCTCTACGCTTACGCCCATCTCCTTAGCCATGGTCTGCTGACCAGCCAAATCGTGAGGTACGAACTCGTGGAGAGGTGGGTCGAGCAAGCGGATGTTCACGTGGCAGCCATCCATTGCCTTGAGGATGCCGTAGAAGTCAGCCTTCTGGTATGGGAGGAGCTTGGCAAGTGCCTTCTCGCGACCCTCTACTGAGTCTGCCAGAATCATCTCACGCATAGCTACAATCTTCTGATCATCGAAGAACATGTGCTCTGTACGTGTCAGACCGATACCCTTGGCACCGAATGCACGGGCTACCTCAGCATCGTGTGGAGTATCCGCATTGGTACGGATTTCCATCTTTGTATATTTGTCGCAGAGGTCCATCAGCTCCTTGAAGTCGCCTGAAAGTTCTGCAGCCTTTGTCTCAATCTGTCCTGCGTAAACCTGACCTGTTGTACCATTCAGAGAGATGTAATCACCCTCCTTGTAAACTACACCATCAATCTCAACAGTCTTAGTCTTGTAGTCAACGTTGATAGAGCCGGCACCTGATACACAGCACTTACCCATACCACGGGCTACAACGGCAGCGTGAGAAGTCATACCACCACGAGCGGTAAGGATACCCTCGGCAGCTGACATACCAGCGAGGTCTTCTGGAGATGTTTCGATACGAACCATGATGACCTTCTTGCCGTCCTCATGCCACTCCTGAGCATCGTCAGCGTGGAATACAATCTGACCGCAGGCAGCACCTGGAGATGCAGGGAGGCCCTGTGTGATGACCTTAGCCTTAGAGAGAGCCAGCTTATCGAATACTGGATGCAAAAGCTCATCAAGTTTCTGAGGCTCACAGCGCAGGATAGCAGTCTTCTCATCAATCATACCCTCGTGGAGGAGATCCATGGCAATCTTCACCATAGCTGTACCTGTACGCTTACCATTACGGGTCTGGAGGAACCAGAGTTTGCCTTCCTGTACGGTGAACTCCATATCCTGCATATCGTGATAGTGGTGCTCCAGCTTATCCTGCAGCGCGTCGAGTTCCTTATAGAGTTCAGGCATAGCCTCTTCCATAGAAGGATACTTGGCAGCACGCTCCTCTTCAGAGATACCGGCACGCTCAGCCCAGCGCTGAGAACCGATCTTCGTAATCTGCTGTGGAGTACGGATACCGGCTACCACGTCCTCACCCTGTGCATTGATAAGATACTCACCATTGAAGAGATTCTCACCATTACCAGCGTCACGTGAGAAGCAAACACCTGTAGCAGATGTATCGCCCATGTTACCGAATACCATCGCCATGACAGATACGGCAGTACCCCACTCATCAGGAATACCTTCCATCTTGCGGTAGAGGATAGCACGCTCGTTCATCCAAGAACGGAACACAGCGCAGATAGCACCCCAGAGCTGATCGATTGGGTTGGTAGGGAAATCCTGACCGGTCTGCTCCTTGATGGCAGCCTTGAAAAGTTCAACGAGCTTCTTGAGCGACTCTACAGAGAGGTCCTTGTCAAGTGTAACGCCCTGCTCTTCCTTCACCTTTTCGATGATAGCCTCAAATGGGTCGATATCTTCCTTGTTTACAGGCTTCAATCCCATAACGACGTCACCGTACATCTGTACGAAACGGCGATATGAATCGTATACGAAATGAGGGTTACCAGTCTTCTTGACCAATCCCTCAGCTACTTCGTCATTCAAACCGAGGTTGAGGATGGTATCCATCATACCAGGCATAGATGCGCGAGCACCTGAGCGTACTGATACGAGGAGTGGATTCTCTACAGAACCGAACTTGCTGTTCATCAATGCCTCAGTATGAGCCACAGCAGCCATCACTTCGTCCTGAAGAAGTTCTTTGATTTTTTCCTCACCCACTTCATAATATTCATTACAAGTGTCTGTTGTAATGGTGAAACCTGGAGGAACAGGTACACCAATCAGGTTCATTTCGGCAAGGTTCGCGCCTTTACCACCAAGTACTTCTCGCATTTGGGCATTGCCTTCTGCTTTTCCGTTTCCGAATGTATAAACTCTTTTTTCGTTCATAATTGTTATAGGTATATATTTTATTTCGTTTTACGTTGCTAACTATTAATTGTAATGCAAAGATACGATTTTTATTTGATACTACCAAACTTTTATACGCTTTTTTGCTATCCCGAGATTACATTTTATACTGTTGACGCACACACGGACAGAAAATTAACAATCCCGTATACGATAGAAAGATATTTGACGAATCTGAAAGTGCGTCTCTCGGGATTGCAGCCTGCATTCTAATGTTTTTTACCTCCTCCCGATGCATCTGAAACTGCGTCACGACGTAGCGATGGCTACGTCCCGACGCAGTGCCAGACACGTCGCGACGTAGCAACGGCTGCGTCGGGACGTAATTTAAAGGTAAAAGGGCGTTTAAAGGTAAAAAAGTAAAAAGATTATCTGGCGATAACAAAAGTAACAAAAGTAACAGGTGACCTCTGATGTAAAAATGTGAATGTGAATGTGAATTTGAAATGTAAATGAAGAAAAAAGAATGCATGTAATGATATTAATATCATTTAATTTTAATATAATAAGGTACGCGCGTACGTACCATTAAAATATATACTATCAAAAATCATCAATAAACAGCCTTGACAAAAGGATACACATGACAGTCCGTTTTCTTCACTTACATTTCAAATTCACATTCACATTCACATTTCATCCCTTTACAACCACCGAACATTACCTGTTACTTTTGTTATCGCCTCACAATCTTTTTACTTTTTTACCTTTTTACTTTTTTACCTTTAAACGCCTTTTTACCTTTACTCGCAAATAATTTGGGACAACTCTTGCATTTCTCATAAAATTGCAGTATCTTTGCACCCATAAAAAATACAAAACATTATTATGGCAAGAAAACGTAAACCATTACCTCTGTTAGAGAACATCACCATCGAGGCAGTAGCAGCCGAGGGTAAGTGCATCACACGCGTAGATGAGCAGGTCATCTTCGTACCTTTCTGTGTGCCAGGAGATGTTGTCGACTTGCAGGTAGTAAAGAAGAAACATAAGTATTGCGAAGCCAAGGTGGTTCGCTTCATCAAGAAGAGCGAGGTGCGACAGGAGCCTATGTGCGAGCACTTCGGCATCTGCGGCGGATGCAAATGGCAGAACCTGCCTTACGAAGAGCAGATCAAGGCGAAGCAGAAGCAGGTGGAAGACCAGCTCACCCGCATCGGAAAGATTGAACTACCTGAGTTCCGCCCTATCATGGGTAGCGTGAAGACTCAGGAGTACCGCAACAAGATAGAGTTCGGATGCAGCAACAAGCGATGGTTCACCGCCGAGGAACTGGCTCAGCTCCCACAGAAAGAGGATGATACCGTAACATCACTCAAGGAGCGCCACGCCCAGAACGCCATCGGTTTCCATATCACCGGAGCCTTCGACAAGATTTATCCTATCAAGAAGTGCTGGCTGATGGATGACCTCTGCAACGAGATCCGCAACTTCGTATTCGAATATGCTGATTCTCACGACTATACCTTCTACGACCTGCGCGAGCAGCACGGTTTGCTCCGCAACATGATGATCCGTAATTCGAACACCGGAGAGTGGATGCTCGTCTTCCAGTTCCACTACGATGAGGAGGGCGATGAGCAGAGAGCATTGGAGCTGATGCAGCAGGTGGCTGACAAGTTTCCTCAGATCACATCGCTCATGTATGTAGACAACCAGAAGGGAAACGATACCATCAACGACCTGGAACTCAGCCTCTTCAAGGGCAACGACCATATCTACGAACTGATGGAAGACCTGAAGTTCAAGGTGGGTCCGAAGAGTTTCTACCAGACCAATACCGAGCAGGCTTACCACCTCTACTGCGTGGCCCGCGAGTTTGCCAACCTTACCGGAGATGAGCAGGTTTACGACCTCTATACCGGCACCGGAACCATCGCCAACTTCGTGGCTCACAAGGCAAAGAAGGTAATCGGTATCGAGTACGTGCCAGAGGCCATAGAGGATGCCAAGGTGAATTCTCAGGTGAACAACATCGAGAACACCCTCTTCTATGCAGGCGACATGAAGGATATCCTGACCAACGATTTCATCGCCCAGCACGGTCGACCTGACGTCATCATCACCGACCCACCACGTGCCGGAATGCACCCAGACGTAATAAACGTCATTCTGAATGCAGCACCAAAGCGCATCGTATACGTAAGCTGCAACCCGGCAACCCAGGCTCGCGACCTGCAGCTGATGGATGCGGAGTATAAGGTAGCTGCCGTACAGCCGGTGGATATGTTCCCTCATACCCCTCACGTAGAGAACGTGGTATTGCTCGAAAAGAGATAAACCTAGAAATCAAAATAGAAACAAGATGAAGAAAACCATCATCATGGCGCTCATGGCTGCAGCTTCGGTCTCAGCCAGCGCCCAGCAGAAGCAGACCATCGAAATACCATCATGGTTGAGCAACGTGAAATTGTCGGGGTATGGAATGACCCAGTATCAGTACAGCGGACAGAAAGATGCTGAATCCAACTCATTCAACATCCGTATGGCGCGTATCTCTCTCGAAGGTCGCATAGCAGGCGACTTCTACTGGAAGACTCAGATTCAGTTCAACGGCAACACCTCTACCCTAGGTTCCAGTCCGAGAATGGTGGATCTGTTTGCTGAATGGCAGAAATATGAATACTTCAAGGTGAAGATCGGTCAGTTCAAGAACCCGTTCACCTTTGAGAATCCGATGCACCCTATCGACCAGGGCTTCATGGGATATTCACAGAACGTGAGCAAGCTGGCTGGTTTCAGCGACCGTGCCGGAGAACATGCATCCAACGGCCGTGACATCGGTCTTCAGTTCCAGGGCGATTTCCTCAAGAATGCCAACGGCAGAAACCTGCTGCACTATCAGATTGGTGTATTCAACGGACAGGGAACCAATACCAAGGACGTTGACCAGCAGAAGAATGTGATTGGAGGTGTATGGGTAATGCCTGTAAGCGGCATGCGCATCGGTGCCTTCGGATGGACCGGTTCTTATGCAAGAAAGGGAACATGGACCGACGAGCATGATGCCTCCTATACTGCCGACATTCAGAAACACTCTGGCGTTCGCAAGCTCAGCCAAAACCGCTATGCCTTCTCATTCGAATACAAGCAGGATGGCTGGACCGTACGTTCTGAGTACATCCACTCTACCGGCAAGGCTTTTGCCAAGAGCATCACCAACTTCAACGATGCCAACGCCAAGGACTGCAATCTGAATGCAAAAATCGGCGACAAGGCTCAGGGTGTATACGGATTGGTTATCGCCCCATTGGCTCAGCTGCCAAAGAACAGCCGTATCGACGTGAAGGCGCGTTACGACATGTATCAGCCTAACGGCAAGAGCAACATGCAGAGAACCCAGTATGAGGCAGGTTTGAACTTCCACATCGGCAAGCGAATCTCTATCCTTACCGAGTATGCGCTCATCAACGACAAGACACTCGCGAAGCATAATTACTCCATGGCAGATGCCGAGGTTTGCTTCCGATTCTAACAGATACAACAAAGGCTCGCTCCTGCTACAGGAACGAGCCTTTATTGTGTTTACTGTCAACTACTTATCTTAGAACGAATAAGAGAATCCTACTGACATGAATTCCTTAAACTGCCAGTAGCTCTGGTCATCCTTGCGCTTCACACCATCGTCGAAACGCGGATAGAGGAAGATGTTGGTAGAAATATAGCGGTTAAACTGGAAGGTAATGGTGTTTTCCCATTCTATTTCAGCACGCTTGTAAGTGGTGTATCCCCAGAGACGGGTCTTCCACTTAATATTATCCGCTATCTGCCACGACAGATCGAAGGTACACTCAGAACCGTAATCGGTCATGCCATGCTTACCCTCATCCAGTCCGTAGCGCGTAGCCAGCGACGCTCTGCCCACATACTTCCAATTGAAAGCCAGAGGAGCCAGATGGGCACTACCCTTCAGGCGGTGATTGAACCAGTCTACATTATAATCCATACCGACAGAGAGGTTCAGATTGAATGGCGAGAAGAAATCGGAATAAACCGTCTTGTCATTACTCTTGTAACCATGCGTAAACTGAGTCTGGCCAATCAGCTGGATGGTATAATACCACTTTCTGGAAGCCTGCAGACCGAGTTTTCCGGTGTATCGTATCATATCGTCGCTCGTTTTCAGCGTATGAACCGTATCACCCTTCGAAGTCTGATAGCCCAGGCGCATCTCCACCTTATTATCCCATTTTAGCTTCTGCTTGTTATTGTAATTGGCAAACATCGTCACTCTTCCGAGCACCGAATAATTGCTCTCACCACCCTTATACCAGTTGTCAGAAACATAGTTTTGCAGGAACTGCAGATAATAATCGCCACCTATGGTCCAGAAGTTAGGACGGGTGATGACGATATCCATCGGCGCCGCATCCACCTCAATCGCCTTCGGAGCCACCTGCTCTACGATGTCAGGATGATTCTTCTTCGGTTTGCTCTGCGCAGCCAGCGGTGCTCCCACCTCCTTGAGATGAGACTCAGTATTGCGCACCAAGTCGGGACGCTTGAGATATACATCCATCAGCGTCTGGTCGAGCATCGTTCCGAGCGAATCCTTCACCCCATCCTGAGGCTTGAGTCGCAACATGCGGGCTGCCGGCCCATGATAGAAGGTGAGCGGCGTAAAGAGCTGGGCATATCTGCTGTCCCCGGAATCCATCTTCATGGAATCGATGCGCTGACGGCACATCAAGAGCGAGTCAGCATAGATTTCAGCCAGCCTGTTCTTCGATGCCTCTCCGGGCGCCACCTTCTTCAATTTGCGCTGAGCAGAAACAGGCGTCAGAGCCGAAAGGAACGCAAGAACGAGTAATCCAAATTTTATTTTCATACCTTAATTTTATAAATTTGGGCACAAAGGTAATAAATAATTCATAAATCTATGCCCTTTATTAGGAATATTTTTGCTCATTTCACAAAAATGTCGTAACTTTGCACCCAAATAATTCTAATTTAAATTATAAATATCGTGGCTGAAACAAAGTACATCTTCGTAACTGGTGGTGTGGTTTCTTCTTTGGGTAAAGGAATCATATCTTCATCCATCGGTAAACTTCTTCAAGCAAGAGGTTACAACATTACTATCCAAAAGTTTGACCCATACATCAACATCGACCCGGGTACGCTGAACCCGTATGAGCATGGTGAGTGCTACGTAACGGTAGATGGTATGGAGACCGACCTCGACCTCGGACACTACGAGCGATTCACCGGCATTCAAACTACGAAAGCGAATTCTCTCACCACTGGTCGTATCTACAAGGCAGTCATCGACAAGGAGCGTCGTGGCGATTATCTCGGCAAAACCATCCAGGTGGTGCCTCACATCACCGACGAGATCAAGCGCAACGTGAAGCTGCTCGGCAAGAAGTATCACTATGACTTCGTGATTACCGAGATTGGCGGAACCATCGGCGACATAGAGAGCGCCCCTTACATGGAGGCTATCCGACAGCTGAAATGGGAGCTGGGCAAGAACGCTATCAACGTTCACCTTACCTATGTGCCTTATCTGAAGGCAGCAGGCGAGTTGAAGACAAAGCCTACACAGCACTCTGTGAAGGAACTGCAGAGCGTAGGTATTCAGCCAGATATCCTGATTCTCCGCACCGAGAAGCATCTCGAAGAGGGAATCATGAAGAAGGTAGCCAGCTTCTGTAACGTAGACCTGGACTGCGTGATTCAGAGCGAAGACCTTCCTAGCATCTACGAGGTACCTGTAAACATGCAGAACCAAGGCCTCGACACCGCCATCCTCCGCAAGATGGGCGAGCCTATCGGCGAGACACCTGCGCTGGGTCCTTGGAAGACATTCCTCGACCGCAGAAACAAGGCTACAGAGGTGGTAAACATCGGTCTCGTAGGCAAGTACGACCTGCAGGATGCATACAAGAGTATCCGCGAGAGTCTCTCGCATGCCGGCACCTACAACGACCACAAGGTGAAGATTACCTTCATCAACTCAGAATATCTCACAGAAGAGAACGTGGCAGAACAGCTGAAGGGACAGGATGGTATCGTCATCTGCCCAGGATTCGGCCAGCGAGGCATCGAGGGCAAGATTATCGCCGCCCACTATACCCGCACCCACGACATCCCTACCTTCGGCATCTGCCTGGGTATGCAGATGATGGTCATCGAGTTTGCCCGCAACGTATTGGGCTACAAGGATGCCAACTCACGCGAGATGGACGAGAAGACTCCACACAATGTCATCGACATCATGGAGGAGCAGAAGAACATATCAAACATGGGTGGAACCATGCGTCTCGGTGCTTACGAGTGTGTGCTGAAACAGGGTTCACGCGTGTTCAATATCTATAAGAAGGAGCATATTCAGGAACGCCACCGTCACCGCTATGAGTTCAACAACGAGTTCCAGCAGGAATTTGAGAAGAACGGCATGATGTGCGTAGGCAGAAACCCTGAGAGCGACCTGGTAGAAATCGTAGAAATCCCAGGCTTGAAGTGGTACGTAGGTACACAGTATCATCCTGAATACCAGAGTACGGTGCTGAAACCACATCCACTTTTCATGGATTTCGTAAAGACAGCAATAGAAAACAAAAAGTAAATATTAGGAGTTAAAGGAGTGATCCCCTTTACTCCTTTAATTTCAAATTTTAAAAATGAACAAGAACAACATTATCGGTTTCCTCCTGATTGCCGTAGTGCTGATTGGCTTTAGCTGGTATAACCAGCCATCTGCCGAAGAACAGAGAACGGCATTCGTTCAGGACTCCATCGCCAAGGCTAAACATGCCGAGATGGAAAAGGCCAGCAAGGCTGCCGCTGCTAAGCGCCAGACTAATGCCAAAGCAAAGGTTGAGGCAGACTCAACCGCCCTCTTCTATTCGGCACTCAAAGGCCAGGCTAAGAAGATTGTATTGAAAAACGAGAAGGTAGAATTAACACTCAACACCAAGGGTGCTACTGTAGAGAAGGCTGTCATCAAGGGCTATGTGGGACACAACCTGCAGGTGAAAGACGGTTCGGCTGATGCCAAGGACGTAACCCTCTTCGACGGTAACGACCAGAGCCTCAAGTTCATGCTCGAGGCTAAGGAGGCCAACATTATCACCAGCGATCTCTACTTCACTCCATCCAACGTGACCGACAAGTCTGTAACCATGACCGCTGTGGCTGGTGAAGGCAAGACGCTCACCCTGACTTATACATTGGGCAATGACTACATGCTGCACATGAGCCTGCAGGCAAATGGCATGGCGGGTCTGTTCTCACCTAATTATAATAAGATGGATGTTGACTGGAGCGACAAGGCACGCCAGCAGGAACGTGGTTTCATGTTCGAAAACCGTTACACTACCCTCACCTACCATAATGCAGAAGGCGGTACCGACCACCTCAACGAAGGTAGCGAGAAGATTGACGAGAAGATAGAAGAAACCATCGACTGGGTATCTTTCAAGAACCAGTTCTTCTCTGCCATCATCGTAGCAAAGGATAACTTCGAGAAGGATGCTTTCATGACCTCTATCCCTCAGGAGAAGGGTTCGGGCTATCTGAAGCAGTTCCAGGCTAAGATGAAGACAGCTTTCGACCCAACCGGTAAGAAGGCATCTGAGTTTGAGTTCTACTTCGGTCCTAACGACTTCCAGATTCTGAAGAATACCGAGAAGGAAAGTACCTTCGGCAAGGACTTGGAATTCCAGAAGCTCGTATACCTGGGATGGCCTATCATCCGCTGGATCAACCGTTTCTTCACACTCTACGTATTCGACTGGTTGAGCAACGTGTTCCCAATGGGTATCGTATTGATTCTCATCACCTTGCTCCTCAAGCTCATCACCTACCCTATGGTGAAGAAGAGCTACATGAGTTCAGCCAAAATGCGCGTGCTGAAACCAAAACTCGAAGCTGCTACAGCTCAGTATAACAAGCCTGAGGACCAGATGCAGAAGCAGCAGGCGATGATGGCGGAATATGCCAAGTATGGTGTAAGCCCATTATCCGGTTGCTTGCCTATGCTGATTCAGATGCCGGTTTGGGTTGCGATGTTCAACTTCGTGCCTAATGCCATCCAGCTTCGTGGTGAGAAGTTCTTGTGGATGAACGACTTGAGTACCTTCGACCCAATCATCGAATGGAACACCAACATCTGGCTGATTGGCGACCACTTGAGTTTGACCTGTATCCTGTTCTGTGTAGCCAACCTGTTGTACTCTTGGATGACCATGCGTCAGCAGCGCGACCAGATGGTAGGTCAGCAGGCAGAGCAGATGAAGATGATGCAGTGGATGATGTATCTCATGCCATTGATGTTCTTCTTCATGTTCAATGACTACTCAGCCGGTCTGAACTTCTACTACTTCATCTCATTGTTCTTCAGTGCCGCTATCATGTGGACCCTGCGCAAGACAACCGACGACGAGAAACTCCTCGCCATCCTTGAGAAGCGCTATCAGGAGAACAAGAACAACCCTAAGAAGGCAAGCGGCCTGATGGCAAGAATGCAGGCTCTCCAGGAGATGCAGCGCAAGCAGCAGGAAGAGATGATGCGCAAACAGGCAGAACTGAACGAGAAAAAGAATAATCTCGGAAAATAAAGATTACCAGATAAAAATGAAAGCGTAATGGATTACCCTGAAAAAGGTGTTCATTACGCTTTTTTTGTCCCCGAAAAGGTATAATTAGTTAAATGATATTATAAATTATACCTTTTCGGGGGTATTTTCATTTTTTATTTGTATATTTGCCCCCGAAAGGGTATAATATAATATTATCACATATATAATTTTACCCGATAGGGTATAAAACAACAAGAATATGAGCAATACATTATCATCATACGTCAAGGAAATGCGCAAGCAATTCGGATTGACCCAAGTAGATCTGGCAGCGAAATCGGGCGTAGGACTCAGATTCGTAAGAGAACTGGAACAGGGAAAGGAAACACTACGGCTCGACAAGGTAAACCAGGTCCTCCTCCTATTCGGTCAGGAAATAGGCCCCGTTCCTGTCAAAAATTAAAATAAAATATCATGAAACAAGGAAAAATATATCTCTACGACCAATACGTAGGTCTGCTGACGGAAGACGAGACAGGCTTTATCTTCGCCTATGATTCAGATTATCTGGCATCGGATGGAGCGGAAGCCGTAAGTCTGACGCTTCCCTTATCCGATGAGCCCTACCACGATACCGTACTGTTCCCATTCTTCGATGGATTAATCCCCGAAGGATGGCTGCTGAACATCGCAGAAAGCAGTTGGAAAATCAACCAGCGCGACAGAATGTCGCTCCTCCTTGCCTGCTGCAAGGATTGCATCGGAGCAGTAAGCGTGATTCCTACAAACGAATCTCCAGCAGAAGAAACGAAAGGTTCACCCCAAAAACAGAAAGGAGAATAAGATATGGAGAAATGTCTATATTGTTATAAACCGCTCAAGCCTGGTCAGGTAGATTACCATCCTGCCTGCGCACGCAAGCTCTTCGGCACCAAGGAAGCCCCTGTCCTACCCTACGTTAGAAAGGAAATAGGCGACCTGGCAAAACAGGTAGTGCGTGCCCAGACCACCCTCACCGGTGTGCAGGCGAAGCTCTCGCTCGATGTAAATCCGGGCGGAAAGAACGAACCATCCCGCTTCACCATCGTAGGTCTTTGGGGAAAATATATCCTCAAGCCACAAACCGACCGCTACCGCTGTCTACCGGAAATAGAAGACCTCACGATGCATCTCGCTGAAGCCGCCAAGATAGCTGTGGTTCCCCACGGACTGATTCGCTTTACCGATGGTGAACTCTGTTATATCACCCGGAGAATAGACCGACTGGATGATGGACAAAAGGTACCGATGGAAGATATGTGCCAGCTGTCAGAGCGCCTTACCGAATACAAATATAAAGGTTCCTACGAGCAGATAGCCAGACTCATCAAGAAGTATTCATCGTTCTCGCAGCTCGACCTCGTGAACTATTGGGAAGTGGTCATCTTCTCATGGATTACGGGCAACGCTGACATGCACCTCAAGAACTTCTCGCTCTACAACAACCGCAAGTTGGGTTATGGCTTAACCCCAGCCTACGACCTCCTCTGCACGAAGATTGTGATGCCAGAAGATACCGAGGAGCTCGCCCTGACACTCAACGGAAGAAAGAGAAAGATTCAGAAATCTGATTTCGTCAAGGTAATGACCGCCTCGGGCCTCAGCGAGAAGGTAATCAACAACATCGCCAAAAAGTTCCGCCGATCCATCGTAAAATGGCTCGACCTGATAGAAGCCTCCTTCCTTCCGGACAGCATGAAGAAGGAATACAAGAAACTGATTCTCAGCAGAGTTATGGCATTAAGATAATGTTTCTGTATAAAATAAAAACAAACACCCCCGAAAAGGTATAATTAATCAATCTACGAGATTAACTATAACTTTTCGGGGGTATATTGTTTAAAGCAAATTTGCTTCTTCAATAGTATCCAACCCAAATTTACTTCTTCAATACCGGCTCGCAAGTGATATTCACACCGAGCTTCTTGAAAATCTTCTGGTCTACATCACTCAGCATCACGGTGCAATGAGCCTGGCAGCCGCGAAGCTTAGGCAACTGCTCCAATGCCTTCCTGCAGTTCTCATCATTCTCTGAAAGAACAGAAAGAGCTACCAAAACCTCATCCGTATGAAGACGAGGATTGTGACCACCGAGATAATTCACCTTGGTATGCTGGATAGGCTCAATCATCGACTGAGGAATCAGCTTCAATTCATGGTCGATGCCTGCCAAGTGCTTGGTAACATTCAGGAGCAAGGCGGCACTACAGCCCAGCAACTCGCTGCTATGACCGCAGATAATGGTACCATCCTCCAACTCAATGGCAGAAGAGGTATGACCCGTCTCCTTCTTATGATTCTTGGCAGCTACCGTCACCTTACGGTAATCAGTAGTAATCTTAGCCTGATTGAAGAGCATCTGAATCTTATTGATCTCATCTTCATTGCAAGCACCAGCCGCCATCTTGTTGGTAGCCGCATAGTAACGGCGGACAATCTCGTTCTTGGATGCCTCGCAGCAAGCCTCATCATCAGAGATGCAGAAGCCTACCATGTTCACACCCATATCCGTAGGCGACTTGTATGGATTGCTACCATAGATACCCTCGAACAGCGCATTGAGCACAGGATAAATCTCTACATCACGGTTATAGTTGATGGCTATCTTGTTGTAAGCCTCCAGATGGAACGGGTCAATCATATTCACATCGTTCAGATCGGCAGTAGCAGCCTCGTATGCGATGTTCACAGGATGCTTCAATGGGAGATTCCACACAGGGAATGTCTCAAACTTGGCATAACCGGCATGCACACCACGCTTGTTCTCATTATAAAGCTGACTCAGGCAAACCGCCATCTTACCGCTGCCAGGACCCGGCGCAGTAACAATAACCAGCGGACGCTCTGTTTCAACATAATCGTTCTGACCGAATCCCTCGTCAGAGGCAATCAGACTCACGTTGTGAGGATAGCCCTCGATGAGATAATGGCAGTAAGTCTTGATGCCCTCGCGCTCCAGACGCTGCTTAAAGGCGATGGCGGCAGGCTGGCCATTATAATGAGTGATGACAACAGAACCCACCATGAAACCACGGTTTTGGAACTCACCACGAAGACGCAACACGTCCTCATCGTAAGTAATGCCCAAGTCGGCACGCTTCTTGTTTTTCTCTATATCGGCTGCACTAATCACGATAACAATCTCGATGCTATCGCTGATTTTCTGGAACATGCGCAGTTTACTGTCAGGCTGGAAACCCGGCAAAACTCTGCTGGCATGATGATCGTCAAAAAGTTTACCGCCCAATTCGAGGTAAAGCTTTCCGTCAAACTGTGAGATTCTCTCCTTGATGTGTTCTGACTGAATCTTCAGATACTTCTCGTTATCGAAACCTATCTTCATACTACTTTAAATAAAACTATATCGCTATTATTTTGCAAATTTGACTGCAAAAGTACAAAAAAAACTGGCTATAGAACAATGTTTTACGCAAATTATTCTTAATTCTCAAGGATTTGCCGTATCTTTGCATCTTGCAATGGGCAGCATAACATGTCATATCGCAAAAACATGAAGTTTAAAAGAAAACATAACCGACAAATGAAAAAGAATTTACGTACCGCCTCTATCTGCGTGCAGGGAGGCTATGAGCCAAAGAACGGCGAACCGATTGAAGTGCCAATTTATCAAAGCACTACTTTCAAGTATGACAACTCTGAGGAGATGGCTATGCTCTTCGACCTGAAGAAGGAAGGCTACTTCTATACCCGTCTCCAGAACCCTACCAACGATGTTGTGGCTAAGAAGATTGCCGAACTCGAAGGTGGCGTGGGAGCCGTATTAACCAGCAGCGGTCAGGCTGCCAACTTCTATGCAGTATTCAACATCTGCGAAGCGGGCGACCATATCGTTACATCTAATGAGATTTATGGTGGTACCTTCAATCTCTTCGGCGTAACCCTGAAGAAACTCGGCATTGAGTGTACTTTCGTGAATCCGAACGATAGCGAAGAAGAAATCCAGAAGGCTTTCCGCCCTAACACCAAGGTTGTTTTCGGCGAAACCATCAGCAACCCGGGCTGCGCAGTACTCGACATCGAGAAGTTTGCACGTATTGCTCACAAGAATGGGGTGCCTCTCATCGTTGACAACACCTTCGCTACGCCTATCAACTGCCGCCCATTCGAATGGGGTGCCGACATCGTTACCCACAGTACTACCAAATATATGGATGGTACGGCATCACAGGTAGGTGGCGTTGTAGTAGACAGCGGCAACTTCGACTGGATGGCTCATGCTGATAAGTTCCCAGGTCTCTGCACACCGGATGACAGCTACCATGGTCTGACCTACGTGAAGGCTTTCGGCAAGATGGGTTACACCACCAAACTCGTAGCTCAGCTGATGCGCGATCTCGGCAGCATCCCTGCCCCAATGAATTCGTTCATCCTCAACCTCGGTCTTCAGAGTCTCCACCTCCGTATGCGCCAGCATTGTGCAAATGCACAGAAGGTGGCAGAGTTCCTGCAGAACGATGAGCGTGTGGCTTGGGTTCATTATAGCGGTCTGGAGGGCGATGAGTATCATGCGCTTGCCCAGAAGTATATGCCAAACGGCACCTGCGGTGTTATTGCCTTCGGATTGAAGGGAGACCGCGAGACAGCCATCAAGTTTATGGATTCTCTCGACATGATCAACATCGTAACCCATGTAGCCGATGCCCGCACCTGTGTGCTCCATCCAGCCAGTCACACCCATCGCCAGCTCAGCGAAGAGCAGCTGAAGGAAGCAGGTGTTGCGCCAGATCTGATTCGCCTCTCCGTAGGTATCGAAGATGTAGAAGACATCCTCGATGATATCAAGCAGGCTTTGGATCAGATTTAAAACAAATAGGATACATAACAACAAAGCAACATTATAACAGTAAAATTAGAAACATGATTAAAGCTATGATTTTAGCTGCTGCGGCTCTCACGATGGGCACAGCTGCTGATGCACAGACTATGATTCAGAAAAATGACATCAAGGTAGAAAACCACCTGATGACTCCTGAGGCTCTCTGGGCAATGGGACGTATCGGTGGCGCCGAAGCTTCGCCTAACGGCAAGCAGGTTGTGTACCAGGTGGGTTACTACAGTGTAAAGGAGAACAAGGGTCATCAGATGCTCTTCATCATGGATGCCAACGGCAAGAACCAGAAGGCATTGACCACCGATGCAAAGAGCGAAACAGATGCTGCCTGGATTCAGGGCGGACAGAAGATTGCCTTCATCCGCGACGGACAGCTCTGGAGCATGAACCCTGACGGTACAGGCAGAAAGCAGCTCACCAACGACAAGTTGGGCATCCAGGGCTTCCGCTTCTCTCCTGACGGCAAGAAGGTAATCCTCATCAAGGAACTCCCTTACCACGGAACCATCAAGGAGAATCCTTCTGATCTTCCATTGGCTACCGGCCGTCTCGTAACAGATATGAACTATCGCCACTGGGACCACTACGTAGAGAGCCTTCTCCATCCTTTCGTGGCTGATGTGGCTGAAGACGGTACCATCAACGCCGGCGAAGACATCCTGAAGGATGAACCATTCGAGTGCCCTATGGCTCCATTCGGTGGCATCGAGCAGCTGGCATGGAGTCCGGATTCCAAGACCATCGCCTATACCTGCCGTAAGAAGGAGGGCGTTCAGTATGCCATCTCTACCGACTCTGATGTCTACCTATATAATATAGGTACGCGCGAGACTAAGAACCTCTGCAAGGAGGCTGGCTATGTAGAGCCTAAGATTGATGCTACCAAGAGCATGAAGAACCAGGCTGTCAACGCTCCTGAGAATCTGAAGAACAATCCGGGTTACGACGTGAACCCTCAGTTCTCTGCTGACGGCAAGTACATCGCTTGGCAGAGCATGGCTCGCGATGGCTACGAGAGCGACCGCAACCGCCTCTGTGTTTACGAACTCGCTACCGGCAAGAAGAACTATGTATCAGAGAAGTTCGACTCTAACGTAGAGGGCTTCGTATGGAACAAGGACAACAAGAGCCTCAGCTTCATCGGTGTATGGCACGGAACCCTGAACCTCTATCAGGCTAACTTCAAGGGCGAAGTAAAGCAGATTACCAACGAGTGGGCTGACTACGGAAGCATCTCGCTTGCCAACAACGGCAACAAGCTTCTTGCTACCAAGGCTAGCATGAGTCATCCTACTGATATCTACATCGTAACTCCAGGCAAAAATGCAAAGAGTACCAAGGTAGAGCAGATTACCCGCGAGAACGACCATATTCTGAACCAGTTGAATCTGGGTAAGTGTGAGCAGCGCTGGGTAAAGACTACCGACGGCAAGCAGATGCTGGTATGGATCATGTTGCCATCTAATTTCGATGCCAACAAGAAGTATCCTACCCTTCTCTTCTGCGAGGGTGGTCCTCAGAGTCCGGTAAGCCAGTTCTGGAGCTACCGATGGAACATCCAGATCATGGCAGCCAATGGTTATGTAGTCGTATTGCCTAACCGCCGCGGTCTCCCTGGTTTCGGAAGCGCATGGAACGAAGAGATTTCTGGCGACTGGACAGGCCAGTGCATGAACGATTATCTTTCAGCTATTGATGATGCTGCCAACAATCTTCCTTACGTAGACAAGGATCGTTTGGGTTGTGTAGGTGCCAGCTTCGGTGGTTTCTCAGTATACTATCTCGCCGGTCATCACAATAAGCGTTTCAAGGCATTCCTCTCTCACGATGGTGCTTTCAACCTGGAGAGCATGTACACCGATACAGAGGAGGCTTGGTTCTCTAACTGGGAATACGAGGATGCTTACTGGAACAAGGACCAGAGTGCCAACGCCAAGAAGACTTACGAGAACAGTCCTCATAAGTTTGTAGACAAGTGGGATACTCCAATCCTCTGCATCCACGGCGAAAAGGATTACCGTATCAATGCCAACCAGGGCATGGGCGCCTTCAATGCAGCCCGCATGCGTGGCATCCCAGCCGAACTCCTCATCTATCCTGATGAGAACCACTGGGTATTGAAGCCACAGAACGGCGTGCTCTGGCAGCGCACCTTCTTCGGCTGGTTAGACAAGTGGTTGAAGAAATAACAAATAAAAAAGGCTTGCTCCGTAATGAAGCAAGCCTTTTTTGTATATGATATTTCTAAGATTTAGCTTACGCGATTCAACTTCTTGATGATAGAGAAGATGAAGAGAGCTGAAACCAGGCAGATACCTGCGAGAACACCCCAGATGGCAATGAGGTTGAAGTTCTGACCCCACATGATGCCAGGAATCATAACCAACTGGTTACCGATGGCTGTTGCACCAAACCAGAGACCCATCATCAAACCAGCATACTTTGGAGGAGCTACCTTCGATACAAATGAAATACCGATTGGAGAAAGCAGAAGCTCTGCGAATGTAAGGATGAGGTATGTAGAGATGAGGAGGTTAGCACTTACACGTGTACCCTCTGTAGCAGGATTGCCCTGTGTCAAAGGAAGCTCCAAGCCCATAGAACCTACAGCCATCCATACAAAACCGAGAGCTGCAACGAGCATACCCAAGCCAATCTTCTCTGGCGATGTAGGCTCCTTGCCAATCTTGTGGAGCCATGAGAACAAAGCAACGCTCACTGGTGTCAATGCCACTACATAGCATGGGTTGAACTGCTGGAAGATAGGAGCCTCAACATCTACGGCACCTTCAAGGTTGCTGTACTTGTAGAAGAGGAAAGCGATGGCAGCAACAATGACACAAAGAGAGATGCCCTTACCCTTGCCAGTCTTGCTCTGTGCCAGACCGAAGCAACCGTAAACCACGAAGATGCAGGCTACGAGGTTGGTAACATCAAACGCCATTGACTGCAGACCCTCTGAAGTCTTCTGTGTATAATCGCGGGCAAAGAGTGTCAATGTATTACCGTTCTGATGGAAAGCCATCCAGAAGAAGATTACCACAGCGAATACGAGACAGAGGCAGATGATGCGCTCCTTGGTCTCTGCCTTAGAAAGTTCGTTTGTCTCCTTAGCAGAAGTCTTATCATCCTTACTCTTGGTCTCTGAAGCAAGAACATGCTTGTATGTAAAGCTGAAGGCATAGTAGATAGCGATACTGAAAATCAGTGAAGCACATGCCACGGCGAATGCGAAGTGGTAGGAATCTTCCACCGACACGCTCAGGCTCTCCTGCGCCCACTTCATAATCTTGATGGCAGCAGTAGGAGCAAACATAGCACCGATGTTGATAGCCATATAGAAGAGTGAGAAACCGGAATCACGTTTGCTGGCATACTGTGGCTCATCATAGAGACGGCCTACCATCACCTGCAGATTACCCTTGAACAGACCGGTTCCCAAAGCGATGAGAATAAGTGAAATACCCATAGCAGCTACGGCAACGGTTTCCTTGCCAAGAGGAAGTGAGAGAACAAGATAGCCGATGAACATGATGAAGATACCTGTGGTAACCATACGTCCAAAGCCAAACTTGTCGGCTGCGATACCACCGATGATAGGAAGGAAATAAACCATCATCAGGAATGTAGAGTAAATAGTACTTGCCAATCCGGTTTCAAAACCGAAGTTGGCCTGCAAATAAAGCAAGAACACAGCAAGCATGGTGTAATAGCCGAAACGCTCACCCGTGTTTGCCAAAGCTAAGGCCCACAGACCTTTTGGTTGATTCTCAAACATAATTTTTTGTTTTGTTGTTATTTTATTATTTAGTTATTCTTTTCTCGCAATTTTTGTGCAAAGATACATAAATTATTCCATATTTCAAACTTATTGCACTAAAAAGCGCACTTCACATAGCATTTTTCTACTAGGAACCGGCTAAAATTCTAAAAAACAGACAAATCAGATAAAAAAAATCCGTTTATATTACAACGTAATTGCATTTTTTTTCGTACCTTTGCACCCCGAAACCATGAGGAGGTTTCGGGATACACAAAAATACTTCAAAAAATTCTAAATAGAAAGGTAAAAGGATATTTATGAGACAACTTAAGATTAGTAAGAGTATAACCAACCGTTCCAGTGAAGCACTCGACAAGTACTTGGTGGAGATTGGTAGAGAGCCTATGGTCTCTATCGATGAAGAAATCGAACTTGCCCAGAAGATTCGCAAAGGCGGTCGTGAGGGAGAACGTGCCAAGGAGAAATTGGTAAAAGCAAACCTTCGTTTCGTTGTATCTGTTGCTAAGCAATATCAGCACCAAGGTCTTTCTCTTACCGACCTCATCGACGAGGGTAACATCGGTTTGGTAAAGGCTGCTGAAAAGTTTGACGAGACCCGCGGCTTTAAGTTTATCTCATACGCCGTATGGTGGATTCGTCAGAGCATCCTGCAGGCTATTGCCGAGCAGAGCCGTATCGTTCGCCTGCCTTTGAACCAGGTAGGTGCATTGAGCAAAATCAGTGCAGAAATCAGTAAGTTTGAGCAGGAGAACCAGCGCAAACCTTCTGTTGCTGAGCTCGCTCAAATCACAAAGATGGAAGAAAGCAAAATCGACCAGACTATCAAGGCAGATAATCACCACATGAGTATCGATGCTCCATTCGGTAGCGATGATGATGACAATGCGATGGTCGACGTGATGGCTTCGGGTGATGACAGCCGTACCGACAAGGGTGTTGACTTCGAGTCTATGGCGAGCGAGCTTGACCGCGTTCTCAACTCTGTATTGAAAGACCGTGAGCGCAAGATTCTGTGCTACTGCTATGGTATCGGTTGCCATGAGAAGGGTTTGGAGGAAATCGGTAGCGAGTTCAACCTTACCCGTGAGCGTGTTCGCCAGATTCGCGAAAAGAGTATCATCAAGCTCCGTGATAGCGGTAAGATCAAAATCTTGATGAAGTACTTGGGATAAGTTAAGTGAAGAGTGAAGAATTCTTTTGCTTTTCTTCACTAAGTTTTGAAGACGAGAGAAAAATAGATAAAACCAAGTTGCTCATAGCAACGAAAGTAAAAAGGGGCAATCAGTTGGTTCATCCCAATCTGATTGCCCTTTCTCTATTAACTATAAACTGTTAACTATTAACTATTCACAAAGTTACCAGTCTTGTCAAGAAATCCGTTCTCGCCATCTTTTGATGCTTCGAAGTAAGGATATTCATCACGCAAGCAAATTTCGTCGTAAAGGAAATCCGCCACTACCGTATCGTTACCATCCGGCATTACCAGTCCCATCTTGCCATTCTTCTCAGCTATTACCGGCATGATGCTCAAGTCATCATTATAAATGTAGCAGGTGCGCAAGAAATCATAAATTGGCGAGAGTAAGATGTTGCCTTGATGATCTTTCATACCGAACTTTCCATCCTGCTCAAATACTTCATGATATTGAATGTATTTCGCCTTGATGCGCTGGTAATAGAAAACCATCTTGCGCTTATCGTTGACAAAATCCAGCATATACTGGAAGGTGTCACAATAGTTGGCTACAGAACGGACCAGAATCATCTTCAAGTCAAGACCATCCAATGCTTTTCTGTTCAGATCAATATACTTGGCTATCGCCTTCTCCTTCTCTGGTACAGAGAGGCTGGCTAGCCTTTCCTCAAATTTCAACATAGCTTGCTTGGTACCCGACATACCCTTGATATACCGGTGTATCTGTCTGCCCATCTCTGAACATACAAACTTGTCTATCTCCTGCTGCTCTATCGGGTCAGCATAGTCCTTAATCAATGATTCAGGTGTCGCATTCATGGTTATTTCCTTTCTTTTAAAAATTATACTTTCACTCTTCACTTATTTCACATTAGGCTTCTGCAATCCATATCCCTTTCTCTTATCTTCAAACAAGAGGAGGAAAGAGATGATAATAGCAATCACACCGAAGGCTGCAAAGATAGTCATCGTCTGGGTATAGTCGATAACACCATCAGCACCCGTGTTAGCCTGGTTCACCTTTCCAATCCATACCGGAATGAGCGCCAGTCCGATGTTCTGGATATAGAAGATAAGGGCGTATGCAGTTCCTAAGAGTTTCATTGGGATAATCTTTGGCACAGATGGCCACATGGCTGATGGTACCAGTCCAAATGCGATGCCCAGGATGAGCATCAGCACGATGGCAAGCACCCATGAGTTGATTGGCAGGGCAAACATGACGTGCACAAAGGTCAGGAGGCAACTGCCGATAATCATCAGCGTAGCACCCTTGCCATACTTATCGTATATACTACCGAAGAGCGGTGTGAGGAAGATGGTACCGAATGGCAACATCGCAGGAATCAGACCTGCCAAATTAGCATCCACACCATACTTGAAAATCATCAGTTTGGTGGCAAACTTCAGGAATGGGAATACACCGGCATAGAACATCAGGCAAAGGAATGCCACATACCAGAAACCTGTTGTCTTGAACAAACCGCCCAAATCTGAAAACTTGAAACCTTCTTCCGGTTCTGTAGCTACAGCTGCTGCAGAAGCATCCTCCTTCTTGTCCATCACGCAATAAACCAGATAAACCAGTACACCTGCGCAAAGCAATACAGCACCTAAAGCAACAGAAGCAGAAACACCGCCCATCGCCTTGGCAAAAGGAAGAGAAGCACTCAGAGCTGCAGCAGTTCCCAAACGAGCCGTAGCTACCTGTACACCCATTGCCAGAGCCAACTCATGGCCCGTAAACCACTTCACGATAACCTTGCTCACTGTGATACCGCATATCTCGCATCCTACACCATAGATGGCAAAGCCAAGAGCAGCTATCACTACCTGCGTACTGTAAGTACCGAAGAATGGTACAGCAACCGTTCCGTCAAACTCATGACCTAAAGCATACCACTTCAACAAGGCTCCACCAAACATCAAGACGGTAGAGAGGATACCAGTGAAACGGATGCCAAACTTATCGAGGATAAGACCACCGAAGAAGAGAAGCAGGAGGAACACATTGAAGTATCCGTAAGCTCCAGAGAAGAAGCCGTACTCATCCGAATTCCATCCGAGTCCGAGACCATTCTCTGCTCCCTTGGCTGCTGTCAAGAGAGGCTCCAGTGGAGACATCACATCTGTAAAAAAGTAACCGAACATCATCGTGACACTCACGATGAGGAGGGCGGTCCAGCGAGCTGACTTAGAGTCGCTCAATTTCATCTGCATTTTTTCTGTTGTACTCATTTTTTTTCAAAACATAAATGATAAACCCGTTATCATTATTAATTATCAATTATTAATTATCATCTATTTCCGTTTCACGTTCTTCGTTCTGGTGATATCAAAGAGATAAGAGAGTTTCAGAACAATCTGTCCATAATTACTCTTTCCGAAATAATCACGCTTAGAAGCACCGTAGATATTTCCCAGACCATAGTAGTATCGGGCTTCGGCAAGGAAATGCCCCACCTTCGGAATACTGTATTCAGCACCCAGACCAAGGGCGATACCATAATCGAGCTTGTTCTTGACTGCCATCGTATCCTGAGCCACCACCGGACTTACACGGTTATTGTCGGTTGCCGGCATGTGCTCTACCGAGAAGTTTGTCTTCTGCGAATCACTCAGATAGAGACCAAACTGCGGACCGGCATTCACGAAGATATTCAGTCCTCTTGTCTCCCTACCCCATGCCAGATGCGCAAAGATTGGCACCTGAATATAGTTGATGGTACGCTTGTAAGCCATCGCTTCTTTGGTTTCGGTGATAATCACCGGATTATTCTCCATATCCAGGATATCCTCTTCCCATCCTGCCTGCGCATAGTTTACTTCGGCATAGATAGAACAGATGGTCTTGAAATATTTCTCACAGGTATATCTCATCGAGAAACCGCCCGTCAGTCCGCCGTGCTGCTTCTGCTGTACCTCGGGTATGAATCCTACGCTACTCATCATATAGCCCCCATTAAAACCGATGGCGAAATCATTACGATGCTCTCCTATCTGTGCCGAAACTGGAATTCCGAAGATGAGCATCAGAATCAGCAGCCCAATATTTCTATTCATTATCAACTATAAATTGTTAACTATAAATTGTAAACTATAAACTAGTACTTCACCGCCTCTATCTGATGATTAAAGGTATAGTGAATCAACTGGAAACTCTTGTTCTTGTATCCTCCTCTACTGGTCTTCTCAAAACGGAGTGGAGTCTGCACGGGCTGGTAAGTCATCTGCTGGCGCTCACCTGTAAAGTTCTTTCCGTATCTCTTGACGCCCTGAATCAGATACATTCCGTGATCGAAACCGGTGATGGCGAATCTTGGCTGTGCCACCATCATAGGCTGATGGAACCAGCGCTCATAACGGCTCTCAAGCGCCTTGGTCTGTGCTGAGTTCGGGTTATAATAGAAGGTGGAAGGGATATAAGTATCATACTTATAGAATCTTTCCAAATTATACTTGGCATACATCAGCCATTCGGTATAGCCGAAGAGAGAGATGGCTGCACCCGGATACTTCGCATCAAATTCGTCGAGCTTGTTCAATACCTGAGTCAACTGTGGCGAACGTCCCGTATTCAGAATTATCACATTCTGCTTGGAAGGCATGAAAGCCTTGGCAAACTGCTCGACACTTGAATTCACATTGGTGATGCTATAATTGATTTTCCTGCGTTCCAGTTCCTTGCGGAGACCGAACGTAAAATTGCCCTTTCTCGAAGTAGAATCATTGCAGTCTACAAAGATAGGATGCACATTGGTAAAACGGCTCAGGAATGCCTTGATGGTCGCATCATTCAGCGCATCATCGCTCTGATAAACCTGGAAAATCTCTTTGTTTCTTTCTACATCATCTCCGCTGATAGAGAACGGAATCACCATTTTGATACCGTAGTTCTTGCAGAAGTTGGTCAGCGGAGCCACCTGCTTGGTATAAAGTGGACCAAAGATGATGTCGCATTGGTTAGCGCCCTCCTGCAAGAGTGTATTCCGGATATCAGCATCAATAGGAACGTTCCAGGCATGCACATCTATATCGGCGCCCTGCTGCTTCAGGGTTTCGCAAGCCAGCAGCAAACCGCGGTAATACTCCACCATTCGCTTGCCGTCGCCATCAACATTATGCAAAGGTAACATCACGCCTACCTTTACCGCATTTCTGGCAACAGCAGCCTTTGAGGTTGCCGGAGCTGTAGCAGTTTTCTGAACCGTCGCCCCATTCCCCGACTTCTGACCGTTCACCTGATTAGGATTCTTCTGGTCTTTGGTGTATGGAATAAAGAGCGTAGCTCCCTTCTGCAGCATGTATCCCTCACGCTTCATCTCCGGATTGGCATCCATCAGTTCAGGAAGGCTCAATCCATATTTATTGGCGATACCAAAGATGGTATCTTTCTTCTTAACCGTGTAAATGTCGCGCCATTTTACAGTCTGCGCGCCAATGCTGACACTGAGCAGAAGCCCAACGAGCAGCAGGAAATATCTCATTTTTTGTCTCATATCACAAGATTTTTTTAACGATATCTTCAAATATTTCATGTTTTCATCTGCAAAAATACAAAAAATCTTGCATCTGACGCAATATCTCTCATCTTTTTATTATCTTTGCACAAATTATTTTAGAAATGAGACGAAAAATAGCATTACTTTGCATCATGTTGCCACTTTTGACGTGTCAATTACACGCTCAGGAAGTCAACGACGACGAGGAGGACGACACAGAAGAGACGACCAAGGTCAGTTCTCTTCTCATGCCGAATGCCTTCTCTCCAAATGGCGATGGCATCAACGACATCTACAAGCCCAAGGATGGTTACCGGAACATTGAGGAGTTCCACGCCTATATATATAATAGGTGGGGACAGAAACTCTATGAATGGACCGACCCTGCCACGGGATGGGATGGCACCTACCGCGGAAAACCGGTCAAGGAGGGTGTCTACTTCTGTCTCGTCAAGGCGAAGGGGGCAGATGGCGTGGTGTACAACATCAAACGTGATGTCAACCTGCTCAGAGGTTATACCGAAGAGCAGAACAGTAACTATTAGGCAAACAGCAATTAGCAGAATTGGAATATGAATTCAGAAGAAAAGATAAATGTATGGGGCGCACGGGTCCACAACCTCAAGAACATAGATGTGGAGATTCCGCGTGATTCCCTCACCGTGATTACCGGACTCTCTGGTTCGGGCAAGAGTTCACTGGCCTTCGACACCATCTTTGCCGAAGGTCAGCGCAGATATATCGAAACATTCTCTGCCTATGCCCGCAACTTCCTGGGTAATATGGAACGCCCGGATGTTGATAAGATTACGGGATTGAGTCCGGTCATCAGCATAGAACAGAAAACCACCAACAAGAATCCCCGCTCTACCGTGGGCACTACCACCGAGATTTACGACTATCTCCGTCTGCTCTATGCCCGCGCCGGTACTGCCTACAGCTATCAGAGTGGCGAGGAGATGATGAAATATACCGAGGAACAGGTCATCGACATGATTCTCAGCGATTATAAGGGCAAGGCTATCTTCCTGCTCGCTCCCCTCGTACGCCAGCGCAAGGGTCATTACCGCGAACTCTTCGAAAGCATGCGCAGAAAGGGGTATCTCTACGTGCGACTCGACGGCAACATCCTCGAAATCGTTCCCAATATGAAAACCGACCGCTACAAGAACCACAATATAGAAGCTGTGGTCGATAAACTGGTGGTGAAGGAAGAAGATGAGGAACGCATCCGCAAGAGTGTGGCAACGGCTATGAAACAGGGCGACGGCATGGTAATGGTTCTTGAGAAAGGTGCCAAGGAGGCCAAGACATACTCCAAGCGTCTCATGGACCCTGTAACGGGTATCGCCTACCAGGATCCAGCTCCTAACATGTTCTCCTTCAACTCTCCCGAAGGTGCCTGTCCGCATTGCAAGGGTCTGGGAAAAGTGAACCAGATTGATATCAAGAAGGTAATTCCCGATGATAAACTCAGCATCCATGAAGGCGGCATCGCTCCGCTCGGCAAATACAAGAACCAGATGATTTTCTGGCAGATAGAATCATTGCTCAGCAAGTATGACCTCAACCTGAAGACACCTATCTGTGAGATTCCGGGCGATGCCATGCAGGAAATTCTTTATGGTTCGCTCGAAAACGTGAAGATAGAAAAGGAAAAGGTGTATACCTCTACCGACTATTTTTGCGCCTACGATGGCATCATCGACTACCTGCAGAAGGTGATGGAGGATGACGAGAGTGCGGCGGGCAAGAAATGGGCCGACCAGTTTATCTCTACCATCGAATGTCCTGAATGCCATGGTTTGCGACTCAAAAAAGAATCGCTCTCTTTCAAGATCTGGGATAAGAATATATCCGAAGTAGCCAGTCTCGACATCGATGAACTGCGCGATTGGCTCGAAGAAGTGGAACAGCATCTGCCTTCGATGAAAGCGAAGGTGGCCCATGAAATCATCAAGGAGTTGCGCTCACGCGTTACCTTCCTCCTCGATGTGGGACTCAATTATCTCTCGCTCAACCGCCAGTCGGCTTCTCTCTCGGGTGGCGAGAGCCAGCGCATCCGTCTGGCTACTCAGATTGGTAGCCAGCTGGTCAATGTGCTCTATATCCTCGATGAGCCGAGCATCGGTCTGCACCAGCGCGACAACGAACGTCTGCTCAACAGTCTGAAGGAACTTCGCGACCTGGGCAATACCGTTATTGTGGTGGAGCACGATGAAGATATGATGCGTGCTGCCGACTGGATTGTAGATATCGGTCCGAAGGCGGGACGCAAGGGAGGTGAAGTCGTCTTCCAGGGCACTCCCCAGGAGATGCTCAAGACCGATACCATCACCGCCCAGTATCTCAACGGCAAGATGGCTATTGAGGTGCCTGTTCTCCGCAGAGAAGGCAACGGCAAGCATATCACCATTCACGGAGCTACGGGCAACAACCTCAAGGGGGTGGATGTTGATTTTCCACTCGGCAAACTCATTGTCGTAACAGGTGTCAGCGGCTCAGGCAAATCTACTCTCATCAACGAGACTCTCCAGCCTATCCTCTCGCAGCATTTCTACCGTTCGCTCAAGAAACCGATGCCATACGAGAGCATCGAGGGTATCGAGAATATCGACAAGGTAGTGAATGTAGACCAGAGTCCGATTGGCAGAACGCCTCGCAGCAATCCAGCTACCTACACAGGCGTGTTCAGCGATATCCGCTCGCTCTTCGTAGGACTTCCCGAAGCAAAGATCCGCGGTTACAAGCCGGGCAGATTCTCCTTCAATGTGAAAGGTGGAAGATGCGAGGAATGTAAGGGTAACGGATATAAGACCATCGAGATGAACTTCCTGCCGGATGTCTACGTACCTTGTGAGGTATGCCACGGCAAACGCTACAACCGCGAGACGCTAGAGGTAAGATACAAGGGAAAGAGCATAGCCGATGTTCTCGACATGACCATCAACCAGGCGGTAGATTTCTTCGAGAATGTTCCTCAGATACTGCAGAAGATCAAGGCATTACAGAATGTAGGTCTCGGATATATCAGGTTAGGACAGAGTTCCACTACCCTCTCTGGCGGTGAAAGTCAGCGCGTAAAACTGGCTACCGAACTTTCGAAGCGTGATACGGGCAAGACGCTCTATATTCTCGATGAACCGACAACCGGTCTGCATTTCGAAGACATCCGCATCCTGATGGATGTACTCCAGAAACTGGTAGACCGTGGCAATACGGTCATCATCATCGAGCACAATCTGGATGTCATCAAACTCGCCGACTGGCTCATCGACATGGGTCCGGAAGGTGGACGAGGCGGCGGTCAGCTCCTCTTTTCCGGTACACCAGAAGAAATGGTGAAGCAGCAGAAAGGATATACCTATAAGTTCCTCGCCCCTTTACTGAAGAAATCAGGGAAACCTGAATAAATCAGGATAGGAACGAAGACTGTGACAGAAGAAATAATCCCCCAACCTACTTTCTTAAGCGGGTTGGGGGATTTTTATTTCAATATAATATGACGATAGCATGGTACCGATTACACCGCTACGCTTGGTAACGATACAGCACTATCGTCAATTAAATTAACGTTGCATATACAAAATGAGCCTGTAAATGAGCCTATAAATGAGCCTGTAAATGAGCCGATAAATGAGCCGATAAATGAGCCTGTAGTATTCGACATAGATACTGACAGGCTAGAATCATAACTACCGCCAAAGTACATGATATCAGGAGTACTTTGGCGGTATATAATTATATCATTGTTAGTGTTGTAGTTTACACTCTCATAACTAAACAGAAGAGACTAGCATAAGTAAGTTCTTTAATCCTTATTGCTTTGTATACTTGAGATAGCCATAAATTTCAGATTTTTCAATCAGAAAATGTCCCTCTTCAGCATAGTTAAGAATTTGTGTTCCTAGGAACGCCATTTCTCCTGTAAAGGTAACAGAGACTGTATTTCCTGTTTTATACCATTCTATAGTACAAGTTTCACCAGCTTTTGGTAAGAACAAACCGCTATAATCATGATTCAAAATATATCTATCACCGCTCTTACGACAATAATAGATTCCAGCAATCTGATTTTCACTCTTGCGTTTTTTACTTACTTTATTAATTGTTTTACTCTCTTCCTTAGGAGTGGTCTTTTCTTCCATAGGAGGAGTTACTGTAGTGTCAACAGTTGCAATAGAATCTGCATCTATTGTTTCTTGATTTCTAACAGAATTATTTCCATTACATGACAACAGAATAATGGAAAATAATACAAATGATATTTTTTTCATACTTTCAAATATTTTTTATACACTTATTGAGGGAACTTAAATGATAGTAGAGTAAATATTCCGGTATCATTGTCCCATATTCTTTATTTCAGAGAGAAACCAATGCCGCCCCAAATACAATATTTGGTAAGACCAAAACTCAATTTCAGACAGCAGTCAGTATGGTTATCTCTTACACTGCCGAAATCATAAGAAATAATAGCCCCATAATCTTGTTTGCTTTCTCTGCCTTCAACATTAAAAGAGTTGATTATATTCCCCTCATTATCTACAGAATAGTCGTAACCATCTACAGTACCGATTTCCATGGTCGCTCTTCCAATGATAGGAGTTATTGCAAAATTCCGATAGATACTTAATCTGTAGCCAAAGTGGAAAGTTGAACCAGTCTTTTGATTCTCCCATTTTCCTACATTTACAGATTTAGAATGACCTAATGCAGCTCCCATATAATCGAAATAGAAGTTCCAAATCGTGCATTCAAAGCCACCAATCATTTCTGAACCTATACTAGGTAAGTTCATACTACCTATGTAAACTGACCCTCCAAAATCTTCAATATATCTACCATAATGTAGAGATTTGGAACGACCTTCTTTTATGTAGTATTCTCCTTTTTGAGAATACATTGGGATTACTAATAACATTAGAATCCATGTTACAATTGTTTTCTTCATCAGTTCTGAATGCTAGTTAATTTTCCGTTTTCAAAATAAAGATAACTATCGTAATAGCACCATTGTTCTTCTCTTCCCCATGCTCCGATTGTGGTATTAATGTCTCTTGGCTCCCCCCACGACATGCGGCATTTATCTTTATTCCACCCAATTCTAACGTAACCATCAACAATGTCTTTTGCAGTCGAAGCACCCCATCTAGAGGCAGCTTTATTGAATTTTTCTCTATCATCTGCTGAAAGGTTGCGATAATAATGTGCTATTTTGGAGCCATATTTTTTAGAGACTGATGCAATTTCTTGGTCTTCTGCTTCTTTTAAAAGCTTTCTTAAATTTTCTTCAGCATCTCGTTCAACAGCTGCTAAAGAATCTTTAGTAATTATATCAGATTTTCTATAGAAAGCTTCAAAAAAGGAACGAGCATACCCCTCATATGTGAGCTTATCATAATTTTTGGCAGTGACAGCAAACTCAGTACCAACAGAATCTTTTAGATAAACAGATAATTTCAGTTTCTTTTTATCATAATCGAAATCAAATTTCTCGAATGTATAATATCCTGGTTTTAGAATATAAGGAATATTGCTATTGCCAATTCCTGTAAAATGTGCAGCATCGTCACCTTCTATAAACATAGTTTTTCTTCCATAATAGACTTCTAAGCCTTTATAAAATTCAGAATGAACTGGTGGTAAGTCTGCTACGAGTTCGTTATATTTCTGATTGTAATCACAGAAATAATTTAGAATATTATAGCCCATCTGTAATGTTGAAGGGCCATTACCATAGAAATCGCTTAAAGGCAAGAAAACTGTGCTATCGTAAAAATCCACACATGCAAAAGGTTGCTGAAATGCATAATTAGCTACATTTTTAAATAGAATATTATTCACACCAATAACTGAGCCATTTAGAAAAATTCTATTTGGATCAACATTATTACCCTTTAATCTGTTTGCGTTTTCAGCAACCAAATCTAAAATGTAGCCTTTTGTAGTTTTACCATTTCTAAGATACTTAATATCTTTGCCAAGATAATAATTATCATTACTGGTTCTTACAAGTTTTGTCCCCTTTAGTGCATGAGAATTTTCCCAAGCACTTTTTGTAATATATGGCAAATTGACACCTGTCGTCATCTTGCCACCTGAATAAAATTTAACTAACATACCACGAGTTATCGCATTTGTATTCTTATCTGGTTGAAAGAGAACACGAAGGATCATCTTTGCACCATCATCTCTTGTTAAGAACGCAATGTATGCTTCATTTTTCAACTTGCCATTTTTACTATACTTTTGCGTATTATCTACATAAAAATAATGATCTTCTATCTCTTTAAAAGGTGTTAGTTTATTCTCATCAGTAGCAAATCTATTTTTCTCCTTCTCATTAAATTTGTGATTATGATACGCTTTATTTGTATCATAAAAACAATCGTATCCCGTATATTGATTTCTCAAATCATCACAGACAGGATAGAACATAATTGTCTCTCCCTTAACAAGTCCTCTTGTTTGTGCTGATATAGACAGGCAAGAGAACAAAAACAATAGAACCCAAAGATGTTTTTTCATAAAACTTTATTATGTCCGCACATTGATATTTTTAACCTCTTCGAGTACTGCAGACTTTTGCTCTTAGAGATCTATTTTTTATTTTAACTGCATATAAATATCTGGAATAGTTTATTAACGAATGTATTTCAATTCATTCTGGTTTATACGCATAGTACTACCATCCATGTATTCGATGTTAATTCCTGTAAGAACTAACTTCTTAGCAGAATAATTATACCACAAGCATTCCCAATATTTGCCGTAGCCATACGTAGTTCCTGGTTTAATAGGACCGGTAACTCTACCGCCACTTTCTGATACTCCACGTATTTCGCACTCTACAGCATCACCTACAGCGTTAATTGGATAACCACTCCAATTTAAGTATTTAATTGTTTTCTTAGAAACATTCTTCCATACCAAATGAGCATCTACACCACCTGCACTATTAGGAGAAGATAAGTAAGCCTTTAAAATCTTAACAGAATGTTTTACTTGATCTATTCTGTTGGCCTTTCTGATACTATCAAGACGAACTCTTTCTTTATAAGCTGCTTTCTCTTCCTTCTCAGTTTGCGCGGCTAAAATCGCATCTATTGAATCTTTCTTCTGGATGTTCTCTTTTGCTACTGTAGCAGGAGATTTGTAAGGATCATTTTCTTTTCTGGCTAGAATAATTGCAAAAGCCACAATCATGATACTACATACAAAGAATAAAGCTTTCGATACAAATTTATCGTGCTCACTTTTCTCATTTGTCCATTTGTTGGGAGTAGAAGGATTAGTAGCTTGTTGTTTAGCTTTTGCTTGTTCTGCAACCAAGCGTTCTTGCTTAGCCTGTTCTGCTAGTTTTTCAAGCTTTTCTTGCTCTCGTTTCTCTTCTTCCTCCTTTTTCTTCTTCTCGGCTTTCCACTGAAGGAATTCCTCGAACTCTTTCTTTTCTTCGTCAGTCATAATTCTAATATTGTAAAGTTATTATTATTCGTTTCTTACTCTCCAGGCACGGTAAAGATTGCCTATAGCAACTATGGTAAGACTCTTGGTTGTTGTTCCCATTAATGTATATTTCCCTGGCGGTATCCTCCATATACTTGATGCATACTCCACTCCGGGTCATCGCAAGGCAGAAGAACCGTCTTGCCACGAAATACATTTGGATTGTAATCGAGATAGGCTTCCATTTCGGTTTCTATATCATAAAACATGGTATAGAACTCGTCTTTCTTGGCAGCCTTAGCATTTGATAATGTACTATTTGCCATAATTATTGATAGTTGTTACGCACCCAACTATCAATCCGCTAAAACACAAAAAGGGCGTGATGCCTCTTATCGCGTTTAGCACGGGGCGGCGTAGGAATGGAGCCCCAGTCAATCCATAAGAATGCATCACGCCTATAGCGTGTTTGCATTGCTTAATCGGATTGACTGGAGGCTACATATATATATATACGAACCACCTATCACATATTATTTCCGTGCTTGTTATTCCAAATTGAGTTTCCTACGCTCTTGGCTAAACGCGAAATAATAGCGAATGCTTTTGTTTTTACCCACAATGTCTTTGGCTTTTCCTTAGTAATAAGGATAACCTAGGTGCAAAAGTAATAAAAATTATGGAGATAATTGTAGTTTTTTTTGATTTTTCTTCTTTTTTATTGGAATATTTTTGTAATTTTGAAGCAAAAAGGAGATAAAATGGTAGAAAATTATTTAGATGATATTTACAAACCTGGAGTAAATCATTGCTTCAGACTTTGGGCCAATGGAAAATATGGTTCTATATATGACTTGGAAAATAATTGTGTCTTAAGATTTATAGAAGCTCCTGATGGTACTCACTATAAATATAAAGAAGAAGATTGGAAGCAAAAATCACCCGTTCTGGCTTCTGGTATTGTCGTATGGTGGTTATTATATCGCCGCTCGAAATCAGTACTTGATATATATGAAAGTTATTGTCAGATGCGTATGGCTCAATATAAAGCTCGAAGAGAGAAAGATGCAGATTCTTGGAAATGTGACATCGAAGACGAATTCTTTAATAAAGAATGGTTAGATATAGAGAGAAAATGCGTATACGAAAGTCAGGCTCTTTTTGGTTTCGTTTCAGAACAGGATGGCAAAGAAATCCAAGATATTATTAATAATTATTGGAGTTTCATTAAGCATACAAAACTATTGTCTAAAGTTTCTTCACATATGAATTCTGATAATTTGTTGGAGTTAGAGTATAAAATATTGGATATATTAAGTCTTCATGGTAATGAAATAGATACTAGTAAGAAGAATGAGTCTAAACAAATCTGTAATTACACGGAATTGAGACTTTATACAGAAGAAGAGATAAGAGAAGCCAGTTTGGATATGCAAAAAAAAGGTTGGATTTATTGTTTTGTAGATGATACACAAGATGAATTGGGACCGGCATATTGGCACAAACTCTTATCTCCTGGCATAATTGCGTTACGAGAGTTCTTGAAAAATAACTCTCGTAAAAAAGAACAGCCTACTTTTGATGAATGTCACAATGTACTCAAAACTGATGATGACTTACAAACAGAGCTTGAGCCTTAGTTTTATGGCAATAAAGAAGAGGTTGCTAAATATATCAATAAGATGAGAGTTATCCCTAATAATACAGAGAAAGCCCGATTCACAGCAGAATTGGTAAATCACAATATCATTTCTAATTTATCTTATAAAAAACGATTGTGGGACGTTCTAAAAAAGCATGGTCTTTATGAACCTTCATTTACTAATTGGTGTAATTATATAAACAAATATATTGAAAAAAGTTTATTAATTTGAGTAAATTAGTTGAATTTAGTTGAATATAGTTGAATATAGATGAGTAAACGTGAGAAAAGGTGAGAAAAGGTGAACTCACATTTCCTCATATTGTATCTTTGCAGTAGAATTCTAGAACATCGGAATTCTGCTGCATTCTTTTTATAAGATGTTAGTCAGCAGTATAAAACTGAGCACGGTCCGGTGGCTTGGGGACGAATAACATAAGTTGTCCTATATAACCCAAGTAAGTGCTAGGACAACGTTTTAATACCCATAAATTTATGAACAAGGTATTAACGCTCGGAGAAGCAATCGCTGATATGCTTCTCCACGCCAACACACCATTGGCTGTCGCCTATCGCAAGCGAATGGCGGCTGAAAGAGTAAGCGAGACTAATGCTCATGCAGAAGCTATCGCTAGTGTAGAACTTCCTAAAGACGATATGACATGAAAGATGTAACGACTGCTCGTTTCAGCCTCTTTGCTGCAGGCATCAACAAGCCATCTAGCCAGAGACCTTATAAGCAAGGTACCCTGGAGGATGTATATTGTTGGATGAACTCGATGAAGATGATGCAACTCACCGAGCAACTTAGGGGCATTAAAGACGAGAAGGAGCAGAAGCTCTTCAAGGCTAGCTTTTTGCCATTCGCTACCTTCAGTGGAACATTTGCCTACCGTAACCAAAATGGACTCTTACAGCACTCGGGACTACTCTGTTTCGACTTCGACCACCTCGGTGGAAATGAGAACCTTTGGAAGGCTAGACATCTGCTGGAACAAGACCGATACTTCGAAACCATGCTGATGTTTACCAGTCCGCGTGGCGATGGAGTGAAGTGGGTTACGCATATCGATCTCTCTCGTGGTTCCCACGAAAAATGGTATCGAGCCGTGCGCAACTATCTCCTCCAGACTTATGGTTTGGAGGCTGACTCGGCGCCAGCAAATGTAGCCTCGGCATGTTTCCTCTGCTGGGATGCAAATATGGTAATTAACCCTAGCTTTCAATTATTTTAAATTCCCATGATTATGAAAAAAGATTTTTTTAAGGATAACAACATGAAAGAAAAAAATAAAAAGGACAACCTGAGTCAGTTCGACCTGGATGTTTATGCATGTACTGTTTATGGAACCTCCCTACCAGGGAAAGACAAGACAAAGCAAGAGACTTTGCACAAAAAAAGCGTTGGAGGACATCGAAAAAAGGATGCTCCAAGTGGGGATGCCTATCTTTATGACGAGGTGAAGTTCATTGTTTTCACACTCGTAAATCGTCATATTGACATTACGACCCCTTACGAAGAGTGGATCAATTTAGGTTTCGCCCTATCCGATGGATTGGGTGAGGATGGAAGAGGTTTCTTTCACCAGTTGAGCAGCATGAACGCCGAGTACAATTATGAGGAGTGCGACAAGAAATATACGAGTTGCATGAAGGGTAATGGAAAAGGCATCACCATCCAAACCTTCTTCAAGATGGCTAAGGATGTTGGCGTCGACCTGAAAACTATCGCAAGAGAGGGGACGGTTCGTGCCACTTGCGCCAATGTGCCAAATGCCAAATATATAGAAAATATAGAAAAATATAAGAATTCTGGTATTTTGGATAAGGAAATGGCACATGGCACTATGGCACCAGTGGCGCAAACTATCACTACAGGTTATACTTTCTCCGACAAGGTGAATGAGAAAGATTTGCCTTTTTGCCTCCGTAACGTCTATAAAATCCACCCGGATACTGTGAGCAGAGACAAGATGCTCTTGGGCATTCTGAATGTGACATCGGGTTTGATGGGTGGTGCCAATGGTTCGACCGAAGTACAGAGTGGTATCTACGGCATCTATGATGGTCGTCGTGTATTTGCACCGCTTTTTACCAACATATATGGCTCTGCCGCAACAAAAAAGGGAGATTTGATTTTCTGCAAGCAGTTGGCTCTACCAGAGAAAAGGGAGATGCGTAGAGAATTTGAGGCTTCGATGACTAAGTTTGAAGAGGAGAAGGCTGCTTATGAGGCTCAGGGCAAGGGTAAGAATAAGGGCGAGCGTGGACCTGCTCCAAAGGAGCCTGTCTTTCGCGACCCATTTATGCCAGGCAATAGCTCTTCTTCTGCTGTGTATCGTGCCCTCGATGCCAACGGTGGATGGGGCATAATGTTTGAGACTGAGGCAGATACCGTGTCGAATATGCTAGATTCTGACTATGGTCACTACTCTGATTTAATGCGCAAGGCGTATCATCACGAGACGGTTTCTATGAATCGTGTGAGTGATAAAATTCATATCGACATCGAAAATCCACGCCTCTCTGTGTTCATCACCTGCACCCCTGGCCAGATTCCTGGTCTTTTCCCATCGTTTGAGAATGGCTTGGGCAGTAGATTCCAGTTCTACAACCTGCCTGACGACACGGTGGAGTTTCACGATGTATTCGCCCGTAGCGACTCCCCTTTGGAAGACACCTATAAGCAGATGGGCGAGGACTTATTGCCTCTCTATCACGCTCTGTTGGAGAGAAAGGGCAATCCTATCCAGTTTGTCATGAGCAAGGCACAGCAGCAGGAATTTCTCTCCACCTACGAAGAGACACTTTGCGAGCAGTTTCAGATGTTGGGAGCAGGTTTCAATGCCTTTGTGTTTCGTATGGCTCTTGCCAACTTCCGTTATGCAATGGTGTTGACTGCCCTGCGTCGTTTGTCGGATTGGAACAAGAAGGATGACATTTTCACTGCTGATGAGCGAGCCTTGGTGTGTGATGACCGTGATTTCCATACAGCAATGAGCATCATGGGTTGCCTCATCAACCATACGGCTCGTGTGTATGCTGTATTAGCCAAGGAGAATGAAAATCCTTTTGCCAATTCGTGGGTGAACTTAAACGCTGATGAACTTAGCGTCTACCAGTCGCTTCCTGATGGCGAGTTTCGCACAGCCGACTTCTTAGCCTGCGCTGAGACGAAGAAAATCTGCAAGCGAACCGCACAAAGGATGCTCAGCCAGATGAGCAATGTGTATCGCATCATCACTCCTCTTCGTCGTGGCTTTTATTGTAAGGCTAAAGTTGAGGAGAAATAAGTATCTTGTTTTTGGGGTGTAAGCATTATCTTTGTGAGTGCTAACTATGCTACTTAAGGCTCCTAAGTATGATACTTACGCCCTGCAAGGTTGTAATCATTATATCGTATATCAATGTAAAAACTGAGAAAAATATGAAGGAATTCAAGGTAAAGGCATACGGCAAGTCGGAACTTGCCATGTTGTATTTTCCAGATGCAGGTTCTGCCCATACAGCAGTCAATCATCTCATGTCGTGGATTCATCGCAATCCTGAGTTGAGCGAGGAACTGATGAAGATGGGCTATCGCAAGTCGGACAAGTTTTTCACACCCAAGCAGGTGGCGGTAATCGCTGAATACCTGGGTGAGCCATAAGGTAAAGAGGGGCATTCTAGGGGGATAGCAAAGGCTTTCCTACTAAGAATGTCCCTCTAACGTTTGCTATCTCACGCAACGTATGGCATCGTATAGTCGGCGAAGAGAAAAGTGGTATATTTGCAATGTAATCCAAAGGGGTTATGCGATGAAGCTTTTCTCATACGCCTATGGGCGAAGAGTATGAGGCTGTGGGTAAAGAGAAGAGCGGAGTCGGCAGTAGTTAACTCAAAATTTTTATCATTATGATTAAGTATGTAGTAAAAGAAAACAAGAACAAGAAAAGTCCTGCTTACGGCAAGTGGTATGCTTACCCTGTAGTGGAGGAAACGATGAATCTTGCAGCCCTAGCCAAGCACATGGAGGAACATAACACAGGTTTCTCTGAGGCCATGTGCCTGGGCATGATGACAGCGATGGTAAAGTGTATCAAGGAGCAACTCTTGGCTGGCAAGAATGTGAAGATTGACAATCTCGCCATCTTCTCGGTCGGTATCCGTAACAAGGAAGGTGCAAAGACTGAGGCTGACTTCAGCGTAGCCAACAACATTGGCAGCGTAAAACTCCGTGCTCGTGCCACTGGTATCTTGAGCAATGCCAACCTCAACAGTGTAGCTAGCGTGAGAAGAGCTAGCAGCGTGGTGGGTGGAACAATAATCCCATCAGGTGGTGATTCAACTTCGGGTGGTGATTCAACTTCGGGTGGTGATTCAACTTCGGGTGGTAGTACTACCACAAATCCTGGTGATGGCCTGGAATAGCCGTCTAAACTAGTTGAAAATTAAGATATCCCTTGTCCAAACATAGATATTTGGACAAGGGATTTTTTCTGCAACAGTTTTTACAAAAAGTTTTTTATTACTATGCTTATTTTTGTTCCAACGTCTAAATTTATTCTACATCTCTCAACATACCACTTCCTCCATCCTCACCAACTTACCTGCTACAAACTGCATGATGATTTTATGGAGCGTTGTACCCTGGCGCAGCGCCTCGACCCTTGGAGCTACGGCATATCGCTTGATTTGTTCCTCAGCCTCTTGCCATTGTGCTTCTGCCTTAGAAAGTTTGCCATCCTCTGGCTTTGACTCGTAATCTTTCTTCGACAACACCTTCAGCTCCAGGATATAACTATGCTTCGTAGCATAATGAGTAAGATTTGGCAAAAGGAAAAAATCACAATAGCCATGGTTCAACTCTAGCTCCGGTGCGGTATAATAGTAATTGTTCAAATTCAGATATGCCATGAAGAAACCTTGAAGATTGCGCTCCGATTCTATGCCGTCACGAACTGACGATACCTTGGAATAGGCATCTGCCATAAACTGTAATCCTTCACGCCACTTACCCTCAAGTGCCATGTAAGTAAACAGAATTTTCATCTGGTTCAAGTCAACAAACTTTTCCTCCTGATATTGCTCCAACAAATAGCCATAGTATTGTTTACGAACATTATTGTTTGGAATACCCAATATCATCATATCACCAAAAGTACCCTTAATGGTAAGCATACCATAATAGAACAACAGACTGGTGAATGTTTGAGGATTAGTCAACCTACTGGCAGGAAATGTCTCTTCCAGGGTTGTCACAATCTGCCCCGTCTCAGCTATCGTGCGGATAACACCTTTGCGATCGCCATCCAACTTATCCAACTGAAGAAGTTTCTTCATCTTGTTGTAGTCAGTCATCGTGTTTGGATCTATCATCTGCTTTGGAGCTTCTCCCCTATCTATATAATTTCGGAGATAATAGATGACCATATCACTATTGAACACCTTACTCTGAGTATGCAGAGCATCCTCAGAAAAACAATAGTTATCATACCAAGGTTTCATCTCGTCTATCATCGCCTCGATATCGCTTGCTGCAGGAATGCCTCCCACTTCCTTGTAATAAGCAAACATCTTGCGTACTTCCTCCATGGAGAAGCCCAACATCTGATTGAACTCTGGCTTGGTGGAGATATGCCAGCCAATATTGAACCCACTCGTCACATCGTCCAAGGTAACAGGACTGACACCTGTGATGAAAATACGTTCAAACATACCCTTGAACTTCTTGAAGACATCACGGTAGAAGCCATCGGCATGGGTGATTGCCCAATATACATTCTCACCCTGCTCATTGAGCACAGTATTGGTGAAATTGTCATATTCATCGATAATCAGATAGAGAGGAAGGTTCTTGGTGGCAGTCTCATCCTGAAGCAAAGCTAATTTCTCCGTAGCAGAATCAGACTTAAAGAACTTCTCCTTAACATCTTCTGGATAAAATTCCTGATAAACTCGCATGAAGCCGTCTAATTTGACACGAAGATACATATTAAAGTTTTCCTCCAACTTGTCGATACTACCACCTACATACGAGAAATCAAGGTGAAGAATCTGAAACTTCCCCTGTAAAGGAGTAGGATGCTTACCTACCCATAAATCACCGAAAAGAGTTTGGAATTTCTCTTTCTTGCTACAGTCGTAATAAGCATGGAGCATACTCAGGAATATGCTCTTACCAAACCGGCGTGGACGAATAAAGAAGATGTTACTAGGTTGGTTTTCCAACAAAGGCAAATACATCGTCTTATCCACATAATATTGATTTTGCTCTATGACAGCCTCAAAGTCATTGATGCCGTAAGGCAAACGTTTCATATTCTGATTCATGATTGCTCCTTTTAATATTTTACCTTTGCAAAAATAAGAAAATTATCTGAATATGCCAAAAAATCTGTCTGTCTTTTCTTTGTATAGCTAAAAATTATTGGTATTTTTGCAATATGAACCCTATATAACCTCCTAATAGTTGAATTGATTTGATGGCTATGGTGATTTTTTCCGAGACTCGTTTGTTATAACACAAAAAAGCACGGAATATTAAACTCCATGCTCTTTTTTGCTTTTATATTTAATCTTGTCAAAACCTTCACCATACACACCGATAACGGCACTCTGACTGACAAAGGCATGGGGATCAATCTCGCTGATAAGACGGAAGATAGCAGGAGCCTGACGCTGCTTGGCTAACACGAAAAGCATCTTCACATCCTGACCGGAATAAAAACCGCTGGCATTCACCACCGTTACTCCCCTATCAGCATCTACATTGATGCGCTTGCCTATCTCCTCATACTTCTGTGAAATGATAAAGAACTGTACGCTTCGTCTTCTGCTGTTTACCACCTGGTCGATGCAGAATGCCTGAACGCAAAGAACTACATAACCATACAACACCTTCTCCCAATCGTGTACCACCAGATAGCTGGAACTGATGATGAAGATGTCGCATATCATAATCACTCTACCAAGAGAAATGTCGCGATACTTGTTGACGATGGCTGCGATGATATCCGTACCACCCGTACTCCCACCAACCGAGAAACCGAGTCCGATTCCGCAGCCACAGAAAACGGCACCCAGGAAAGCAGCCCATAAAGGTTGGTTTTCCAAAAGATGAAAATCACCTAAACGGCTGGAGAAGAAAGAGGTCAGGATGGTTACCACTATAACGGCATAAACAGTCTTGACACAGAACTTTGCTCCCAAAATCTTGAACGCACATATTAATAAGGTGGCGTTGACGATAAAATACGGAATTTGAACAGGGCAACCGGTGGCCCAATAGATAATACTGGAGATACCAGGAAGTCCGCTTGCTGTTACATTGGTTGGCAAGAGGAACACGTTCCATCCAATAGCGTAGGATATCATACCTATCGCAATCAAAACATAGTCTTGTACAGACTTCCACAAGGGTCGAGGAGGAGTCATAATTAATTTACAATTTATATTTTTTTAAAAGCTTTTGCCCTTACAGGGCGTTTTTTTAATGCAATTATATTTACCCAGGGCGTTGCCCTGGGCTAGGAGCTTCTGCCCTTTCAGGGCGTGCTGACTATACATTTCTGGGCGTGTGGGTTTTACCAGAATTTCTTCTGCTGCTCTGACCACTCAAATCCTTGGGTAGCCATTTGGGCTTCTAATGCCGCACGGTTCACATTGAAGTGATTACAAATCTCATCGAGTGTTTCAAACTCGTGGTCACGAAGCAGGAAGTTGATGGCGCTTACGAGCATCGGAACATCATTCATTGGTAACTTATCCATCCTTTTTTTTGTAATGTTAAATGTTTAATGTTAAATGTTAACTTGGGAGACGTCATGCCTCTTGGTTATATTTTTATTAACTTGAGAGGCACCATGCCTCTTTCGGGGTGCAAAATTACTGCAAAATTCAGACAATACCAAAAAAAATCCCAGCAATCTTTTACCGATTGCTGGGATTTTTATAAATTATTGATGATTTACGCATTCACTGCAACTGAAATCCAGTCGAAGACGAATGAGCAAATACCGAATGCTACGATACCTACGGTGCAGATTGCAAGCGCCAACTTGGTTGAGCATGCGCTCAGGAAAGTAGGAAGCGGATTATCGCTGTGCTTGATGAACATAGCCTTCACGATGAGCAGATAGTAGTACAAGCTGATAACTGTGTTTACCAACGCGATGAATACTACGCCGTATGCCCAGGCTCCCAATGTGGTGTGGATGTCGTGTGTACCAACTGCTGCCATGAACACGAAGAACTTCGAGAACATACCGGCGAATGGAGGAATACCACCCAATGAGAACAATGCCAAGGTCATCAGGAATGCCAGACGTGGGTTGGTCTTGTACAAACCATTGTAGCTGTCCATCTGAACAGTACCGTTGTTGTGCTCCTCAATAGATGAGATGATGGTGAAGACGCTCAGGTTGGCTACTACGTAAATCAATACATAGTAAGTCAGGGCGCTCACGCTCATCGCTGAGTTACCTACCACTGCCAACATGATGTAACCAGCCTGAGAGATAGAAGAGAATGCCATGAAACGCTTCAGGTCGCTCTGACGGATGGCAAACAGGTTGGCGATAGTGATAGAAAGTACAATAACGATGTAAAGCAATACGGTCCAGTACTCTACCATTGGCTGGAACACCTTCATGAGGATAGCGCAGAGAGTAAACGCTGCAGCACCCTTAGATACTACTGACAAGTAACCTGTAACAGTAGTTGGTGCACCCTGGTATGAATCGGCTGTCCAGAAGTGGAAAGGAACCAAGGAAATCTTGAAACCGAGACCACTGAAGAAGAATACCATACCGGCGATGGTCAATGGTGATGCAGAGATAACCTTTGCTACATCATCGAAGTACAAAGTACCACAAGCTGCATAGAGCAGAGAGATACCATAGATCATCACACCACTTGAGAAAGTAGCGGTAAGGATGAACTTAGCTCCTGCCTCAGCAGAATTGTGACGGTACTTATCGAATGCTACCAAGCAAGCCATTGGCACAGATGCCATTTCAAGACCGAGGAAGAACAGGAGGAAGTGGTTGGCACTAACCATCATGTTCATACCGAGCAAGGTAGAGATAATCAGCATATAGAACTCACCCTCCTTGAAGGCTGTGTCCTTGCGGCTCAACCACTCCTTAGCCTGTACCATCACGATGAGGGTACCCAGCGCCAGAATAGTCTTCAAGACACCGGCAGCAGGACCTGTTGTGTACATGCCGCCAAATGCCTCTGTGGCTTCTGTTGGGAAGATATTGATGGCAATGTGAGCCACCATCAAGAGACATACCAGAGGATTGAACCACTTACGGTCTGCGCTCTTGGAACTGCAGAAGTCAGCAATGAAAGTGATCAACAGAACTACCATCAGAGTGGCTTCTGGAATCATATTTAAAAATTGACTGTAATTCATTTCTTCTGATATTTATTACATGATTACACTAAAGATAGGACCTACAGCGTCCATGATAATCTTCTCTGCCCAGAGTGGGAACATACCGAGACCTGCTACACAGGCGATAAGACCTGCTACAGCGATACGCTCGTCCCAGGTAGCATCGTGAAGCTTCTCCAACTTAGGACTAGGAACCTTCTGATAAAGGATCTTACCAACACAACGCAGGATGTAAACCGCTGTTACTACGATAGAGGTACATGCGATGATGGTACATACACGATGGAACATATCTGCATTTTGGAAGGCACCTACGAAAATGGTCATCTCGGCTACGAAACCAGAGAAACCAGGCAAACCGAGGTTAGCCAAACCAGCTACTGCATAACCTACAGAGAGGAATGGAATGATCTTCATCAAACCACCCAGGTAACGTACGTCACGTGTACCAGCCTGATGATAAATCATACCGATAACGGCGAAGAAGAGGGCGGTCATCAAACCGTGAGACAACATCTGGAGGATTGCACCAGTAGCAGCTGTCTCGGTCATCATACAGAGAGCGAAGAGCACCATACCACAGTGAGATACTGATGAGTAAGCGTTGATGTACTTCAAGTCGGTCTGCACACATGCTGACAAAGCACCATATACGATAGAGATAGTAGTCAGTACGAGGAACACCTTGATCCAGAATCCGTGAGTAGCAGCTGGCAAGAGGAACATGGCGATACGGAAGCAACCGTAACCACCAAGCTTCATCAATACACCGGCGTGCAACATAGATACGGCTGTTGGCGCACTGGCGTGACCATCAGGAGACCATGTATGGAATGGGAACAGCGCACCGAGGATACCGAAACCGATGAAGAGCAATGGGAAGAACACGTTCTGCACGCTCTCTGGAATCGCATGAGCACCATTAGTATGGTGAGCGATATCGAGGATTTCGAAGGTCTGAGCACCACTGTAGAAGTAGATTCCCAGGATACCGATAACCAAAAGGGCTGAACCACCCATCAACATCAAAGTCAACTTCATGGCTGAATACTCCTTTGCACCACTACCCCATACACCGATGAGGAGGTACATAGGAATCAGCGCAACCTCATAGAACATGAACATGGTGAACATGTCGATTGAGATGAAGAAGCCATATACACCGATGCTCAGGAGTGTGAACCAGAGGAAGTATTCCTTCTTCATTGGCTCCATCTGCCAAGAAGCAAATGTACCGGTGAACACGATGATAGAAGTCAGGAGAAGCATCACCACTGAGATACCATCCACACCGAGTGAATAGTTGATGTGCAATGGTTCAAACCAAGGCACACAGTAGGTGAAGAGCATCGGAGCTTGGTCGGCTGGCATTGTCTCACGAGCTTCGAGAAATGCAAACACCAAATAGATGGAGAGACCGAGCAATACGCTGGCACCTGCTACCATCACACCACGAACCTGCTTGTCGTTGCGTGCCAACCAGAGGCCGAGCAACATCAGGAGTGGTACTATGACGAATATACTTAAATTCATTTCTTTTCTATTTACTTAATTGTGAGACTTTCATTAAAGAAGTGCGAGCAGGCACAATGTCAATGCTACGGTACCGGTGAGGAACCAGATAGCATAGCTGCGAACATCACCACTCTGCCATGGGCGGATGGTTTCACCTGCCTCCTGTGTACCCCAAGCCATGAAGTTGAAGGTACCATCGATAACGCGACGGTCGAACCATGCGATTGGCTTTGAGAAGCAACCGAAGACAATCTTGTGGGTGAAGAACTGCCAAGCATCGTCGATATAGAAACGGTTCAAGGCTGCCTTGTGCAACTTAGGCATCTTCTTAGCCAAAGCGTCTGCCAATGGAGTCTTCTTAGGAGCATACATGTAAGTAGCCAGACCGATACCGATGATAGCAACGATAACAGAGGTTGTTGCCACACTCATGTCAATATGGATATCGTAGCTCTGACCTGTAGCAGATACAAAGTGACCGAATGGAATCAAACCACAGAGGCAAGAGATGATGGCGAGGAATACCAATGGACCCCACATCACGAAAGGAACCTCCTGTGGCTTGCGACGGTTCTCAGGATCAAGCTCATAGTAGCTCTGTCCCCAGAAGATGACGTAGTAGAGACGGAACATGTAGAATGCTGTCATACCGGCAACCACTGTCATGAACCAGCCCATGAATGGAGAGAACTGGAAGCATGCTGAGATAATCTCATCCTTTGACCAGAAACCTGCGAATGGAGGAATACCTGCAATCGCCAAGCAACCGATGAGGAAGCAGATGTTGGTAATAGGCATGTACTTGTGCAAACCGCCCATGTAATCCTTGAAGTTACTGCCGATGATGACGATGATGGCACCAGAGCAGAGGAAGAGCAACGCCTTGAACATAGCGTGGGTAAACAGGTGGAAGATACCAGCCATGTAACCCAAACCACCATGGTGGTTATCTACTGCGAAGCAGACACCGAGAGCTACGAGCATGTAGGCAATCTGAGAGATAGTAGAGAAAGCCAGACCACGCTTGATATCACGCTGGCAGCAAGCTACGGCTGCTGCATAGAATGCGGTGAAGGCTGCAATGTAAGCTACATAGTGCAATGTCTCAGGAGCATACTGTACCCAGATTGGGAAGAGGCTGGCTACCTGATAAACACCGGCTACAACCATGGTAGCGGCGTGGATCAACGCAGAAACAGGAGTTGGACCCTCCATCGCATCTGGCAACCAGATGTGCAATGGGAACATCGCACTCTTACCGGCACCACCGATGAACATGAGGAACAACGCTGTTGGCATTACCCAAGCAGCACCTGCCAAAGCAGAGTTGAGCTCTGGCTGAGCATTCAAGTCGTAGTTGAAGGTTCCTACGTAGAAGCTGTAGAACAGGATACCGATGAGGAAGAAGAGGTCAGCGAAACGGGTTACGATGAACGCCTTCTTGCTGGCATGAACTGCAGCATGCTTTGGATAGTAGAAACCGATGAGCAGGTATGAGCAAACACCCACCAACTCCCAGAACAGATACATCTGGAAGATGTTGGTAGCTACTACCAAGCCCAACATTGACATGGTGAAGAGGCTCAGGTAAGCGTAGAAACGCTGCATACCCTTCTCGTATTCCTCAACCTTGTAGTTCTCATCACGCTCTGCCATATAGCCGAAGCTGTAGATGTGAACCATGAAGCTGACGGTGGTAATCACGATGAGCATCAATACAGAGATTGGGCTCAGACGGAAACCGATGTTGAAGGTGAGCAACTCAGTAAACTTCAACCATGTGAAATTAAATACGGTAACAGTTGGGTACATACCTGTAGAGGCATCGCGACCCACTGCAAAGAAGTACTCGTATGCTGTATAGACAGACATCGCGAATACACAGCCCATCAATACGGTACCGATGAGTGCTGCTACCGGTCTTTTCATCTTCATACCCACAAGTCCCAGAACCAGGAAGCTCAGGAATGGCAGAAGAAGTATCAAAAATGCATAATTGTATTCCATTGTCTTTTAGAATTTCATGTTTTCAATACTGTTCACCTGGTCACTGTGATAGTTGCGGTAAACGTTGATAATAATAGCGAGCGCTACGGCTGTCTCGGCTGCTGCTACTCCGATAGAGAACAATGTGAAGAAGAAACCTTCCAACTGTCCTGGGAAGAGGATGCGGTTGAACACAGCGAAGTTCAGGTCGGCTGCATTCAATACAAGCTCGATGGAGATGAGCATGGCAACGAGGTTACGGCGTGTACAGAAGCCATAGACTCCGATGAAGAACAAGAGTGCTGAGAGCACGAAGAAATATTGTACTGGAATCATTTCTTATCCTCCTTTCTTGCGATTAAGATACCACCGATGATACATGCCAACAGGAATACAGAGATAAACTCGAATGGCAATACATAGCCATACTTGTCAGAACCTACCAGTGCAGAACCTACCTGGTCCATTGGCACCTCGGTGTCGGCTACGGTTGCAGCCATATCAATAAAGTGATTCTTCAACACGATGACTGCCAAGGTTACGAAACCAACGAGGCAGACGAGTGCGCGACCTACAATCTTGCTACCCTTGACATGCTCCAAAAGCCCCTGGAGAGTACGCTTTGATACCAACTGGATAGCGAAGACATAAAGCATGGTGATACCACCAGCATATACAGAAATCTGAGCTGCACCCAGATATGTATAGTCGAGCAGGAAGAACATGCCTGCTACACCGAAGAGTACGAACAACAGGAAGGTTGCCGCACGCATGATGCGCTTGGTGAACACGCACATGATGGCTGAGCCAAGGATGACTACTGCCAAGATGACGAACATGAATAAATTTGCTGTTATCATTGTCTAAAGTCCTCCTTACTTAGTCTTGGTGTTAAACTTACCGATTTCCAATGGAGCACCACCATCGATGAGGTTAGGAAGGCTTCCGCCCTTATAAACCTCCTTGTCAAGGTGCATCACCAACTTGTTGCGGTCGAAGACTGCATTCTCGAAATCGTTGACAAACTTGATTGCACCGAAGTTACATGCGTTCACACAGAGTTCGCAGAACATGCAGTCGCCCAAGTCGTACTGGTAATCTACCAGCTTGCGCTTCTTCTTGCCTGTCTCTGGGTCCTCCACCATCTCGGTTACGATCTTGATGGTATCGTTAGGGCATGACTTCTCACACAATGTACAACCCACACACTTGTAAGCCTCGTTCTCATCACGAACGAAGACCAGGCGACCACGGAAACGTGGAGAGATGTGGAGTGTAGTCTTGCGGTTCTCAGGATACTGCTCTGTGCTCTTTGGTGTGAAGTACTCCTTCATGGTAGTCTTCATACCGATAGCGAGGGTCTTCAAACCCGCTGCAATACCGCCGAAATATGAATTGTTAGACATACTTTCTTATTATTATAATAATGTGTATTAAAGATTATCCGTGGAATCCGAATGCTACGCATACTGTCATCAAGATCAGGATGACCAGTGACAATGGCATCAGATACTTCCACTCCAACTTCAGAATCTGGTCGATACGCAGACGAGGGAATGTCCAACGTACCCACATCAGGAGCCATACCACCGCAAAGGTCTTACCGAAGAACCAGATGAAACCTGGGATGAGGTTCATCAGATTGTCGAAGCCCTCGATACCGATGTTCAATGGCGCCCAACCACCGAGGAATACGGTAGAAGCAATACCAGAAATCACGAAGAGGTTGAGGTACTCAGCCAGGTAGTAGAAACCGAAGCCCATACCTGAATACTCAGTGTGGTAACCAGCGGTCAACTCACTCTCAGCCTCAGCCAAGTCGAAAGGACCACGGTTAGCCTCAGCATTACCTGCTACGAGGAATACGAGGAAAGCCAGGATAGCTGGCACATGACCCTTGATAATCAACCAGTTCCAAGCACCAGTCTGTGCCTCTACGATACCGCTTACCTGCATGGTTCCGGTAAGAACGACTGCAGAAATCAGACAGAGACCGAGAGACATCTCGTAAGAAATCATCTGTACGGCACCACGCATGGCAGATACCACAGAGTACTTGTTGTTAGATGCCCAACCTGCGAGGAACACACCCAGCACGCCGATAGAACTTACGGCTGTGATGAGGAATACACCTACGTTGAAGTCAAGAATATGAGCTCCCTTGTTCCATGGAAGGAATGAGAAAGTACCTACAGAGGCAATGATCACGAGGAATGGTGCCATGTAGTAGAGCAGCTTGTCGGCTCTATCTACAGCGAAGATCTCCTTGATCAACATCTTGAGCACGTCGGCGAATACCTGGAAGATACCCCAAGGACCTACACGCATAGGGCCGAGACGGCACTGGAAGTAGGCACACACCTTACGCTCCATGAAGATAAGTACGATAGCGATGAGGGCGTATGCTGTCAAAATACAGATACCCACGAGCACGCACTCAATCAGAATCGACAGGAAGTCGCCCAAACCCAAGGTCTGGCGAAGCAGATTGTCGATGAATGTTGTTACTATACTAAAATCAAACATAATTATCTATCAATATCAGGGATTACGAAATCGATTGCTGCACCTGTAGTGATGAGGTCGGCGATCTTCTGACCACGGAGCATTGGGTCCAAGGCTCCTGTGAGTGAGAGACCCATCGGACGCATCTTCATACGGTATGGACTCTTGTCACCCTTTGAGTCGAGATATACACCAAACTCGCCGCTGGCACCCTCTACTGAGAAGTACCACTGTCCCTCTGGAACCTTGATGATTGGCTTCTGCTTGATGTAGTACTCACCCTCTGGAATGTTGTCGATCAACTGCTCGATGATGTCCAAGCTCTGATACAACTCCTGGATGTGTACATAGTAACGATCCATTGAATCGCAACCGGTAAGGGTGGTTTCCTTCCACTCTACCTTGTCGTACATATCGTATGGATGACGCTTGCGGGTATCGTTCTTCCAACCTGATGCACGACCAGCAGGACCGGTTACGGCATAGTTGATACAATCCTCAAGGTTCATTGGACCTACACCTTCGAGACGGTTGTGAGTAATCACGTTGTCGCCGAATACGTCGAGGTATTCCTGAATCATCGGACGGAGATACTTGCAAAGTGTCTTCACATTCTGAACGAAGTTAGGGTCGATATCTGCCTGCAGACCACCGATACGGTAGTAGTTCTGGATCAGACGGCCACCGGTTGTCTCCTCCATCACGTTCAATACGTGCTCACGGTCGCGCATACAGTAAAGGAATGCTGTCAAGGCACCCAAATCCTGTGCGGTACAACCGAGGTACAACAAGTGTGAGTCGATACGCTGCAACTCATCCATGATGGTACGGATATAGCGGATGCGGTCTGAGAGTTCGATACCCATCGCCTCCTCGATAACGCCAACCAGAGCGTGGCGGTGCATCATCGCAGAAAGATAGTTCAGACGGTCGGTCAATGCCAAGGTCTGAGGATAGGTCATGTTCTCCCACATCTTCTCGATACCACGGTGAATATAACCGAGGTGTGGATAGATGCGCTTCACAGTCTCACCATCGATAACGGTCTGCAATCGGAGCACACCGTGGGTAGATGGGTGGTTAGGACCAATGTTGACAACATAGTCGTTCTCATCAAAGCGACGCTTCTCTGTAGCAACGAGATGTCCATCCTCGCTCAAGGAATACTCCATGGTGAAGTCATCCTCTGGCTCATCAGTACAAGGGAACTTGTTTGCCTCAGGACTCATATCGAAGTCCTTGCGCAATGGATAGCCCTGGAAATCGGTGCGGAGGAAGAGACGGCGCATGTCTGGGTGACCCAGGAACTTGATGCCGACAAAATCGAACACCTCACGCTCCAGGAGGTCAGCCACCTTCCAAAGGTTAATAACTGTAGGAATCACATCACTGCCATCCACCTTCTTGGCGATGGTCTTTACTGAGCAGCGCTCGTTGGTCTGAGTATTCTCGAGAATATAGATACATCCGAGACCTTCCTCACCGAAGTCTTCACCGATGATGGTAACAAGGTAGTCGAAATGCTTCTCGTTCTTCAACTTCGCCATTTCAGAGGCGAAATTATCAAAACTCAATTCAATATTATTCAGTTTCATGTTCTTATACCTTATTATATTAATCAGTTAGACCTTTCTGAGGGTCGAAATCCTCAGGTACTTCAGTTACGATGATAGGCTCCTTGTGTCCGAGCTTCTCGCTATCAGAGAGGTTCTCGTTGCTCAAGCCGCGAAGACCACCCTTGCTCATAGAGAGTTCCTTCTCATCCTGAGACATCTTGTGGTTAGCACCACCGAAGAATTTCTCAACCTTTACCTTACGCTGCAACTGCATCATACCATAAAGGATAGCCTCAGGGCGTGGAGGACAGCCAGGGATATAAACATCCACAGGAACCAACTCGCTGATACCACGAACCACATTGTAGCTCTTCTTGAACGGACCACCAGAGATGGCGCATCCACCTACAGCTACCACATACTTAGGCTCAGCCATTTCATCGTACAAACGTTTGAAAACAGGTGCCATCTTATTGGTAATAGTACCGGCACACATAATCAAGTCAGCCTGACGTGGAGAGTTACGGGTTACCTCGAAACCGAAACGTGAGAAGTCGTAACGCGCACAACCTACAGCCATGAACTCGATACCACAGCAAGAAGTACCGAAGGTCAAAGACCAGAGTGAGTTACTGCGTCCCCAGTTGATGGCAGCATCGAGCGAACCGACTACCACGTTAGCACCACCCTCATTGAGCTCCTGTGCAATCTTTTCGAGGGTATCATTGTCCTTAAACTCGTCGTAAGGAATACTCTTGATAGAGGCTCTTTTGTTTACTTCCATTCCAATGCTCCTTTCCGCCAAGCATAAGCAAGGCCAAATACCAATACCAACAGGAAGAACCCGATGCTCACGAGAGCCATAGATCCAAACTGCTTAACTACGACTGCCCATGGGTAAAGCAATACTGTCTCGATGTCAAACATCAGGAAAAGGATGGCGAAGAGGTAGTAGCCGATGTGTGATGGCAACCATGAGCTGCCACGAGTCGGAATACCGCACTCAAAAGGTTCACCCTTTACCGGATTGTATGAACGAGGACCGATCAACTTCGCGATGACATAAGCAGCCACCACCAAGGTTACAGCCGTCAGCAAAACGGTGATAAATAGTGTAAAGTTCATAAATTTGTTATAACGTTATTTTATATAAATGCTTCTAAGCGGCTGCAAAGATAACACTTTTTTCTGAAAGAGCACATTTTTTTATGGTTTAATTTGCATCCAAAGTAAAAAAATACAAAAAACAGCCTGATTTCATCAGTTAACAGACAGTATTAACGAAGGTTCGGAAACAGCTAAAACGAGCGTATTTTGTAGCAAAAAGGAACAGAACAGTAGGAATTTTTACCCAAAAATTCATCCGCTTCGACATTGTTTCCGGCACAACTTTCATCGCCTCTCCTACCCTTCATAAAAAGGATGAGAAAGAGATTATCTATAATCTCAATGGCCAGCCAGTAGATAAGACCTCTGCTCAAGGCGGCATCTTCATCTCCCGCCAGAAAGGAAAGTTCTATAAAGCATCCGGTTCTTCCGGAGGAAGGAGATAGTTCTGCTGGCGTATTCAGATGTTTGAATAAGCAGAAGATTATGATTGAATAAGCGTATTCAGATGTTTGAATAAGCGAAAGGATATGATTGAATAAGCGAAAAGAGACGTTTCTTTGGGTTCAAAGAGACGTCTCTTTTAGTTTTAGGAGACTGCTTCTCGAGTTGAAGGAGACTGCTTCTCGAAGGTTGCCACTAGGCTCAGCAGACCTGCTGAGCCTAGTCAGCAGCTCTGCCGACTGCAGTCAGCAGCTCTGCCGACTGCAGTCAGCAGGTCTGCCGAGCCTAGTGACAACACCTTTTAATCGTACAACTACAACCCTTATAGTCGTACAACCATACACCCTATAGTCGTACAACTATAAACCCTTTAGTTGTACAACCATAAACCTTTTAGTTGTACAACCATAAACCCTTTAGCTGTACAACCATAAACCTTTTAGCTGTACAACCATAAACCTTTTAGCTGTACAACCATAAAACGCAACCCCGCCAGGCGTTCCTCCTTTGACGCCTAGCGGGGTTGCCCTTTTTACCTTTATGATAAGGACTTGGGGGACTAGCGATGGAATCGCTAGGAACGGGGGGCGAAAGGGGGTTAAGGTTCTTTTTACCTTTTTACCCTTTTACTTTTTTACCTTTAAACCTCCTTTTCAGCAAACAGACCGAAGAGCTCAGCATCTATCAGGTCAGTAACCTTTCGGAAATCTTCCGGATTCTCTCCGAACTCCAGATTATCACCATCGATGATGATGAGGCGACCTTTATAATCCTTGATCCAATCCTCATAACGCTTGTTCAAACCCTGGAGATAATCGATGCGGATGCTCTTCTCGAAATCGCGGCCACGCTTCTCGATATGCTTCACGAGCGTAGGAATACTGCTCTTAATATATATCATCAGGTCAGGGAGTTTCACCAGACTGATCATCAGATCGAAGAGATCGGTATAGTTCTTGAAATCCCTGTCGCTCATCATACCGATATCATGAAGATTAGGCGCAAAGATACGCGCATCCTCAAAGATGGTTCTATCCTGTACGATGGTCTGCTCTGAACGTGAAATTTCCACAACATCATGGAAACGCTTGTTCAGGAAGTAAATCTGAAGATTAAACGACCAACGTTCCATATCCTTGTAATAATCAGCTAGATATGGATTATTATCTACCGGCTCGAAATTAGCTTTCCAGCCATATCTCTTGGCAAGCATCTTGGTTAATGTTGTCTTGCCGCTACCTATATTTCCTGCTATTGCTATATGCATCTATGTCAATGTTGAATGTTAAATGTTGAATGTTGAATTGGGCTTAAGAGAACAGCCCGAAGAGCTTGGCATCTATCTTATCTATGATTTCACCAAACTGCTTGGGATTGTGCTCGAAATCGAGATTATCAACTTCTACGATGAGCACCTTGCCCTTATACTTGTTCATGATGAAATCTTCGTAAAGATTGTTGATACCTTCCAGATAATCCAAAGGCATCTTCTGCTCATAATCACGGCCGCGCTTCTGGATATTCTTCACGAGGTGAGGAACTGAAGAACGGAGATATATCATCAGTTCAGGCATCTCCACCACTTCCATCATCGACTCGAAGAGCTCCATATAAGTCTCGTAGTCGCGCTGGTCCATGTTGCCCATCTTCCGGTTGTTGGCCGCAAAGACATAAACGCCCTCAAAGATGGTGCGGTCCTGGATGACCGTCTCTTTACTGTGTTGGATTTCCAGCAGATTCTTGAATCGCTGCTTCAGATAGAACACCTCCATATTGAGAGCCCATCGCGAGATATCCTTGTAATAGTCATCGATATAGGGGTTTTCAGCCACGGGCTCCAAGTACTGTTTCCATCCATAATGTTTAGAAAGCATCTTGGTGAGTGTTGTCTTGCCACTACCGATATTTCCTGCTATTGCTATATACATTTATTTTTAATGTTTAATGTTAAATGTTGAATGTTGAATTTTTGATGCGATACCACCCTCAATTCTACATTGGCTGCAAAAGTACAATAAAAAATCGGGATAAACAAAAAAATCCAAGCAAATATATGATTTGCTTGGATTTTTGTATTCTATTCCTGCCTTGCAGGGAATCTGTATGTTAATAGTCACGTTCGATGAGTTCGAGACACATACGGGAGTTGTGGTAAGGACATTTCCAGAAACCCGCCTTATCATCCTCCTTGTTCACCGTACCATCTTCCAGGATAGCCCAGTGCCACTCACCGTTCTTATTATCCAGCAGATGCTTGGCTACATAGTTCCAGCAAGAGATGGCAACCAGAAGATTCTCTTCGGTACGGAAATACTGATAGAGGTCGATATGTCCGATGATGTTCTCGCACTGCACCCACCACTGGCGCTGGAGATCATACTTATCTCCATCTTTCCAATGCTCATAAACCATACTGCCATCCGGACGTAAGCCTTCATCTGCTGCATCGGCTATACGACGGATGATGCGCTCTATCTTATGCAGCAATATCTTATCGTCTAAAACCAGCGCGGTTTCGTGGAGCAGCCAGGACGCCTCAATATCATGACCATAGCTCTCGATGTTGCGCTTGCCCTCCCACTCATCATTGAAGAAGAGGTCGAGATGATAAGTCTCCTTGTTCAGAAGCTTATCGGTGAAGATATCGAGCAGATTGCGGATGCTCTTCTCCAGTTCCGGAGTCTTCCATACACGATAAAGATTGGTATATGGCTCGATGATATGCAGATGGGTATTCATCGTACGGGAACCATTCTCATCCTTATCAGAGAGACGCATATCAGCAATCGGATTCCACTCACGGGTCAATGCCTCGATATATCCGTTGTTCTCGGCATCAAAGGCATGCTTCTCTATGTCATGATACAGGGAGATGGCGATATCCAATGCTTCCTTGTCACCTGTTGCACGGGCATACTCCGAGAAACCATAGATGGCAAAGCCGATGGCGTAAGTCTGCTTCTTGGTATCGAGCGGATTACCCTGATAGTCAACACTCCAGTAGATGCCACCATATTCCCTGTCGAGGAAATAATCGCGCACATAATCCTTGGCACGGGTGGCAGCCTCAAGATACTCCGGCTTCTTCAAGACACGATAGGCAGCAGAAAACGCCCAGAGGATACGGGCATTCATCACTGCTCCCTTCTCGGCTACAGGATGTACCTGGTCGTTACCGTCTACACGTCCGTAAAAGCCACCGTTTTCTTCATCTTTCACTTTCGTTAGCCAATAGCTGAGGATGTTGTTCTCCAGAACATCCCGCATCGTTTCTTTAAGATTTTCCATTCTTCCTTTTTTAATAGTGATTATTAGTTATGTTAAAACAGTTATTTGCGGATAGGGAACTTCCAGGCAAGCACCATCAGCAGGAAGGCGATGACGGCTGGGAAGAGTGAGAACAATGACCATACCATCGTAAGCACAGAGTCGGTGACACTGGCTGGGTCGATCATCGTATTACCCATCTTATCTGTTATCATGTTGGCACCTGCCCAGCCCAGGAAGAGGGCGATGAGAGAACCGGAAATGGCGGTACCAAACTTCTGGCTCATCGTACCGGAAGAGAAGATAAGACCCGTAGCGGATGTTCCGAAATGCTCGGTATGGTAGTCGGCTACATCGGCATACATAGACCACATCAATGGCGAATAGATACCGATACCCATAGAGGTAAGGATAACGATGGCTATCATCACCCAGATATACGACGGATTCATCGGGATGAAGAAGAAGACAACCGAGAGAACCAGACAGAGTGCTGCAGCCCAGAAGAATGCCATGCGCTTGCTGCCTACCAGACGGGTGAACCAAGGAGATACACCACCGAATATCATACAGGTTACTTCACCGAATGCCATGAAAACGGTATAGTTGATAATCAGTCCCTCGATGGTTACATTGCCATGCAGACAGTAATCAAACATATAGCCAGCAACGGCATAGCGGAATCCGTTGAAGAAGTTGGTGCACACGGCGATGGCTGTCATATAGAGCCAAGCCTTGTTGTGAACGAGGTCGGCAAACTGCTGGAAAGAGAACTTCTCAGCGCGCTTCGGCTTCAGACGTTCCTTGGTCAGGAGTCCGCAAGCCAATGTCATCACAGCTGCAATAATACCGAGCACGGCACCAATGACAGCATACTGATGTGCGGCTGTTCCACCTACCATCTTCTGGAGATAAGGGAAAGAAAGCAGGGTGACGAATCCCATGGCATAAGCACCCACCATACGGAAAGAAGAGAACTGGTTCTTCTCATCATCATCCTCGGTCATCACACCGAGCAATGAGCCGTAAGGCACATTTACCATAGTATATACCGCCATCATCAGCAGATAGAGGGCGTAAGCATAGATTCGCTTGCCCACAGGACCGAAGTCTGGTGTATAGAGCAAGAGGGCGAATATCAATCCGAAAGGAATGGCACCATAGATGAGCCAAGGACGGTAGGTACCGAAACGGCTCTGGGTACGGTCGGCAAGAGTACCCATCAGCGGGTCAGTAACCACATCGAACATGCGGGCTACGAGCATCAGTACTGCCGCATCCGCAAACGAGAGTCCGAAGACATTTGTAAAAAACAGAGGAAAAGCGATAGACATCACCTTCCATACAATACCACCCGCAGCGGCATCACCCAATGCATAAGCTATTTTTTCTTTTAAACGAGCCATTGTTTTTAATTGACAATTTACAATTAATAATTTATAAATTACTAAAAAAGGGATTCGCTCCCCATCTATATCTGATAATACGGATGAGGAGTACGAATCCCTACAATCTTAATACCTGAAACTTATTTACTTAAAGTCTGTTTATTTTTTGCTACCAAAGCCTTGATCTTCTCTACAGAGAACTGAGTACGATAATCATCCTTTGGTGTATTCATGCAGTAGTCTACCAATCGGTCGATGGTAGAAGTTGCCACATGCATGCGGGTATCAGAAGAAGCATAGTAGATGAATACCTTGCCATCCTCATCTGCAATCCAACCATTGGCAAAGACTACATTCATTACATCACCGATATACTCAGGACCTTCCGGTACGAGGAGATATCCACCTGGTTCTGCAATCACCTTTGTAGGATCCTCAAGAGAAGTCATGTACATATAGAGCACATAGCGGAGACCGCTGGCACAGCCACGAACACCGTGAGCCAGATGCAACCAGCCCTTATCAGTCTTGATAGGATGAGGACCCTCACCGTTCTTCACCTCCTGGATGGTATGATAGTGACGGGCATTGATGATCTTCTCTTCCTTGATTTCGGCATGAGTGATATCATCAACAAGAGCCCAACCGATACCACCACCAGAACCTGTATCGATGAAACCATCCTGTGGACGGGTATAGAAAGCATACTTGCCATCAACGAACTCCGGATGGAGAACCACATTGCGCTGCTGGCTCTTGGTCTTCAAATCAGGAAGGCGCTCCCAGTTTACCAGGTCCTTGGTACGGGCGATAGCTGCTGTAGCTGTAGCAGCACTGAGGTCGCCTGGCTGTGCATCATCATGACGCTCTGCACAGAACACGCCATAGATATAACCATCCTCATGAGCTGTGAGTCGCATATCATAGATGTTGGTAGCAGGAATAACATCCTCCGGCATGGTGATAGGCTCATCCCAGAAACGGAAGTTGTCAACACCATTAGGACTCTCTGCCACGGCAAAGAAACTCTTGCGGTCAGCACCCTCAACACGAACAACGAGGAGATACTTGCCGTTCCACTTGATGGCACCCGAATTGAGGGTAGCATTCATCATGATGCGCTGCATGAGATAAGGGTTGCTCTTCTCATCGAAGTCGTAACGCCACTCCAATGGTGTATGTTCTGCGGTGAGGATTGGGTTCTTATACTTTTCGTAGATACCATTTCCCCACTCTACGGGTTCATTCTTACGGCTCAACAGTTCCTCATGATGAGCGCGAAGTGCTTTCACTTTGTCTTGAAATGTAGTCATAATATATTTTATATTAATGTTGAATGTTGAGTGTTGAATGTTGAATGTTGAGTATAAAATGCACATTGGACTAAAGCCAATTTAACATTCAACATTCAACATTCAACATTTATTTAACCTTTACAATGTCTTTGGCAAAGAGAACTTTCTTTTCCTTCTTGAATTTCTTGAAGTCCTCGACGATGGCACCATCGCCTACTCCAGGGAGGTAAGCCTCTTCCTGAGGTTTATCCCAGGCATTACGCCAGAAGAGTACATAACTCAACTGATACTTCTGAAGTACAGGCCAAAGGGTTTGGGTAAACCAATCCTTCTTGCTGGCGATACCCCTGCAACCCGTTTCGGTGAGGGCAGGAATCTTGCCAACCTTCTTGGCTGCCTCCATCAGCACATCGAGCGTAGCAGCAAGGTTCTGCTGATAGTTGGCATCGCTGTTGTCGAACTCGTAGACGTCAACACCCAGCATATCCACATACTTTTCTCCCGGGAATCGCTCCAGGAATTTTTCTACTGTCTTCTCGTCGCTGAGATTTGGTGACCAAGCCCAAACGATGTTATTGCACCCTGCTTTAGTAAGTATATTTAGGGTTTTTACGTATAATTGGTTATATTGTACAGGTGTGCAACTGCTAGCTCCCCACCAGAACCATCCGCCATTCATTTCATGCCATGGTCGGAAGATGACAGGAACCAGTTTACCATCGTTTGTCTTCAAAGAAAGGATGAAATCGGAAACCTTCTTGAGCCATCCGTCGAACTTCTGTTGCTGGGCGCCTCCATCCAGAATAGCAGCTACAGCATCACCTTTCGTATCCCAGGCATTCTCGCCAGTAACCGGATTCCAAGGATGCCAACTCAAAGTAACGATGCCTCCTCTCTCATTTTGGGCAATGATCTCTTTTCGCATACGATCGAAAGATACGCCATCGAGATTTTCCTTGCTGTCCAACTCTATTTTTCCAAGATCGAAACCCATCACAGCAGGATAATCACCTGTAGTGAGGAGTACATCGCTCTTTCCTTCATCCCATTTCCAAGTAGTACCATACACCGGATCATCCTGATGACCGAGCATGATTCCCTTGTTCAGTAATTTCTGCAGTCTAACCTTCAATTGCTCTGCAGGAGTATTGCAACATTGCTTTTTACCCTTGCAGCTGGAAGTATTGGCAGTCTGGACTGATGCGCCCGTAACGCCATCAACCTGTGCCACAGCTCCTTGCATCGCCATGAGGCAAGCTGCACCAATCAAAATTCTTTTTCCTATCATATATCTATTTTTTTAATTGCTGAATAATCCAAGCCTGCCATTCATCCCACTGCTCCTGATACCAATAATGACCGGTCATCTGGTACAGACTCAATGTCTTAGGCGCTTTTACCGAATTATAAAGTCCGTAAGACGATGTTGGGGGAACCACCTCATCATTATAACCGAAACTGTACCAGCCAGGAACAGTGATACGACGGGCAAAGTTGACGCCATCATAATAGCGTGCACCTTCGAGTCTTGCCTTTTCCAAATCTGTAAGTTTCTGCTCTTTCCATGCAGCCCCCTGCGCCTTGTCTTCCTTATAGAAATAGTGAGGCCAGCCACCTGCAACTCCGTGAATCTCAGCTTCATAATCACACATAGCATCATGGACAGGAGCCAGGAATGTGATTCGCTTGTCGAGAGCTGCCACAGCGATGGAAAGGAATCCACCCTGTGATGAACCCGTTACACCGATAGTCTTCCCGTTCCACTCAGGGAGCGAAGCAATATAATCCACACCACGGACAGCACCGGTTACTACCCGTCTGTAAGCATTGCGATAAGGATTCTCGAGATTGGTATCCCAGTAACCATTCAGTTCGCCATTGGCAAGATCATCATAAATTTTCTGCTGCATGGTAACAGGAACACCGTGAATACCGATTTCCAGTACGATGCACTCAGCAGGAGCCGTATAAGTATCGCCGGCATAAGGGCGTACACCCGCACCAGGTACACGGAGCAAAGCCGGATACTTACCTTCTTTTACCGGTACACTCAGGATGCCATACATCTTAGAGCCCCATCGGTTGTTGTTATAACTGATTTCATATACATTCTTATCCTTGGTACAACGCTCAGGCAGAAGCACCTTGGTAGGATTGAGGTCATTCTGTCTTGCCTCATCCAGTGCCTTCTTCCAGAAAGCGTCGAAATCCTTAGGTTCCTGTGCGAAAGGCTGGATCTTCTCTGGAGAGAACCCTGCCGTGCAAAGTCCCTCGTAATCCTTGCCATCAACATGAGCGATAACCTTGAGGCGGTAGAAGCCCGGTCTGTTCAGACTGCCGCACCATTTCATGGTTCCGTCCTTGAGAGTGGTACTTTTCTTCACCTCCGGAAACATTGCCGGACCGGCTTCATAATCTACCTTCACCTGGTTGAGTAGCGTACCGCTCTTTCTCACATTCACCGTAAAGTTAGCCTTCTCGCCTACCCGATAATTCCAGTCCTGATGGTCAGGAGTTACCGTCACAACGATGTTGTTTCCTCTGATTTGTGCGCTGAGGCTTGAAGTCCCCAGCACACTCATCAGAACACCTATAATTATTAACCTAAAAACATTTGCTATACGATGATTCATATTGTCGTTGGTAATCTTGTTAGTTAAACATTCTGTTTTACGGATGCAAAGTTAGGCATAATTTCCGATATATCCGTGTATTATTTTGCTGAATAAACATACTTTGTTGCAAAGGCAGAAAAATATTTGGAAATATCTGAAAAAAGAAATAAGAATTGATGCACATCAAGTCAGAAAAAGCAAAGAAAACAGCAAAACACACACTCTGTTTAACTCAAGAATTGCCCGAAAACAACCAAAGATCAATTAACAAAGTACAAAAGGTTATGACAATTCATATAATAAATAATGTACGCGTACCTTATATATTAAGAGACAAATAATAGAATAATCAATATAAATCAACCATCAAGTAAATAAATTGTAACGCTAACACTTAATCTTTAATAAATATGACGAAAATTACATTTTATTTTCACTAAAGCAGAAAAGTATTAGTAATCAGCAAAATATGTACAAGCTATTTTGCAAAAAATAGCTATCTTTGCAGCAGATTTACAAAATAGCCTAAAGGTTTAGAATAAACAATATAAAAACAAATAAATATAATCACAACAATGGAAAAAGTAAATGCAACCTAGAGCTAGCCTCTAGCCTTTTCTTCTCATCAGAAAAAGATGACGAAGGAATAATCAGAGAGCAATAATCCGATTTGGATTCTTTCCCGTATCGATCGTATAAGTGAAAGAGCCCAACTGTTTTAACCAACTAACAAAAATTGTATGAACTTTAAAAGTAGAGAAAAGTTGCTTGCTAGTGTAGCTGCCTTGAGTCTTCTCGGCATCTCCCCTCAGCAAACTTTCGCAGCCCAGATCACAACGAATCAGGCTGTGCAACAGACCAAGAAGATTACTGGTAACGTATCCGATGCAACGGGTCCTATCATCGGTGCAACAGTAAAAGTGAAAGGCACAAGAAATGCCGCAGTGACAGACTTTGATGGTAACTACACACTGAATGTAGGTGCCGGACAGACTGTAGAGGTAACTTACGTAGGCTATGTTACCAAAACTTTCAAAGTAGGAGGCCAAAGCAAGTACGACATCACTTTGGTAGAAGACGACAACAGTCTTGACGAGGTGGTAGTTGTAGGTTATGGTACCATGAAGAAGAGCGACATCTCAGGAGCTTCTGTTTCCATGGGAGAAGACCAAATCAAAGGTTCTATTATCACAAACTTAGACCAGAGTTTCCAAGGTCGCGTTGCCGGTGTCACATCCGTAGCGACTTCAGGTGCTCCAGGTTCTTCTACCTCAATCCGAGTTCGTGGACAGTCTACCATCAATGCTGGTGCAGAACCACTTTATGTCATTGATGGTGTCATCTTCCAGGGCGGCGGTTCAAGTGGTAGTTCATTAGGTTTGGGAGATGCCTTAGGAAATGGTTCTGTTTCTACCGTATCACCAATGTCAACTATCAACCCTGCCGATATCGTCAGTATGGAAATTCTGAAGGATGCTTCTGCTACAGCCATCTATGGTGCCCAGGGTGCAAATGGTGTTGTACTTATCACAACAAAACGGGGTAAGATTGGAGAAGCAAAATTTACATACGACGGCATGGCTGCATGGCAATACCAGGGAAAGCGTATTGACATTCTGAATCTTCGTGAATTCTCAGAATATTATAATGATTTTGTAAACAACGGATGGATTTCACAGGATCAGGCACGTCCTGATTTCTCAGACCCATCTATCTTGGGTCGAGGAACCAACTGGCAGGACGCTGTATTCCGCACAGCTTTCCAGCACCAGCATCAGGTTGCTGCACAAGGTGGTACAGAGAAGGTTAAGTACTATGTTAGTGGCGGTATGATGGATCAGGATGGTACTATCATCGGTTCTAACTTCAAGCGTTTGAACGTACGTGCCAATCTGGACGCCCAACTGAAGAAATGGTTCAAGATAGGTATGAATACTACATACACAAGAACCAAGGAGCGCCTGCTCCATGCTGATGGTACAGAAGGTGTTATTACATACGCATTGACTACACCTCCAGATATTGCAATCTATGACGTAGACGGAAACTATACATCTGTAGTACGTGACGGCTGGTCTTCACCAAACCCTATTGCACAGGCATTGAGCAAGGATATCACCATGAAGCGCAACAAGCTGACCGGTAACATTTTTGCAGACATTACTCCTATAAAGAACCTCACCTGGCATACAGAGTTGGGTTACGACTTGTCATGGAGTGATGCAGAGGTCTTTACACCTACTATGCACTTAGGCAACTGGAACCAGGACACAAACTTTGCAAGTTGGCAGAAGAATACAAGCAAGTATTGGCAGTTTAAGAACTACATTACTTATAATGGAAGTATCAAAAAGCATTCTTTCACAGCCATGCTGGGTCAGGAA
>OCPY01000078.1_pt1 | contig 86328 bp, 67 predicted proteins | sample 1538821 | NCBI WGS metagenome assembly OCPY01 (sample SAMN04571728, study PRJEB22368) | human gut metagenome | biome: human gut; material: stool | host: Homo sapiens | place: Luxembourg | collected 2012-12-07 | reverse complement strand
AGGGCAGCATGAAGGCAAAAAGAAAGAGAGCAGGATGGGACAGTTCTTTCCTTGCCAAATTGATACCATAGAGTAATGCGTCGGCCCTGCTCGCGGCCGCAAGTCGCGCTACCTTCGGCCGCGAGCCGTGCTACCTTCGGCCGCGAGCAGCATTACCTTCGGCCGCGAGTAGATGACTTAGTAATGACATAGCAGGAACTGGGGCTGAAGGGTGGGTGTTCAAAATCCATAAAAATCTCTGCGCGGTTTTGAGCCAAATAACATAGGGGGTACGACATAGCGGCAAGGGGCACCGCGCGGACATTTGACGGAGGCCTGGGGCGAAGCACTGTAGCTCACTTTGCTCGCAAAGTGAGGGGAGCGAATATTGTGGCGGCAAAACAACGGCTGAAAATCCAACAAAGTCATGCCCAAGAGCGCTGGTCATATTCACTACGTGTTCGTGGCCCTCACTTTGCAAGCAAAGTGAGCTACAATGCTGGCGCCACTACAGACGATTATGCGGGCCAGATAAAAGCAGAACCTGTTTTCATAACAAATCCATTGGCTACTCCGTTTCTCTCTCCCTCCCCTACTGCCGACACACGAAAACTCCCCGCCGCCACAGCCTTTCGAGGGGCTGCCGCGTGGGGAGTTTTCTCTGAATATGGGCGCCTAGGACGCCGAGGTCACACGTTGAGTCGTTGATAAGTAAACAGGGGCGGGCTTTATTTCGAAGACATCGTCACTTCAATGCAGCGGTTTTGCTGGAGAATCTGGCGGGCGAGCTGGCGCAGGTCGTCAGAAGTGAGGGCCTGCACGCGTGCCTTATAGTCTTTGTCGAGTTCAATGCCGTTGAAGAGTTGGTTGTACATCACCTGCTGCCAATAATCGTTCATGATTTCCACCTGTCCGTAGGTTTTCAGTTCGTACGCCTTCACCTTGTCGAGCTTCTCCTGCTGTGGTCCTTTGTCGGCCATTTCCTGCAAGGCGTTGTAGATGAGCGGAATGAGTTCGGCATATTTGTCGGGGTCCGTTCGGAAACTGATTTTCATCATCGCGCCCTCTTCGGGATAGCGCTGGAAATCGCCGCTCACGCTCACGCCGTAGGTGCCGCCTTTTTCCTCGCGCACTTGTTCGGTGTAGACCATGCGGAGCACCTGGCAAAGGGCGTCAAGGCGCAGGTCATTGTCGGGCGTGTAGGGCAAGGAGGCCGTGAGGAAGATGCTCGTTGTTGACGATGCCGTGGCCTGCGGCCGCACGAAGCGATGGGTTTCCTTGGCGGCACGGAGGGCGGGGTCGTAAGGACCTACGGTCTCGACGCTGTGGGTGGCGGGAAGAGAGGCCAGATAGGTGGCGAGCAAGGGGCGCAGGGAGTCGAAGGAGACGTTGCCGTTGATGATGGCGATGAAGTCGGCGGCATCGGCAAAGCGTTCACGATAAATCTGCATGATGCGATCGAGGCTGACTTCCTCAAGGCGCTCGGCCGTCATGGGGCGCTGCCGCGCGGGGTCGGCATAGAGAATGGCACGCAGGGAGTCGCTATAGGTGACGTTCGGACTGGCATTGCGGTTGGCCAGGAGGGCGCGTTGGCGATTCATCAAACTTCTGAATGCTTTTTCGTCGCGGCGCGGCTGCGTGAAATAGAGGTGGGTCAGTTGCATAAGCAAGGGGAGGTCGGCCCGCGAAGAGGTGGCCGAGATACCCTCGGTCTCTTCTGAGACATAGGGCGAGACACTCACGGTGTGGCCCGCCAGCATTTTTTCGAGCGAGAGTTCGTCAAACTGCCCCACGCCGCTGGCGCCGATGACCGACGCAAGATAGCTCAGGCTGGGCACGTCTTCGTTGGGATAGAGCGAACGGCCACCCAGGCTGAAGAGGCGAACATTGACTTCGTCGGCTTCAAAGGTTGTCGGGCGCACGTAGACTTTCATGCCGTTGGAGAGAGTCAGGAGCGTATAGCCATGCGCAGCGGGAGTTTCGCTCACGATGCTGCCAGCCTTCGGGGTCTGCGCCATGAGCGAACTGGGCAACGAGGGTTCTTCGTAGGGGGCATGGTTGGCCTTCTGAGCCGATTCGACGGCTTTGACGATGTCTTTTTCCGAAGGCATCTTGAAGGAGGGTTTGTCGGGACCGTAAAGCGTGACAACTTGATTTTTGTCGGTGATGATTTCGCGAACGGCGGCATTCACGTCGGCCAGGGTCACAGAGGCATCGAGTTCTTTCATAAGCTGCCATTCGTCTTCGGGCGAAAGCAGTTCGCTACCGCTCGTGAAATGACTCACGCAAGCGCCGACGATGCTTCCGTTGCGGCGGTTGTTGCGCTCCTCATAAGCGTTTTTGGCATAGCGCAACTGCTCTGCCTTGGCGCGGCTGAGCTCCGAGGCCGTGAAGCCGTGGCGACGGGCTCTTTCTGTTTCAGCCATCACGGCCGAGATGCCCCCCAAGACGTTTTCGGGTCGGCACATGACAAAGACGTTGAAGGCGTCTTTGGTGGCGGCCAGGAAGAAGGAGCCGTCGCGCACGGAGGCCGAGAGGAAGGCGGGGTTTTCCTGTTTCAGGATGGCGGAGAGACGGTCGTTGAGCATCTGGCGGATGAGGTCGGCCTTATAGCCATCGGCATAGTTCTGGCGCGTGTTTCGTTCGGAGCGTGGCGTGGCGTTGCGCTTCATATAGAGCGTGAAGTTGACCGTTGGCTGCTCGGCGTCGACCGCGGTGTAGACAATCATCTTTTTGTTGTCGGGTACGGGATAGGAAAGACGCTCGGCGGGATTCGAAGCGGCGGGAATGCGAGAGAAGAGGTCTTTGATTTTCCGCTCGACGCGGTCGACATCAATGTCGCCAACAACGATGATGGCCTGAAGGTCGGGGCGGTACCATTTCTCGTAATAGTCGCGGAGGTCCTGGTAGGGGAAATGATTAATGACGTCGATGTTGCCGATGGGCATGCAGTCGGCATATTTCGACCCGGCATAGACTTTCGGCATGGCGCCTTCCATGAGGCGCTGAATGGCCATGCCAGCCCGCCGCGTGCGCCATTCTTCACGCACCACGCCGCGCTCTTTGTCGATTTCCTCTGGAGAGAGGTTGAGGTCGTGACTCCAGTCGCTCAAAATGAGCAGGCAGGTGTCGACCACGCCTTCACGCACCACGGGGGCTGAGGAAATGTTGTAAACGGTTTGCTCCACACTGGTGTAGGCATTGAGGTTGGCACCGAACTTGATGCCGACGCTCTCACACCATTTCACGATGGTTGGTCCGTTGTCGCCACCGGGGAAATGCTTCGAGCCGTTGAAGGCCATGTGCTCGAGAAAATGGGCCAATCCGCGCTGACGGGGCTCTTCAAGAATGGAGCCGACGCGCTGGGCTATATAGAAATCGGCCACCTGCGGTGTCTGGGCGTTGTGGGCGATGTAATAGGTGAGACCGTTGGGCAGGGTGCCCCTTCTCACGAGGGGGTCTAAGGGCAACTGCTGGGCCTGCAAGGCGGCCGCTGAAAAGGCGGCGGCCAAGAGACAGAGATTTTTTCTGAGTTTCATATTTTTGATTGGGAGGAAGGGGAGGTTGCCGGTCTTATCTCCGACGTTACGCCTCCCCCTGCTTTTTCCTTATTTACAAGCAAGTTACTTAAGTAATGGTCATTACTTAAAAAGCGTTGGCTGGGCATCGCTTTCGAAATCGTTGGTTGAATTGTTGGTGTCAACCCATTTTCCGTTCTGCTTTTTACGCACGACGGCTTTGCCATAGCGCGACTGGTCTTTGTCGACGCTACCGCAATGTGCCCAACCGGCATCGAGCGCCGAACTGGTCACGTTCCACTTGTATTCGCTCGCAACGCTCAGATTGACGGCATCGATGATCCAATCGTTGGGGATTTTGAAGGCTTCGCCGTCCATGTCGAAGGCATATTCTCCGAAGGTGAAGAGATAGGTGTAGGTGTACTTATAGTTTTTGATAAACGTTTGGGCATCAACCGTTGGGCGGCAGATGGCATAGGCTTTGAAGCCACGGTTGTGCATGCTGAAATAGCTGGCGGAATAGTCATACCAGTTGATGAGGTTGGGCACGTTGGGGTTGTCGGTGTCTGAGAAATTGGGATTGCTGCTTTCATCGTAGATTTCAAAGTTGGCCGACGAGAGGTCGATCGACTTGCTGTTGAATTCCTTATGGTTGATGGCATTGATGGCCACCACGACTTCTTTGCCCGGCTGAATGGGATAGTCGCGCCCGCTGCCAGGGAACATATAGACGGCATCCACCGTCATGGCCTTGTCGAGAATGTTCGGTTTATAATCCTGCTTGATGACCGTTAGGAAGTCGCTCTCCACGAAAGCCAGACCGTCGAGATAGAGCACAGAATCGGAATTGTTGGCAATCTTGATGTACTGGTCGTCGCTGTATTGCTTGCCCTCGGGCGTCAGCGTGCCGGAGAAGAAGATTTCTGAGAGCACCAGACCGTCTTGCGCATGATAGGTGTTCAAAGCGAGCGTCTTTCCCTGAACGAGATTTGATTTTGAAACGACGAGGTTGTCGCTGGTGGTTTTCACGCTGGAGGTCACCGTTGTGGAATCATCGAAGGCATAAGCAATCTGGCCTTCGACGGCCACATTATAGACGCCGACGGGCAGGGTCAAAGTGTCGGTGTACTGACTACCGTTCAGACGGAAATTGTTGGTTACGAACTGCTCTTTGGTGCTCACATTTGTCAGCACAGCCTTGGCGGCGGTCAGTTTGGGGGAATTGACATTAAGCGGCATGTCGAGCGACAGGGCGAAGCCCACCGTTTCGGGGGTATTAATGACGGGGTCATCGGAACTGCATGCCGCGAAAGACATGCCAAGCGCACAAAGTGCGGTCAAGGACAGAAGTTTTCTTGATTTCATACTTTTGGGGTTTAGGTATTTTAGAATATTCATAATTCAGGGGGGAAGATGTATAATTCGAAGATATATAATCTCTCTCCTCAATCTTATACATTATATTATATATTGTACATTTCCTCAAAGCTCAAAGCTCCACGCCAACGGACAAGCGCTGCGACCAGGCGCGGTTGTCGGCATCGTTGGCCGCCAGCGTTCCTCCGAGTTCGATGAAAAGGAAATGGCGACGGAGAGGCATGGCCCAACGCAAAACGGCCTGCGAGAGGACGTAACTGGCGGAGGCGGAGGCGAAGGTGTGGTTCATCAAAGCGATGTTGGCATCGCTCATCGTGACGTATGGCATCTGCATGGCCGACGAGAGGGCGGCATGGTAAGCAACCGAAGCGTTTGCAGAGAGCAGATTGCGGCGAGGAAGCAGGCGCTGCCACTGGCCTTTGGCCTCCACCGTGGCTTTTGAGAAGGAGAGGCGGCGTTCTGGAAAGACATAGTGCGCGGCATGGTCCATGATGCCCGCCGAGAGGGCCACATTCCAAGAGGTGTGGTCGCGCTGTTGCGCGTAGAGGGCCGAGGCTTGAAGGGTGGTGGCCCGTGCGCGATAGGTGGTCAGTTCGTCGACGATGCGGTATTCCGTTGAACTGGAACTGCCTGCTATCTGCTCGTTGCCCGTTCGTCGTTCATGGCAGACCGCCGCTTTCAGCAGCCAGCCATCGCGCTGTCCCTGCCTCCACCCCACCTCGCCCTTCAGCGTCTGGACGCCGAGCACCGAGATGGGCAGGGCGTTGAGATTGGGGAGGATGCGATGGTAGGGAGTATAGGCATACTGTGTGGAGAACATCAGTCCGCTTTTGCCCGTCGGCACGAGGTCGATGCCGACCTCGCATCCCGTGGCCTTATAATAGGCAGAGGCGTTGTTGCCGGAGAAGCGTTTATAGTCCATCCCCAATCCGAGCATGTGGTATTCGGGTATCACGCCGGCCTCACGAAGGAAGGCCACGTTGTTTGTCTGCTTATAGAAGCGCAAACCGCCTGTCAGTCCCAATTCATGGAACGCCAGCAAAGGGGCTGATGCGCCGAAAAGCAGCGTAAGGTCGGTCACGATGTTGCGCGGACGCGGGTCGGTCGTTCGATATTCATGTTCGGCTCGGAAGCGGGCCTCAGCGCCGATTTTTATTTTCTTCCAGGCCGAAGCCCACCCGGCCTTGAAGGCGTAACGCTCAAACGTGAGGTCGCCTCCCAGGGTGTCGGCCATCACATAGGGATAGAGCAAGAGGAAATCGGCCGTGGAGTTCCATTTCACGCGCCGACGCTCTCCCGCGGCATATTCAGCGAGCCCCCAAACGGCCGTGTTCGCTGAGAGGCGCAAATGGGAGTCGGCCGTGAAAAGCAGCGTTTTCTGTCCCTGGCCCAACTGGTGGAAGAAGGGACGGGCGGCATGGTGGTTCCCGGCTGTTGCTGCAATGCGCGACAGACTGGTGGCATAGCGGCGGACTTCCAGCGCGGGATTGCCATCGACGGGCTTCAAGGCGTCGAGATAAGCATCGGCGTGCTCTGCCAGAGAAAGGGTGTCAATGCCTCTTACGTCTGCTAACACCGCAAGGGATTTTACGGTGGCGATGAGGAATATCAAAAGACGGAGGCACGTTGAAAAAGGGGTGTTCATTATGTCGCGGAATGGGGGAAATTTGTTTAAGGGATGGCGACGACCTGTTTGCTGTGGCTCACATGAGAATGATATCCAGACTGACGAGCGACGGATGGTCGAGCACCTTTATATAAGGAGTGCTGGCACGGAAATTGGCTGTTTGATTTGTGCCATCGGGCGCTACATAGCGCACGGAGCCTTCCACGTCGACGGCATACACGCCACGAAACACTTCGAGCGAGGCTTCGCCAGCCTGGAAGGTGGAGGTGGTGAACGACTGCTTGTTGTTGAGATTCGTCAGGCGGACGGTGCCTTGCAGCTTTTCCAAACGGAGGCTGTCGGGCAAAACGAGGCGCACACGGGCTTCAGCATAGTAGTCGTCATTGGATTTCTGGCAGGCTACAAACAGAATGGGGATGCAAACAACCAGCAGGGTCAAAGCAATCCAGCAACTTTTCAATAAAACATTTGTCAGCATGATTTCTGAATTTTTGAGTGTGGGGACGGCCTTCCAAACGTTTTCCTTCGGACCACGTTTTTCTGCACTTCCTCCTGCTGGAGACGAACCGACTATGCGGCCGCCTCAGATATTCATATTCACTTCCAAGCCGAAATAAGGCGTGACGTAACGGCGTATCTTGAAATTGTTTCTCACATAATCAGGATGCGCATCCCAAAGTTTGTTGACAAAGAGCGCCAGCATCAGGCGGTCGTTCATCAGGCGCTTGGTGGCCTTGAGATTCACGTTCATGGAAAAGGGAACGGTCTGGCGGTCGTAGAGCGAGGGATTGTAGGTGCGCACGAGAAAACTGAGGGAAGGGTTGGCAGCATCGGCATCCGTGAAGTCGTGCACCATGCCCGAAGCGTCCATATAGCGCAGGGGGCGGTTTTCCTTCGGCATGCTCTGGTTGGCTGTCAGCCACATACATTGAGCCGAGAGCGAAATGCCCAGGCGCAAAGTGGGGATGTCGGTATCGAAGGTGAAGTTGGTGTTGGTCATCTCGCGGATGTATCCGTCGGCATCACGGTAGATACCGACCACATTGACTTGACTGCCGCCCACCACACGGCTCGGGCGCTCCATGACGTCTTGCGAATTGCGATATTCGGTTTTAAACCACGCGCCGGTGACGGTCAGGCGGGTGTTGACAACGGGAACGCGCCGCGTGGAAAGCGTAAATTCCACCCCGCGTTTGAGTTCCTGACTGCCGTTGGCGGTGAGGTAATAGGCTCGCAGGTCGGTCTGCATGTCGTAAGGCAACACCGACACGTCGGGCTGCCCCGTAAGCGCATTGCCGTCGATGGCCGAGGCATCGTAACGCTTATAGGTGTAGGGGGCATAGACGGCCATCTGGCGGAAACCCGATGTCATGTTTTCTTTGAAATAAGCCAACGTCAGGCGGTTGCCCCACCATGAGGCATCGATGCCCACCTCCCACTTGAGGTTGCGTGCAGGACGCAGGGCGGTGTTGGTGGGGTCTACCACGTAAGTCTGCATCACCACACGGCGGTATTCCTTCACGGCGTGGTAATAATTGAGTTCCACGAGGTCGAGGTAGGCCTTGTCGGGAAATAATTGGTTGAGCGTGGGCATCTTCGTGTGCCAGCCAACACCGCCCGTCAGTCTCAACGTAAGGTCGCGCCCTGAAATTTCGAGAGGCGGCAAAGTCAAGCCGAGATTGAGGCGGGGGTCGGCATAGACGCGGCCGTGGAGCAGACGATTCTTTGGCAGATTGAAGAGGGAGGAGGCACGCACGCCGCCTTGGATGTCGGCACGGAAATTGCCGAGGGGACGGCTGGCACTGATTTCGGCAAAGAGGCCGCCCTGATGCGATGCGGGGATGGCGCTATAGGCTCTCGAGCGCAAGGAGGCGGAGGGGTAAAGCGGCTGCAGGGGGTTGAAGACCTGGCCGCGACCGTAGTTTTTGTCGAACTGCCAATCGGCGCCCACTCTCAGCGATGCCGTTGCCAAACTCAAAGAGGGAGGCGCGATGGTGGCGGCGATTTTGGTATAGGCGCTCACGGGCAGCCCCTCCACGAGCTGGGTGGCGGTGTAGGTGTTGGGCGTGATGAGCACAGCATCGTGTTCGCCGTCTTCCCTCGCCAAAGATGCCGGTGTCTGGCGGTCGAGTTGCACGAGGCGCGTGCGACTGGTACGGTCGGCCTCGGCAGAAAAGGCAGCGGAAATGTCGAGTGTTTTCAACCAAAGGCGTTCGCTTTTGCGGGCAGTGAGCGTCCAAGAGGCATCGGAGGAAAAGCGGTTGAACTGCTGCGAAAAGCGGTCGACACCACCGTAGTTGAGTTCGGGGTCGACTTTGTCTTTATCAAACGAACCGCCATAGTCCACATTTAGGCTCCATGCCGACTGATAGCGCCGCAGGGAGCTTTTCTTGTGGAGACGGGCGGAGAGCGTGAGGCGCGAATAGTTTTCAAGAGGATTTCGGGGGTCGGCCCTGCTGATGAGGTAGTCGGCACTGACATTGAGGGCGAGCTGGCGGGGCTTCCATTCAAGCCCCTTGGCAACATGGAAGAGTTTGGAGTTCATGTCGGCCTTGAAGCGGGCAGAGAGGGCATGGCCGCCCTTGCGTCGCGTGATTTTCACCAAGCCGCTCGTCAAGTCGCCATATTCCACGGAGGGGATGCCGCGCACCACTTCCACACGCTCGATGTCGTCGGTGGAGAGGCTGCGCATGTCGACGCCCTGGTCGGTGAAGTCGCGCGAGAGGGCGCGGCTGTCGGTGGCGCCCGCCACATATTGCATGTTGGCATTTGTGCTAATACGCGCCCCGTCGATCACGAAGGCGGTGCCGAGGGCTGATGTCTGATAGTCGCTACTGGAAATGGGAACTTCGCGTAGGTGTATGGTGCTGGGGGAAGAGAGCTGTGGGTCGCGTGAGTAGCCTCCCGGCAAGAGTTCGAGGATATCGGCAAAAGAGGAGGGCTGAAGATGCTGCATGGCATGGCGAGCTATGGTGGAGGCGCTCGTCAGACCGAGAGACTCTGTTGCCGTGACCACCACACCATTGAGCTGGTGAGCTTTCGGAAGCAGCGCGTAGGTGGCACCAGCGGAGAGTTTGACGCGCTGCGTGGCATAGCCCATATAGGAAATATCAGCTTCAACACCGGCCGCTGCCCTGGCGGCAAAGCGCCCCTGCGCATCGGTGACGGCTGTGGGGGAGACGGAGGCTCCCGACACGCGCACCACGGCCCCAACGAGGGGTTGCTTTGTCTGCGCGTCGACCACGAAGCCCGTGATGGCGGGCTTCGGAGATTGTGCGGCGGCAGAAGCGGCAACGACCAGTGTGAATGCTGACAATATCTGTTTCTGAAGAATGGGCATATTGGGGATTTTTGACGGTGCAAAATTACGCAGCGAAGGAATCCTGGGCAATCGCTATTTTTCAGTATTTTCTTCCTTAAGTGGTTAGACCCGCACAAGGCGACATCGGGACGGCGGCGAAGGGGTCATCAGATGTGGGTATGAATATATTATATATAATGTGTATGTATATATAATGGTGTAGGTATATATATAAGGAATGGCGGACCGCAAATGTTTTGTAAGTATATTTTTGTACCTTTGCATAAGGTAGGCGGCACCTCAGCATAGCGTTCAAGCAAGCTTGACGCTCTGCATTCGGTTTGCACTACCTTTGCAGCATGTCGGCGGCTGGCGTACGTTTTGTTTGTTGTTGCGCCCCCGCAGCTGCTTAGTAGTGGACTATTATTACTAAAAACCCATTCAATTTTAACACCATGAAAAAAATATTTCTCTTCTCCTTGCTTCTCTCTCTGCCGCTCGTTTTGATGGCAGCGGTGGGCATTAAAGACGGCGGGAAATACCGCATCGTCTGCCAGAAGTATGCAACAGGATGTCTCGTTCTCGGAGAGCGGCACGACAAGGCGCCGCTGCTATTTTACGACACGGAAGGGGCGGAGGTGCCCACCGATGCCTGGTGGGTGGTTTCGAAACGCGGCGGCGGATATACGTTCAGAAATGCGGCCACGGGAGAGTTTATGGTGTACAAGGAAGGGAAGGTGAAGAACGAGGCTGGATTGTATACGGCCAAGGGCATACAGCTCTCCGATGCGGCAAAGGATGATTTCGCGGTCTGGATGATTGAGCCAAACGACAAGGGGTTTGCCACAATTGAAAATGCGGGACAGACGGGCCAGTTTTTCAATCTGCGCACGGATGGTTCTTTCTTGCTGGGAACGTATGGTTCGGCGGGCTCCGAAAATGGGTGCTTTCAATTGTTTGACGAGAAGGGGGCGCCGGCCATCACGGCTGGCGGCGAGGAGGAGGTGCGGCCGACGGACGGACTCTGGGCCTTCGCCGACTCATTGCGCGTGGGCGGCAAGGACCTCCCTTACGATGCTTACAACAGGGAGTTTTTTCTCCCACTCCCCGACACGGTGCGCGAAAGCGGACGATTGGCAACGATGGTTGAAGCGAAGTGGGCAGGGGATGCTGAGGGGCTCTCGTTGCGCATCTGCGGACAGGTCGTTGGCAACGATGGGCGCGTCTGCCTCAAGAATATTGACTGCGAAATGCCAGCCACAATTGATGTTCTCAGAAATGGCGAGGAGATTGTGGCCTCGGCGCCGCTCAACATGACGTTTCTGCCTGTCGTTGAAGTCAGCGTGAAGAAGTGTAACACGGATTCCTACGTGATGGGGAGGTTGCGCGTGACAGACCCTAACGAGGATGGGTATGACGCCGTGATGAATGCTGGATTTCGCTACCGCGGCGCGTCGTCAACGATGTATCCGAAGAAGAGTTTCGCCGTGAAACTATATGATGCGGAGGGTAATTCGCTCGATTATGAGTTTTTCGGACTGAGGAATGACAACAACTGGATTCTCGACGCCATGTATAACGACGATGTGTGTATGCGCAACCGCGTGTCAACCGACCTTTGGAACGACATCGCCACGCAGCCTTACCACCGCCGAAAGGGATGGGAGAAGAAGGCTAAAACGGGAACGCGGGGAAGGTTTGTGGAGGTCATCTGCAACGGACGCTACCACGGGCTCTACTGCATGACGGAGAAAATTGACCGCAAGCAACTGAAGCTGAAGAAATTTGTGGCGGCAAAGAGGGATGAGAATGGCGCGTACCTCTCGCTCGACACCATCCACAGCACGCTCTACAAGGCTGTCAACTGGACGTATGAGGTGTTTATGGGGCATGATTTCGAGGCCAACACTTATCCACAGAAAGCGCCATCGGCCTACTATAACAACTTGAAACGGGAAGGATGGGCTGGATATGAAATTAAATATCCCGACTGGGAAAAGGAACGAATTGACTGGGGGCCGCTCTGGAACGCGGTCAACTTCGTGGCAACGGCCAACGATGAAGCTTTTGATGAGGAGGTGGATACGTTTTTTGACTACCCCGTCCTTCGCGACTATTATCTCTTCGCGGAAATTATCTTGGCAACGGACAACCACGGCAAGAATATGTATTACTTCAACTACGACCAGAGGGGTTCTGAATGCAGCAAAATGTTGGGGCTCACGCCCTGGGACCTTGATGCCACCTGGGGCAGCACCTGGGACAGCAAGAAAGACGAAACGACGACGCCCGACAACGATTATGCGGAATACATGTTGCATCACACGCTCTTCTATCGTCTGAACAGGAGCATCAGATGGAACTGGACCAGGGACTTGAAGGTGCGTTACGCAGAATGGCGCAACGAGGGGGTGTCTGCCGAAAGTCTCATCGGTCGTTTTCTCGACTATGGTGACTTGCTTTCGCAGAGCGGTGCCGACAAACGCGAGGCGCAACGGTGGGGAGCTCAGCACAAGAGCATCGCCGACAGCCTCGGATATGTCAAGGAATGGATTGAGAAACGCATCCAACATCTTGACCAACAATATGATTACTCGCCTATCATCAACGGCATACAACAACCGTTGACCAACAACTCGTTTGTTGACGCCACAGGGGGAAGAGGTTGCATCACGCTCCACGCCACGAAGCCGACAATGGTCAGAATCCATAACATGAGCGGACGATTGGTGCAAACCGTTAATCTCTCCCGGTCGCTGATGCAGGTGGACGGACTTGCGCCTGGCATCTATCTGGTGGGGGGAAAGAAGGTGGCGGTTTGGTGATAAATAGGTGTTGATAATTATTTTATAGAATGCGACAAAACGCGGTAAGATTCGGCGGCGCGTTCACATTTTCCCGCCATTCCCTTTGTCGCTCTGCCTTATTTTCGTAACTTAACGCCCTGAAACTGAAACCGCCAAGATTGGGTGTCAAAAATACAGAAAAATCTCTGTGCGATTTTGAGCCAAATAAAAAAGTGGCAAAGCATACGCACATGATAAAACGAACAAAGCGCAAAAGGAGCGCCCTGAAAGGGCAATCAGTCCTCAGCCCAGGGCAACGCCCTGGGTATCAATGCATAAACGCCTACGCCCTGTAAGGGCAAAAGTATGGGCGAACGGTTGGCTTTTACTTTTGCCCTTACAGGGCGTAGGGAATGGGAACACGGCACCCAGGGCGATGCCCTGGGCTCTGGACTTGTTGGGCTTTCAGCCCGCCCAGGGCCGCAGACAAGGCTTTTTCCGCACAATCTCCATCTACTTAATTTTTCTAAATTTTGAACACCCGACCTTCAGGGGCAGCATAAGAATCTACAACCTTCACACTCAAATAAATGAAAAGATTTTTACTCTTATTCTCTCTTTTATGCCTGGCGATGGTTTCGCAGGCCGTCACGACCATCAAAGACGGCGCGAAATACCGCATCACCTGCCAGAGATATGACAACGGATGTGTTGTGCTCGGAGAGAAGCACGACGCCGCAGCATTTCTCTATTATGCCACGAATCTGGAGGCGGTGCCCGAAGATGCCTGGTGGGTGCTCTCTGTCAAGGGCGCGGGTTTCACGATGAAGAATGCCGCGACGGGACAGTATATGGTGTACAAAAGCGGGAAGCTGACAAACGACACAGGACAATACACGGCTAAGGGCATACAGCTCTCTAATACGGCCGACGACAACTACGCCGTCTGGACGCTGACGGAGACGACAACGGGCATGCTCATCATTGAAAATGCTGGGGCACCGGGGCAATATTTCAACCTCCGCACGGATGGTTCTTACTTGCTCGGCACGTATTCTTCGGCAAGCACCGACAATGGGTTCTTCCAACTCTATGACGAACAGGGCAACCAGGTGGTCAACACGGGAGGAACGACGGGAGACGAAGACGCGCTGAGCGGACTGAGCGGCGTGAACAAACAAGGAGAATATTGGGAACGGACGGGACTGGCGATGCCGGTGGTGGTCACGACGAACGTGAACGACCCGATTCTCTACCGCATCCGCAACGTGCGCTCGGGACAATTTATCTATGCGCCAGACAACGAACTGACGCAGAGCGAAGAAAACAGCACGAAGTTTTATTTCACGGCCTGCGGCTCGGGCGTGAACGTCTATACGCAGGACAAGAAATACGTGTCGACTTACTACACTTATTACAACAACGGCAACACGGGGCTGACGCTCGCAAGCGGAACGACGGGCGAAAACGTGTGGAGCTTCGGATTCTCGGAAACGGACGAGAACTCGGGATATACCATCGCGAAGAAGGACAATTTGCCGGAGACGAACTATTACCAGAGCCAGTATCTTTACTGGAACGACTATAAGCTCACGGGGTATCGCGCCGTGGGATTATACAACGTTGACAACGGCTCGACTTTCGTGTTTTATTCTTCAGACAAGCGCCACTATAACCACCTCATCGAGCAGGGCATCAGTTTCAACGGCGAACGCCCAACGGAGGGCTTCCCAGCGTATGTCGACTCGCTGCGCGTGAATGGCAAGGACTTGACGTATGATTCCACCGCGAAACAGTATTACCTCTCGCTCTCTCAGCAGACGCGCGAAACGGGAAGGCTCACGGCGAAGGTGGAAGTGAAGTGGACGAAGGACGACGGAAAATATGAACTAGCCATCGATGGCGAGACGCCCAACGCGGAAGGCATCATCGAGATTCAGAACGCGAGCGGCGAAAAGGCCTACATGATGACCATCTTGAAGGACGACAAGGAAGTGGCCACAACGCCGCTCAACATGACGTTTCTGCCCATCGTTGAAATCAGGGTGTCAACCTGCAACGGCAAGTACTACAACAAGGGTACGCTCCGCGTGACAGACCCTGACATCGCGGGATATGACTCGACGTTCGTGGCGAAATTCCGCTACCGCGGCGCCTCGGCACAGGGATACCCGAAGAAGAGCTATGCCGTTAAACTCATCGACAGCAAGGGCAACTCGGTTGACCGCGAATATTTCGGACTGAGAAATGACAACAACTGGATTCTCGACGCCATGTATATCGACGGGGCCTGCATGCGCAACCGCGTCTCGACCGATCTCTGGAACGATTTCGCCACGCTGCCATACCACCGCCGCAACGGATGGGAGAAGAAAGCGAAAACGGGAACGCGCGGAAGATTTGTGGAAGTGTTTCTCAACGGACGCTACCACGGACTCTACTGCATGACGGAGAAGATGGACCGCAAGCAGCTGAGACTGAAGAAATCGGTGGACGCAAAGCCGGCAACGGAGACAACGGAGGCCGTCGGCGACACGATTCACGGTTCGCTCTACAAATCGTCGCAATGGAGCTATGAGGTGTTTATGGGCCACGACCTGGGCTCGACTTCTTATCCCGGACGCTCACCGCGCGGATACAACAACAATCTGAAGCAGGAGACGTGGGCCAGCTACGAAATCAAATATCCCGACTGGGAGAAGCAGAAGATTGACTGGGGACCGCTCTGGAACGCTGTGAACTTCGTGGCAACGACCGACGATTATGTGTTTGACGAGGAAGTGAAGAATTATTTCGACTATCCTGTCGTGCGCGACTATTTCCTCTTCATCGAACTCATGTTGGCCACAGACAACCACGGCAAGAACATGTTTTTCTTCAACTACGACCAGAAGGCGCAGAAATGCGCTAAGATGATTGGCATCACGCCGTGGGACCTCGACGGCACATGGGGCATCCGATGGGACGGCTCGAAGTCATACACGAAGGCGGCGCAGAATTTCACGCAGTTTATCACGCAATATGAACACGGCACGCACACGCTCTTCTACCGACTGTTCCACAGTTCGAAGTGGAATTGGTTTAACGACTTGAAGGCACGCTATGCCGAACTTCGCACGAAGCAATTCAGCGAAGAGAGCTTGACCAACCGCTTCCTCGACTATGGCGACCTCTTCCGGGAGAGTGGCGCCGATGTGCGCGAGCAAAACCGCTGGAATGGATACCACACGGACATCCTCGGCGACGTTGACTATATCAAGCAATGGATTGCCGACCGTCTGGAATTTCTCGACAAGCAATACAACTACTCTCCTGTTGTCGACGGCATACAGACGCCGACCGCCAACGAGGCTTTCTTCACGGCCACAGGCGGCAGCCGCTACATCGTCATCGAAACGAACAAGACGTGCAACGTGAAGATTTATTCGCTCGGCGGACAGCTCGTGCGCATGGTTTCTCTCGACCAGCCCATCACGAAGGTGGAAGGCCTGAATGCTGGCGTATATATCGTTGGCAAGCAGAAGGTGGTTGTCAGATAAATAATGTTGAAAGAATAAGTTCCGCAATCTTGCACAACGACAAAATTGTGGAAGTTATTCTTTCAACATTACTAAAGTATAATATCTCCTTAATAATGCTGAAAGGCAATATCAAAACTGGGGTTCCCCTGCTTTGGTATGATATAATATTTTGAATACTTACTTATGACAAAAAAACACAAAATCCAAGCACAGCCGGCCAGTGAGCCGGCTGTTGCTGCATCGGGCAAAGAGCAAGGAAAAAGCTCCCTGCTCCAGCGCCTGCCGTGGGCCTATCTGCTCACGTTTGCCGGCTTCTATGTTTTTTCAACATGCGTCTACGGCGACATGCTTCGCCGCACCGCCGAAGCTAATTTCATCACCAACGACAGCACGCAGATGGCTTTCCTGACATCGCAGTCCTGGGGCACCGTCTATTGTTGGGGCCGCTGGTTGCTCTGCAGCATGAGCAACCTCTACGTGGGGGCCGCGCTGCTGAGCCTCGTCCTGACGCTCACTGCCGTTCTGGCCGACAAGGCGCTCTGCATCCCGCGCCGCTGGCGTGGCGTGTCGGCTTTGGTGCCGGCGGGCGTCGTGTTGTGGATGATCTGTCGCGGACTGAACCTCTATTACAAGAGCGAGCCTTCGCTGCTGTTCATCATTCCGGTTGCCGTGCTCCTGGCCGCTGCCCTGCTGGCCTTGGCGGGCCGCTTCTCATGGGGACGGAAGAAATGCGAAGTTACGGCCGACGCTGCCAAGGCGAAACGCGCCTGGGGCTGGACGGTTCCCGTGGTGCTCACCGCCGCCCTTTCGGCCACGGCGCTGCAATGGAACAAGGCGGAGATTCTGACGGCACGCATGCAGATGCGCATGATGGACGGCGATTTTGAAGGCATGGTCGACGACGCTCACGACCTCGAGCGCCCAACGCGCTCCGTTGCCGCTTACTATGCCATCGGACTCGTACAGACGGGCCAACTTCTGGAGCGCCAGTTTGACATTCCTTACGACTTCCCCGAGATGCGCCTCGAGCGCCACGACGGCAACGAGGAATACACGATCTTCACGGGCGACTGCAGTTTCTATGCGGGACTCATCAATACGGCCTATCGTTGTGCGATGGATTATACGGTGCTCTACGGCCCGTCGCTCTACAATCTGAAGCGCATGGCCGTCTGTGCCATCCTCAACAACGAAACGGCGCTGGCAGAAAAATATATGACCATCCTCAAGAAGGTGCCGTTTCAAGAGGCATTCATTGAGAAATACGAACCGATGATTGGCAACAGCGAACGGGTTGATGCCGACGAGGAACTTCACAAGGTGTTGGCGCTGCAACCGCAGGAACATTTCTTTGAGCAGAATTATCGTTCCCCAACGTTCCTCGGCTACAACGCGGGACTCCTGCGCGGCACCGATGCCTCGCTCGAAACGGCCATCGCCGCCCGCCTTTATTCCAAGGAACTCGGAGCGGCGATGCCGCTCATCCGCGTCTATGCCCAGAAACACGGCGGACAGTTGCCGCAATCATTGCAGCAGGCCATCACGATTATGAGCACGAAGGATCCCTCAATTGATGTGGAATTTGGCAACATCGTCAGCATGCAGGCACCGACGTTCACGGCGTTCATCACGGAAGCCAAACCAATTCTCGACGAGCGCAAACGCGTTTCGGAAGGGAAGAGCGAGGCGGAGAAACTGAAAATCCGCGATGAATACAACCACAAGTTGCGCACCGCGCTGGCGGCCGACTGGGTGGGAACGTACCTCTACTATTATTATTGCGAAAACAACGACCAGGCCCAGGTGAAACAAAACACACAGACGGCCGTCAACTAACACTCAAAAAAAATCCATAAAGAATCATGGCAATCAATCTCAAAACCATAGCGGCTGCGGCGCTGGCCGCCTTGCTAACGGCATCGTGCGGAAGCGAGGTAAGGGTGCCTGACAACGCCACGCCGACACAGGAAGCGGCCGACATTTTCCCGGAATACCGCGACATCTATATCCCGCAAAACATCGCACCGCTCAACGTGCAGATAAAGAGCGACGGCGATGAGTTCGCGGCTTGCATCAAAGGGGAAAAGGGCGGCGAAATCACGGCAGCAGCTGGCAAAGATGGCAAACTGATGTTTGACACGGAGGCCTGGCACGCCCTGCTTAACGAAAACGCAGGAAAGACACTCAGCGTGACGCTCTATTCCCACCGCGACGGACAATGGCTGGAACATCCCGCCTACCAGCTCCACGTGGCTGAGCCCATCGATGAATATCTTTCTTACCGTCTGATCGAACCGAGCTACGAGCTCTATCGCCAGATGGGCCTTTACCAGCGCAACTTGACGAACTTCACGCAGACGCCCATCTACGAAAACAACCGCTCGTACGACTCGCTGCAAAACCACTGCGTGAATTGCCACAATTTCCAGGCATACACCACGAAGCGCATGCTCTTCCATGTGCGTAGCGCCCACGGCGGCACCATCATCGTTGAAAACGGCAAGGCGAAGAAATGGAACATGAAGTGTGACTCGATTCTCTCGTCAACGGTCTACCCCACTTGGCATCCCACGCGCAACTGGGTGGTGTTCTCTTCCAACCAAACGGGACAGGCGTTCCACATCGACGACCGGCAGAAGGTGGAGGTGATGGACTTCGGCTCCGACCTCGTGTTTTTCGATGGCGACAAGGGCACGCTGACCAACATCCTGAAAACCGACGACCACCTCGAAACTTTCCCCTGCTGGGCGCCCGACGGCAAGAAACTCTACTACACCTCGGCTTATGTGCCACAATTTAAGGGAACGGACACCCCGACGCGACAGAACGCCGTCACGAGCCTCTACGACAGTCTGCGCTACAACTTGATGAGCCTCACTTTTGACGAACAGACGCGCTCCTTCGGCCAACCCGTTGTCGAGATGGACTGCGCGGCCATTGGCAAGAGTGCCACGCTGCCGCGCATCAGCCCCGACGGACGCTACGTATTGTTTTCTCTTGGCGACTTCGGACAGTTCCACATCTGGCACACCACGTCGGACCTCTACGTGAAGGACCTCAAGACGGGCGAAGTGAGAAAACTCAGTCAGGCAAGCAGCAACGGCTCCGACAGCTATCATGCGTGGAGCAGCAACGGACGCTGGCTCGTTGTGGCATCGCGACGCGGCGACAACAATTATTCCCGCGCCTACATCGCCTATTTCGACCGCAACGGGAAAGACCACAAGGCGTTTCTCCTGCCGCAGGAAGACCCGGAACAAAATACGCTGCTCCTGAAGAGCTACAACGTGCCGGAACTGACGCGCGACGCGGTTTCCCTCAGCGCCGAAGAACTGAAGAAGGTCATCTACGACGACAACCACAGCGAGAAGGTGTCGTATAAATCGAAATGATTCTGACTATATGATTTTGACTATATAATTTGACCATTAATAAGTAGGTGCTAAACATTATTTTTGAACACCTACTTATTAATGGTGAACAAATATTTTCCACAAAACTGACAACGACATGACCAACAAGCATTCCTTAAGAAATGTCCGCTCGCTGGCCTGCGCCACGCTCCTGACAACGGGGAGCCTGCTGCCATTGGGCGCCCAGAAAACCAACAACGCGCCAGCACCCATCCTCCCGTTGCCTGAACAGCGACAGGTCGACTGGCAAAAGATGGAGACCTACGCCTTCATCCATTTCGGCCTCAACACGTTCAACGACCGCGAATGGGGCTACGGCGACACACCAGCGGAAACGTTTAATCCCACACGCCTCGACTGCAACCAGTGGGTTTCAACGCTGAAGGCCGCCGGCATGAAGGGCGTCATCTTCACGGCGAAACACCACGACGGTTTCTGCCTCTGGCCCTTCAAGGGAACGGACTACAACGTGGCCCACTCACCCTTCCGCGACGGGAAAGGCGACGTGGTGCGCGAGTTGCAAGAAGCCTGCAAAAAGCAGGGCATGAAGTTCGCCGTCTATATCTCGCCCTGGGACCGCAACCGCGCCGACTACGGAACACCGGCCTATCTCGACTATTATTACGCTCAAATACGCGACCTCCTGAGCAACTACGGCGAAGTGTTTGAAATTTGGTTCGACGGTGCCAACGGTGGCGATGGATGGTATGGCGGTGCCAACGACCGACGCACCATTGACCGACGCACCTACTATAAATTTGAAAACATTCAGGCGCTCTGCGACAGTCTGCAGCCCAAGGCTGTCATGTTTTCCGACGGCGGTCCTGGATGCCGCTGGGTGGGCAACGAACGCGGCATCGCTGGCGCCACCAACTGGGCGTTCCTGCGAAAGAACACGGTTTATCCGGGCTATCCGAAACACTACGAACTGCAATATGGCCACGCCGATGGCGACCAATGGACGCCTTCAGAATGCGACGTGTCCATCCGTCCGGGATGGTTCTACCATGCGCAGCAAGACAACCAAGTGAAAAGTCCGCAACAGCTGGCCGACATCTACTATCGCAGCGTGGGACACAACGGCACGATGCTGCTCAACTTCCCTGTCAACCGCGATGGTCTCATCCACCCCATCGACTCAACCAACGCCGTGAAGTTCCGCGAAATCATCGACAATGATTTCAAGACCAACCTCATTGCCGGCATGAAGGCCAAGGCCACGAACACACGCGGAAAACGCTTTTCAACGGCGGCCATGACCGACAACGATTACGACACCTACTGGGCCACGACCGACGGCACAAACACGGCCACCGTCACCTATCAGTTCCGCCAACCGCAACGCATGAACCGCATGATGCTCCAAGAATATATTCCATTGGGACAGCGCGTCAAGTCGTTCGTCGTGGAATACCAAGACGGCAAACAATGGTTGCCCGTATCGCTCAACGAAGAGACCACCACCATTGGCTATAAGCGCCTGCTGCGCTTCAAGAGTGTCACCTCGAAGGGCATCCGCGTGCGCTTCACAGATTCTCGCGGCCCGTTGTGCATCAACAATCTCGGCGTTTATGATGCAGGAGAAAATGCCGATCAGGTGCTGCCGTCAACGTCGCAGATTGCCACCACCCTGCCCTATTCCTTCATCAATCAAGAAGCCGACAAGGCCAAGGCGGCGGCCGACCGCAACGAACGCACCAATTGTTTCATCGACGGCGATGAACTCGTCATCGACCTCGGCCAGGAGCGCACCATTTCATCGTTCCATTACCTCCCCGACCAGTCGGAACAGCCAAAGGGCCTCATCAGCCACTATGAGCTGACGGCCATCGCCGCGCCCTCCGACAAGGAAGGAAAGATGATCAGCCAAGGCGAGTTTTCCAACATCCGCAACAACCCGACGCTACAGTCGCTCTTCTTCACCCCCGTCATCACGCGCTACATCCGCCTCAAGGCCACGCGCATGATCAACGCTGGCGAACCAATGGGATTTGCTGAAATTGCCATCCACTGATAATTCGCGAAACGAAACCCGGATAACGCAATCAGCCCAGTCTTCAGCCAAAGACTGGGCTGATTCATTTATATAGATAAGCGAAAACGGAAAGGAACGCCACCCTGCGGCGAAGCACTGTAGCTCACTTTGCTCGCAAAGTGAGGACCACGAACACATAGCAAACATTTGAAGCGCCAGCCACATTCTCTCCCCCGTTCTCCCCACTCCCTCAACCCACTCCTAAAGCTTGTCAGCGAACGTGGGAGCAGACGCATCCGAATCTGGGAGCAGACGCGACCGAATCTGGGAGCAGACGCGACCGAATCTGGGAGCAGAGACGGTTGCGTCTGCTCCCAGAGGCGCTGACAAATATAAGTTCTCCAACGAAAGACATTAAGATATTCTGAACTTGGCAGCATGATTGAGGCTCTGAAAACTCTTTTATAAAAACGCTCAAAGGCGGATGTTCAAGACTTTCCATCTTGAACATCCGCCTTTGAAGTACATCGAACGGCATTGCCGGCTATGAGTTTCTTTATCGGCAACCTATCAGCTTCGTCTCGGCAGCCACATCGAGGGTATTTCTTTACGATTCTTTGAATTGGCATTGGTGATGTCAACCAATATCAGATACCACTGTTCTTTTCCACGGCGCTCTCCAGATATATAGTACACTTTATTGGGTTGGGAGCGCAGTATCAAATACTGGTCTAAGAACTGGAACACCTTGTCGTTTGCCACACAATCTCGATGGTGCATCGGGATGCCTGCCGTATCTCTGTTTTTATAGAAATAGTAGTTATAGCCAACTCTCAGCATGTCCATGAATCCCAACTGCTCCACCACCGGACGTTCGTCAAACTCCTGCATGGTGTACAGATTGACCCATGTAGTTTTTTCTTCTCCAGAGAACACGACCTCTGCGATATTATCATCTGAGAGTTTTACGCGCTTCAATCCTTCCAGGATGATATGGTGGTCATTATTACTGATGGCATATTCGCCCGTCAGATAATGCTCACAGACGTATGCGTCCTTACAATTGTATTCCTTTCCTCTGTTCTTGTTGATAGCATAATAGGCGTATGTCACAAGGCATTCTTCTCCATTGATGGTTTTATAGATGCTGAAGCTCTCCTGCTTGCGCTTCTTACCTGTGATATATTCCCTTTCATCGGTTGTCACCTCCTGCATCGAACCTTGCGCATTATCCATATAGAGATATTGTTCCTTGGTGCCGACAGCCAGTGGCGACCACGGGTCTTTTCGTCCTACGTACACAATGGCTTCATTTTTATTGTTCAGCAGGTAGTACTTTGTTATGTCTCCTTCTGTCTGACTGACTAACTGCCAGTTAAAACGCATATCATCGTAGGTCTTATATATACCATGCATATTGTCACCTATACAGATATAATTTCCATCCTTTATATCACCAAATTTTGCTTTTCGCATAATGTAATCAGATAATCGAAATAATCTAAAATGGCAGTTCTCTTCTTGGAACGCCATAGTCTGTACAACTCTCCATTTCCTCTATCTCTTTCCATGCTTCATGGAGATAGGTTTTCACGGATTCTGGCAACTTGCCTTGTGTTGCCAATTTCTTCAATTTCTCTATAAGGTCTTCTATCGCATATTCAGGACTATACATGTCGTCAAAATACTTACGGGGTCTCCAATGAATGGCGTTATTATTAGTTATATATTTTCTGAATAGCTCTAAGATATATATATATCATATTGATTTTTAGAATATCATTACTTGATTTATTATCTACACTTTAGTCTGACCACTGACTTCAGCTCATCGAAAGCAGCATGCAAGTTGTTTAATACTCATCACAACGCTTTATTTCTACGTAAAACGTCCTTTAATTCTTCAGAACACTGAACCTCACTAAAGTCATATGCTGCCACGTCGAATGCAGTAATGATATAAAATGAATATTTGTAATCAGTCCAATCATCAGAACAAAACATAATTCGACCATTAGACAACACTGCAACTATTTGATCATTCTGCACATTAAAGCCTATATCCAAGATATCTCCATCTATTATATTCTTAGGTCCATGATAAGGGTGTTCTTTCCACCATCCCATTCTCTTGCCATAAGAATACTTTTCAAAGTAATAATGGGTCTTTAATATATGATGCCCATCCGATTCTACAATGATTGTCTTTTGTGGATGCACAACCATCATTGAGTTTTTATTTGGTAATTGTAAGTGTCTCAGAACAGCGCCATTTCCCGTATGATACATATCTAAATTTCCATTAGCCAACGCTACCGCTATAAATGGCTGCTCCTCAAACAGTCCTATGCTTTCTATTGTAGAATATCCACCATTGAAAGTCAATAAAGATTGATCTCTGAAACTGCGTATTTTTGCGACATTCCCTTTATTGTTGACAGCAGCAATAGAATTATCTCTAAGTATGCATATCAAACTTGGATCTGCAACGGGACTATCTATAATACTGCTCTTTCCTGTTCTCAGATTATACAAGAATACCTTTCCTTCCTCTTTTCTTACAACACAATCATCTTTACAAAAAATTTTACCACGATTGCTTGAAAGGAAGTATTCTTCAAAAACTTGTTCTTTATGCAGTCTTACATCATACACCCATGTGCCATGACGAAACATTTTGCCTAACATCCAATCTCCGTTTTCCGAAAGATGAATACTATCAACATTACTCGGGCAAGTCAACTCTTCCAATTTACTGCCATTATTTAAGTTCCAAAGTTGTACACGCCTACGTCCTCCAAAAACTTCGTAACTAAGTGTAATGGCTTTGCTTCCATCACCTGATATTGTAGCATCTTTCAATCTGGCCTTTCCTCTTGCAAGTATACCTATAGTTTCATTTTCATGCTCCAATATCAAGCGGCCGTCCGCATAAGAAATAGCACAAAAATTCTCATCACCAACTTTATCAATTTCTCCGTGGCTTCTGTCAAATTGCTTTTTCTCATATCTATTTAATATCGAGATGTCATGCCCTTGCACTGGATTCAAATATTTGTCCTTTCCTTGATTTATCGTCTTGCGTGTAAAATCTGTAAGGCTATAAATAACCTCACGGTTAGGATAATATAGATGGACTGCATTATTGCCCACGATGATAGACTTTAGTTTGTGACATATTCCATCATCTTGACCTATCTCTCCAGAAAATACCCAACTATTTTTATATACGAACACATATAATTTACCAGCCAACACAAACAAACGGTTTTCTACAAAAACCATTTTAGACAAATCTCGTCCGAAATCAAAAACATAAGGAGCTGTAGATTGTCGTAATGAGAAGACATATATTCTCTTATCTGCCCATGTCGCCAAAAACTCCTTATCAGATGATAATGTAAGATGCTTATGACAGATAGGCATACCCATACTGATACCCAACGTTACATTATCAATTATTGCATCTTTCAAAGATATTCTTGATGTCTGCAAAGCGCTATTTGGCAATTTTACATTTCTCAAGTCCAATTCTGAAAAGTCAGCAACATTATCTTTATTGCTTGAAGGAAAAGCATCGAACAGATTTTGAACTAAAACAGAAACATTTGCAATTTTAGCTGCTTCCTGACGCACACATTGGGCTGTATGGTGCCAGTATTGCTTATCTATTTGTCGGATATTGGATATTATAGAGAATGGTATTGGGCGCTCATTCCATAAAGCCAAAACATCCTTCTTGCTGTTCGTTTGTTTTACAATATACTTTGCAGAGAGATAATCACGAAACATTTGGTGCGGGAAGGCTGTTGTTCCCTGATTCATGTAAAGGAGACGCATTTCTTGTGTAAGAAAATCAATCACCTGATATGGCTCTAAAGATAGCTCTGAAGCTTCCCTATAATATTGACGTATCGCATGGATTGCTGCATTTTCAATAACAACATTATCAAGCATGCCTGTCAATAGCTTACGAAACTCTTCATCCTCTATGTTCATTCTGAACGAAGACTCATAGCAATATGCAATATTGGGCAATATCTCATCAATGCAAACCTGCGACAATAGCATCTTATAGCCATCTACTTGACCGCGCAATGTCAATAGAGCTTGCTGTGCCACATAATAGTTATGAAACAAGTCTGCTTCACACATTATGGGAAATCTCCAATTCAAGAAATTGAGATTCTTAGAGTCATTTACAACGGAGCAAATCTCCTTGTAAATTGTCACCATCATCGGATTGCTCAACAATCGTGTCAATACTTCGGATTTTACAATATTGTTCCATTCCTCTTCCGAGAAAAAATCCTTGATTTCAGTTTTGCTCAATGCGCATAGCTCAGATTTTCTAAATGTTGGCAAACTATACCTAACTGTAAAATCGGAACGGGAAGATATAAGAATTTGAACTCCATCTAAGAAACTGAGACGTTGTATCTCCTGTATGAATTTTCGTTCTGAATTTCCATCTACTTCATTCATCCCATCAATGAATATGGTCAGTGTAGGTTGGCGATGTTTTTGTGTTAAACATTTTTCCAACAAGTCAATATCACCTTTGAAAACACATCTTGCACAGTATTTGATTATGTCCATTCCCATACTTGCAAGTTGCTCCGCTGATACATACAAGGTAGGAGAATTTGTTGTTTTACAATAGTCCAATAACATCGTGGTCTTTCCCATACCGCCATCTGCCAAAAGAACAATATGAGGACAATTCGTATTCCAAGCCATACTCAGAAGCGTAGATATGGTTTCATACGTGCCTTCCGAATGAATTTTAGGAATCAAATTCCGTTCAACCTTATCAGGCATACGATTGTAGAAATACGAGTTTGCTTTTTGGCATGCAATCAGTTCTTTCGAATGCCCTTCAATGCCTACCGGCTTAAGTTGAAATTCGTAGACACCAATCTCTTCACCATCCAAATCAATAATTGGATACTCTGCCCATCCTTCTGGAAACCATGTATATGCACATACACGGCATTGATAGTTTTCGGAATCGTATTCTCCAATCAATATCGTGGCATTCGCATCCGTCTCATAATGTAACTCGCCTGATTGTAAAGAATCAAGATATTTCATCTTTTGCAAGTTATGATCATGTTCATGACCTGCAAGCCAAAGTCTTACATTATTCTTTTGCAACACATTCGATAATAATTTTCTCTCGTCTTGCAATAAAGAAGTAATCGGATAGTGAGTTAGTAAGATTGTTGGCTTTTCTTGGTTCAACTTACGGACGACAGTATATAGTTTTTCCAATCCCACTAATAAATCAGTTGCTTTACCACTTTGGGAATAAACTAATGTCGTATCAACATGCAACACATTAAAATCTGGTGTTTCAATAGAGAAATGAGGATTATTGTAATCTTTATACAACCCCAAACGGTCTGTATCATACAATTCTGATAAGAAATCTACGAAATCCTCTTTACCTGATTGTAATTTCTCTAAGTCAACAGTATCAATATGTCCAATATCTGGTTTATAGTATCCATCATATGGAACTATATGTTTAATGGCATCTTCTCTCCCTTCAGCAAAGATGTTTACATCATGATTCCCTGGAACAATAAACAATCGTTCTATCGGAACGCCAACAGCATGACAAATATTTCTCATATAATCAGCCATGTCTTCTGTAAAAGAATTGGGACGGACATTGGCAGAGCGAATGTCTCCAGTACAAAACACATAGTCACACTTCATCCTTTTATTCCTCAAAAAAGAGGGAAGTTCATCACGAAGTCTTGCCGATGAGAAATTACAATCATTTAAATGCAAGTCCGAAATATGTAACCAACGAATCATAATGCTTTACTTTGTTACAATCACTTTTGCGTTCTTATTTTCATATTTTATAATATCAGCAATTTACAACCAGTAACTACAAAAGTGGAATAAGAGTGGTATTTCATTATATTTATTTTCGTAATTTAGGGCTATTCAGTTAATGCCATCTTCTCAGAAAGCCATTTGATTCGATATTGCTATAAATATACCGAATATCGGCACAGAACCCGATTTTTGCATTCATGCCAATCCCGAAGACCATGAGTACTCAACATTGTGCATAACAATTCATTCCGACCATTAGTCGGAATATAAAAAGGATATGGAGGACGTTGTCAGGCTGTGTTTCTTTTTTTCAGAGCTTCTTCCTTTGCAAGTTCTCGTGCAGCAAGTGTAGCCGCGTTAGCCATATGGATGCCGAAGAAGAGAAGCAAGGTTTCACAGAATTGGTTACGTGCAGCTATTCGTCCCACACCATAATGTAGCTTTTGATTGCCAAAACTCCCCTCAATAACCGTAGCGCGAAGATTGCCGATTATCCGCCTGGTTGTATGGAGGTCGGCATCTTCATCTTTAGGCTTCGGCCCTTTACGCGCAAAGCATGTAACGATGCCTTTGTCTGTGCAAAATTTTCGATTTGCGTTATTGGCATATATGGTATCTGCTCCAACTCTTTTAACAGCAATGCCTGTTAATTTCTCTTGATAGTCAATGCATTCCTTCAAATGAACACCTTCATTGAAGGCTTCAAACGAGTGGCGCTCGATAAAGGAAATGCCATCAATTTGAATGTTGTTGACCTTGGCACCGAACTCTACACACTTGTTCTCCTTTCCACGAACAATGGGGCGCAAGTATGGGCGGTCGATGCTGACAATGCGGTGCTGCACCTTCTTCTTCTCCATCAAGTCTTGCTGTTGACGTCTCACCTCGTTTACAGCAGCTATACGCTTACTCCGTTCAGCATTCAAACATATAGAGGTAGTGTACTGGCGGCATAGGCTGTTCCATTGGCAGATGAGTTTGCTTAAAAGATTCAATAGGCGTCGACGCAGTTTTTGGGTCGCTTTGTAGGTGTGCTTCCGCTGTTTGGCATAAGCCAAACGTGCACGGTTGATGTCTGCGTGTTTGTTTCGCGGTTTTCTTTCTCCAAGTTCTTTGCAAATCTTTGAAAGTAGCGTGTGCAGCCACGCACTACTTTCCCAAAGCAACTTCACGTCTATAGGGTAGCGCAAGTGGCATTCATAACAGGTGACATCAGTCAGACACGAATCTTTGTTCGCAAGCTTTTGGGCCCATTTGTCATAAGGGATTGCCTGCAATTCTTTGATATTTACACATCTGGCCAGGCGATTACGAATGGCACTTACAATCTTGCCGTTTTTGATTGGATTTTGAGGATCAATCAACACCCCGCAGAATAGCTGCATATGGATACAGCCATTGAACAATTCTATCAGCCCGTCATCAGACAAGCCTGTATAGGCCTTGAGAAACATGAGGGCCACTTCACCCTTAGGAGGGAACAAATGTTTCTTGCCTTGTGGGTGTTCCCTCGGGAAGACATCTGCCAGTTTTTCCGCCAGTTCCTTAAGTGGAAGTTGTGCATGGATGCGTCCGAGTTCACTCAGTTTGAAACTCTCCAAATATTTTTGCTGAAAATCGAATTCAGTAAATGGCAACGATGGTTGTATTTCTGATATTTTTTGTAGACTTCACGGTCTATTATTTTTTAAGTTTTACCCCCGAATTAACCCGTGATGGGCCCATCGGGGGGCTATTGTAAAGTTACAAAATAATATTTACATTGAATATCAATTAGTTATATATTTCCTGAATAGTCCTATGTTAGCTACATTATTGGACAAATAGTCAAATAATCCACCACCTTCATTTAGTAGATATATGCCGCTTCTTTTGTTTATTTGTACATCATGATAAAATGCACTCCAATCACAATATCGTGCATCAATCCACTCACGAATATAGTCATTCAATTCTTTTTCCTTATCCACAGTATTCATTATGATTTTTACCACTCAACCTCAGAATTTACCAACTCCAAATAATTTGCACATCTATGTTTATCTCAAAAAAGGTACGACATTTATAGTATCATTTCCTTTCACACTTCTATATTTGATTCCCATTATGAATTTCGTAAGTAGATAGATTGTTGGGATTACAGTTAGCCATAAAGACAATCATCATATTTTAGTATGTTTCGCTACAAAAATCTGAATTTGCTAATTCCATCATAACTTTTTCATCACTTCCTCCACCTCTTCCAAAGGCACATTCAACATACGAGATACATAAAGCGGAGTTATCTCTTCCATTCTACCAGATTGTCGTTCCATGCCAATCAAATACTCGATATTCTTTCTAAGGTCGCCAAAACTGTTGGAGAATGTAGGAGCTGTTTTGTCTTCCGCTACCTTTGCTTTAAAAGCATCCAATGTTTCACTTCCATCTTCTCCATACTTTCCGTCCTTTGCCTCATAAATGACAGACGGTTCCAATACTTCCACAGTATGCCATGCACCAGGAGGTATCACACAGCCATAATTTCCAATGGTAGGGTCAAGATGGATGCGCTCTTTTTCCTTGCCATTTTCGTCATAAATAACTTCTACAAGTTTACCACACAACAGCAATACATTCTCATTGCTGTTTGGATGTCTATGAATGGGAACAACGGTTCCTGGCAGCAATGCATTCAGAATACGCTGTGAATTATCATCTGACGATGTACGTAAGTCGTAGCTCTGACGCAAGCGCGGATTTTCTACAGCCTGTTCAAAGAGCTTGCCTAAAAATTCTTTGTTTATTTCCATTGTCTTTAGTCATTAGGTAATCTGTTCGCCTTACGAGGTACAAAAAGGAAAGAACAGAATTGCCAAAGCAGTGAGAGCAAACCAAACTTGTTTGAAGTTTGCCGAGTCGTGATGGCATTCGATGGAACCAACTTCCAAATTGCTACTATAAAGTTTCTCATTATGTGTATAGTTTTCATACGAATGAGCGATTAACAGACATCTATGCAACCAGCACATAATATCCATTAATCGCTCATAAACCAATTGCTTATCTTACGATTGCTTCTTTGATGCTCTCTACGATATACTTCACATCATCATCTGTCACATACGGACCAGCTGGCAGACAGAAGCCTACTTTGAAGAGCTCTTCTTCAATACCATTGGTATATACAGGAGCACCCTCATACACGGGTTGTTTATGCATCGGCTTCCATACAGGACGGCACTCAATCTTCTTGCCCAGCATGAACACACGCAATGCCTCTACATTTTCGTTAGGCTGACAGTCGGTTGTTGCTGAATCAACGGCATGGATTACACCTGCTGCACCACCTACGGCAGTCTTAATAACTTCCTTGTAGGCATTCTCCTGACCTTGTATCTTCACATCTGCATCCAAAGTGGCAGCGCAAAGCCAGAAGTTGGCATCATAGCGTTTGTCAGCAGGTTGCTTGTGGATATGTACACCTGGTACGTCCTTTAAAAGTTCCTCATAGAGTGATTGCACATGTTTATGATGGGCAATATGGTCATTGAGGACAGTCATCTGACCGCGACCGATACCAGCACACACGTTCGACATACGATAGTTGTAGCCGATAGCCGTATGCTGGTAGTAAGGATAAGCATCGCGAGCCTGTGTAGCATACCACATCACATTGTTTGCGTCTTCTGCACTGCGACAAATTAGTGCACCGCCTCCCGAAGTAGTAATCATCTTGTTACCGTTGAACGACAGCACACCATATTTGCCGAATGTACCCAATACTTGTCCATCAAAGCGTGAGCCCATACCCTCGGCTGCATCCTCTACCACTGGAATGCCATACTTGTCGGCAATAGCCATAATCTCATCAATGCGGTAAGGCATACCATACAGAGCTACAGGCACTATAGCCTTAGGATATTTGCCTGTCTTCTCCTTACGGTCGAGGATAGCCTTCTCCAACAAAACAGGATCCATGTTCCATGTTTCACCCTCAGAACCTACGAACACTGGCTTGGCACCAAGATATGTAATCGGATGACTCGAAGCGCAGAATGTGAAACTCTGCACCAATACTTCATCACCAGCCTTCACGCCACAGCCAATCAAAGCCAAGTGAACGGCAGCAGTACCTGCACTCAAGCAAACCACTTTTCTGTCAAGCTCCTCAGATCCATCACTCTTACTGTTGGCAAACGCCTCCAAATCTTCTTCGAAGGCATTCACATTCGGTCCCATTGGTACCACCCAGTTGGTATCGAAGGCCTCCTTCACATATTTCTGTTCCAAACCAGCCTCACTCATGTGGGCGAGACACAAGTAAATTGTTTTTCTTTCTTCCATTGTATATTGTTATTTAAATTTTAATCCTCAAAACCCCATCAATGGCCTTGATAGATACACACTGTAATATCACCAATAGTTTTAGTTTATCCGTTCTAAAAAATCCTTATTACACATTACCTTGATAATAATACCATCCTTAATGTACAAAGCGGATTTACATTATGAAACTATACTATATATATGGTTTCGGGAATTTCATCATATACTCATTCATCTGCTCTTTTGTTACCGAGCCATCTAACATACCATCGAGAACGATTCCAGAAGTTCTATCAAACTCAGGGTTATTAAATGCAGACTGTTTTGCTGCTATAATATAATTATATGGAGTTAATGAACGTATTCTACATTCGTAACGCTTCTTTAATTTTACAGTCTTCCCAAGAATCCTTGTATAACCATCATCTTCTTCTTGTTTTGTAATTCTCTTACTAAAAAAGCGGCATGGTTTAAACACTGCATACTCTTCTGTTACTTGGGGTAAGAAATTTTGTAATTCTTTAATTTTATCTAGTGAATAATAGTCCTTATACAAATTTGTAGGTCTATCACCGTCAAACTCAATATATACATAATTACTATAATAGCGACCACTATCTATAAAAGCAATTAACCTGCTAATCTTTACCTCATCCCAAGCTAACAGATACCGTCCATTCCCTAAATATTTGTACTTATCGATATTCATAGCACTTCCTCCTCTGAACCACCATATTGGATCTGTTAAACTATCACGTCCAATGGCTTTATTAAATTTGAGAGGAGCTTTAAATAACTTTGAAAGTGCTCTTCTTATTTGTTTTTGGTCTGTATATTCGATTAGTCCTCTTTTACCTGGAAATGCCGCACACATTCTTCTCTTGAAAAAAACAGTAGAATGTTCAGTTATTGCATCCTTATATGGATTATACGGTTTCGTAAAAACACGTTCTCTACCTTTAGCGAAAATCAAAGATAATTTGTGATACAAGAATGGTTCATCTAAATGTCTATGAGGACCATTCTTTTTTATATGGTTAATAACGGCAAGTATAGAATCTGTCAAATTACATTCATCCTTTTTAAAACAGTACACTGAATGATGATTAATATCAAAAGGCATTTCTGTTGGCAACCATGTTCCCTGGTGAGCGACTGGTACAATATAATCCACCCCTACTGCACTCATCGCATATCCCAATTCAAGAAGCACATTGGGGTTAGGTACTTGTTTTGTTATTATTTTTCCGTTCCCCTCTTTCTTTTCATACTTAACAACGGGAGTAAGATCACATAAGAAAATATCACAATTATCTATCTTACGAAGGATTGTTTGATCTATAGACGGCATACCACTCTTCCCTAAAGTTGAGTGATCAATTTCTATAGAGATACCATTATTTTCTTTCAACTTCTCCTTAGCGTTTGACAAAGCATTTTCAATAATCTTCCTACTTCCATCTTTTGTATCAGATTGCCAGGAATAAAAAACATTATAAGTTTTAGACATATAATATATAAGAGATGAACATTTTCATTAATAACTCAAATGTTTACAAAGTCTGTAGCAGGTAGTGGTTTCGCTCCACAGGCCCAAACCTATTCAATCATACCTGCTAATCCATTACTTCCTTTATCTACATCAGTTAATCATTCTTCTAAAAAAGTCAAATTCTTTAGATATTCTATTATCATCTTAGGCATAGCCTTCGTAGATATAGATGTAAAATCTTGCTTGTGTATATTCCTACCATCATCTTTCAAGCATACTGTTTGCCATCCAAGAGCATTAGGGGCAATAAAATCTTTCTTCAGATTATCACCGACATACATGAATTCATCAGATTCTGGGTAACGCTTCATAAAATACTCGTAGTTAGCAGGAGTTGGTTTCTCACTACCAAACTCTTCACTAATAAGAACATCCTCTTCAATTATCCAACGATTTAACCCCAATGCTTCTATCTTGTTACGTTGCTGAACCGAACGACCATCAGTTATCAAGCCTATAATACATTCTGATGATTTTAACGAGTTTAATGCAGACACAGCGGATTCAGACAAGCGAATGTTAGGCTTATGCATTCTATAAATCTGCAAATACTGGCTTATTGGCAAATTTATACCGAGAAAAGCATTAAGCCGTTCAAAAGCGTTCTGTCCTTCATTATATGCAAGAAGCATTGCTTCATAAGCCTTTACTGAAAGAATTATAGGCGAATCAGAGCAACCACGGCAATAATCGGCAGCATAAGAAGCAATTTCCCTATAAGCCGACTTCAAATAATCAATCTCCTTATAGAGCGTATCGTCAAGGTCAAAACAAACTACTTTCATACATAAATGGCATCATCGTACCTAAGCATCAACATTCCATCTTTCCATGTGTCAAAGTAATCCACCTTTTCATTCATAAAAAATTCACGAATGAGTAATTCGGGGAAGTTCCCTCCACACATATACGACAAAGGATATCCTCCACCAAATCGTGGATTAATCTCAATACCAACTATGTCCTTTGTCTCTGGTTGGAAGAACAATTGAACACAAATACAACCAACACACCCCTCTATGTATTCAAGCTTTTCCTTTAAGAACATCAATATTTCATTCTTTGTCGTGCGTCCCTTGTTTATCTCACCAGCACGTATCTCTATACGCTCTCGCGGAACAATACATTTCACATGGTTGTCGCGTCCATAATACATATCCACGGTATACTCCCGATACACGCTCTTGTCGATATATTCCATAAACAACAGCTTAGGGTCTTCAAGAATCTCCTTGGTCAATTCTTCTGCCGTTTTTATATAGTGCAAATTGGTACTAAGCGAACCATCATAAGGCTTTGCAAAGAGTGGGAATGTTGGATTGTACTTATCTACCGCCTTTGGCACACGTACACCATGACTTTCAAAGAATTCTCCAGTATTGCGTTTGTCACGACACATTGCGATAAAAGGCTTATCACTTACCATCACATAGATACCCCTGTCCGCAAACTCCTTCTTTAAATCTGCAAGCAACAGTAGTTCAGTGTCAATGGTCGCAATAACCATACCTACATTGTTCTCTTTGCAAATTTTTAAAAGCAAAGCTGGATAAGAGGCATCCGTCACTCTTGGAACCTTGAAACATCCATCGCTCACGTACCCAGCAGGAGCCATCTCTGGATTCATGTCCGTTGTATAAACCTTTGCTTCGGGATAGAAGCGATTTAATGTTTCCTTAAAGTACTTAGTAAGCGCAACACGCTTGCCTGCCGACGTTATCAATATATTATGCTGCATATCCAGTCCTCCTTTCATGCGACACAATATACTGACGCTCAATTAAATTACCCCCCCCGAATTGATTTCTTTTTTCGTTTTACTCATATTTTCTTCTTTAAAATTTGATTTTACTTTTGCAGGACAGCCAAATGCCGTCACATTATCAGGTATATCTTTAACCACAACGCTTCCAGCACCAATCATGCAATTCTTGCCAATACTCAAGCATTGTATAACAGATGAACCTACACCAATCCATGTTCCCTCACCCACATGTGTACCACCGCTTATATGTACACCAGGGGCAACATGGCAATAATCCTCTACCACACAATCATGATCTACTGTTGCTCCAGTATTTACAATACAATGTTTACCTATTACAGCATCGGCATTAATAACAGCTCCTGCCATTACCACAGTTCCTTCGCCAATTTTAGCAGAAGGCGAGATAACAGCAGAAGAATGGATTGCCGTAGCAAACTTAATAGCAGAATTGTTAGCCTTCAATCTCTCCACGATTATCTTGCGAATTCTGTTCACACCTATGCTCACAATCATAGGGGAAAGTCCCGTCGCTTCATGCAATACAGGACGACCTCCACATTTATTCACATTAAGGTTATCATCCACAAAGGCTTCTACCTTAATGCCATTGGCATTCAATATATCCTTTATCACTTTGCCGTGACCACTTGCTCCGAATAAATACATAATGATTTAGTTTTTGCAATTATTAAACATTCCAACCGATTATTTATACCCGTTTATTCGTTTCCACAGAAATGCTTTCAATCTCCATATTGGTTGCCAAAACCATGCCCAATAATCAAAACGCCAATAGCGGATAGTTTTATTATTTACATACCAAAAACGTTCCCAAATATTACTGAGATTAGTAAACGTATCATCCATCTTGCCGAAATTTCCACTATTAATTATTGCCTCCAAAAGCACTTTGCCATCTTTTTCTTTTGGTGTCCAATAATAAGAGGCATTAGCGTCAGTCCTATTACCTTCAAATACTGTATTAAAAACCCACATCAAAGCTGAGGCAAAACGATTAAGACCAAGTTCAGAAATAATACTCTTTACCTTCTCTATATCCAAATCTTCTTTATCTCTACTAGCATGCAAAAGCATATAGTAATCCATTAGTTGTCGTAATCCTACACCTTCATAGAATAAATGATGATGGATATGGACCAACTGATGCACAAGATTAAATGTGTTTGTAGGAACAGAAATCATACCTGCATTACCAAGCATGATTTTATTGGCAAAGCATGATTCTGCTTCATCCTTAAAGAATTCTTGCAGTATTCTATCTTTGGGACTATCCATAACAAACGGTTTATAATGAATTTCAACCTCTACATCATCAAAACAATGATATATTATTTCCAGTTCATTCACCTTTTCTGTAGGGTATGTTTTTTTCACATACTCTATAACCCGTTCAAAACCACCTTCTAGATAAATGTCAATATCTCCTGATTGGCGAATAAGTGAAAGATTACGATAGAGAGCAGCATTACCTTGCCCTTTCATTATGTAGGTTCTAAAACCATCTTCAGCAAGTTTTGTTTGCAACTCTACACAACGCGCATTTATTAGTTCGTTTCGTTTCTGAATTGAAGCTACAAGTCCTAACCATTTTAGCTTTAACGTAACAGGCAAATGCTTCGTCTGCTCATATTTTACTAACTTCTGTAAACCATAGAAACAAATTCCTATAAGTGTCTGCTTCTTAGCAGAATCAAACAACATCTGCCATTCTTGGGCAGATGGAGTGTAAGACAGACAATCAGCATTACCGATAGCGACTTGGATTAGTTCAAAAAACAATTGGAATTGTTTCATCTTCTCTTATACCAATTCTCTTATCAATTGAAATGCTTCTGCTGCCTTGTAAAACATCTGGCTTCCACGGTACATAGCCAAAGCACGAACAGCTTCAACTGAACGCGGATCAGGAAAATCACTTATCTGAAGGGTATAATAGTTTAATGCTTCAAGTTTTTCCTCTAATACGTCAGTTATATCCATCCATACATTAGGAATGAATTCATTAGCAACACTTGGTGCATTCCAACCCGTTTCAGAAAGAGTTTCGTAGGCATAAACTCTCTTTACCTGAGGAAAATATTTAGGTCTAATAGCCACCATAGCAGCATCTGCTACCATTTGATGATCTTTCTGCATATCACCATAATGTGGAATATATACGTCATCTGGTTGCACCTCACGAACTACTTTCAATATTTTCCCATTCAACTCATACCGAGGAATAGACTCCAACATTGTAGATGGCAAATCAAGAAAATATGTCTTAGTTATACCTAATGCCTTGTGACAATCTGCTGCATCTTGATTGTTCTTTTTACCCATTTCTGGATCAAATAAAGGTGCAACACCAATAGTAACCACACACACATAAACTTCATTACCTTCTTTTTTATTTTTAAGAATCATACCACCAGCGCCCAACAGTTCATCATCTGGATGAGGGGCAATTACCAAGATTTTTTTCATAATTATTTCTTCATATTTGCTCGTTCTACATTCAGTGCCTTTCTTACAAATTCTCCATAATCTGTTTCAGTACGTTTAAAGAGAATATGAAAGACACCTATGAAAATTTGAATATCTTTTTTTAGTGATATATTTCTACCATAATCAGCCTCGTATTCAAATTGCTTATCCCATGAAATAATAGGGTTTGAATCTACAGAGTCAGGGGTTACCAATCCACCCCTTACCTTGAAGCGATCCATTTCTTCCTTCTTGTAATAATCGTTATATGTCGGTGGAAGAGGACGAGGACCAATAACTGACATGTCACCATTTATTATATTAAATAACTCAGGTAATTCATCTAACGAAGAAGACCTAAGCCATCTACCGAATTTCGTGAATCTCTCTTCATCTGGCAAAAGTCTTCCGTCCTTATCTTTTGCATTTGTCATAGTACGAAACTTCATTATAGAAAAATTTCTCATACCTTTTCCGGTACGCACTTGGCGAAACAATATTGGACTACCCAAATTAATACGCACCAAAATAGCTAATACAAGAAATAACGGACTGATAACGATAAATAATACCAATGAAGATGAAAAATCAAAAGCTCTTTTCCAAAACTTATACATGACCATATTCAATTTTATCTCCATTAGGATCTGTATATATCTCTCCATATCTACGTTTGATACGAGTACCAACAATAGGCTTTATCTCTGGCAATTGTTCTCCCAACAACTGTTTAATACGTAAATACAATAAATTCATACCAGCAGCCGCAAATAAAGAAATTGTAGCAGTTGTTCGAGGATTTATATCCATCAAGATGGCTTCATTCTTGTCATTTCGCATAAAATCAAAACCGACATTACCATCCATATTAAGCAACTTTACGACCTCTTTAGATGTTTCAAATGCTAGTTCATCCTCTTTAACAACGCTCTCCTGTGCTATACTCATCAAACTAACCACATTCTCACGACCTCCTATATAGATAGTCTTTCCCTTATCTGCAAGAATATCCACTGTAAACTCCGGTCCGTGCATACACTCTACCAATAGCATTTCATGTAGTGGTTTCGGAGCAGTCTCAAGCATAGAAAGCATATCATCGTATGATATGTAAAACGAATTTGGCTTTTCATTAACAAAAATGTCATATCTCGATTTTGTAGCATCTATTATACGTACCCCACGGCTTCCACTTCCATCTACGATTTTAATACATACTGGTTTTTCTGGATATCCCATATATTTCATTCCATTCACAAACTCATCTACGGTGTGAACACCACAGTACTTCGGCACCTTGATTCCTGCTTTCTCCAAAGCCTGATAAGTATGAAGTTTGTTATTTGAAATAAGTACAGAATCTTGATTTGAAGTAGAAACTATTACTCCCAATGCATCAAATTCTGATTTGCGTTTCACCACTGCACTTACCTCTGCAGATATACTAGGGAAGTATATGTTTACATTTTCTTTCTTGCAAATATCTAATACTACATCAATATAGTCAGATGATGTAGCTGCGGGTACATGGTAAAAACTATCAACCAAATACTTTACACTTGGCTCAGAAACCATATCCATACCAACTATTTTTATTTTTCTCTCCCCATTTTCTTTTATGGCATTCATAAATCCAGGCGCAGATGGAGAACCACACGCGGAAAATAATACTGTAATATCTTTCAACATAGTCTTTTAAAATTTATAGGTTTGGAAAATATCTTCAAAGGTTTCTTTTCTTTTTATTACTTCTACTGAACCATCTTCATTTATAGCAATCATTGCACAACATGGCTGTATAAATGGTGGTTTATAAACGACAGAATATCCACCGACATTTCTCAGTTCTAGTATATCTCCAACTTTCATTGATTCAGAAAAATCTTTAAATAGAGTATCCTGTTCCAAACATGTAAAACCGGTGATGTCTATTGGCGTTTTTGATTTTTCCCCCTCTCCACACGCTAAGTGAGTATATGGCACCTTCATCATTTGGCATGTTTCACCAGCATTATGAATGTCACAATCCACTACAGCAATGTGTCTCCCTCTAACTTCTTTCACAGCCTTAACTGTAGTAATCAACGAAAGATAACGCGATACAACTGTTGTTCCGGGTTCAGACATCAATATAGGTTTATTCTCAACATTTGCATAATGCTTTGCCATTGTACCAGCAACAACTTTAGCATATTCTTCAAATGAAGGAACTTTGATTGTAAATTGGTCCTTCAAATAATCTTCCATATCGGCAAACATTCCACTTCCTAGGTCGATATATTCAGGAACACCATCAATAATCTTGTCTGCCGCTTCAAGAATATTGTTTATGCGTTTTTGCCATGCCTCTATATATCGAGCACGACTTACGTGCATATGCAATCCCACAAGTTTTAGATTTGACTGAGACTTAATCATCTCAACTACTCGTTTCATTGCTTCACTACCCGTTTCTATACCAAAACGAGAAACGAAACCAGCACCAATATCTGTATTTATACGGATTCCTATTTTAAGATTCTTGTTGGGATTTTGTCTTGCTAGTTTAACCACACGAATGGCCTCAGCTTCATTGTCAATGTTGGAAATACCACCATTAAGGATATGTTCTTCCATCATAACACCTTTACAAGGTCCATTGTATATAATCTTACTGCTCTCATAGCCAATCTTTTTGGCTACACACAACTCCATGTCGCTAACTACTTCAGCATATCCACCAAGACCTTTCACCAATTTACATATGTGAGGCGTATAGTTAGTCTTATAGGAATATCCTGGAATATAATTACCGTACTCTTTCTTAAAAGCGTCGCAAAGATGTAAAAAGTTATCCTTAAACGCCTTGTCATTAAAGACATATAAAGGTGTACCAAATTCCTTTAAAAGCTTTTTTAAGTCCATATTATTGATTCTTGATAAATTTTAGTATTTTCTCGCAAGCATGTTTTGGTTGCAAATTTTCAATATATAATTTATATGCATTATTTTTTATTTCATCCAACAACTTACGGTCATTGTAATAAAGCATAAGCTTATCCTTCAGTGCAGGTATATCATCACTATGCGCCCAAAGACCAGCGTTATGTTCTACTAAATAGTCGCCGAAGTCTGTTGAATAATCCAAAGCTGCAAGTATAGGGACCTTCATATTAAAGTATGAAAGTGACTTGCTTGGAAAATTAGGGGTAGCCATTTTCTCGTGTAAAATAATCATACCCACGTCACACGTAGCCAACAAAGCCAAATATTCTTTCTGGGGCAAGAACTCCTTAAAGACCACATTGTCAAGTTTCTTTTCCTCAGCCATCTGCTTGATAACAGGCAAGTATGCACCTTTACCCAAGATTAGGAATACTATACCCCTCTCATTCTTGCAGACCTCAGCCAACTCTATCATATGTTCTATTCGCTGTGCGGCGCCAATACTTCCTCCATACACAACAATGAATTTATCCTTTAATTTCGGGTCACGCTCTTTTACCGAAACATCAGGTAGCACATTATCTGTTGGTTTCTGCCAAAAAGGCAACAATTGGAAATTATCTTTATTCATGTTTGGGTATTCTTTCAAAATAAAGTCTATATTACCTTTTGTGGGACAGCCAATATAGTTAGCTAATTTCATCATACGGTTTTCCCAAAATCTGTAATACCAACATATAGGATTATTTCTTCTAAAATAGTCAAATGCTACCGCATCCTGCCATAAGAAATCAGTTTGAATCAAATAGAAAGGGCACTTGAATTGTTTCTTTACACCCCTAACAACCCACGCCAACTCTGGCGGTAGGGAATGTGAAATGACAAGATCTATTTTCTCGTTACCGAAAAAATTCTTAATTAAATGCCTCTGCTTTATACAATATTCTTGATATGCTAAAGCTTTCTTTATAGGATTTGCAACTCCAGTAAAAGGATGACTGACAACCCTCAAGACCTTAATGCCATTTTCCTCCACAACTTCAGAACTCTTTCTTCCGCTTTGATCTCTACTAGAAACCAAAACATTATGACCCTGATGCTTGAACTCATGGATAAGTGAGGAAAAGATATTATTTTCCTCACTTAGATGAGGAAGCCAAACAAATAGAAAAAGAATATTCATAAGTAACTTCTCAAAAGTAATTTATAAACAGGTGTCAAATTTATTTTTATATTTAAATATAGACTACACCTCAGCAAAGCACCCAAATTGGTTTAATGCTCGACTCTCTGTTCGCTCTGTGTGTCTTATCAAAGAATATAATATAAAGCACAACAGCTATAGTTCCTTAGATATTAGAATATGGTAATTATTACATACTATGATAATATCTTGGTTTTTGCAATTTGTTCTAATTTCTGATAGAATGCATCACGCTTCCTTTCGAGAACTGTAGCTTCATATTTCTGACTATTATTAAAATTTTCAAAACTTGTTTTTTCGTAAAGTTCCTTATCGATAATCAACTCTTCTATTCTATTCGCAAGAGTCTGTACATCTTCATATTTTACAAGAAAATGAGTATCAAGCAACTCCGGATTTCCTGAAACTGGAGTTGATATAGCAGGAAGTCCTTTAGCCATAGCCTCTATAATAACTCTTGGTAAACCTTCTGCTCGTGTCGGCATTACAAACATATCTACTGATGAGAGAAAGTCGTCAAGTTCAGGTCGAGTAAGATAACCCATAAACTCAATTTGCTTCTCAACATCAAGACGTCGCGATAAATCCATAAACTGGGTGATACCGTTATGATAATCTTGACCTACAAATTTTGCGTTTACAATAACACCTTTCTTTTTCAAAATGCTAATTGCTTCAATTATCTCATTAAAACCTTTTCTGCCATTAAATTGAATTTGATTTGCAACATTAGCTAAAGTGAACGTTTTACCTTCTGGGTATTTCTTTGGAAATCCATAAAATTCTTTAGGAAGTTCTAAAGTTGAATAGTGAGAAGTGAAGGCATCAGCTTTCTTGCTGTAATAATGTTTTTGAAGATAAAATTCAGTAACGCACGATATACCATTAGCTGTATAACATGTTTCGCGCATTTCTTTATCTATTCTCTTCCATAAATAGCGATTTATTATTTTCTTTTCTGAGCGCCATCCATCTTCTGCATCATATACCACTTCCACTCCGTAGGGAATGTGACTTTTAATTACTTTACGAGCCACTCTCTGACCTATTGTAGAAGGAAGGCGAACTATTGCAGCATCGCAACCATCACAAATATTCGTTAAAGCTCTACCAATTTTAAAATATTTTTTTGCATATTCTAATGGTCCAGAAAAGTTCGGTATATCAATAACCTCAATTCTTGTATCATCTATTAATATGTTACAAGAATTAAGTTCATCAACAACTTCGCATCTCACTGCAATTCGCAGAGAGTTGAAAATTCTCAGATATCTTTTGTAAAAATTGCACCACTCTTGATTCTTAAAGTAATATTTCCCATGATAGACAAACAAAGTGTCATCACATGATATCAATAGTTTACTCATAATCTATTTCATTAAATCGTTTTTAAATTTTATTCGAAAATAAATGGATGTAATATCCAATTGGTATGCTCACAATACATGCTGTGACATACGGAATAATGTTTCCCATTTTTGGTAGATTTAAAGTAGTAAAAAAATACAATGTCAAGCTTTGGCAATGTTCCATTTTAAAAATAAGATTCCAACGAAATTTTACCCATTAGACTTACAAATCTGTACATAGGCATATGCATGACAAACAAAAAACAAAAAACAAAAATCATCAATGCACTAAATCCCATTAATTACCTTCGATATTTGGACAAATCATACAATTCTACTTGCATTATCTTATACTATCTATATATTTCTTCATTTCATTAATTTTAGAATGCCAATCAAACGCATGATTAATCATACACACGTTCTCCTTCATTCTATCAATATTATCTCTGTTAATAGTCAATATTGACTTCCTTAGAGTATAAAGAATACTTTCATAATCAAAACCTTTAATAATAAAACCTGTTACTCCATTTATAAGATACTCCGTCAAATCACTTGTAGCATTAGCTATAACAGGTACACCTGCGGTCATTGACTCTGCGAATTTAGTAGGAAAACCAGCCATATTTTTACGGTTGGGTTCACGTAGTAACACCATGAAATCCGCCATTTTATAATATGCAGGAATCAAATCTTGCGAGACACGTCCTAAAAACATCACATTATTATGTAGTGATTTATTCTTTAACAAATGACCATATTTAGTTATATATGTTTCATAAGTAATGCCAAGGATTAAAAATCGAATAGCCTTTCCCTCTTTTGCTAATGTATTGACTGCATTAATAACTGTATGAACGCAATCCTTTTTAGCAGGATTACCTGCATAGATTAGAGTAATGCCATTAAAAGGCTTTACTCGTTCATCTTCCACTTTAAAAGACCATTTATTTTCCTTGGGATTACACAATGGAGGAAGGATTATATTATTTGATTCAGAATAGTAATTGTCTAAATATTTACTGATGACTATTTTGTTTTTAACATAACGCTGGATATACGTCATGTTTATAAAATTAGGGATAATATCAACTAAATGCAATTCTTTATTATCATACCATTCTGTAATATCGTTAGCTAGTTTTACCTGATGTCTATTACAGAATTTCAATAATCGTCTGGTCAACCAATAATCAGCATTGTACATTATTATGAGATCAGGCTTAGGTTTCATCTGATTTAATAACATCAAGGTTTTCTTACCTCTACATATTTTCATTTTTATTTTCTCGAAGAAGTCGCCAACTGCATCTAGTTCATCTGTTATTGTATATTCTGCACCATTTATCCTATACCTACCATCATCACATAAATCTTCTTCCCGATATTTTCCACCCCAGCTTATAAATTGCACCTCATGCCCAAGCTTTAGTAATATATTAGCATTATTCAGCACACGGGGTGCAGCTGCGTCAAAATTAGGAAGTCGGAAGCATCCACAATACACTATGCGCATATGCGGACCTCCTCTATGATAAATTCATTACATAGTTTTACCCCCCCATTACAGAAATAGGCAATTCTAACATCTTACCAATTTTTAAATCCCATTCTTTAGGTTCAAATTCACCAAATCCAGAGTTCGGATAAAAAGTTGTCTCACCAAAATAGATAATACCATTAACATTGTAAAAATCTACTCGTAGAAATGTGTGTCCCGAGGATAATTTCTCTGCGAGACTTATCATCTCTGCAAGATTATGTGGAAGATTAATTATAAAATTAGGTTCTGGGGGACAAATAGATTCTCCAAATGGCATTAAATGTCCATTGATGTCATAGTAATTCGCATGATGTCCAATGAAACGGTTGAAATCAACCTTAAAGAAACGTACTTTACCATTAAAACAGAAAAATTTGTAATCTTTCAGCTCGCCCGTTTCTTTATCACTTATAAGTTTTTCTGCTATTATTCTAGGTTTTATTCCCTTATATACCCACTCGCCCTGCAAAAGATCAGCAGAATACTTCATACTTGAATTTAGTAATTGTCTTGCTTTCTTCTTGTCAAATTTATTTATATCATTACATATAATGACTCCCGTTCCACCACCACCATTAGTTGTTTTTAGTACAAATTCGTTAGGAAGTAGCGTAAAATCTATATCATCAAAACTCTTCCAAACACCCAAAGTTGGTATTACATATTGTTCACCAATGCACTTTGCTACATATTCTTTTACATCATATTTATCTGCCATTCTAGTATAAACATCTTTACGATCGTATAGTTTTAGCCATTGAATTTTCTCGGTAAACATCACAGGATTATCAAGATGCAGTTTCTTATGCATTAGCAAACGATATCTACAACGAAGGAAAATATCCTCAGGTAGCCACGTACAAAATCTTGCAATAAATGCAGCTATCAACCTGTTAGGTTGAAACAAAACCTTTATTTTGTTATTCATTTTTCTAAAAGTATTTTTTCTAAATAAGTAATTAATAACTCACGATGTGTTTCACAACGAATGCTGTTGAGAATAGCTACCTTCTTCTTCTTCGAGATAAGATCAGGCAATATTCCTCTATGATACAAAGCACGTACATAATGCAGTGTGTAAGGTTGCATCGGTGAAAGCACATGCTCTTTCATCACCATATTTTTGTACGCTTGTGCCAATTTTGCATCATCTACAATTATTTCATTTATCTTTTCCAATTCATGAGCTACGGCATCATATGGCTCTAGTTGAATCTCTGGTTTGTCATCGCATTGCGTATATGGAATTATTTCAAAGCTAATTTTTTTGTCAAAGTTTACACTTATTAAAAGTCCTTTATTCCATTCATTGTTGCGTTTCTTCGGATTATCAAAATAAAAGTTTCCCAAACCATAAAAAATATACTTTCCATTATATTTTTCAAAGCCGCTATAACAATGTTGATGGTGATTTACAATGAAATCCGCACCCAAATCAATTATATAATGATAGAGTTTCTTCATACGAGGAGTTGGAAAACCGAAATGTTCCCGACCTCCATGAATAATTACAGCAATATAATCAACCTTTGAACGAAGTGCTGTTATATCATAGTAAAGATTTATTTCAGATATAGGACAAGCTCCAGCTTGAAAGTCTGTGGCGATACTCGATTCATTCTCACATACATTTATAATAGCAATTTTCTCTTCATTACACTCAAATATAAATGGGCACCGAGCTTCATCTATATTTCTCCCAGCCCCAACAAAGGCCATTTGTTGTTCTTTTAGTGCATTAAATGTATCAATAACTCCTTGCTCGCCATAATCTTTTAAATGGTTATTTGCTAACGTAAATAACCCAAACCCTATCTTTTGCAAGATTTCTATAGAGGATTTAGGGTTCCGAATACAAGGACCATCCTTTAGAATACCAGTTTTGCATTTAGTTACGGGACTCTCGAAATTAACGATCGAAAGATCGTGCTGAATACACACTTCTTCTACACCATTAAATGCATGAGTTGCCTTACTTCTATCATCAAATAGTTTTATTGCTCTGTCTTGAACACTAAAATCTCCTGCAAATAATATTTTCATTTTATTAATCCTTTTAGAGTATCAAGCACTTTGGCTGTTTGAATTATATTGTTAAAGGAAGAATAAACAAGTTTCTTTCCTCTTTCTCCTACAAGTTTTGCCTCATCGTAATGTGTAGAAATATACTCTAGTTTTTCTTTAAACTTTATTACATTATCTGCCTCTGATACATAACCATTTATACCATCCTTTATATACAACTCCATATCCCCAACATTAGTCACAAGCACAGGATTAGCTGTAGATAGATATTCACCCAACTTAGTAGGGAACCCTCCTTCTGCCTGATGGTTTGCAGGGCGACAAAGCGCTAAAATATCCGCATTTTTTAGCATCTGGGGCATATCGTAATACTGCACTTGGCCTGTAAAAATAACACGATCTTTAAGATCGTATTTTGCAATCATATCTTTATATATCCCTAGTTCCTCTTCTGAAGGCTTCTTTCCAATTAACACAAGCTTAAACATTTGCTTTGTGTGTATTGACTTACCATATGCTTCTATTAAGTCTGCCACACCATCTTTTGTATTCTGTAGATTACCACAATAGGCAATGTAACGATAACCTACATTTAGCTTTTCTACACCCATAAACCGATTTGGGTCCACAATCATAGGATATATTTGAATCTTTTCCTTGTCAACTCCCCTCTCGATAAAGAATTTCTGGATAAAGGAAGATATTGTAAACAGTTTATCGAATTTAGCGACCAAATGACAATATTTCTTCATTTTCGAAGAATCAACTGGCATAAACACATCTGGATATTCAGTACGTTCATGCACTATAACCTTTTTCTTTTTCTTTGCGATAGCCAATAATCTTCTAATTACACGAATATCGCTTAGTGCACAATAAATCACATCATACTTTTGCGAAAACTTGGCAAGATTGATATAGTTATAGAACATTGCAAACCCCGTCTTGAAAAATGTCCTCGTTCCTGTAAACATATGGTTCAGAGCCATATCATCAGCCTCTATTAAAGGCTTAATACTCAATACGTCACATTCTACTCCTGACTCACGGAATCCATGAACAGTAGCCTTCGTATGATTTGTGTATGCTGTATTTGGATAAAAACTCCAAACAACCAATAGAATCTTCATTTATTTACAAACTTTAATGTTATTATTATTTGGGGCTAATATATTTACTAAATAGAACAGGAAACATCCCCATGCAAGCAATCTAACTCCATATAGCAATTCAACACGTGATGCAAAAACCGCATTGCCAGTAAAGATAATATACATTAAGAATTTATATTTGCTTCTTGGAGTAGACAGCCATCGACAAACTCTACCTAATAAAAACATTAGCAAGACCACACCGATAAGCCCAAATGTATAATAAATATCACTTATAATATGTGTACCCAATCCTGACCCAGTATCAAACGTATCAGTATAAAATCTGGCAGATGGCATCGCAAAGTTTTTAAAATCAACAAAAGCGCCAACAATAGATTGTAAATAAGGGATAATGCTAAGTGTTTGAGGAATATAATTACTACCACCCGTTACGCCCCTTTGGTCTACCTCTTCAACAAAGAAGCCAAGGGAAGCATTTGCAGAATTGAAGTCCCTTAAATAACCAATTGTTGAATGCTCTTGTTCTAATTGATCTCCAGAACGTGTCATTCCAATTATAATCATCATAACAAGCCCAACTACTAATATAATTAAGAAAGAGCGAGAGGATATACTTTTTACAAATACGCTATAACATATAAAAATAGGAATAATTATCTGCATCGCTTGAGATCGATAACCTGATAGTACCATAATACCTATAATGATTATAGTATTAACCAAAAATAATCTGTTTAAATTTAATAGATTCCGTATACATCCCTTTGATTTTGAAAATTTTGCTGACGAAAATGATGTATATACAGCAACAGAATACGCTAATACCCAATAAAATAAGCCTTCCTGATATAGACTTTCTTCGGATGAATATCCTTTATATCGATTAAGAATATTTATGCCACCCATATACAGAAATAAAAAAAACATCAATAAGCATATACAATTAGCAATTTGTGCAGAATATTTATCCGTTTTCAATATACGGAATCCATTATCAGTATAATATCTTATATCTTTATTAATAGGCAACAACCCACAAAGATAACAATGATATCCAATCATGGCTAATGCTATACCTTTAACCAATGAGCGAGGATTGGTGGAAAAAACAAAGAACGCCATTCCTTCCCCTATTTCTATTATAAAATAAGTAAGGAAAGAGGCAGCAAAAAAGGCTAAACAGAAAAAGAATTCGAAATTTATAATATCATTTTTTTTCCTAAAATATATATAATTTGAAATTACATATATACCTATCGTAATAAGCGTAAATTCTAAATCGAATCCAATTCTACAATCATACAAGAATATAACACTATATATCAAAATAATAGCGAAATAATACATCACATACTTCATATGAATACAACTTTTTATTTTACTAATATCATCCTCTTATATTAAAATACGTCTCTTATAGTATTCCATATATCTGGTTAAGAATAATATCATTTTCACTTTTTGACTTCATGTTTTTCATAGGGTTCTCTATCATATTCGCTATTACAGGTGGCATTTTTTCAATATCAAGAATATAACCATCTATTCCATTTTGAACTGATTCAATTGCACTAGGAAAAGTATTACAAAGAACGGGCACCTTTAACGCCTTTGCCTCATTTACTACCATAGGATAAGATTCTGAAAAAGAAGTACAAACATATAAATTTGCTTTTGCCATATATGGATATGGATTTGTTTTCATACCTAAACAGCAAATATAATTCGAGACATTGTAATGGTTTATCTCTTGTTGTATGCGATTTTTGATCTCTATTGCTCCATCACCAATAATATACCATTTAAATGGTTTGTCTGTCAATTTTAAAACCTTATCAATAATAGAAGGTATGAGTTGAAATTGCTTAACACTATCAAAACGACCACAAGAAACAATTGTAAATGAATTATTATTAAAACGACTATCATCAATAGGAAATGATGATTTTAAATGTAAATCTTCTTCATTGATTATATTATGGATACATGACACCTTTTTAATATATTTTGGATAATACTCACAAAATATCTTCTTTGCAAATTCAGAAACACAAACAATTTTGTCTATCCTATCATAATATTTTGATTCATCAACGCCTTTCGCATATCGACGATAATCGCAATGTACCCAAATTATACGTTGACGCGCCGGTATGAAACTAATATACCTTGATAATGACTCCGAGAATCCTATGACAGCATCATATTTTTCAGTGCCAATTTTTTTTCCGCCAATAAAATTATATATACGAAATACATCTACGTTTATCATCTCAAATATCTTTCGTACACAAAGAAGCATATAATTAATTTTTTTAACCAAGAATCCACTATTATAAATATTATGAGACAACCATAGATTTTCCGGAAGTATAGTACAATTTGCTAATTTACCTGCTAAAGGACCGGAATGATCACGTACAAACACATCTGCTATGACTTTTTGGGTATCAATTTTAGATAGTAATGCACATAAACTAGTAACTGTCCCTCCCATTCCATAGTTATTGAGTACTATTAATATTTTTTTCATACTTTATTCATTATATTATCAGATAACACATATTATATAAATCTGCATTATTGTTGTATCTATTCAATTATCAAAAAACATTTGCATAAGCCATTAAATCAAATAATCACATCAACAACTGGAGTTCTAAAATGCTTATTTATCATGTCCATTTTGTCTTAATGGCTTATACTTATCAATTAACCTCTTAACAAAGATTTTTTCACTTTTTGTCATAATAATAAAATAAATTAATATCAAGGAGCTAACAACAGATACAATACATACTATAACTAATCGCCCAAAAGATTCCTTCATAATCAAATGAATCATAGTAGGTAAAATGGGTGCAACAACGCTAAATAGGAAACAAGGCAATATCACTTTAGAAACATATTCTTTATAAGAATACTTAAAAATCTTTCTTAGTAAATACATACTAACAGGCTGATTCATCATGTTTACAAGTATAAGTATTACAAAAATTATATAGGCAGGTGCCCCACAAATAAGAGCAATCCAAGATAAAGGTAGCACACTAGTAACAATAAAACTTCGTATTGTCTGATATCTTTTAATATGTCCTGTAGCCTGAACTGTTTGTGATATAGGAATATTTAAACTTCCCAATGCCATATTTAAGAGAACTAATACAGTAAATATTGCCGTATATTTAGGAACGATACCACCTAGCCATATATTAAGAATATATTCTACTTCAAGTGTAATAGGCAATGATAGTACATAAACCATTATATATCCTAATTTGGACATACTAAGCATCAGATTTTTTGTACGTTCATAATCGTCTTTAGCATAACTTTCTACAAGTTGCGGTTTAAAAGCAACTGCTATATTTTCAGTAAAACCACTTAGAGCAGCTTGTATTTGATATGCAACTCCTCTAGCTGCATTAACAACAGGCCCGTAAAATGCATTCATAAGCATATTTAGTCCCTGCCCTTGCATTGTATAAGCGAATGAATCTAAAACATTCCAACCCGAAAAAGATATCATTTTTTTAAACAAATCTTTGTGGTACGAATGCTTGTAAGCAATTTCTCTAAAACACTTTTTCGCATAAAAGTAATACAATGATATATCAATTAATGAGATAAGCAACATTAAAGCACCATAATATATCAAACGATCATAGGATATAAAAGGCAGCACTATAGCTATTATTAATTTTAAAACTGCATCAGTCATGCTAACTACAGCATAAAATTCCATCTTCTCATGCGCTATAACAGCAGCTGCAAAAGGAATTTGCAATATAAGAAGAAATAAAGATAATACTGAGAATTGAAACACATAAACTGCAGCAGTTAGTCTCTCCAATGGTATTACCATTTTCGTTTTTATATACCACATACCTATAAATTCAAGTAAAACAAACGTCAAAACTCCTAGGATTACTTGTATTTGAATAGATGTAATATATACCTTATTTAAATTACCCTTGTCTGAAAAACCTATTTCATAATTAAAAAAACGTTGTACAGTATTGGTCATTGAAGAATTTAAAAACGCAAACATAGAAACAAATCCAGCAACAACGTTATATATACCATAGTCTACAACACCCAATGCATTCAGTATAGCCCTAGTTGAATATAAAGACACAAGCAATACAAATATCATTCGAATATAGAGTACCATGGTATTTTTTGCAATACGCGAATTTCCACTATTATGTTGTTCCATGCTCATTGAATTTTAAACCATAATACTCATTTTCCCAATTATAGAAAACTGCTTTTTCTTCATCAAGGGTTCCACCTTCGTGTGCAGTCAATCGACATCTTTGTAAAATGGATTTCATTATATTATTAAATTCTTATTCTAGTATTCTTTATAAGTACTTTAATCTAGCATTAATGGACTTTTGGGGTAGCTTAGAACAACAAATATCAAATCTGCTAAAAAACAAACACAACCGTCATTCACGACAAACCATTATTTTTATTGCCATTAATATTTATAGCAACAATGCAATGGATAGCACGGATTTTATATATTAAAAATCCTGTGCTACCATTTTTACATCATTAAAATTTACGCCAAACCATCTTGTTTACAATGCCAACATAACTCTGTATAATCTTTACAACCTTTGTACTGACATTTTCATCAACATAATCAGGTACAGGAATGCCATGTTGACCGTCACGGCAAAGTTCAACGGCAGTATCTACAGCCTGGAGCAATGACTTTTCGTCAATACCTGCTATAATAAAGTCGCCCTTATCAATAGCCTCAGGGCGTTCAGTAGATGTACGGATACAGATAGCTGGGAAAGGATGACCTACAGAGGTGAAGAAACTTGATTCCTCTGGAAGTGTACCAGAATCAGACACTACTGCAAAGGCATTCATTTGAAGACAGTTGTAGTCGTGGAAGCCAAGAGGCTCATGCTGGATGACGCGTGGATCGAGCTGGAAACCAGATGCAGCAAGACGGTTGCGTGAGCGTGGATGACAGCTGTAGAGGATGGGCATATCATACTTCTCTGCCATGTGGTTGATAGCATTGAATAGAGAAAGGAAGTTCTTCTCTGTGTCGATGTTCTCCTCACGATGAGCAGAAAGGAGGATATACTTACCCTTCTCCAAGCCAAGACGCTGGTGAACGTCGCTTGCTTCAATCTCTGCAAGGTTGTTGTGGAGTACTTCTGCCATAGGTGAGCCAGTAACATAAGTACGCTCCTTTGGCAATCCACAATCTGCAAGATAGCGACGGGCATGCTCTGAGTATGCCATGTTAACATCACTAATGATGTCTACGATACGGCGATTGGTCTCCTCTGGCAGACACTCGTCTTTGCATCGGTTACCTGCCTCCATGTGGAAGATGGGGATATGGAGACGCTTGGCACCGATAACGCTCAAACATGAGTTGGTATCGCCTAACACCAATACGCCATCGGGCTTTGTTTGGGCAAAGAGTTTATAGGAGCAGTTGATGATGTTGCCGCAAGTTGCACCAAGGTCATCGCCTACAGCATCCATGTATACCTCAGGCTCAGCCAACTTCAGGTCTTTGAAGAAGATACCGTTGAGGTTATAGTCGTAGTTCTGGCCTGTGTGGGCGAGAATGACGTCAAAATACTGACGGCACTTGTTGATAACGGCAGCAAGACGAATAATCTCGGGACGTGTGCCGACAACGATAATGAGCTTTAATTTGCCATTATCCTTAAACTTTATATCTGAATAATCGAATTTGGGTTGCTTTTGCATAAAATAGATATTTTCTGCGACTATTGGCTGCACCTCAACAAATCAAAAGCATTTGTTTGTATTCGGTTTGCACAATAGTTCCATGTTCCTTATCTTTATTTCTGTTCTACCTTGTCAAAATAGGTATCTGGCTTATTGGGGTCAAAGATTTCGTTGCAATACATAACTGTAACTAAATCCTCGGTGTCGGAGAGGTTGATGATGTTGTGGGTGTAACCAGGAAGCATGATGACACTCTGGATTTTATCACCACTCACTTCATAGTTTAACACATCGTCTGTGCCTTCCTTGCGGAGCTGGATAAGTCCGTGACCTGCTACAACAATAAACTGTTCCCACTTGGTGTTGTGCCAATGCTCACCTTTAGTAATACCGGGCTTAGAGATATTGACACTAACCTGTCCGCAGCTCAACGTATGGGCCAACTCGGTAAATGAACCACGGTTATCTACGTTCATTTTTAAATCGAAGATTGCCTTTTCCTTTGGCAGATAGCTAAGGAATGTACTGTACAGACGCTTTGCGAATGAGTCGGCTGGAATCTCTGGAATCATCAATGTCTTAGGCATATCGGCAAACTTATGGAGCAAGTCTACGATTTCACCAAGAGTAGCCTTGTGAGTGATAGGACAATAGCAGTACTTGCCTTCTGTTGAAGGAAGCACTTCAAGTCCCTCAAACTCGCAATGATGCTCCTCATCTTTTAATGCGTGAATCATCTCGTCAACAAGGTCATCAATGTAAAGCAGTTCAAGCTCTACACTCGGGTCGTTGACGGTGATAGGGAGGTCGTTGGCAATATTGTTGCAGAAGGTGGCTACGGCACTATTATAGTTGGGACGACACCATTTGCCATAGAGGTTTGGAAAACGGTAAACTAATACCTTGGCTCCGGTCACCTTGCCATATTCAAGGAACAAATCCTCGCCAGCCTTTTTACTACGACCATACTCACTGTTACCAAAACGTCCTGTTAAAGATGCTTGCTGTGAGCTTGAAAGCATAACAGGGCAGTTGTTACCGTGAGCCTTAAGGGTGTCGAGCAAGGTAGAGGCGAAACCGAAGTTACCCTTCATAAATTCGTCATTATCCTTGGGGCGGTTTACACCGGCAAGGTTGAACACGAAGTCACATTCCTTGCACCATTGGTCAAGCTGCTCGGGAGTAGAGTCAAGGTCGTACTCAAATACTTCCTCTATCAGTAGGTCTCCGTAGCAGCGAGCCTTACCGTCTTTTATATTATTGAGTTGGGCACAAAGGTTTTTACCAACAAAACCTTTGGCCCCTGTAACTAAAATCTTCATAATGGCATTGTTTACTGCACGAAGTTACCCTCGCCACTCAACTCCTTCTTAATATATTCCAGTGCACCAATCTTCGCCTTTGTCTCCTCCAAGTTCAAACGATAAGTATTGTCTGAGTTGAATTCTTCGATTTCAGCACGCTTGGTGTCACCTTCCTTAAAGAATTTATCGTAGTTCAAACCACGATTGTCGGCTGGTACACGGTAGAAGTTGCCCATATCTTCCGCCTTGGCACATTCTTCTTTAGTTAGCAATGTCTCATACATCTTCTCACCATGACGGATACCGATAACCTTAATCTCCTCCTTCTTGCCACCGAACAGCTCGCATACAGCCTCAGCCTGTGTCTGGATTGTACAAGCTGGAGCCTTCTGCACGAGGATATCGCCGTTCTGACCATGCTCAAAAGCAAAGAGAACGAGGTCTACAGCCTCTTCCAATGACATGATAAAGCGTGTCATCTTTGGCTCGGTCAATGTGATAGGGTTGCCATTGCGAATCTGATCAATCCACAAAGGTATAACAGACCCACGTGAGCACATCACGTTACCATAACGTGTGCAGCAAATCTTGGTTTTGCCTGAATAACGACTCTTTGCCACAGCAATTTTTTCCTCAACAGCCTTGGTGATACCCATAGCATTGATAGGATAAGCAGCCTTGTCGGTAGAAAGACAGATAACAGCGCCTACACCAGCCTCAATAGCAGCAGTAAGCACATTGTCAGTACCAATAACATTGGTCTTAACAGCTTCCATTGGGAAGAATTCGCAAGAGGGCACCTGCTTCAAGGCTGCTGCGTGGAAGATATAATCAACACCAGGCATAGCGTTACGGCATGATTGCAAATCACGTACATCACCAATAAAGAACTTAATCTTGTTGGCCACATCAGGATATTTTACCTGATATTCATGGCGCATGTCATCCTGTTTCTTCTCATCACGTGAGAATATACGAATCTCACCGATGTCGGTACGAAGGAAACGATTTAATACTGCATTACCGAAGGAACCTGTTCCACCAGTAATCATAAGGGTTTTACCTGCAAAAATGCTCATAATTTTATAATATTAATCTGTTATTTATTGTCTGTTTTTATAATACTTTGCATACCATTCCGCAAAGTGTCTCAATCCATCTCTCAAACTTGTATTTGGCTTAAAGCCAAAGTCTTGTTCCAATGGTGTAGTATCAGCATAAGTCACTGGCACATCACCAGGCTGCATTGGTACAAGCTCCTTGTGGGCTTCAAAGTCATAGTCCTTTGGAAGTACTCCTGCGCGTACAAGCTCTTCTTGTAGGATAGTTACGAAGTCGAGGAGGTTTTCGGGAGAGTTGTTGCCTATGTTGTATACTTTGTATGGGGGAATTGGAAGTCCGTCCTCACCATTCTGTTTTTCAGGAGCGTGCTGCATGATACGAACAACACCTTCTACGATGTCATCTACGAAAGTAAAGTCTCGCTTGCAGTTGCCATAGTTGAAGATTTTTATGGTTTCGCCTTTAACAAGCTTATTGGTGAAACCGAAGTATGCCATATCAGGACGACCAACAGGACCATAAACAGTAAAGAAGCGAAGGCCAGTAGAAGGGATGTTGTAAAGTTTGCTATAGGCATGAGCCATCAACTCGTTGCTCTTCTTTGTAGCAGCGTAAAGCGATACAGGATTATCAACCTTGTCATCAGTTGAATACGGAATCTTCTTGTTACTGCCATAAACAGATGAAGAGGATGCATACACAAGATGCTCTACTTCATGATGACGACAAGCTTCAAGTATGTTGTAGAAACCGATAAGGTTGCTCTGGATATAAGCATCGGGATTAGTAATACTATATCGTACACCAGCCTGGGCTGCGAGATTTACAACCACGGAAATGTTATTTTCAGTGAAGATTTTCTCAACAGCATCTTTATCTGCAATTGAAGCATGAACAAAAGTCCAGTCCCGTTCCAAAGCCTCTATTTCTTTCAAACGTTCATATTTGATATTGACATCATAGTAATCAGTAATTGAGTCAATACCGATTACTTTAATGTCCTTCACATCGTGAAAAAGACGTTTAACGAGGTTGCTACCTATAAAACCAGCAGCACCTGTTACAAGAACCGTTTTGCCTTCTAATGTTACATTATATTCTACCATCTCTTAGTCTCTTCTAAATATATCTCGTGTATATACTTTATCTTCTACATTCTTTAGACAGTCATCAAAGCGATTGGCAATAATTGCTTTGCTCTGTTTCTTGAACTCATCAAGATTATTAACGACCTTGCTGCCAAAGAAAGTGGTTCCGTCTTCAAGTGTTGGCTCATAAATAATCACCTCTGCACCCTTAGCTTTGATACGTTTCATTATACCTTGGATGGCAGACTGGCGGAAGTTGTCCGAGTTTGACTTCATGGTCAAACGATATACGCCAATCACACAGTTATGCTCCTTGCTTGCATCCCATTGACCATTTTCAGCATAATAACTAGCCTTGCGCAACACTGCATCAGCAATATAATCCTTACGAGTCTTATTTGACTCAACAATAGCGGACATCATATTCTGTGGGACATCCTGATAATTGGCGAGGAGCTGCTTGGTATCCTTTGGCAAACAATAACCACCATAGCCAAATGATGGATTATTGTAATGTGTGCCGATACGTGGGTCAAGACCTACACCTTCGATAATTGCTTTTGAGTCGAGCCCCTTTACTTCTGCATAAGTGTCAAGTTCATTGAAATAGCTAACTCGAAGGGCGAGGTAGGTATTAGCAAAGAGTTTTACAGCCTCTGCTTCCTTCATGCCCATAAAGAGGGTGTCGATGTTTTCTTTGATAGCACCTTCTTGCAAAAGAGCAGCAAAAGTCTTAGCTGCTTCAATCAACATAACAACATCTGTTACTGATTCGATAGCCTTATTCTCAGCTTCAAATTCAGGCTTGTTGATGATCTTGGGGTAACCAACAATGATACGGCTTGGGTAGAGGTTGTCGTAAAGTGCCTTACTCTCACGAAGGAACTCCGGAGAGAATAGAAGATTAAACTTCTTAACTCCTTTCTGCGCATATTTTAAATAGAGGTTACGTGTATAGCCAACTGGGATGGTTGATTTGATGACCATTATGGCATCGGGATTTACTTCCAGTACAAGGTCGATGACTTCCTCTACATGGGTAGTGTCGAAGTAGTTCTTTACTGGGTCGTAATTGGTTGGTGCTGCAATAACAACAAAATCGGCATCAGCATAAGCAGACTTGCCGTCAAGTGTAGCTACAAGGTTCAAAGGCTTTTCGGCCAAATATTTCTCGATATAATCATCTTGGATTGGTGATATCTTATTGTTAAGCTTTTCCACCTTTTCCGGAATTACATCTACTGCTGTTACATGATGATGTTGAGATAGCAATGTAGCTATACTCAGTCCAACGTAGCCTGTACCGGCCACTGCAACTTTAATGTCTTTAAAATCACGCATATTTTTTTTATTTAGTTTTCTTAATATGATTATGTGTTTTCACATTAAATTATCTTGCTCACACTCACCCCGTCAATCGCACGCTGATAAATGTCCTTGGTCATTTTCAAGGAGGATACAACGGACAGATTGCAACGTGTAGCAATTAATTTCAGTGCTTTTGTGATATTTTCACGAACTCTTCCAATTTCTCGACTTTCCATTATCTTGTCATCGGATTTGATAATAGGATATAGGTGGTCGATGGTCGATGGATAGCGGTCGACTATTGCTTGCATGGCTGTGTCCCATTGCACCGTAATGATGGGTGGGGGGGGTGAGAACTTGTGATGTGTAAGTGAGCGTGAAGCCTTTAATGTCGCTTTTCCTATGGGCCAAATCCGCAAAGCTTATTCCTCGACAATAGATGCTGAAGAAGAACATGTCACGGGCAAATGTCCGTGACATGGAGTCTGACAGGTCGGCATAACGCATTCTACGCAATTCTTCCTCCGTAAGCAACTCGCACTTCTGTTTGGATGGCAAGGGCAACTTTATGCCACTCAGCAACGGCAGATGTGGGGCAATGGCTTCTTTTTCCGCTTCTTTGTAGAGGGTATGAATTTGGTACAAATAGAGACGGACGGTTGATTCTTTGTGTCCATTGGCTTTTAGCCATCCTTTGAACTGTGTCATCATTTCTGGTGACAGTTCGCCGAACGTCAATTCTTCTTTGCCTTAGAATTTGGACAGGCATTTGAGTGCCGCACCACGATTATTGGCGACATCACATCTGCCAGCTGCTTTGTCTTTGGCATTTTTTTGACGGAATATGAAAAGAAGTCAGTTCCCATTTTATTTCTCTAAGGTGTACTATTCAAACAGATAGCCGTAGTCGTTTTGCAACGCCTCAAATTCTGTTTCGCAGCGATTATGCAGTTCTTTGTCGCTGTCATTGAATATCTTTATAGCTTTCTCTATCTCTTCCTTTACGGTTCTTCCTGCTTCAAAGATGGGTCTAAGCTCGTCTTTGAAATAGTCGATGAAAGGTGCATAGTAGTAGCCTATCTCTTCTATCATAAAATAGAAGGTGTCATAGGCATCTTTCATATCCAGTTTCTTGTCTCTTACATCTGCAAGAGTTTGAAGACGGAGTATTTCTATATTTTCTACTTGGGCCGACACCTCTTGGGCGGTCTTCACTTGATGAAAGTATCGGTCGATAAAGGCGTTGCGCTCATGTAGGTTGCGCTTGTAGAACAGCTCGCGCTCTTTTTTGTCTGCCTCGTTCTTATTTACTTCTTCAAAACGTTCGGCATGTACACCAGATAGAGCTACAGCCATTCCACCGACATCCATGACGAGCTTGCGGTCTCGGGCTATGCGGATTACATAACCTTCGAGTCCGGCATATTCACCAGTTACAATGCGAAGTAGGGTACGGTTCTTGGAATAATAAATAAAAGGACGAAGAAGGAAACGGAGACGTTCTGGCTCGGTTTCTGCTACACGCATAAATGGCTCCATTTGGTTGCAGGGGATGGTGGCTACCTTTCCTGTACTACAATTTTTACAAAGCTTGTATGGTTTTATGTTTTTATCTAAGTAGTCCTGTAATATTTCTGGGTTACCTTGTAAGAATATCAGTCCACTTACAGAAGGGGTTTCCACTTCGCGCATTCCGCCTCTGTTTCTGTGACGGGGGACATATTTTATTGTCTTATGCACAAAATGGGTTATTCCATCTTTCTTTAGCTGTTCTTCTATCGACTTTACTTTTTGATTGTGTACAAAAAGATAACTCCATGACGTGCAGTTATCTTTATCGTCATTATTTGGAATCACTACGGAAATGGATTCTTTCTCAGTCTCGGTTTCCTTGTTCACCTGCGAACACTTCTTTATCGCTGAACCAGTCATTTCGTCTGGCTCAGAAACGTGTGTGCCCTCTGGAAATTCATTGCTTTCAGATGTCTGAAAACACTTTGTTTCGTCGGCTGTAGACTGAGAAACCGTGCAATCCTGTTTCATAACCTCTCCGCTACTTTATGTCACTGCTGGCTGCTATCACCTGGGATAACAATGCCAATTTTACAATAACATTGTTCATAAATTCATACTATCTGTGTGTATGTTTGTCCAGTTATGGGATTCAATGTTTTACAAATCAAATGTGCTGATTGCGCCGCATTTTTACCTCATAGTGGCTTTGTGTCTCTATCTCTTTACATACTGTTTTCACATGATAAAACAGTATCTACCTTGCAAAGGTACTACTTTCCCTTCACTTCTTATCATCTTTGAATGAAAAAGTTTAGCAAAACCCCGAATTTCCCCTAAAGTGTTTTACAAATCCGCCTTTTCAAGGCTTCAAAAGTCCTTTGTTTACAGCATTCTTTCTCATTGTGCATGTTTTATCATGTGAAAACAATCACTCCTTCCTCCATTTGTTAAACACTACTCAACCTCCAATCCTCTTTATAATCCTCTTATTTGCCTCGTTGATTCTTGATATATCGATGGAGTTCAGATACACCTGCGTCGTCTTTATGGAATTATGTCCCATTCCCTCACTAATGACAGCGATGGGTATGTTCATATCTCTGGCCACGCTTGCCCAAGTATGGCGTGCGACATAAGTGGTAAGCGGCATTTTCAATTCCGCCATTTCTCCGAACTTCTTCAATGCACGGTTTATGTTTATCTGCATACGTTGGTATTGCTTGTATTCCGTGCCATCCTCCTCCTTTATAATAGGAAGTAGATACGATCTGTTTTCCATTTGATGGGCATAGCGGTCCAGTATCTTCTGTTGCGCCTTTTCCCATTCCACCATCAGACATTGGTTTGTTTTCTTGCGACAATAGGTCCACATGCCGTTCTTCAAGTCTGTCTTTCGCAGATAGGCAATATCCACGAAGGGCATTCCACGCATGTAGAAGCTGAACATGAAGATGTCACGAGCAAGAGCCATTGTAGAGTTTTCTGGCAGTTCAAGGTTCGCTATCACTTTCAGTTCCTTCTCGCTGATTGCTCGTTTTGTTGTCTTGACGTATGACAGACGCACATGGCTGAACAGATTCGTGTTGTTCAACAGACCTTCTTCTACCGCCTTACATAACAGAGTGTTGAGCGTGCGCAGATAGCAGCGGATGCTGTTCTGCTTCAATCTCTTGTCTATAAGCCAAGCCTCGTAACACTCTATCATATCAGGTGTGAGTTCATCGAATGTCAAATCCACATCCTCACGGAATACCTTGAAACGTCGATAGGCATTTCCGTATGTACGGGCAGTGCCTTGTCGCTTCATCTGCTCTTTCTTGGTCACTTGCTCCTGCAAGAACACAAACACAGTCTTATAAGTCTGTTCCTTGCTGAAGGTTTCGCACAGCTCTTCTACAGTATAATCCTTGTGGCTGCGTTCCAACCTGTCAAGGATAGTCTGCCAACGCTTTAATGTCCAGTCGATTTTACACTGCATCAGTGCCAACGCCCCCTTCCGTTCACTCCTTGCTGCCACCACGATTGTCTCCGTATTCTCATCCCACTCGTCGGCATAAATGTGGTGTTCCGTACTTATCCACTTCACCTTGCGTTTGTGTATCACCTGATAGTATAATGTACCTTCCGTTTCTGGTACAGACGAGGGACGAAATTTGAGTTTTATAGTTGCCATAAATCGTTTTTTGAATTTGTTACTACTATATAAATTAGGGTCTTGCCCCAACACATTGTCGTGACAAGACCCTCAATAGATTATAATAGCAAGCTTTGAACTAATATTTGTTTTTATTGTGCTGTTTTTTCCTGTGGACTTTACTATGGTTCATACAACAACCTAAGCTCCGTATTCCGTCTTCTCCTTATTGAAGCAATCACCTTTCCTTTCCATCTGCAGAAGTCCAAATACTCCCTTTCTATATCCCTTTCCCCACGCTCTATCTTCTGCAACAATCGGCTTTTACGGAACGTTCTTCTATCTCCAAGCACTTTATACGGCCCTACATTGTAAGCAAGTACCGCTAATAACAACGAATCCTTTCCGTACTTGCGGAACATTCCGCAAAAGGTTCTCAGGTCACTTCGTAGCAGCGAGTCCGCTTGCTCCAATGTCAGGTTTATCTTGAAGTTCTCATGTGGTTGCACACAATGTTCCCATCCTATATAGGGGTAGTTGCGCTTGATGTCGTGCCAACCTTCATAGAACTTGATGCAGCGTACCGCGCGTTCAAAAAGAGGGAAACGAAATATTCCTAAGTCCGACTGGGTAGGTGTGGCGGTCTGTGCTCGCACCATTGGGCTCAAGCACAGCAGCAACGCCATTATCTTTATTTTTACCTTCATTTGACTCGGTATCTTTGTATCGTATTTATCATCGACTTCACTTCCTCTCCAACTTGCACAAAATTCTTATATAGGATGCGTTCCCGTTCGTCTCTCGACTTAAATGTGTAGAACTTGGGCAACGCCACATAGCCATCTTCTTCTTTTTTGATGTCTGCCATGTTGAAGTCCGTCTTGCAGTAGAACTTACTGGTCTTGAACTCCTCGCCCTCTTGTATGTTCATACTGCCACCGCGTCCTGTCTTGGTTTTCACAAAGTCACGTGCTGTCTGACCGCATATCCATCCTGTCGGCATATCCGAGATTTTCGAGGCTGGAACCAGGCTATCCATATTCTCATTGAGATTGATGCTTGTCTTGTCACGGTCGATGGTCACGCCTTTCTTCAACTGCACCACCTTGCCGAAGATGTCCGAGGACAACCACTCCAAGGTTTCCTTGCTTCGTGCCGAACCGCTCACCACATTGCCTACGGTGGTGATAATCTTCTGCATTCCAACTTTCCCATAGTCGGCTTCCAGCTGCGGAAGTTCCTGAAAACCTAACGTCACGCTCACTTTGTTGCTTCGTGCCGTACCTATCAGTCGGTCTATCTTGTGGAAATACAAGGTGGGCAACTCGTCCACGATGATGCTTGTCGGGATATTCTTGCCTTGTCCGGTATTCACTCTCGTCACCAGTCGATTGAGGATTAGGGCGTTCAGTGCTCCAATAATGCTTTCCATTTTTGGGTCATTGGCTATCAGCAGATAACTGGGGTTCTTAGGGTCGCTGACTTTCAGGTCGAAGTCATCTCCATCTTTATGGAATATCCAGTAGCTTTCCTTTGTGGCAAGTCTGGAGGTGTACACACGCTGTGTACCTATCATACCTTCCAACTGTTCCATAGCTCTGTTCTTCAATGCTGTCTGGAACGGACCGAGCAATGGTGCTACTTCATTGTCTGTTTCCAACACCTCAAAGATGGTTTGGTAACTTTCGTTCAAGAAGGAGAGGATATGGGGCATATCGCTGTACTTGCCAAGCCAATAGGCAGGTTCCACTTCGTTCCCCATCCTGTCGAATACTCTTCCTGTGCGTATCATACGCAACGTATGCTTATCCTGCACCTTTTCTGCTATCAGCATGTTGCCGTCCTTGTCGTATGGTTCTTTCTCCCAGTTACAGAAGAAGTAGATACATGCTGCCAAGAAGTTCACAGCTGATGTTTGAAAAAACTGGTCACTGCCGCCACCGCCTTCTTTCTTGCCTTTCTGCAACGACTCCAACAATGTTTCTGCCGTTTCACTTGCTGCTGCCAAATTGTTGATATACTTCAACTGGATAGGGTTCACTCTTCTTGAATACTCCACGTCTACGAAGTTAATCATATTGAACTTCATGCCCTTTGGCATCTTGCTGTCCTTGGCATTTTTGTTCTTCAGATAATGGTAATACAGCTTCGTCGCAAGTGTCGGAAACTTATAGTCGTACAAGACGACCGCAAAACCTTTCTCGCTATGCTGTCTGATGAATGGTTCGATGATGGAGAAAGTCTTACCAGAGCCTGGTGTTCCCACCACCCATGTGCCTCTAAAGGGATTGACAATGTTTACCCATCCCTTTCTAAACTTACCCTTATAATAGTAGCGCATGGGGATATTCACACTGTAGTCATTGGTCTGCAAGTCCTTGCATTGTTCAAAAGACTCATTCTCGAAATTAAAACGGTCTTTCAACAGTCCTTCCTTCAAGAACTTGCTGATGTTATCCAAGGCTATATGCACCAATACTACACCTATGATGGATGCTGCCATATATAATAAGGTGTTCAGCGAGAAAATATACACTCGCATTTCCATCGGTGTATTGAACAGCCAGACGGATAACACAATGAAGCCTACGCCACTCACCAATGGATAAAGCACGGGATGCTTAGTTGACTTTGACCATACACAAAATAATAAAGTCGTACCCAACCTTACCGTCGGGTACGACTTTCATGTCTGTCATTTTGAATTCTGTTAGCCGCTAAAAAAGCTCATCCAGATTTTCATACCAGCAATTACCTCTAAATATTCTTTCTTATCAATCTGCTGAAATCGATTTATAAAAATCAGCAACATCATCATCATCAATTATATAAGACACTTGATTATTCGTCTTGGCTATTTCCAGCAACTGATTTTTTTCCCCTCGCGTCCATTTTTTGATTTGTTTCAGTTTTGAAATCACAGAATGAGTTTGCTTAAAACTATTACTGTTCTCCAAATCAAGTATCAGTTTCTGTTTTTCCCTATCTTCATGACTGTCTATATTCATGTTATGATCCACCTGTTCCTGTTTGCATTGAAAATGAACAGACATCAGTTTTTCATTCGAGGCCGTTTGGTCGATAATTGCTTTCACCAATTTGTCTAATTCCGAATCGTCTGTATAATCAGCTGGAGCGAAATATTTTATTCGCTTGTCTTCCATCATCTTATAGACCTTTCGTCTGTCTCTCGTCTCAGGATTATAAACCCCAATCGAATGACCAGAATGAGAATTAACAAGTTTCATGCAAGGTATATCCGTATCACTGTCCCCTATGTAGACCATATTTCTAAAAGGAATACGAATATCCTCTGGATTAAAATAGTCATTGACACCTGAATCATTCACATCCAATGTCCCTTCACAATTCTAAAAAGAAACTGTGTTTTGCTCGTATAGTTTATGACTTGCGCTGGCCATTTTGCCTCTCCATTTTCATCATAGTAGAAAGAACTCGCATAGATTTTCTCAAACTCATTAGCAACTTTCGTTCCTTCAATCATTTCCTTTAGACCGGATGAAATGATGTAATGTTCCACAATCACCCCCTTGGTTTCGCCATACTCTCTGATACGCTTAAACCAAGTGTCTACTCCAGGAAACAAACTCACTTTGGCACCATAATCCATCAATGTCTTTCGATTGAATATGAATCTTCCACGCGCCTTTTGAATCATGGTGTACATGTAGGCCAGATTTTGGTCCATATCATTACTCTCAGCCAATCCATTAGACTCTGTCCAAAAAGATTCTACTTCGTACCCCACAGATTGTATATACCCCTGTGCTTGCATATCATTAGGCGACAATGTCTTGTCAAAGTCGTAACATATTGCAAGTACAGGTCGGTCCTCCTTGGTTTTTCTTTCAAATACTTTTTCCATTCTCTCTCATAAAAAATAGAATGAGGCACAATTACAATCAATCATGCCTCATTTAAATTTATCATTCAGAATCTATACTTACTTAACATCCTCAAAAATAATTACTATTGAAAATCAAATAGTTGTATTTTGCATGGTACAAATATGATTTATAATTAAGAGAAATATCCGAGTATGCTACCTATCGTGCTAATACTTGACAATAAATTCGTTGTTTAAGAATTATTATAGATTTTTAATGGCAATGATTATTTTTATCAGATATTTGCATTGCGTATTGCTTGTTTGCAAATGGTATGTATTTGTTATCATAAAACATTGATATACAAAGAAAATCGCTTTCTGTGTCTGTTTTTGTCTTTCGTTTTTTACGAAAAACCACCGTACCTTTGCAAACAAAAACGAGAAACAGATAGACATGGCAAGAAACCGAAACATATTGCTCACGCTGACGATTGAAAGTCCCATAGTGCTTGTAGCGGCTATGGCGGCTTTCCGTCTGCATGAACTTGTTGCCATGCCTTCCGAAATATCAGTTCTTATACTTGTTGCAATATACGCTTGCCTAAAAGTCATATCTATTCTTTGTTCACCAATCCTCAAGAAGTTCGCATCGTCTGAATGTTCGGCTATGCAAATTCAAACAGCAAGTATTACAACTGCCCATAATGACACAGAAATTCAGAAACAAAGAATGGAATTGTTCCACCAAGAATACCAGTACGAGCAACAACAATATTTGCAGAGAAAAGAAAATGCCGATGAAGCCAAACTCCAAGCTGTACTGAAGTATACAAAAGATACATTCAAAAGCCTTGATTTTGATGAAGCCGAAGTATTCCAACTCTGCGAGTGTGTTCGTTATTTCGTAACCAACAAACTGGCTCTTACACAAACAGACATTCGCATCAAGAGACGAGCATCTGTCACTCAGATAGCTTTGAAGAATTTTGCATGGAACATAGCATTTCAGTATAATATCGGTGGCGATGTAACTGCACTATTTGTTATGCGCACTTTCAATGAGTGGTTTGCCAACTCCACACTTGAAACCATCAGAAAGAATCTGCGTACTACAACAGGCAGACATAAGATTGAAATCAATGAGAAAATCATTTCTAACGCTCATGGTCTGTTATAATAAATTAAATATTCTATAGACTTAATCAATTTACCACACAAAATCACTATCTTTGCGTTAAATTCATTATATTTACAACAATATGGAAGATTTGAATCAACTTAAGTTGGTATTGGTCAAGAAAAAGAAAACCAACAAATGGTTGGCAGAACAGCTGAATGTAAATCAAACAACTGTTTCAAAATGGTGTACGAATACCAGCCAACCAGATTTAGCAACACTGAAACGTATTTCAGAATTGCTGGATGTCAACGTGAGTGAGATTATAAATTTTGATTAAACAACAAATGGTCATGAAATTAGGCAAATTAGAACAAATAACAGACTTGCGCTCTATTTGGAAACATGAAGCAAATGATTTCACTCCTTGGCTTGCCAAAGAGGAAAATCTTGCTGCATTAAGTGACGCCATTGGCATTGAACTTGTTTTAGAGGAACAAGATCCAATGTTGGTGACTTTAGCGTTGATTTGTTTGCAACAGAAGAGGGTACGGGTAGAAAGGTTGTTATTGAGAACCAATTGGAAGAAACTAATCATGACCATTTAGGCAAAATTATAACGTATGCGTCAGGAAAAGATGCAGAGGTAATTATATGGATTGTCAGAAAGGCCCGCGATGAACATAAAAAAGCAATAGAATGGCTTAACCAACATACAGATGATAGTTCAGCCTTCTTTCTCATAGAAATTGAAGTTTGGAAAATAGGCAATAGTGACCCTGCTCCTAAATTTAATATAGTAGAACGTCCAAATGATTGGGCTAAAGCTATGAAAAATGTGTCAATCACCAACACCCAATCTCAACAGATGCAATTCTGGCAACATTTTGTTGACCGCTGGGACAACGATCCCAATTTTGCACATACGTTTAGAAGACGAAAGGCACATCCACAAAACTGGTATGACCTAAGTATTGGAAGTTCTGAGTATCATGTTTGTATGGAAGTACATTTCCAAAAGAATGATATTAATGCGGGATTGTATATACCTGACAACAAGAACATTTATAAATCTCTATTAGACAACAAGAAGGAAATAGAAGATTCTTTAGGCGCATCCGTTGAATGGCGTAATGCCAAAAAAGCGAGCCGTTTTCTTGTAAGTAAGAGTCTTGATATAAACAATTCTGACAAATGGGATGAAGCGTGCGATTGGCTTATGGATATGTGTCTCAAAATCAAAGTGGTTACCAATAAGTTTAGCAAATAGGTTATGAGTAAGTTCAATGAAGCGACAAGGGTTCAAATGCCTGCAATGATGCATCTGACACGTTTAGGTTACAGCTATTTTGGAAAAATCAATGAAGATATGGCAGGCAATGTTTACGACCCTGATACCAATATACTTATTGATATTTTCAAACAGCAATTTGAATTTTTGAATCCATCTGCAAAAGGTGAATTCGGGCAAACCTTTCGTGCCATAAGGCAAGAATTGGCTAATGACGACCTTGGCAAGTCATTTTATAAACGACTAACAACAGCATCACCTGTACGACTAATAGATTTTGAGAACCCACAGAACAACTCGTTTCATTTCACAGCGGAGTTTACTTGTAAAAATGGTCAGGACGAATTCCGTCCCGACATAACCCTGTTTGTCAATGGCTTGCCTCTTTGCTTCATTGAGGTGAAGAAGCCAAACAATCATGGTGGCATGGTGGCAGAGAGTAAGCGAATGAACCACGAACGCTTCCCGAACAGGAAGTTCCGTAGGTTCATTAACATTACTCAACTAATGATATTCTCCAATAACATGGAATATGACACGATGGGAGGTATTGTGCCAATTCAAGGTGCTTTCTATTGTACGGCTGCAAGAGAATGTGCACCATTCAACTGCTTCCGTGAGGAGAATCCATCCAACCTTCCCATTGCGCCATTCATAAAAGAATATCCTTACGAAAACATCAAGCAAGACGAGGAGAAGCGCATACTGTCTGATTTCAACTGTCAGGTAATTCACCACACGCCCGAATACCAGACCAACCTTGATGTGAACACACCGACAAACCGTATACTTACATCCATGTGTAGCCCAGAACGCTTGCTGTTCCTCATCAAGTATGGCATAGCTTATGTGAAAATGGAAAAGGAAGTGGACGGCAAGATAGAGAGCACCGACCAAAAACACATTATGCGCTACCAGCAGATGTTCGCGTCGTTAGCCATCCGTGAGCAGTTGAGAGATGGTGCCACGTCTGGCGTAGTATGGCATACGCAGGGAAGTGGAAAGACAGCACTGTCCTATTACCTCACTTATGTCCTTTCTGATTATTATGCCAAACACAACATGGTGGCGAAGTTCTATTTCATTGTCGACAGAATAGACTTGCTGGAACAAGCCACACAGGAGTTCGAAGCAAGGGGATTGGTGGTATCTACTGCCAACACTCGTGCTGAGTTAATGGCACAGTTCCGCAACAACCATGCACAGGAAGGAAATAGCGGTCATCTGGAGATAACAGTTGTCAATATCCAGCGTTTTTCCGAAGATAAGGAGAAAGTCAATCTTCCTGCTTACGCTATAAACTTGCAGCGTATCTTCATCATGGACGAGGCACATAGAGGATATAAGCCTGGAGGATGCTTCTTGGCAAACCTTTTCGATGCTGACCCAAATTCCGTCAAGATAGCTTTGACTGGCACACCGTTGTTAAAAAGCGACTGTGCTTCGAGTGTCGTCTTTCAACGATATTTCCATACCTATTATTACGACCGCTCCATTGCCGATGGATATACGCTGAAGATTATTCGTGAGGACATCGAGACATCATACAAGGAGCGCCTGTCGGAAGTATACGACAAGCTCGAAACTCTTGTACAAAAGAAGGACATTAAGCGTTCGCAAATCATAGAGCATGAGAGTTATGTGAACGAACTTGCCCATTATATATCAGACGACCTCCGTCAATTCCGCAAAATTCAAGGTGACGATACTTTGGGGGGCATGGTCATTTGTGAGACAAGCGAACAGGCACGCAAACTGTATGAAGCCTTTCAGCACATGCCAGACGGCGGGCAGACACAAACCATACAAATAAAAATGGGCGACCAAGTATGGATGGCAGCCGAAGCCATGCCGATGTATGGAACGAAAAAGAAGCCTTTGAGAGTAGGACTGATACTTCATGACAGCGATGACAAGGAGACACGCAAGCAAATCATCAAGGACTTCAAGAAGAATATGAGTATCGACTTGCTCATTGTCTTCAATATGCTCTTGACAGGATTTGACGCACCACGGCTGAAACGTCTTTACTTCGGCAGAAAACTGAAAGACCACAATCTTCTACAGGCTCTCACTCGTGTAAACCGCCCATATAAAGACAACAGATATGGCTATGTCATCGACTTCGCCAATATAAAGCGAAACTTCGAGGAAACCAACGAGGCTTATCTCAAGGAGCTTAACAGGTTCAACAACCCTGATGAAGTGGATGGTGACCACACAACCGACACATTCTCGCAAGTAATAGAAGACCCAGAAGAGTTAATCAGGCAGATGCGTGATGTGCGGCAGACTCTGTTCGACTACACTACAAACAATGTGGAGGAGTTTTCGTCTGAAATATCCTCCATAGAGGATAAGCAAGTGTTGCTTGACTTGAAAAAGACACTCATATCCGCTAAGGACTGTGCCAACATTGTACGCACCTTTGGTGATGATGACTTGAAGGAGGCTTTCGGCAAGTTAGAGATTACCAGACTGCCCGATATGTTGAAGGAGGTGCAACACCATATAGACATCATCAACCAGAAGGAAGCCTTTGCCGTGTCCGACGAGACCAAGCAGCTTGTCAACGAGGCCATGCAGGACATCCGTTTCAACTTCTCAAAAATTGGTGAGGAGGAGATGAAGATGATTGCAGGTGGACGTGAATTGCAGGACAAATGGTCAGTGGCAATACGTAAGTTCACGGAGAACACCGACCCTGACGATCCTGAATACATCACCTTGCGCGACGCTTTCATGCAGCGGTTCAAGGAGCATGGCTTTGTGGTTGACAGCATTGCCAAATTCAATCAGGAGAGCAAGGAACTTGATGAAATCATCGAACGGCTTGTCAAGTTGCAGGAAAGCAACAACCGCTTGCTGAAAAAGTATAATGGCGACACCAAGTTTGCCAATGTTCACAAGCGCATACGCGAGGAGAACAAACGGCGTTTTGCGGAGCATAAAGCCGCCATATTCAGCTATTATGACGACAATATCGTGGCTATCCTCACTGACATAAAATCGGAGATAGACCAAAAGGTGTACGACCGCAACGACATATTGAAGAAAGACGAGTATTTCGAGATGACTGTAATGACCGAAATTGCACAGGCTCTCTACAACTATCCCACCATTGAGCCGCAAATGGACGACTTCTCATTCATCCAGACTCGCATAGCACGTCAGTACATCAACCAATATAACGCAACATACCCAAGAAATTAAAACAAGAATATGACTATAAGAGAAAAGACAGTGGCTCTCATTGATGCCTTGAAAGCCACTTGCAAGACATACGGCATGGGCAACGACGGAAATGAGTATAAAATCATTACGCAGGTGTTTCTGTATAAATTCCTGAACGATAAGTTCGGCTATGCCCTCAAAACGTCAAAGAGTCCATACGCTGCAAAAATACGCACAGCAGAAAAGTGGGAGGTGGCTTACAATCAACTTACCGACATGGAACGCATGATGCTTTGGGCTTCACTGTCGCCCGACCTGCCCCGCTTGAAACCGGAACATCTGATAGCCAACCTGTGGAACCAGCAGGCTAAGGGCGACTTTGACTTCATCTTCGACAATACGATGAGCGACATTGCCGAACAAAATCTTGCTATATTCTCTACACAGACTACACAGAACACCAAGATTCCGCTCTTTGAGCCACTTACGCAATATGTTACAGACGTAGCACAGCGTGCGCCGTTTGCCCGTGCAATGGTCGACAAACTCGCGAACTTCTCGTTTGAGGAAGCCTTCTCTGAACACTACGACTTCTTTGCCAACATCTTTGAGTATCTTATCAAGGACTACAATACGGCTGGCGGTGGCAAGTATGCCGAGTATTACACGCCCCATGCCATTGCCACCATCATGGCGCGTCTGTTAGTGGGCGAAAATGCCGACCTTCACAACGTGGAGTGCTACGATCCATCGGCAGGTACTGGCACATTGCTTATGGCGTTGTCTCACCAAATAGGCGAAGACCGTTGCACCATCTTTGCACAAGACATCTCACAGCGAAGCAACAAGATGCTGAAGCTCAACTTGCTGCTCAACGGACTTGTGTCCTCGCTCGACCATGCCATACAGGGCGACACACTTGTTGCGCCTTATCACAAGAGCGATGACGGTCAGAGCTTGCGCCAGTTCGACTTCGTGGTGAGCAACCCTCCTTTTAAGATGGATTTCAGCGACACTCGCGAGAAAATTGCCGCTTTCCCTGCTCGTTTCTGGGCTGGTGTACCTAAAGTTCCTGCTAAGAAAAAGGAAAGTATGGCTATATATACTTGCTTCATCCAGCATGTCATCAACTCATTGAAGAACGGCTCTGGCAAGGGTGCCATCGTTATTCCGACTGGTTTTATTACGGCAAAGAGCGGTATTGAGAATAAGATATTGAAGCATATCGTTGAAAACAAGATAGTGTATGGTTGTGTCTCCATGCCAAGCAATGTATTTGCCAACACAGGTACAAATGTGTCTGTGTTGTTCTTCGACGCATCCAAGACTGCCGACAAGGTAGTGCTTATCGATGCAAGCAAACTCGGCGAGGAATACAAGGACAGTAACGGCCTGAAGAAAGTGCGTCTGCGTGACGAGGAAATAGAGAAGATTGTTACGACGTTCCAAAGCAAGGAGGCTGTGGATGATTTCTCTGTTGCCGTTACTTATGATGAAATCAAGGAGAAGGGCTACAGTCTGTCTGCAGGTCAATATTTCGACATCAAGATTGACTATGTGGATATTACAGAAGACGAGTTCAACAAGCGGATGAGTGAATACGAGGCTACGCTAACACAACAATTCGAGGAGAGCCATCGTTTAGAGAATGAGATACTGGCTCAGTTGCGCAGCATTTCATTCAACCCTAACGCAAACAAATAGTAAAGGCATGGAAAAAGCTATTAGTATATTGGACAAGGACTACTTGCAATGGGTTAAAGAACTTTGCAAGCGTTATCGGAAAAGCCAAATAAAGGCTGCGGTAAAAGTCAATAATGTAGTTCTACAATTCTATTGGGAACTTGGTAGAGATATTTGCAACAAAGCTGCAGAAAACATTTATGGAAGTAAATTCTACGCTACGCTGAGCCGTGACTTGCGCCATGAAATGCCTGATGCAGAGGGATTGTCCGAAAGAAATTTGCGCTATACAAAGAAGTTCTATTGTTTGTACCAACAACAGGTAGAAAATTTGCAGCAACTTGCTGCAAATTCCGACAATGGAACGTCGCAGCAACTTGCTGCAAAATTGGGCGAGGGATATTCAAAACCGGAAACAGCCATACATATTCTGAACGATTTGTTCTCTGTTCCTTGGGGACACCAAATGGTACTTATAGACAAATGTTCAGGTGATGTTACCAAATCTTTGTTTTATGTGCAGCAAATTGTGGAAAATGGTTGGAGTCGTTCCATGCTACTCAATTTCATTAGTACAGGATTGTATGAACGTCAAGGCAAGGCTCTTACCAATTTCAAGAATACATTGCCTGAGGTTGACAGCGATTTAGCACAAGAACTGACAAAAGATCCATACAGTTTTGCCTTTACTGGCATAACAAAGCCATACAACGAGCGCATTCTAAAAGATGCACTACTCAACAATATCACCACATTCTTGACTGAGCTTGGAACAGGCTTTGCATACGTTGGCAAGGAGTATCGGTTACAGATTGGAGAGACAGAGAACTTTATAGACCTGTTGTTCTACAATCTCAATCTTTCGTGCTATGTCGTGATTGAGGTTAAAATCGGCAAGTTTGCATTTGCTGACGTAGGGCAACTCGGAGGTTATGTCGTGGCATGCAACCATATCCTTCGCAAGGAAGGACGAGACAATCCTACTATAGGACTGCTCATTTGCAAAGAAAAAGACCGTATACAGGCGCAATATGCCTTGGAGTCAAGTAGCCAACCGATAGCCATATCAGAGTATGAACTTGAAAAGTTCTATCCTGAAAAAATAGAAGGCACCATGCCTACAATAGAAGAATTGGAGGCAAAACTTGGAGATAGTACGAATAAGTAAAATTATGGAATTAAAGAAATATAAACTTGCCGACATCGCCAATATTGAAATTAGCGGTGTTGACAAGAAAACAATAGAGGGTGAAACACCTGTGCGTTTGTGCAACTTTGTTGATGTCTATTACAACTGGGCTATCACCAAAGAAAAGGCAAAATCATTTATGCTTGCGTCTGCCAAACAGACCGAGATTGATAAATGTTCAATTGGCAAAGGTATGGTAGCCATTACAAAGGATAGTGAAACAAGGGACGATATTGGTATTGCTACCTACATTGCCAATGATTTCGAGGATGTACTTCTGGGCTATCATTGCGCCTTGATTACTCCCAATCCTGCTATTGTTGACGGAAAATATCTGAATGCTTTTATGCATACACGATACATTCAGAAGTATTTTGAGAACAATGCTTCTGGAAGCGGTCAGCGATACACACTTTCCAATGATACAATAGGCAATATTCCAGTATTGCTTCCGTCAATAGAGGTACAACATACCATTGGAAAGGTGTTATCAGATATTGACCGCAAGATTGAACTTAACAAGCAGATAAATGATAATTTACCGTGGCTTGACCGTTCATTAAGAGAGGCAATAGTTCGTCTCGCAGCTTAGTGAGTTCAGCAATCTCTATTGTGTTTGCTTTTAACTTTTCAAACAGCGGCTTCACCTTTTTACAGAAGTCTGATACAACATTCTCTGTTGCAACACACAATGTTGAATGTTCTATATCCGATGCAATTATAGATTTGAATACAGAACCTGACCCTTTTGCTTTTAAACAATCTATTAGTTGAGTAGTTAGGAAATACAGGTATTCAAATTCTTCTTCCTTTGACTGTAAAGCATAACATGATTGATTCATAGCCATAGGCGTTCCTACTATAACAAGTTTTCCAATTGAACCACGAGCTGTTATTATAACAATACCCTCTTCAAAAAGAGAAGATACACAATGTTCCAAGCCTTTTTGCGTTATATGGTCTGCTGTCTTAATTTGGAAAACATTTCCATTATAGTCAGTTGGACCGAAGAAAGGAATAGTACCATTATTCCAATAGTCGCCAACGGCTTTACTTGGTGTACCGCCACTCAAAATGTTTGCAATCTTACAGATATTGTCTGCGTACCATGCTTTGGGTATCTCACGCTTCAGTTTCTCATTCCACACCATAGCTCCGCCACTCGATTTATACGGCTTGCCCTCCTCGTTCGGGAAGTCAAACTGCACAAACCAATAGTCGTAGAGTTGCTTTGCCATCGCCTCTAAATTATCATTTATCCGACGATTGATAGCAATTTTATTGTCTATATCAGTGAGAATACGCCCTATATTCTTCTGAACTTCAAAATCTGGCACCCAAACGGTACAGTCTTTGATTTTTTCGGGAGAAGTATGGCGTATTTTCGTTTGTTGGGCAGCAGCACTTAACTGTTGTCTCACAATAGACGAAGAAATCAGATAGTAGCAAAAATTAGGGTCAAGAAGCCCCTCTTTGCGTCTTACAAGGGCTACATCCTGACTTTGAATATACTTGCCACTTTCTGGAATACGTGCAGTTGTTCCCAACAATCCAAGCGATTGCTCTGTAAGTGGAGTGATAATATCACCTTTGTTGAGTATAAATTCATCACGAACTGTGCCTGTAAAATACAAATCCGTCTTGGAAGTGTTTTCTTTGAACCCACCTCCATTCATATTGAAATTTCCAAGGGTTAAACGTATAAGTTTTCCCTCCTCTGCGTAGAACTGACCAGATAGACTTGCACCACGAGTAACCTCAACCAGTTCACCCAGCTTATATTTTGTCATTTTCATATTCTGCTTGCTTTCATTTTGTGATGCAAAGGTACTCAAAATCAAGCAGAATCTCTAATTTGTAAACCTTAATTAAGGAATTTGCGGTGTGCTATCTTTACATTTGTCTGATTTACCATAGCATAATGCAGCGTTGTGTAAATCTTCACGTGTCCCAACATCTTTTGCACCTGTTCTATTGGCATGCCTTTGTCTATAGCCATAGTTGCCAATGTCCTGCGGAATTTGTGAGGGTGAACCTTGTTGAGGTTTACTTTCTTTCCGAGTTGGCGCAAACGAACCTCTACACCACTAATGGTTAGGCGTGTGTGTGGTTCATGCAGACTTACAAACAGTGCAGGGTTGGTATCTGTGCGTTGCTCCAAATACTTTTTGAGGTGGATTTTAGTCCGTGCGTTGAAATATACCTCACGCTCTTTGTTACCCTTGCCAAACACCACACACTGGCGTTCTTGAAAATCTATGTCCTCACGATTGATTTTTACTAACTCACCTACACGCATACCTGTACTAAGCAGCAAATCAATCATAGCAATATCACGCAATTCTTGGCAACTGTCACGCAACACTTCTATATTCTCGTCTGTTAGCACTTCTTTCACCAAAGCATCTGTGCGTACCTTGTGGATTCTGCGCACAGGACTTTTGGTGATATAGTCCTCGTCTTCAAGCCAAGAGAAAAAGCTGGAATAGATGCGTCGCAAGTTGTCAATCGTAACCTTGCTTAATCCTCTTTGTTCCTGCTGTTCTGCCAAATAGCAGCGAATGTCATTTGTCGCAATGTCACAAACATTTTTCTTAACTGTGGCTATCAGCTTCTCAATGGAAGATTTATAATAGTGGATTGTCTTGTCAGAACAACCCTCCACTTTCTTTGAAGATATAAAAGTCCCAAGAAGTTCTGCATTTTCTTTATTGCGCTGTTCTTCTTCGGTCGCTTTGGGCGTTATCTCACACTCAGATAGTGCCTTTTGGGTCACATCTGTTAGCAATTCCAACTGATTATTAGTCAGAACCGCTCGCATACCGTCTAAAACGGCTTGTATAATTGTTTCTTTCATGCCATAAAATTGTATTGGTCTCTATATAATATAAGGGAAGAAAGAAATGCACCGATAAATGATAATTTACCGATGCTTGACCGTTCATTAATAATGGTAGAAGTTCATCGCGCTGCTTAGTTAGAGCGTTGATTTCTTCACCGATTATCATTTGTTTGTCGAATATCGGCTCACAAACTTGCTCAAACTCTGAAATAACAGACTTTGTAGGAATGATAACAGGAAGAGAGAATAGTTCATCCTTTGTTATAGACCCAAATGTCGTACCAGCAGAGTTCATTCCTTCAAATTTTAATCTAAAGTCATTCATCAAATAGTATAGATGGGTCATAGAACCTATTTTTGACGATAAGGCAGAAAGACCACGACCAATACAGCAATCATTATTTGCAATGTTTAATGCTCCAACTGGTGCTCTTACGCTCATAAGAATATCGCCCTTATTTGCGTATCGGCTTGGCGAAGTTGTGTATTGTCGAATATTTGGAAAACGAAGTCCAAAATCTGTACTACCTTGATAGAAAATAATGCCTTCACCATCTTCATTGTAAGAAGAGCCATCAGGTGATTGCCCCATCGTGATGTTGGCTACATCAGATAATACGCCATTGCTCCACCCTTGCGGAATCTCACGCTTCAGCTTATCATTCCATACCATAGCTCCTCCACTCGACTTATACGGCTTGCCCTCCTCGTTCGGGAAGTCAAACTGCACAAACCAATAGTCATAGAGTTGCTTTGCCATCGCCTCTAAATTATCATTTATCGGCAAAGGTTTACCCTCTGGCGATAGCATACAAGAAGGCGATGCCGATAGTGGCCAACCAAACTATAAGCAACACTTTCATCCAAAAGTTTGACAACCACACGCCCTCTCCTTGTTTACAAACTTCGCAAATACATTGTTCATGAGCCTTTATTATGGCTAATTGTTCCGCTACGTGTTTTTTCAAAAGTTCCATTTCTTCTTGGATATAACCGTTCTTCACAAGGCGAAATTGGTCTATATCGGCTTGTTTGATAGTTAGTTCTACAGGCTGCGAAGTGATGTTCTTTAGTCGCTCTACAACAGACAATAAACATTTGTTCAATTGATTTGTTGCTTCTATGAGTTTGGCTATTTTGTCTGTCTCTGTATTCTGCGTTTCTGCATTATCAACACTCTGCATCAGATTGGAAATATCTACTTTGTCATTCTTTGATGTTCTCATATCGCAAAATGGTTTTGTGGTGAATTATCTTCTATTACCTCTTTTTATAGCAGGACGGCACATATGGCTTGCCATTCTTGCACATCGTCTTGCCCATTCCAAATCATCTTCGTCTTCATCCTTTCCCCATCCATCGGGAGTGCTACCACCACCGCCAGAGGATTCCGACATTTGTGTGGCTGCATCAAGATAACCTGCGAAAAGAAGAATAGCGGTTTGCTGTAAATCATTGATAGTGGCGAACACATTGTTCTCTACCAAAGACACATTTTGCATTAGAATATCGTTCACATTCGATGGAATATCTATCTCGTAGTTACGATAATTCCAGTTGATAGAATGATGCACCAATGGCTGAGGTTGGTACTCGTTGCAGTTTCTGCACCTTGCATTATTTGCAGTTTGCAGTTCTGCGGACGTGTTCTCTGCATGATTTTTCTTGTCTGCATTGTTTTGTTGAAGAATGTCTTTATGTAGTTCTTCCCATGTCATTTCTATCTTCGATGGCATGAGATTCCTACTTTTTCCAAGTGACGAAGATTTATAAGTAGAGTTACCTCTCTTAATGGAATATCCACGTACAACATCTTGCGAGTCTTTTTGCAACATCACATCATAGCCACATTGTTTTAATCGCTCCACATAATCATTCCAATCAAAACTATCCATAGAACGAAGTGCATCCATGCAGGCATCTGTAATCTCTTGTTTGTTCTGCTTCGATATGTCCGTAGCCAGTACCCAACCTCTGCGCTTGGAGATGTTATTGGCAGCAATTATTGCTCTTATATGGATATTGTGGTCATTGTTGATATTGCCATCATTGTCTATGCGATTGGCATCAATGTGAAGGTGCAATATGCCACTCTTGCTGTCACGATGAAGTGACACCACATATTGGCTGTTGCTGAGGTTCGTATGCTTGTCCTTTGCTCTTTTCGTTTGCTTGGATAAATCAATGGAGTCAAATTCACGAATGAAATCGTCTGCGAGTTCTTCCCAATCCGAATTAGTCCACCCTTTAGTTTCTTCGGCTGTAGGCGACACCTCAATTCTAATCATATTGTTCTTGATTGGTTTAGGACGATTGCCAATAAACTTTGCCTGATGCAATAACATTCTTGACCATAAAGACTCGGCAGCCACGTTGTCGGGCAACATATTCAACTTGATAATGTCCGACTTATCCTTATTTACCACATACCGCATGGAGTTTGCCCCATGTGATATTGCTCTTGCCTTTGCTATCATAATGTTCCGTTTATAATGTCAGATAATCTTTGATGTCGCCCCAACGTGTTATAAGAGGAATGGCTGCTTTCATCCATTCTTCTACAAACTTGGTGTTATGGAAGTACAAGCCTCGCTTATCACTTTGTATGCTTTTGACTGCACTGACTATTCTAATCAAATCGCCTCGTGCATCTGACAGACTACACAAGGCTTCAATTTCTCGGTCTGTCAGTCTTTGCTTGGGATGCTGCCCCAATACACATTTGCGTACATAGTTACTTACTGTCAAGCCACAAGTATTGGCAAGTTCCGCCACTCGGTTGTATTCTTCAGAAGTAACTCTGACCTCTAAACGCTCAGTGCGTTTAGGATATGCGTTATTCTTTGCCGTTGCCATAAAATGGTGTTTTTTATTGGTTGATATTAGGGAATAGAAAAGGCATCAGTGCGAGCTTGCGAGTGCTGCAAGAAGCCACTGCCGTATGAATAAGTCGCACTTATTTGTACGACATTGGCATTTCTTGCAACACTACTAATAAAGTCTTTGGCACACTATCGCTCCTTTCTTCCCTTTATTTGTTATGTTTTCAAATCACATTATTGTATTGACGTGGGATTTGGCGTTGCAAATCCTACTAATTCTAATTCCAGCCGTTCTATCAAAGTTCCAATACATGGATTACGCTTTATCATTCGTTGAAGTGCCATTGGCGGTGTCTCTGTCATGAGCAGAAAATCGGCAATGTCAAGTCCGCTTTTGCGTTGTTCCTCGTTGGCTACGAGTTCCAAATGTTCGATTATTACGACCTTACTGCATACGGCTGACAACATAGGAATCTTGCTGTTCCATACATCGAACGCTCCTAAATCAGGACATAACATAACCGAACGTTTCTTCAATACCTTTATGACTTTCTCCTTAAAACAGCCATGTATGCCACCTGTAGCCAACCATATAAAATCGGGCATAAAGTAAGAGGCTATTAAAGCCGACTTCTCGCTTTCTACAATCGCGACAGGCTTGGATGGATATTGCAATAATAGATGTTCGCCAAACAAGCATTGCTTCATGTTGAAGTTTTCCAGTTTAAGTTCGCTATGTACCCAACTTACATAGCTATGCGGTTCTTTCACTCTATGCCCATTGGTGGAATTGTATAGCATAATCTTTCCTGAACGCACTCGCCCCTGCCAGTCTATTTGCCAGTACACAGTAGCACCGCCCCATTTCTTTGATGTACCGACCATGTACATTTTGAATATCCGCATAGCTTCCTTGTCGCCCATTACTCCTGCTAAGAATTTGAATAGAGGATTTATGTTGTAGTTGGTAAGAGTTCGTTCCATTAGCTCATTGTCAATATAAGAAGTTGGTGCTTCTTTTCGCACGACTGTTTGAACAGGACTTCTCCAATCTACATTTTCTACAGACATCGGATTGTCTTTGAAATAGTCTGATGGCTTATAATGGTATTGGCATGACTGCTCATGGTCACATCTACCAACATAATCGGGAAAGTTAATCTTACCCTCTGTATCAATATACCTAACAAAACAATATTTCTTGCCGCATTTAGGGCAAGTGGTCTTATTGCCTCGTTTGTATTTTTGAAGTGCAAAACGGTATTCAACCATGACAATTTTGTTTAGTGAAGTTGTGAGGGAAGAACCGCAAACTGCAATAACTGCAAGGTGCAAAGCAACGATTGCTATTGCAGTTTCTCGTATTCCCCTCTCTTTAGTTTCTTGATAATTCTATCGGTCGTGAGATTGACCAAGGCATACATAACCGACCTTTCCGACAAACCGACCTCTTTACCTGCTTGAATGGCATCAGCAGTAGTGAATGTATTTCCTACATTATTGAGAAATTCTTTCTTCTGTGGCTCTATGCCATCCATCACCATAGATTTCTGACTGGCAGCATAACATTCCTCAAAATAATCACTCAATCGTATGGCTGCTTTTGTAGAGTCAATATCAACGCAATCCTTATGCACTTCACCACAAGCCCACCGCAATATCTGAATAGTCAATGCAAGTCGAGCTGTCAACATCGGAGTTTTCATGATACGGCTATCCACCAAAGCATCATCTTTAATCCCATTTACTTTCCTAATTGCTGCGTTGCGCCATGCCGTAAAGTGATTACTGGCTTCTTTTGAAAACTCCAACACATTCAGTCCTGTCTCCTCATCGTCATTTGTAGAATATGGCAATGCCAATATTTGGTCTACAATGTTTTTCCACATCGCAGAATAATGGTCAAAAGAGGAAGAACTTGACGGTTCATCGTTTGACCATTCTGATATTATCTGAGAAGTTGGATAAACGAACAGAAAGCGGTCTAAGAGTCCATTGGCTTTGTAGCCTTTGTCTACCAGTTCGTGCATTCGGATGGTCTGCATTGTACCGACAATATTTATAAAAGGAAACTCTATGTGAATGGGAATAGGCATACTGCAACGTGACACGTCCAACGCCTTTCCACAGAACGCAGTCAATAATTGTTCTATCAACTGTCCTTTGCTGTATTGGTTTACAGCATTGAACATACCCATGATTTCATCCACATACAAAACCACTCCTCGCTTGTTGTCGTCAAGCGCACGCATCAAGGCTTCTGGAGTAAAGTCTGATATAATGACTCTGCGCAATATCGGTTTCGGTGGAAGTGTTCCGCAATCATCTTTCTTGCCTCGTTGTCGCTCTAATGCTTCATTGTATCGCTCCATTTCTTCCTTGAACTTGTGAATAGCCTTGGCATCATGTTTTCGTATTGGTCGAAAGGCAAAATCTAAAGGTGGTGTTTTGCCCATGCCTGGTCGTCCTACCAATATCATATATAATGCCGCATTGCTTATCCAACCGCCACGAATACGAATGTTCACAGCATTGCCGATTGCCGTTGATGCTGCTATCAATAGTGAAGCAAGCGTATATTCTATAGAATAGTTTTCTTGACGAGCCAATGCGAGAACCATATCCTGTAGTTTTACAGGAAGTGCATCCAAAGGTATCTTGCTGTTATAGATACCCTCAAACTCCATTCTTAAACTGTTGCATAATTCAAGTGCATCCATTAGAATCTGTGGTTACGTTTTGATTTGAGGAATTGTGCAGCTTCTGCTTCCAATTCTTTTTGCGACTTTATCTTACCATCATGCAGCCAAGCGTCTATTTCAGATTTGAGAAACATGATGCGCTTTCCTCTTTTGTGAAAGGGTATCTGATGACAACTCGTCCAACCGTAAACGGTTTGCTCGGCAGGGTGATTGGGAAGATACTCACACAGTTCTTTCAGATTCAACCATTGATCCGTTGGTTGCTGTACAGATTGATTATTGATATTGTCAACCTTTGATGTAAGTTCATTCAACTTATCCATCATCCATGTCATTGCCTTGGGCAAATCCTCAAATGTAATGTTCTTTTCAGTCATATTGTTCTTTGATTTTATTGTTCGAATTGAGTGCAAAGTAACATGGATTTTGAATGCTGATTTTATGCTGACAGACATCACATAAACAATCATCGTCGAAACATAATCATCATATACAAAAGTTATTGATAATCAGAATGTATTATGACAACCGTCATTATCATTTTGTTTCGGTTATGCCGTCTGCCATTAGTACATCATAAGGCTATCATAAGAGATAATCGTATGTGTCCTTATTGGTCTTTGTGGATATATGGGGTGACTTCAAATCACTCCATCCCAAAAGAAGAAAGGATATGACTTGTAATCACATCCTTGTGGCAATATCAGCCAATTGTTATAAGGGTGTCGTTTCAACCGTGTCCCTTGTAAGAAGTCCATCGTTCTTTGGAGATGGGTTCGGTTGAAACGACCCCATAAAACAAGAAAGCCACCCACAACAATGCGTGTGGATGGCTATATATAATAAGGTATAAATTATGCCTATTCGGTTGTTTGATTTGTATCAGTAAGAGGCAAGTCCAAAGTTATCCTCTTTGTAGCATTTTCTTTCTTTGCATCAACAACCTTTGCATAGATTTGAGTTGTGCGTACATTGGTATGACCAAGCATTTTGCTTACAGTATAGATGTCTGTACCACCCGCCAGCTGGAGCGTAGCATACGAGTGCCTGGAGCAATGCACAATTTAAGCAAAAGCAACGGAAAGTGAAGATGAGAGAAATGAACTGCAAGTGGTTGAGAATGAGCAATATTTCATAATTCTGCCAATTGGCTGCAAAGCAAAGCCGAGCAGGATATTGAGTTATTTCAGTTACCAAACCGTTAGCGGTCAGTTACCGAAACCAACACTGCTAACGAGGTGAAAAACAAATAGTTTGTCACCAGTGTTTGTTGCACTGTTCTGCACAACTTTCAATGCCAGAGAATGCTTACTGATTGATTATTTTTGCAAACTAAAAAAGTAAGCAGATGAAAGTTGAAAAATTCAAGGTGCTGCTCTACCTTAAAAAGAGCGGATTGGACAAGAACGGTAAGGCTCCCATCATGGGACGCATCACCCTCAACCGAACAATGGCGCAGTTCGGTTGCAAGTTGTCATGTACGCCAAAGTTATGGAATCCACGTGAGAGCAGACTTGACGGCAAGAGCAAGGAGGCTGTGGAAGTGAACGCCAAGATTGACAAGCTGTTGCTGGCAATAAACTCAGCCTACGAGTCACTTGTGGAGCGCAAGACGGATTTTGACGCAAAGGCGATAAAGGATCTGTTTCAATGCAGTGCAGACACTCAGATGACCTTGTTGAAGCAGCTTGACGCCATCATTGCGGACATTGAGTCAAGAATCGGCATCGACTACAAGAAAGGCACGCTGCCAAACTACCAGTACACTCGCCTGACATTGGGATTGTTCGTCAAGAAGCGTTATGGAACTGACGATGTGGCATTCGGTGAGCTTGACGAGCAGTTTATCCGTGAGTACATGGACTTTTGCTTGGACGAGAGAGGTCTTGCACTTGATACAGTCCGCCACTATCTCGCCATATTGAAGAAGACCTGCCGAATAGCTTTCAAGGCAGGACACTCCGAGCGTTATCATTTTATGCACTTCAAGCTACCTCAAAAGAAAGAGAATCCACCAAAGGCATTGACACGTGAGGACTTCCTGAAAATTCGTGACCTCGAAATACCGGAGCGAAGAAAATCGTTGGCTTTGACCCGTGACCTTTTTCTTTTCGCCTGCTATACAGGCACGGCTTATGCCGATACTGTTTCTATCACGGAAGAAAACCTCTTTCGTGATGAGGAGGGCAGCCTTTGGCTGAAATACCATAGAAAGAAGAACAAGATGCTTGCACGTGTGAAATTACTGCCAGAGGCACTTGCCATGTTGGAGAAATACAAAGACCCGACAAGACCTACTCTTTTACCGCCACAGGAATTTCGAGTGCTGAGAGGTAACATGAAAAGTCTCCGAGTACTATCTGGCATAAGTATGGATTTGGTCTATCATGTTGGACGGCACAGTTTCGCATCGCTCGTTACGCTCGAAGAAGGTGTTCCGATAGAGACTATCAGCAGAATGCTTGGTCACAACAACATTCAGACCACGCAAATCTATGCACGTGTCACCCCGAAAAAGCTATTTGAGGATATGGACAAGTTCATCGAAGCCAACAAAGACTTCAAGTTTGTCCTGTAATATTTTCACAAAATAAGAAAGGAACATAACAATGAGAAGTACATACAAGCAGTTTTATTATATCAACCGTGGCAGAGTAAAGGCAGACGGAACCACATCTATATTTTGCCGTATCACGATTGACGGCAAAGTGTCAGCCATAGCAACAGGTCTTTACTGTGCTCCCGAAGAATGGGACACGAAAAAAGGTGAAGCCAAGAATACAAGAGTGAACGGACAACTGCAAGCGTTCAGACTAAGAATTGACGAAGCCTACGAGCAGGCAACAAAGGAAAAGGGCATCGTTACCGCCGAGATTCTGAAGAATGTTATTGTTGATGCAAATACTATCCCGATGACATTGCTTGCCACTGGCGAGGAGGAGCGTGAACGCCTTAGGCTGCGCTCCATCCGTATTAACTCAACATCTTCTTATCGCCAATCTAAGACATCGCAGCTCAACTTGCGAGAGTTCATCGGGTTACAAGGAATGAATGACATTGCATTTGAAGATTTGACTGAGGAATTTGGCAAATCTTATAAGTTGTTCTTGATTGGCAAAGGGTATAGTGCATCCAATACGAACCATAATCTCTGTTGGCTGCAACGCTTGGTTTATATCGCTGTTGACAGAGGTCTGCTGAAATTCAATCCATTGGAAGATGTCGGATATGAAAAGAAAGGCTCCCCAAAGCGTAGACATATATCCAGAAATGACTTGCTGCTCATTATGGAGACTCCTATGGAGGATAAGGCTTTGGAGTTGGCACGAAGAATGTTTGTTTTCTCCAGCCTTACAGGTTTGGCTTATGTCGATTTACGTAACCTGTATCCACACCATATCGGGATGACGGCAGACGGTAGAAAATACATCCGTGAGAAAAGAGCAAAGACCAACAACGAAGCGTTCATTCCCTTGCATCCGATAGCTGAACAAATAATGTCGCTATACAATACAGCGGATGATAGCAAACCTGTTTTCCCTCTTTCTTCACGTGATTCCATGTGGTTTGAATTTCATTCACTCGGTGTGGCTTTGGGTATAAATGAGAACCTTACCGCACACGTTGCAAGACATACATTCGGAGTAAACATGGTTACTTCGGGTATATCAATGGAAAGCATCGCCAAGATGATGGGGCATTCCAACCTGCGAAGCACCCAGGTCTATGCCGTCATCACCGATGACAAGATATCCAAGGACATGGACAAGCTGATGCAGCGCAGAGAAACAAAAGAAACTGACCAGAATAAAAATAAGGAGGACAGGAAATGAACAGAGGAGTTATAACTATCAGCGAGAGCGGAACGGTATCCATGCCGAC
>OCPY01000043.1_pt1 | contig 111347 bp, 91 predicted proteins | sample 1538821 | NCBI WGS metagenome assembly OCPY01 (sample SAMN04571728, study PRJEB22368) | human gut metagenome | biome: human gut; material: stool | host: Homo sapiens | place: Luxembourg | collected 2012-12-07 | reverse complement strand
CGACGAGGATCTTGAATATTGTTCAGTATAATGGAGATGTTCATATCGTTTTTTACTGGAAAGGTAATGCTTTTCTATGGAATATCACTGATTATGAAAGAGAAAAGTAATGCGTCGGCCCTGCGGCCGCGAGTAGCTTTACCTGCGGCCGCGAGTAGCATTACCATCGGCCGCGAGTAGACAACTTGTAAGGCTTATCTGAATATGAGAAAAAGCGGACAACCACTTACACCTCAATGAAACTGTTTTCTGGCGTAAAAATGTGTGTACCATTTCAATAAGTAGGTGGTCAAAATTATTTTTTTAATATATGCCAAGAGCATTATTCTTACATTTGAAACGTCCTCTCGGGCGCATCTACTTACCTTGTTTTCAGTCGCAATGCCCGCATTGCTCCTTCAACCAAGGTGGCGTATCTGCATCCCGATAGAACATTTCAAATGTAAAAATAATTCTGACCACCTACTTAACACGTCTGCCACCAATATGGGCAATCCTAAAAAAACAGGCCAAACTTGCTCTCAGGCCCGAGAGCAAGCTTGGCCATAATTTTGGAATGCTACTTATTATAATATACGCAGCATGATGGCTGGGGATGAGTCCAAATCATCTTTGCCTTTCAGTGGAAACCATCCACCTGCCATCACGCATTGTCCTTCTCGTAAGCCGTTTTGATGTCTTCTGGCGTCACACCAAGCTGACGCATGCGCACAACGAGTTCGGGGAGTTCGCTGTTGAAGAAAGTCTCTCGCCGTGTCTTCAGGATTTGCGATTGCGCATCGGCGGCCACAAAATAGCCCAGTCCGCGCTTATTATAGATCACGCCACGCTGCGCCAGTTGTTCGTAGGCCTTCACGGTGGTGTTGACATTCACCTCCAGTGTGACGGAATAGTCGCGCACCCCCGGAATGCGAGCGTCTGCTTCATATTTCCCAGCCAGTATTTCATCGCAAATGCGCTCCGCAATCTGAATGAAAATAGCCTGTCCTTCCTTGAAAATCATAGGCTAAAGAATTTTCGGGGAATCACTTGCAGCCGCTTTAAATGGCGATAGCCGAAGTAGGTGAAGATGACATACGAAACTGCACTAACAACGCCCGTTATGGCTGTCGCCGTTTCCATGCTGAAACCATGCGCAGGCTTCATTCCCAGTTTTACAAACTCAAGAAGAGTGAATGCGAAAGCAATCATGGCACCGATGAAGAGCAGAATCCCCCACAGGAAGGCACGCTTGCGGAACATGGCGCTTGAGAAGACGGCATAGAAAACGGCCATCAAATATAAGAGATTCAGCGTAAGAATCTTATAGCCAGCCCATGCTTGGTAAGACCCACCATCGTAGTAATACTCTGTCGTGGATGAGAAACGCTCAATGATGAAGCAGACATTATTGTATATGCCATCGACACAGATGCTCGGGAGCAACGAACCCATCGTGACATCGAAAAACGGCATGATGGCCATGCGCGTCAGGTCGGCCAAAACGACCCCCACGGTCATGAAGAGGAAGGTTCTGACAATGGCCGAAAGAATGCCCGTCAGGTATTTCTCCATATTGGTGGCAGGGAGCATCAGGGCGCTGATACGCTGCTGCTTGGTGGAGATGCCGGCAAAGGACGTCGAGAGCACGAAAAGGAAATAAAAGAGGCCGATGCCAACGACGGATGATGAAATGTATGCCTGCTTCTGCTCCAGATATGCTTGTAACATAGCTGGGTGGGAAGCCTTGAACGCTTCGAGGTCGAATGGACTAAAATATCCATAGTATTTTCCACAGAGAAATACCGTCAACAAAGCGTAGATAATGCCCAATTGGAGCAGATGACGTTTCCAGTTTGAAAACAAGTCGCGACGCAAAAGCAGCGTCATGCGGGATACAGAAATATTTTTCATGAGATGTTCCTCCTTTGTATATTATGGTTTGAGAGACGTTTCCTCGTTGCCTTCCATCAGTGCGTTGTTTTCCATCAGCGCGTTGAAGAGCATTTCGAGGTTGATTTGCAAATCGCGTCCGTCTGTGTTACGGGCGATGATGGCGTTCCCCATCATGTTGGGCTGTGCATAGAGCGCATCGCTGGTGTCTTCGCCGGCAGCCCGTTGTTCAAACACCAGGCGCGAAGTGATGTCGGCCGTGGAAGCGTTGAGCAGGATTTTTGAATGGTCCACCACTGCCACGTGGTCGAGCAAGGCATCAACGTCGCGCACCTGATGGGTTGAGATGACGATGGTGCGGTCTTCACGCATCTGCCGCGCCACGACGCGGCGGAAGCATGCCTTTGCAGGAATGTCGAGGCCGTTTGTCGGCTCATCCATCAGCAGCAGGCGCGTGTTGGTGGCAATGGCAAAGGCAATGAACGCCTTTTTCTTCTGCCCCATCGAGAGTCCGCCCAGATTGATGTCTTCAGGAAGTTCGAAATCCTGCAGACACTGGCTGAGGAGTTCCTCACTGAAATGCGGATAAAACGGAGCATTGATCTTCACGTATGTTGAAAGTTTCAGCGGCGGAAGCTCAAACTCCTCGGGAACGATGAAGATGTCTTCCAGAATTTCCGGGCGGCGCTCAACCACGGACTTGCCGTTGAACAAAGCCTCGCCGCTCTGCGGACGCAGCAGTCCGCACATCAGATAGAGCAACGTGCTTTTGCCCGCGCCGTTTTTACCGAGAAGACCGTAGATGCTGTCGGGCTCGAGATTCATGCTGAAATGGCTGAACACAGGATTGCCCCTGCGCTTGTAGCCAAAAGTGATGTCATTAAGTTGTATCATATTATATAGGGTTTTGATGATGTTATTTCCGTTAATAATTCCGCTGCTCCAACACGATTGTCCCGCTGCGCGTGGCGCCAGATAAAAGAAGTGGAAGCGAATTTGTTTGCTAAGCAGGTGGTCAAAAGCATTCTATAAATGCCGAGACCTACTTAGAGAGATGAAGTTTGATAGCCACCGCCCTCAACAGCCACAGACATGAGTCTCAAGGATTTTGGAAGGCGTCTCGCGATGGTTTTGATAATTGTTCCGGGCGCTTGAAGGATGTTCATTAAATGCGGTTCCTGACTTTCTGGGCGCTGTTTCGAATGAAGAATCCCCTTTAAACGATGTTTTTAAACGCTGAGCCTCAACAACATAACCAGCTAAAAGGTTTCGTTGCCGTGCGACGTTTGGCAGCCATTGACACTCTGCGCTTTTAAGTCAGAACGCTTAGGAGAAGTTTTGTTTTATAGGCTTGCTTCGCGGTGTACTATCAAACTATGACACCGCAAAGGTAGAGACTAATTTTTGAACATGCAAGCGATTTCAAGAAAAAATCAATTATTTTTGAAAATAATCCATGAAAAATTTGGAAGTTACTTAGAAACTCTGTAACTTTGCCTTCGAATAAAAATGATAATGATTACAAATTAATTATGAGTAACGCTGAAATTCTTGATTATTTTGCCCAGCACGGGGTTAAGCCGTCGATGCAGCGTATGGCAGTGATGAAATACCTGCTGACTCATCGCACACACCCGACGGTGGACGAAATCTACAACGATGTTGTTCAGGAAATTCCAACGCTCTCCAAGGCCACCGTTTACAACACGCTGCGCTTGCTTGTCAAGCAAGGGGCGGCCTTGCAGATAACGATTAACGAGCAGTGTACCTGCTACGACGGCGACATCACGCCCCACGCGCATTTCTTTTGCCGCAACTGCGGAAGGGTGTACGACATGCCACTCAATTGGCAGGACATCTCGGAGATGGCCGATGTGCCGGCGGGCTTCAAAGTGGACGAGGCCGCGCTCTATTTCCGGGGATTGTGCTCAAATTGCAGCGAGACGAACTGAGGGGCATCCTGCATAAGTCTGCTCCTGGAAAAGCGGTTGACGCGGCCGAGCATGGCGGCACTAACCAACTCCCTCCAACGGCAAATGGCATCGGATGCCACCGATGATTGCCTCTGATGATTGACATTTACATTGACATAACATATTAAAAATTCTACCATTATGAAAAAGAAATTCATTTGCACCGTATGCGGTTATATTCACGAAGGTGACCACGCTCCAGAAAAATGCCCAATGTGTGGCGTTCCTGCTTCCAAGTTTAAGGAGTTGAAAGAAGAAAGTGGTCTTTCTTTTGTCTCTGAACACGAAATCGGCGTAGCAAAGGGCTGCGACGAAGAAATGATTAAGGACCTCAACAACCATTTCATGGGCGAATGCACCGAAGTGGGCATGTATTTGGCAATGAGCCGTCAGGCCGACCGCGAAGGCTACCCTGAAATTGCTGAAGCTTTCAAGCGCTATGCTTGGGAAGAGGCTGAACACGCTTCGAAGTTTGCCGAACTGCTCGGCGACGTGGTATGGGACACAAAGACCAACCTCGAAAAGCGCATGAACGCTGAATCTGGTGCCTGCGAAGACAAGACCCGCATCGCCAAGCGTGCCAAGGAACTCAACCTCGACGCCATCCACGACACAGTTCACGAAATGGCCCGCGACGAAGCTCGTCACGGACGCGGTTTCGAAGGTCTCTTCAAGCGCTACTTCGGCGAGAAGAAATAAGACTCACAACCACCAAACATCAAAGCAAGAGCCGCCTGCTTCCTCTCGGGAGCGGCGGCTCTTTTTTATGAATAAGTAAATACCATTACTGTAATGGTGAGACTTAGTCTGCCCAAATCTTCCACTTGTCGTTTTTATCCCACAAGCCCTTGACATTTTCATCTGTATAATCCTCCTCCGGCGCTTGTTGAACGGAGGACGTGGCAAGTGCTGCCTGTATGTCAAGCTGGAGAACACAGATTTCGGGTTTTATATATACTTTCTTTTTCATTGTACAAACGGTTATTTGATGATTACCTTCATTGTCTTGTTGCCGCGCTTCACGATGTTCACGCCTTTCATCGGTGCGTCAAGGCGTTTGCCGTTGAGGTCGTAATATTCTGCATCGTTGGCGTTGAGCATTTCGAGCGGCGCAACGTTGTCGATGCCTGTGGTGGAATCGCCAATGCGCATAGAGAGACTGGGAGAAGTATTTGCAGTTGTTCCTTCGAGCCAGGAGCGGAACGGGCCCACCATGACGGCCTGCGTTTCTGGCGCTGCAGCTTTCAGTTTTGCAACATTCCAGAAGCGGTCTTGGGCGAGAATATATCCGTCGGTCACTTCCTTTGCCTGATACGTGCCGCTGAACTTCAGATTTCCCACATCGGCAGGTTGCATCTTCATACGGATTTGAGCCGCACGGTCTGTCGGGAAGTTCAGTGTTTTCTCCTCACCATCGCGACGCACAATATACGCAACTCCTGGCATCAATTTAAAAGTGCAGCGCTTCAGAACAACCTCGTCGTTGGTCATCTTTTCAATGGTAAACACACTGTACGGCGCATCGCTGGGAAATACAATTTCGTATGGCAACACGAGAGAGCCCCAGGTGTTAGTCATCGTGCGGACATAGGAAGCCCCATCCAAATAGGCGTTTGCATCATCGGAAACGTAGGAAGCATCGCTGAGGTTGACGTATCTTCTCATCTTGCAATTGCCATAGCCATTTTCCATGCCTTTGGGCAACGACTGGAACACGAGTCTATTCGTAGTTTGTGTATTACCAAAAGCATCCATGCCGATTGATTCCAATGCAGAAGGCAAGATAAAATCGCCAGTAAATTTTGGACAATTATAGAACGCATAAGAACCAAATTCCTTTACAGTTTCGGGAATGCTGAGAGGGCCTGTAAGATTTGTACAACGAGCAAAGGCTCCAAACTCGATTTTGCGGAGATTATTAGGCAGACTCAAGCCCGTGAATCTACTGCAATCAGAGAACGCCTCTTGGCCAATCTCCGTCACACTATTGGGAATGACAAGGGTGCCAGTAAAAGAATTGCAATTCTGAAACGTCTTACTTCCAATCTTTTTCAAATTCGCCGGAAGTGTCAGTGTGCCATAGAGATTAGAGCACTCTTTGAAAGCGCCATCACCAATCTCGGTCACAGTAGAGGGAATCGCAAGTTCGCATTTGAGATTCTTGCAACCATTAAAAGCATTAGCACCGATTCTTTGCAAACTACTTGTCAGGCTCAGCTTTGTAAGACTCGTGCAACCATAAAAAGCATAATCGCCAATCTCCGTAACATTATACCCGATATCAAGGTTACCCGATAAAAGGCAATCATAAAAAGCTCGGTTTCCGATTTTTTTCAAATCACGTGGAAGGTTCAACGTTCGGAAATTGTGGCAACTTTCAAACGCCCCTTCGCCGATTTCGGTCACACGATCAGGAAGAGAAAAATCGGTACAAGCAGTTTTGGTGAAAGCATAAGCGCCTATGGATTTCACAGACATCGGGAGGTCAATTTTGCCATTAAGCTTACTCATATAAAAAGCCTTGTCTGGTATACGGGTGATGTCGTCGTAAAACTCTATCATGAATTCGCCACTGCCGACAGCAGTATTCGACAGCATTTTTGCACCAAAATCCAGATTATCAGCAAGTTTCACCATTTTTTTATCTGAGGTGGTGTATCTAAAAAAATAATGTTTGCAATTATTGCAATGATCATTATACATCCAATGCTCTTTTGAAAGAGATGCTGTCAGACCACTGATAATTGGGGTTTTGCTTAGTGCATCGGGGTTGAATGTTATATAATACGTAGCACCGCAGACGAAATCACGAGGTTTAATATCAATGTATACTTCATTAGTTTCGCCTACGATTTCATAATCAGATGAGCCTTTCAATTTTTTATACAACACCCACTTGCCTTTTTTCATCGACTCCTGCAATTCAACATAATTTACATCCCAGTTAAAACGCATAATATCGCCATATTTTCTTTCTGCAGTTAAACCAAGGGGATAGAGGAAGCCGTAAATTTTGTTACTGATGTCCTTGTCTTTATATGATTCATTCGATACGTCACACCAATCGCGCCACTTGCCCTTCACATTTATGTTGTGAGGGCGGTAGGAAAACGAATTATTGAAAGAGAGTTTGAGTTCTACAGTGGTCCACTTATCTTCTTTATAATTATCATTATAAGCGCACGTCTGATTTTTCTTGACGTTGCAAAACTGTGCAGTGCCGATTTTCACGTTGTTAAGCTTCATCGTGCCCTGTAGGCCCATATTGCCACTCGTCTCTAAATTCTTTATATGATCCTCATTGTCGACATTGGAAAAGTTCCTCCAAATATCGTTTAGCTTAACCACATTGCTCCCATCAATAGTGAGATAGACATCTCCGATAAAGTGGGCGTTGCCGCCATCGTAGTTATACATCCAAAGTTTGAGCCTAACTTCAGTGCCGTTGTCCGAATAGGTCGGGCCGCTGATGATTTTCACAATCGGATTGCGCGGCACTACTTTTTTGCCAGCGGCACCGCCAATGCCAACCATCCACATCAGCAAGGAAAGTAGCGTGCAAAACATCGCACGGCGGCTGTGGTCAGAGTTAAAAATCTTCGTCATATTTGTTTGTTTTTTGTTGTTCGATTGGTTGCAAAATTAGTCCGCAATCGCCAAGCAACAAAAGCCGGGCCGCCGTAAAATGCCGTAGGGGGGGGGTAAAAAGGAGGGTAAAAAGGGGTAAAACCAGTAAAAAAGTACTACCTTTGTATGGTAGAAAGAATGCAAAATCATGAGATTAGAAATCACACCACGGCTACGCGTTTTCCTTGACCGTCGCAGCCATAATTGGCAGGAACGCTTGTGTCTTATCACTTTTTTGGTGCTCAGTTCGTCGGTGATTTTAGCTGGTGTGCCTATGCACTTCATCGGACTTGTCGGACGGGGCAACACGATGCTGTACGCCATATCGGCAATCGTTTGGGCGACGACGCTGGCGATTTTGGTTTTGTATCTGCGGCAGCGCGTGTCGCTAAAAACGGCCATGACCTCGTTTGGCATACTGACCCAACTGACCGACAGCGCCCGCATCGTTCACATGGCGATGACGCAGCCGCCGGGCTTCAACGAGACCATCGTGTTCAACCAAATCATCTCGCTTGCCCTCATCATCTATCTCGTCATGGCCTCTCTCAGGCACATCCCGACAATCATCGCCTCCATCAGCATCGCCACAATCGTTTTTGCTTACCTCTACACTGACGGATGGGTGAACAAGCAAATCGCGATGATATTCATTATCACGGAGATTTTCACATGCGTGCTGGGCGAACTGATTAGGCGGGGCATTCGAAACACGCAACGCGAGAATGAAGACTATCACGACACCCTCGACCAACTGCTGACCACTTTCCACATGACGAAAACCGAACTGCTGGCCTACATACAACTGGGGCGCGGAGGGATGACGGATAAAGACGTCACCAACTTCTTCAACCATCTCGACGAGCGCACTGAGGCCAACTTGATAAGGGCCGTGGAGCAAAGAATGGCCCACCGCAGGATGCAACACGCCGACATTTCGGCAACGCTGCCTTCGCTGACACCAACGGAGCGGGAAGTGTGCCGCTTGATTATCGGCGGCAAGACCATCTTGGAGATTGCCGCCATTCTCGACAAAACGCCCAACAACATCAGTTCGGTGCGCATACACATCCGCAAGAAGCTCGGACTTGCCACGTCCGACGACCTGAGAGAAGCGCTGCTGAAAAAAACGGAAGGGCGTTGAACAACACGGCAAACACATATCGGCTCTTATATTGCCTCCTCACATTGGTTTCGCGGGAAGGCCAAGCGCAATTTTCAGTTTCTGCAAAACACAAAAAACCTCCTTCAGACGATGCCTAAAGGAGGTTTTTTAGGTTATAAGTAGGTGTTCAAAATTATTTTATAGTATCCATGCAGGGGAAAACCTGTCTTATATTGCCTTGCCGTATTCTTTTGCCCCTACAGCTGCCTTTCATCAGTCACGTAGCCCGCTACGCTCCTTCTTCAAGACAACTGTAGGAACAAAATAATACGACAATTCAATATAAACTAATTTTGAACACCTACTTAAGAATCGCTTAAATCTTGCGCTTCATGATAGAGGCAGCGCGGTCGAGCGCCACGTTGATATTGGGACAGATGTGGTCTTTTCCCAACAAATGGTCGAAACCATTGTGTTCGAGCACGGCATGCACGTTGGGCGTGACACCAGACAGCACGATGTGGGTGCCTTCGCGGTGGCTCATCTCGCAGAGGTTTTGCAAGTTGTGGATACCCGTGGAGTCGATAAACGGCACGCGGCGCATACGGATGACGCGCACCTTCGGATGGTTGTCCATAGCGCTCATGAGTTCCTCAAACTTGTTGGCAATGCCAAAGAAATATGGGCCGTTGATTTCGTAGACCTCCACGCCCTCAGGAATAATGAGGTGTTCCTCGTGGGTTTCGGCATCTGTCTCGTCGTTGGGGTCGATTTCGTCGGCAATGACTTTGATTTGCGTGCTCTCAGCCATACGCTTCATGAAGAGGAGGCAGGCGATGAGCAAGCCCACTTCGATGGCCACGGTGAGGTCGAAGATAACGGTGAGCAAGAAGGTGATGACGAGCACGGCAATGTCGCTCTTCGGATTCTTCATCAGCTGCATAAAGGTGCGCCAGCCGCTCATGTTGTATGAAACAACCACCAACACGCCGGCCAAACAAGCCATTGGGATATAGCCCGCCAGTGGCATCAAGACGATGAAGATGAGCAAAAGCACAGCCGCATGAATGAGTCCAGCCACAGGCGTGCGTCCGCCGTTGTTGATGTTGGTCATGGTGCGGGCAATGGCTCCCGTGCAAGGAATACCACCAAAGAGCGGCGTGCAAAGGTTGGCCACGCCCTGTCCGATGAGTTCCTGGTTGGAATTGTGGTGGTCGCCGCAGACACCATCGGCCACTGTTGCGGAGAGCAACGACTCAATGGCGCCGAGCACAGCGATGACCATCGCCGTTGGAAGGAGTTCGCGGAGGCCGTCCCAAGAGACGTTGGGCACGGTGAGCGGCGGCAGCGTGGCCTTGATTTCGCCGAAGCGGTCGTGGATGGTGGCGATGGAGCTGAGGCCGTGTTCCTGCAAAACGGGGTTGAGGAAATAGGCGCCCACTGTCATCACGATGATGGCCACGAGCGAACCAGGGATTTTCTTCGACACTTTCGGCGTCAAGGCGATGATTGCCACGCTGAGAACGCCAACGGCCGTTGTTATCCAGTCGGTGGTGTTGAAATGTTGGAAATAGACCACCCACTTCGAAACAAAGTCGCCCGGCATCTTACCTTCAATCTGGAGTCCGAAAAATTCCTGAATCTGCGTGGTGAAGATGGTGACGGCGATACCGCTCGTGAAGCCCACCACAATGGGGTATGGAATGAACTTGATGATGGTGCCGAGCCTGAACGCTCCCAGCAAAATGAGGAACACGCCCGCCATCATGGTGGCCACAATCAGTCCAGACATTTCCAAGGCGGGATTGCTGACAATGCCGTAGATGATGACGATGAAGGCACCCGTTGGGCCACCGATTTGCACGCGTGAGCCGCCCAAGGCCGACACGATGAAACCACCGATGATGGCTGTTAAGATACCCTGCGACGGCGACACCCCAGAGGCGATACCGAAAGCAATGGCCAACGGCAACGCCACTATGCCCACAATGAGGCCGGCCATAGCGTCGGCCGCAAATTTCTCGCGATTGTAGTGTTGGAGCTCCGAGAACAACCTCGGCTTGAAACTAAATCCTTTCATTCGATATAACGATAAATTATTGTGAAAATGCAATGCGTTTCTCAAATATTCCCGAAGGCGTAAGACTTTGAAAGCGAATTGTTTTCCGCTTTCAAAAAGAGGTATGCTTTCGGTTTCTTTTAGAAATGAGTTGCAAAGTTACACAAAATTTAGCAGATTCCCCGCTTTTCCTCCTTGAAAACATCCGTTGCTGGCTTTCAGACGGTTAGAAGAAGCGTTCTGTTTGCTTTAAGTAGGTGTTCAAAATTAGTTTATACTATCCATGTAGGGATAAGCCAAATGGTTTGACGCTCTTAAATACGAAAAATTCCCCAGCAAGCCAAAGAAGTCATCGATTCGCGGCCGCGAGTAATGCTGCCAGCGGCCGCGAGTAGCACGAACGGCGGCCGCGAGTAGCGCTACTCGCGGCCGCGAATCGACGACTTGCCATAGTTGCTAAAAAGACTTCTTTGCTTCTGTACACAAAAAAGCCTGCGGCAGGAACATCGAAAGATATTCCGAGCCACAGGCTTCATATAAAATTTAGCGTATGATTTGCTTATCAGAAATGGCCACCGCCCGGGGGGGGACCCATCGGAGCGCCCATCATGCGCATCGGTTCGCGACGTTCGTCACCGCCACTGCGCTTGTTGCCGCTGCCGCTGAAGATGTTGAGGCGGTAGATGAAATGGAGCATGACGTAGGAATTGATGGAGTTGTTCCAAGAGTCGCTACGCATCGTGGCCGTGAGTGTACGTGAGACATTGCTCTGATTGTGGAGAATGTCGTAAAACTGCAAACTGATGGTGGCTGCGCGGCCCTTGAGGAAGGACTGCGAAATCTGTGCGTTCCAGATCAGTTCGTTGGTGTTCATCGAGGCTGAAGAGTAACCGCGACGTGAACTCATGCGGATGTCGGTGGAGAGGCTCAGGCCAAAGTCGAGGTTGAGGTTGGCGTTGCCTCCGTATGAGAAGTTCCACGTGTCCATGTTGGCATTGTCGAGCAATGTGGCGCGGGCGTGCTGATAGCGCACCGTTCCGTTGAGGCCGACGTCGAAGATGGAGAGACGATAGTTGGCGTTGAGGCGCTCGAAAACGGTCAGTGAGCGCGTGGTGTTCTTTTCAGACGTGGCGTTGTTGAAGAGGTTGTTGTAGCCATTGTAGGTGCCGTCGATGTAAGAGCTCAGGCTGCTGCCGTTGTTGACGCTACTGATGTAGCCCACCGAGTTGCTGTAGCTCAGGTTGGTGGCCGTTGAAACGGTGAATGTTTTCTTCGCGCCGATGCCCGTGTTGAGCATGAAGTTGGCACGCGCATTCCAGTTGCCTGAGATGTTTTCCGGGCGCGTGTAGCGCACACCGGTTGTTTCGTCATAGACCATGCGGTTGCTCACGGAGTTGCTGGTCTGCGAGAAATTGAATCCCGTCATGATGCCGCGCTGCGCGGTGGTGTTGTAGGTGTTGTAGTTTACATCGAAACTGTTGTTCCACGACGGTTTCAAACCAGGGTTACCCATCGAGATGTTGAGCGGGTCGGCATTGTCAACCACGGCCAAGAGGTTGGTCATCGAGGGCTGTGAAGAAGAACCGTTGTAGCGCACTTCCAACTGTGAAGTCTTTGAGAAACGATAGCGGAAACGCACCGTTGGCGAAACTTTGTTGACCTTTCGCGTGATGAGCGTGTCGATGTTCTGCCCCGGACGTTCATAGGCCATGTCGGTCTTTTCGGGGTTGAAATTCACGCCTGCATTAAAGCGTACGTCGCCAGCGTTGTAGCGAATGCCGAGGTTGACGGTGTGGTCGTAATATTTATAGGTGGCATACTGGCTGTTGTATTCATCACGCACCGCGTTGAGGAGGTCGGCATCCGAGGGAATCGTGCCGAAGAGCGCGTAGTCGTTCACCCAGTTGCGGCCCAGAGGGTCGTCGGTGATTTTGTCGAGGTTGTAGCGCGAGCGGTTGGCATCGTTGTATTTGTAGCCATATTCATAGCGCACCTCTCCAAACCAGTTGTTGCCCAAGGGTTCTGTATAGCCCACACGCACGTTGTAATTCCAGTTTTTCGACGGCATGAAGCTATACTGATGGAGATTTGAAGCGGGCTTTCCCGAATTGTAGTAGCGGATGCTTGACATGGAATGGGAGCTGGATTCGCTCTCGCTATAACCTGCCGAAGCACGCAGAGAGACGTTTCGGCCATTGCTGTTAAGACGGCGCACGATGTTCAAGGATCCGCTGACATTGTTGCTCTTGCTGTCGGAAAGCGAGTGGCGCAGGTTGCTGTTGACGGCGATGGCGGCCAACTTCGGATTGATGTTTGCAACGTCGTCCAAGAGGATGCTGTCGATGGGCGAATACATGCCGGGAATGCTGTCGGGGTCGCCGTTGAAGGTGGCCGACGCGCTTTCGCCGCTGCTCTTGCTGTCGCTATGGCTGTAGGAAGGACGAAACGTGATTTTCGTCAACGAGTCGGGGCTCCATTGCACACGGAAGGAGCCATTGAAACTGTTGCTGCTTGAGCGATTGAACGAACGACTGTTGCTGAACGAGGGTTTGCTGTTTGCCGTGAGGAACGTCTGGCTCGAGGTGGCCGAGAGCGCGTCGGTGCCGCTGTGGCTGTATCTCACGTTGCCCCCCAATTCCAGACGGCCGGCTTCGCGTTTCTCCTTGCCGTTTTCCCAATAGAAGTCCATACCTGCCGACTTCGATGCCGTCAGGCCGTTGCCGCCGCCGTAGCCACGGCGTCCGCTGCCGAAGCCGCGGTCGGCCACGTTGTTGGCAGAGCCGTAGGCCGAGATGCGGCTGGTCTCTGTGAAGTTCGAAATGAAGATGCGGTCGGTATAGCGGTCTTTCGTGCCGACACCGAGGTCGATGTTGCTAATCCAAGAGCCTTTGAGCTTGCGCTTCGTTGTGATGTCGAGCACGGTGGTTTCCTCGCCATCGTCGATGCCAGTCTGCTCCGCATAGTCGCTCTTCTTGTCGTAGGCCTTGATTTTGCTCACGAGGTCGGTGGGAAGATTCTTCATGGCGACTTGGGTGTCGCCCTTGAAAAAGTCTTTTCCGTTGACAAGAAATTCCTTCACCTCCTTGCCGTTCCACGTGATGGTGCCGTTGTCGTCGACTTCAACGCCTGGCAACTGTTCAACCAGAGCTTCGAGCGTTGAGCCTTCGGGAACGCGGTAGGCCGAGGCATTGAAAACGGTGGTGTCGCCCTGCTGCTCCACGCGTGCGGCAGTGACGCTCACGACGGCCTCCTTCAAGAGATTGTCTGAGTTTTCGAGCGGAATGCGGCCGATGTTGATGGAATCGGTCTGGCGCGTCAAAACGATGTTGCGGTATTCCGTTTTGAAACCGACGTAGGAAATCTTGACGATGTAGCTGCCGGCGCTTTTTGCCCGCAGGCGAAACGTGCCTTTCTCGTTGGTCATGGCGCTCGTGACGCCTGTGCTGTCGGATTTCAGCAGCGCCGCTGTGACAAATTCCACGCCACGGTTTGTCTTGCCGCTTTCAACCGTACCAGTCACAATGAATCGCTGGGCGAAAGTTCCCGTCAGGAAACAGAAGGCCATCAGCAAGAGAGTGGTTAATCTTTTGAAACTCATGGAAGCATGTATTGAATTGTTCCTCGTTAATTATTATATCCAAAATCAGATTTGATTTCGAATGCAAAGTTACGATAATAAATAGGTGTGGTCAAGGAAAGAAAACGATTTTAAGCGTTCGGGTGTTTTTTGGGGATGAATCCCGATTATTTTCCCATGTTTCTTGTTTGCCCGTTCGAGAGAAATGCCTAACTTTGGGACATGGGCAAGCGGGACGCAGCCCGGAAAAACGCCCTGCGGTTTACATAAAAGCTCAACAAGTAAATTCTGCACTATGACAACATTAGCCAAATACATCACACGCATTGAGATTTCAAGCCTATGGAGCGGCCACAAGCACATCGTGTGGCACATGCGCCCAGATGTCAACGTGCTCAGCGGCGGCAACGGCGCTGGAAAGAGCACCATCCTCAACCGCCTCATCCAGCATCTGCGCAACGTTCCCACGTCGGGAGAAATCATCGAAGGGATGCGCCTGGGCGTGAAAATCGACTTCGAGCCGGCTGATGCCACGAGCATTCATTATGACATCATACGCAGCTTCGACCGACGCCTCGTCAATGTCGAAAAGCTCGACCAACTGACGGACGGACGCGTCACGACGGAACTCGACTGGCAGCTCTATCAACTTCAGCGCCGATACCTCGACTATCAGGTCAACGTGGCGAACCGCATGATTGAACTGCTTTCTTCGGGCGACCCAGAAACGCGGGCTAAGGCCACTGAAGCGGCCATGATTAAAACGCATTTCCAAGACTTGGTGGACGATCTCTTTGGGGAGACGGGAAAACGCATCGACCGGAAGAGCAACGAACTGAACTTTATCCAATATGACGAGCCGCTGCAGCCTTATCTGCTTTCGAGCGGCGAGAAGCAGATGCTCATCATCTTGCTCACTGTGTTGACTGAAGACCGACAGCCCTACGTGCTTTTCATGGACGAACCCGAAGCAAGTCTGCATTTCGAATGGCAGAAACGCCTCATCGGAATGATTCGCGACCTCAATCCCAATGCACAGATCATCCTGACCACTCATTCGCCCGCTGTCATCATTGACGGATGGCAAGACGTGGTGACCGACGTGAGCGACATCACTGTGCGGCCGTAAGCCCAGCAGACGGAGGTGTCTTGAAATATCCACTTGTCTTTCATTGCCAAAACTTTGAATGCCATGGCCAAACGTCTCTCACAAAATCTCAATTCCGACTTCATCGCGGCCGCCAACCGGTTGCGACCGAAGCAGGCACGCCATAAAATCGTGGCTTACGTGGAAAGCTACGACGATGTTTTTTTCTGGAGCTCGCTCTTGCGCTCTCTGGAAACGCCGCACTATTATTTTGAAGTGATGCTCCCTTCGCGCACCTCGCTGAGCAAGGGAAAGAAAATCGCACTGATGAATGATCTGGGCGACCGCCTCGGCACGTCCATGATTGCCTGTGTGGATGCCGACTATGATTATTTGATGCAGGGCGAAACGACGGAAGCTTCTTGGCAGGTGTGTCGAAACCCTTTTGTGTTCCACACTTATGTTTATGCCATTGAGAACTTCCAGTGTTATGCCCCGACGCTCCAAAACGTGTGTGTGATGGCCACGCTCAACGACCGCCGCATCTTCGATTTCGAAGCGTTTCTCCAGCAGTATTCTGAAATTATCTGGCCACTTTTCGTATGGAACATCTGGGCTTACCGCTACGGGCGCTACTCCACATTCTCCATGCTCGATTTTTTCCACATCGTTCTCATCGAACGCCTCAATTTCTACCATCCCGAACAGACGCTGGAGGCGTTGCGCCACCGAGTAAATGCGAAAATCAGTCGTCTGCAGAAGATTTTCCCGCAGGGACGCGACACTTACAAACCGCTCATGAAGCGTCTGCTTTCGTTGGGACTGACACCGCAGACCACTTATCTCTATATGCGCGGCCACGACCTCTTCGATGGTATCGTTTCTCCGATGCTTACGGGCGTTTGCGAAGCACTGCGGCGCGACCGCGAACGGGAGATACGCCACCTGGCCGAGCATGCCGTTCAGATGCAAAATGAACTGGCGGCCTATCAGCATGCCGTGGCCCCCGTTGAGGAGATGCTCAGGAAGCACACGGGGTATCGTGAGTCGGAGCCTTATAAAAGGATACAGGCCGACATCAAACGCCTCATCGACCGTCTGGAACAGAAAAGACTGGGAGGAGGTAACGAAGAGGAGGCGAAAGAGAAGGTTTCTTGAAACAGACAGATGGTCGACACGAATTGTGACAATAACAAAACCGTGCCGACCATCTGTCTTATACATTATATAGGATGTCCTATAAATTATAGACGATGTCCTATATATAATATATATGTGTCCTAATTTTTCATCATAAAACCCTTTGCCTCTCCCCGCCACGACGGGTTCGCAAGCAAAGTTTTTAACAAAGCGCCTACGCTTCTATTGCGCCTTCGCCCATCTCATGCGGCGGAGGCGTCTCAATTTCTGCTGGCGCTGGAAGCCACGCCACATCTGCAGACCGAGACTTGGCCAGGTCGGCACGCGATGAACACGCCGCCGCACCGCTGGCAAATCCCAAAGCAGGAGAAACAGGGTGATGACAATGGCGGCATAGAGCGTCCAACCGTAAAGGGTCTTGATGCCTTGGGCGGTTAGGCCTTCAACAAAATGCCCCATAAAGCCCCCAAAGGAGAAGGGACGAGCGGAAGTTGAAACGAAATCGACAGCCCCAGAATAGCGGGAGAAACCATCGGCCACATAATAGCGCAGACCATAGGCATAGCAAGCACCGCCGATGACGCCGCCGACAAACATGTGAAGCACGTTGAAAACGGAAAGGGCCTGGAAGAAATGCTGGAAGGACATGACGGTTGCCAAACACCACATCATCGTGACGGAGATGACGGCATAACTGAAGCCGCGACACACGAGGGGCCAACGCAACTGCTCAATGGAGAGGTTGGCATCGAGAAGGAAATAAAATCCGGCGGCATAGGCGATGAAGGCCAACAGGGCGATGGCAAGCAGACGATAGGGCGTCCAGCGCATCAAGGCAAGCCAGCCTAAGGAAAAGAGGCAGCCCGCCCACAGTCCTGGCAAAGCCCATTGGGCAAGGGTCTCCTGCGTAAGGTCGCTATAGTGCATCACCGCTGCATAATAAACGCTCTCCAAACTATGCTCAGCCGCGAAAAGAGCTTCAAAGACACCGATGAGGAGAATGATGGGCAGCACATAGGGATAGTGCCACATGGCAGGCTCGAAATAGGGCGATGTGGCGGTGTGCATACGGCGCAGTGCGATGACGAGGGTCAGAAGTGACGTTCCAGTGAGTAGGCGTACCACGGGAGAATTCCACCAATCGAGCCAGTCACCGTAGTTGAACACATAGGCCACCTGCAACGCCAGCAACGCCCAAAGCAGAGCGCCCTGCCAGTCGATACCCTTCAGCGGAATGATTTTCGGCATGGCATGGAAGGGACGCGTAAGAAAATGCTGAACGGCGAGCACGAAAAGCATCAAGCCCATCACGAACCAGTGCATCAAAGTCCAATGACCATGAAAGGCGAAGGCGGCGGCGAGGAAGCCGGCTCCTTCGATGGAGGTGAGCAACACGAGATGGAGCAAGGGGAAAAAGACGGCCATGTCGCGTTTGGGCGTCATCCAGAGCTGGATGGAAGACATACATTCAAACGTTCCTTGAATCTTGGCCATACCACAGAGGAAGCAGAGGGTCCACAGCAGCGGCAAGGGCAAATCGAGCATGGTCAGCGCATTGCAACAAAGAATCACGAAGGCAGAGACCATTAGGAGGAATTTGTTGCTGAAATGGAATTTCATGCGGAAGAGCACGGGGAAATAGAACGCCATTCCGGCCAACGTGGCATAAAGGCTCATCTGCACGTCTTCACGCATCAGGGCATGCTCGCCGACCACATCGGGCATGGCTCCCAAATAGACACCGCCAGAAAACTGGAAGCAGAAGGCAAGCAAGACATAAAGCCACGGCCGCACCACTTCGGGGACGAAACTGCGGAACATGGGCATGGAGAACTCCGTCGGCGGACCGCCGGCAGGAGCATGATGATTATTATCTGACATATTTCGGTTCAGTTATTTAAGCAGGTGTTCTATATTTTGACCACCTAATCACCTTACTTAATAAGCCACAGAGGTTTCAACATTCAGTCCGGCACGAAGCATCTCCAAATCCTTGGAAGCCTTCAGGCGGATGCGCACCGGCACACGTTGCTCCACCTTGACAAAATTGCCGGTGGCGTTGTCCTGCGGAATGAGTGAGGAAGCGGCGCCCGTGGCGTCACTGATGCGCTCAACGGTGCCTTCAAACACGCGGCCCGGAACGGCATCCACCTTCACTTCCACCGGTGCGCCAATCTTGATATTTGGCAATTGCGTCTCGCGGTAATTGGCCACGACCCAGACATCGGCCTTGTCCACCAGGCTCACCAAGGTCTGCCCCGGCTGCACGAGCTGTCCGACATGGATGTCCTTACGTCCCACCACGCCATCGGCCGTTGCCACAATGACCGTGTAGGAAAGATTGAGCCGCGCCATATCAACCTGCGCCTTCGCCAAGCGAATGGCGGCATCGGTCTGCCCCAGCCGATGGTTTTGCTCGGTCTTCACCGCCGTCAGCGCACTACTTTGGCGCAAAGCCTGTTCATACCGCGCCTTGGCCGAGAGATAGGCCGTGTGAACAGCATCATATTGCTGCGGCGTAACGGCATCATTTTTCAAAAGCTGAGCATACCGCTTCTCCTCCCGCTCCGCATTTTCGAGATGCACACGGGCCTCTTCAATGCCCGCCATGCTCACGTTGACCTGACGCTGTGCCGTGTTCACGCCGCTACTCGTCACGCGGCCTCCAGCGGTGGCGCTTGCCAAATCGGCTTCAGCCTGCGCCAGGCGTAGGCAAAATTCGCTGTCATCGATGACAACGAGCGTGTCGCCCTTGTGGACTTCCTGATAATCGTCGAAACGAATCTCGCGGATAAAGCCCTGCACGCGGGTGTTGACGGGCGTGATGTGACGGTAGATGGTGGCATTGTCGGTGATTTCACTGTTGCCGAAGTGAACGAAGTGTGCCAGAACGAAATAAATACCTGTCAATAAAAGGATAACAACAAGGGTGTTATAACCCCAACGAAGAAATTTTCTGCTTTTCATTTTCAAATCAATGGTCAAGTTTCAAGCAGGCGTCTGCATCAATTTGGTCGCCCGCTTGCAATCATTATAAATTTCCAGCCGCGAAACGGATGGCATAATAACAATAATAGAGGTTTATCTCGGCATCAGCCAGCGCCAATTCGGCACTGAGTTTCACGGAAGCGGCATCCGTCATGTCGGTCACGAGCGCCAAACCATTGGCATAGCGATGGCTTACCACCTGATAGTTCTGCCGCGCCAGTTCCACGCTTTTCTGTTGCGTTCGCAGATTGCTCTCGGCCGTCCGATAATTCACGCACGCCTGCTGCACCGCGTCGTTGATGCGGCATTTTGCATCCTCCAATTGCGCCTGCGATTATGAAATTCATCGTATTTTATAAAGTCCATCAGAGCAGAAATCCGCCCCACGCATCTATTTTTACAAAAAATCGAAAAAAAATTTGGCGGTTAGAAACAAAAGGACTAATTTTGCAGACGCTAACGGGAATTAAGCACAACGCTTAACGACCGATACACCATCGGGGTGTAGCTCAGCCCGGTTAGAGTACGCGTCTGGGGGGCGTGTGGTCGCTGGTTCGAATCCAGTCACCCCGACATTTAGGCTTGCATCTGCATTTGCGGAAGCAAGCCTAAATTTGTTTCGGGCCGATTGCGATTAAATATCAGAAGCACCTTGATTTCGCAGGAGAAAAGTTTGCCCAACTGAAAGATTATCACTAAATTTGCAGCCGATTTGTCCTCCCAGAGTCAGGAATAGGCTCTGCGTGTGATGGCGAATTAAGCGAAATACTTAATTTAGAGTAACACAAAATTTTATTACACAATGAAGCAAATTTCAATCAATGGTACTGCACGTACCGAGCTCGGCAAGAAAGCTGCCAAAGCCATCCGCAACAGCGGTAATGTTCCATGCGTTCTCTACGGAGAAAAGAAGGATGCCAACGGCCAGCCTGAAGCCATCCATTTCTCTGTTAGCGAAAAGGAAATCAACAAGCTCATCTATACTCCTCACATCTACCTCGTTGACATCAACATCGACGGCGAAGACCACAAAGGTATCTTGAAGGAAGTTCAGTTCCACCCTGTAAAGGACAACGTGCTCCACGTTGACTTCCTCGAAGTTCACGCTGAGAAGCCCATCGTTATGGGTGTGCCCATCGCTCCTCAAGGTTTGGCTGAAGGTGTACGCGCCGGTGGTCGCTTGATCACGATGGTTCGTAAGCTGAATGTGAAGGCTCTCTACTCTGCAATTCCTGAGAAGTTGAACATCGACGTTACTGCTTTGCAGCTCGGCAAGAGCATCAAGGTTGGCGACCTCCACTTCGAAAACCTCGAGCTCGTCACTCCGAAGGAAGTTATCGTTTGCACCGTGAAGATGACCCGTGCCGCTATGGGTGCTGCCGCTGCAGCTGCCAAGGCCTAATGATTTGAACCACGGCTCATGTTTGATTTTCTGAAAAGACTCTTTGCCACATCAAACGGCAATGGGAAAGAAGGCAAGCAGGAGCAAAGCGAAACTGAAAAAAATCATCAGCAGATGAATTTTCTGATTGTCGGGCTGGGGAATATCGGTAGCGAATATGCCCAAACCCGTCACAACATAGGATTTAGAGTATTGGACGCCTTGGCTAAGGCGTCCAATCTTGTATTTGAGGACAAGCGATATGGCGCCATCACCACGCTGAAGGTGAAAAACCAGACGCTCACGCTGCTCAAACCCTCCACATACATGAACCTCTCTGGCAACGCGGTGCGCTACTGGATGAACGAGAAGAAAATTCCCCTGGAAAATATTCTCGTGGTGGTCGACGACCTCTCGCTGCCTTTCGGGCAACTGAGGATGCGACCAGGAGGCAGCGAGGCCGGACACAACGGACTGAAGCACATCAGCAGTGTGCTCGGCACGCAGCAATACGCCCGCCTGCGCTTTGGCATCGGCAACGATTTCCCGCGCGGCGGACAGGTTGACTTCGTATTGGGAGAGTTTACCGAGGAGGACCTCAAGACCATGGACGAACGACTGGAATTGGCCGGCGAAATGGTTAAAAGTTTCGCGCTCTCTGGCATTCAGTTTACGATGAACCATTTCAACAAGAAATGAAGCGAAAACAAGCAGGAAGGAAAGGGTGTGTTTGAATATCAAGCACACCCTGCTTTCTAAAGCGGCGTACCGTAGCAACAGCCTCTGCACGCCCACCACATAAGAAGGTTGCCAACCAACTTATCCCCCTAACATTTTCACAAACAATCCACATGGAAGCACGTCTCGACAAATGGCTTTGGGCCGCACGCATTTTCAAAACACGCTCCCTGGCTGCCGATGCCTGCAAAAACGGGCGCGTGGCCATCAATGGCGCACAAGCAAAACCCTCCCGCAGCGTCAAGGAAGGCGACGAGGTTGCGGTGCGCAAATCGCCTGTGACTTATACGTTTAAAGTGAAGCAGGCCATTGAGAAACGCGTGGGAGCCAAACTTCTGCCGGAAATTCTGGAAAACATTACAGCGCCCGAACAATATGAAGTGCTCGAAATGAGCCGCATCAGCGGATTCGTTGGACGCGCAAAGGGCACAGGACGTCCGACGAAAAAAGACCGCCGTGCGCTCGACGATTTCAGCGCACCGATTTTCCTGGACGAAGACTTTGATTTTGACGAAGAGGAGGAAGAAGATGAATGACGAAAACAAACCGCTGAACGACGCCGAAGACAACAAGGCGCTTAACAGCCAAGAAAACGCAGTGCCAAATGCCGAAAAGGCAAGCGAAGCACCGCGCAACAACACGGAGAAGGAAGAGACGGAGGCCAACAACAGGCCGACGGGAAAACCCTCTACGCTGCAAGACAAATGGTGTAACTTCTTGGTGGCCATCGGTCTGCTCGGCGTGATCGCCGTCGGGGCTCACAACATTTTCCACATTCCGGAAGAGACAATGCCCGCAGAGCAGGCGCCACTGGCGGAACCGATAGAGGAAGCTGAAGATGAAGGCGAACTGATTGACGAGGAACTGATGCCGCTGCCGCCGGCCAAGGAATCAACGCCTGTCGACACGCTTCAGGAGGCTTCGGAGGAGGATCTCAACAATGATTCGCTCCATGCTCTTCCTGCCGACACGACCACCATGCACCCAGTCTCTTCCCACACAGAAGAGAACAAGCACAAGGAAGAGGAGGCTGCACACAAGAAGAAGCAAGCTCACGCCGATTCAACGGCGACGCATTGATGTGCAGAAGGCATGTGCTGAAACGATTTTCTATTCACGCGTTGAGGAACCCCACTTTAATCTTCGACAAGACGAACATAAAAATTATGGAGCCAGCCATGTTGCGAACATGACTGGCTCCGATTTTATATACCGCTCCACCCGCGAGGTAGGGGGGGGCAAAATTGAAATATTTAGTGAGGTGGAGATTGTGCGGGAAAAGCCCTGTCTGCGGCCCTGCACGGGCTGAAAGCCCAGCAAGTCCGTAGCCCAGGGCAACGCCCTGGGTGCCATGTCCCCATTCCCTACGCCCTGTAAGGGCAAAAGTAAAAGCCAACCGTTCGCCCATACTTTTGCCCTTACAGGGCGTAGGCGTTTATGCATTGATACCCAGGGCGTTGCCCTGGGCTAAGAACTGGCTGCCCTTTCAGGGCGCTCGCGGCGAAAGTTGCGTCGCTGCCCCTGAAAGGGGCACATATTCCAGGATAGGGGCTCGCCCCTATCTACCGCCAGTGCTCATCGACTCTCGCTTCTGCCCCTGTAAGGGGCGCATATCGTTGGCGGGGCTTGCCCCGCAATAAGATTCGAGATATGAGCCCCTTACAGGGGCAAGGTTCATTAATCGGCCCCAAGAGGTAGGGGCAAGCCCCTACCCTAAATATGAGCCCCTTACAGGGGCAGCTGTAGCCTCTCTACCAATCTTGATTTTTTCGGAATTTTGAACACCCAACCCGCGAGGGCTAATTCTTTGCCACCTCTTCCGCGACCGCGAAAAAACAGACGGCATCCCAACATAAAAATCCATCCCCCTTCAGTCTTTTCCCGAGATGCCATAGAAGTAATCTACCTTCGGCCGAAGGTAATGCTGCTCGCGGCCGAGGGTAAAGCTACTCGCGGCCGCGAGTAGCAAACAAAGAATTAGATTTTGGCTGACCATATTCCTGTTTTGAGGATATGCCGAACGCCACAGCCAAATGTTGCAACGTTTTGGTAATCTGTGCGATGATCCACATTTCACTTTCCGATGGACTGCACACTGCGGCGCACGCCCTTGGAAATTTCCACGAACATGAAGCTCGGCTTGTTGGAATGAATCTGCTTTTCATATTTGGCATACTCCTTGGCGGCATATTCCTTCGACTTCTCAAACGTGAGGCGCGACATCTCGCCTTGGGAGCGTCCCTGCATGGTGGAGTCGAGGCGTTCCTCGGGGAAGTAGTCGTCGAGGTCCACATCGCCAATCATCGTGGTTTCAAGCACCTCAAGATGCTTCTTCGAGGCATCGGTGTAATAACCAACAAACATGTGGCGGGGAATCTGGATGAGAACGGGCGTGATGTTGATGGCACGCAGGAGCGAAGCGAAGAGCACGGAACCATCCACGCAGTTGATTTGCGACGTATTGAGGGCGTCTTCAAACGTGCGGACACGCTGGGCATAGACCACGTTGCTCGAGAGACTGGAATAGGACACGGAACTATATTTGAAGCCCCGCTTCTGCAACACATTCCACAAGGCATACACTTGCTTGTCGACGGCATCCTTGGCCTTCGACTGATAGCCCAAGAAACGGCGCACGATGCGCGTGCTCAATGCCTCGCGCAACACCTGGTCGATCAGCGGATTTTCTTCGTTGACATAGGCAGCGAAGAAAAGGCGCGTGCTGACAAAGTTGGTTGAGCCATCGGCTTTCTGCTGATTATAGCCCAAAAGACATTCGTTGATGCTGCGCATGGAAAACGTGCGCATACGTTGTCCATAGTCCTTGCCGTTCATCTCGACATTGGCCACCACGCTGACTGGTTCGGCCTGCGTGTTGCTCCTCAAAGCGTCGTAGCGCCAGAGCACATCGGGATAGACCACATATTCCGTTTTACCCTCTGGCAGCACGAATGTGGAGACGGAACGGGCGTAGAACGGTGTCTCTTGCAACTCAATGCGCACCAAGGAGTTGGGGCGTCCGCTCCGTATCTTGACGGCGAAAAGCGATTTGGGATTGCCAACATACGTGGAATCCATCGGTTTGATGATTTCGGCATCGGTTGTTGCCACAGAGAGGATGGCCGAAGGGAAGAGATTGCCTCCGAGCTGGTCAACGATTTCAAAATCGTTTAACCCCGGGCGGAAAAAACCGAAATAGGCGCAGACGCCAGCAACGGCAACCACAACGCCAAGGATTACGCGCCGCGTGGTACGCGTGGTGCGTTCTGTCCACTGTTTTTTAAAATTGGAAGTACTTATCATAACGCGTTTTTTTGATTCGCAGGAGGGCGGAATGTTTGGTGAGTCTGAAGTAGGTAGCCACCTACTTAGTAATAAGTAGGTGTTCAAAATTAGTTTATACTATCCATGCAGGGATAATCCAGTTTAATATTGCCTTGCCGCATTCTTTTGCCCCTACAACTGTCTTTCATCAGTCACGTAGCCCGCTACGCTCCTTCTTCAAGACAGCTGTAGGAACAAAATAATACGACAATTCAATATAAACTAATTCTGAACACCTACTTAGTAAAATAGCTCCACTTTTTCTTTCACCATTACTTAAAGCACAAGCAGATTCCAAATAACATCGGGAAGGTTACGCCGCATATTTAGAATCTGCTTGCAAAATTTTGACAATAAGGAATTAATCAAAAATATGTTCGTCTTACAATGAGTTGACAATGTCCACCACCATGAAATAAACATACGTGGCAGGCACGGCCATCATGGCGGAATCGAAGCGGTCGAGAATGCCGCCGTGTCCGGGCAATATCTTTCCGCTGTCTTTGATATTGAGACAACGCTTAAAGGTGCTCTCAAACAAATCGCCTAAGGTGCCGAAAAAGCTGACCACCACGGCAAAGCCCAACCAGACGGGCAGACTGTATGTGGCGAAGAAATGCCACAGGATGCAAGCTGCAACGAGACAGAGCACGCCGCCGCCGATGGTGCCCACCCAGGTCTTGTTGGGAGAAACCCTTGGCGACATCTTCTTCGGAAAATAGCTGTGGAGCAAACTGCCCGTGCAATAGGCACCAGTGTCGTTCGTCCACAAGAAAATGAACACTGAGAGGGGCAACACGTAGGAATATCCCTCGCCACATTCCGCTCCTGTCATTCCCAAGATGCAAAGCAAGGCAAAGGGGCCTGCAGTGTAGATGTGGGAGAAAACGGAAACGGAGAGATCAACGATGGAATCTGACTCCGACTCTTCATCGTACGTCATGATGACTTTCACCATCATCGCCACGAGAAGGAAGATGTATGGAATGAAAGCAAAGGCCAAGTTCATGCCAGGAGCCAGAAGGCTTTGCGACATCAGAATGACGAGAAAGAGGATGAAGGCGCCCACAGGATTGGCGAAACGCATCGTGCTGAGATAGCCATGTCGGTCGTAATTGTAGCTAAACTCCCAATTGGCCAACACTGCAACAATCAAAGAGAAAACGATGCAGCTGACCAAACTGTGGACGAGACAAAACACTGTCAGGGCAACAAAGAGTACGCCTGTTATGGTTCGTAACACTAAATTTTTCATATTCTTATCTTTTAGCCGTGTTCTAAATTATCACTTTTAAAATCACGCATAGATTCCGTTCAAGCTTTCGGGGCCTCGTCTGAAGCCTTCGATGAAGCTTCGCCCTGCGTCTCCGTTGTTTGCGCGTCCTGGGCCGCTGGAACCTCAGCTTCTTCTGACTGAACCGCTACGGGCTGCGTGGAAGAAACCGTTGACGGAGCAGACGAAACCGTTGCCTGCTCGTTGGCGGCCTTTTCAGCGCTTTCGGCCATGGCCTTCTCTTCCTCTTCCTGGATTTCATCGGCGCGGCTCTTCCAAGGACGCTTGCCGAAGATTCTCTCAACGTCTTCCGTGAAGATCACTTCGCGCTCCATGAGAAGTTCTGCCAGCTGTCTGTGCTTCTCAGCGTTGTCTTGCAAGATTTTCTTGGCACGCTCGTATTGCGTCGAGATGAGATTCTTGACCTCTTGGTCGATGGTCTCAGCCGTCTTGTCGGAATAGGGCTTGGTGAAGTTGTATTCCTGATTGTTGTAATAGCAGAGGTTGGAAAGTTCATCGCTCATACCCAAATAGGCCACCATGCCGTAAGCACGCTTGGTGACGCGCTCCAAATCGTTGAGCGCACCGCTGGAGACATGGCCGAGGAACACTTCCTCTGCGGCACGTCCGGCCAGAGTTGCACAGATTTCATCGAGCATCTGCTCCTTGGTCGTGATGCTACGCTCCTCGGGCAGATACCAAGCGGCACCGAGCGACTGGCCACGGGGCACAATCGTCACCTTCACCAAAGGATTGGCATATTTCAAGAGCCATGAAACAGAAGCATGGCCGGCCTCATGGACGGAGATGGCACGCTTTTCGCCCTGCGTCATCACCTTGGTTTTCTTTTCGAGGCCGCCGATGATTCGGTCAACGGCATCGAGAAAATCTTGCTTGCACACGGCCTGACGGTTGCGACGGGCAGCAATCAGAGCGGCTTCATTACATACGTTGGCGATGTCGGCGCCAGAGAATCCTGGTGTCTGACGCGCCAAAAAGTCCACATCGAGGTCGTCTGCAAGTTTGAGCGGACGCAAGTGGACATTGAAGATGGCGATGCGCTCCGACAATTCGGGAAGGTCAACATGGATTTGACGATCGAAACGTCCGGCACGCAAGAGGGCCGAGTCGAGGATTTCAACGCGGTTGGTCGCCGCCAGAATGATGACACCAGAGTTGGTGCCGAAGCCGTCCATCTCTGTGAGCAACTGGTTGAGGGTATTTTCGCGCTCGTCGTTTCCGCCGAATGCGGGGTTCTTGCCTCTGGAGCGTCCGATGGCATCAATTTCGTCGATGAAGATGATGCAGGGCGCTTTTTCCTTGGCCTGGCGGAAGAGGTCGCGCACGCGGCTGGCACCGACGCCGACAAACATTTCCACGAAGTCGCTACCGGCCAAAGAGAAGAAAGGCACGTCGGCCTCGCCGGCAACGGCCTTGGCCAAGAGGGTCTTACCGGTTCCAGGAGGGCCCACGAGCAATGCGCCCTTGGGAATCTTGCCGCCCAGTTCGGTATATTTCTTCGGGTTTTTCAGGAAGTCAACGATTTCCTGCACCTCCTGTTTGGCACCTTCCTGTCCGGCCACATCCTTGAAGGTGACGTTGGTGCCCTGACCTTTTTCAAAGAGGCGGGCCTTGCTCTTGCCGACACCAAAAATGCCGGCTCCGCCACCTGCTCCGCCCGAACTGCCACCGCTCATGCGGCGCATGAAATAAAACCAGAGGAACACGAGCAGGATGATGGGCAGAAAACTGCTCAAAAGGCTCATGAAGAAATTGCTCGACTCCTCATAGCTCAGCGGCACATTGCACGAGTCGACGAAATCGCCCAACTTGTCAATGTTGGCAGGGCCTTCTGTCGAGACGGTCGGGGCCTTTCCCGTGCGGTCCATTCCTTGGTTGAACACCTTGCGAATGACTTCCGCATTTGTTACCAGCGTGAGGCGTGCCGTTCCGTCGGTTTTGTTGATGACCACGCTCTTGGCATAGCCATTCTGAATGTAGGCACGGAATTGCGTGAGGTTGACCTCCTTATTCACCCCGCCGACACTATCTTTGCCTTGGAAGAGCATAAACACCAACCCGGCAATGATGGCAATGTAGAGCCAATTGAGGTTGAAGCGGGGCATTTTGTTTTTCTTGTTCTGATTGTTCATTTGATTTATACGCGTTTGAGATGTCCTGAAAGCAGTTCATCCCGTTGTTTATCCACAGGGAGAGCGCCTGCTGGCTGCCCGTTACCCACACGAAGCGCGGAGACTCAGGAGTTTGCTCGGGAGAAAGCGGCCGAAGGGCTTTTGGGGGCGGCAGGAATCAGCGGCCCCGTGTCAGTCGATGTTGGGAATCTGCTCGAGTTTCGCGTCTTCCCAAAGGTGTTCCAAATCATAATGCTCGCGGGTTTCTGGCACAAAGATGTGCACCATCACCGTGCCATAGTCCATTGCCACCCAAACGGCATTTTGGCGACCAGCAATGAGCGTTGGATGCTCGCCGTATTGTTTTCCCGTAAATTCTTCAACGGAATCGGTGACGGCATCCACCTGCTGCGGAGAACCGCAGGTGCATATAACGAAATAATCACAAGGAGCCGTCGCTATTTTCGTGAGATTGGCGACTGCGATGTCGCGACCTTTTTTTTCCTGAATACCTTCGATGATTGATTTGACCAAATCTGTCGTATTGTTCATTACTTTCTAATAGATATATTTGATAATGTTTCTATTTTTCACCCTCGCAACACCCCTTTCGTCAAGGGCCTATTGCAGTTGGTATGCAAAGTTAAGAGGATTTCTTTGATTGGTGAAATCAGCCCCGACAAATGTGGGACATTTTTTTGATTTTTAGGTATTAGAAGGAGGCTGGCAACAACCTGATTCGACATCGTCCTGCCTTTCTTCGTTATGCCCTGACAATTCGCGCATAAAAAAAGATGGTAAAACAAGGGCCAAGATGACGTGGCGCTTGTTTTACCATCTATGTTATTGTTGCTATGATGCAGCCAATGCGGTTTCCCCAGGAAGGGAAAAGAGGGGCGGAAGGAGGAAGGATGGCGTGCTGCACATCATGAGGCACCTACAAAAGGGGACACATCGTCTGCACACAGGTCTCCCCTCTCCTTCCGCAGGCTTTCTTCGCTTACTTGCGGAACTTGTGGACGCGCTGCTGCTTGCCCGTGTTGATGACGAGCAGGTAGGTGCCAGAGGGCAAGTTGCCGAGAGAAAGCACATGCTGCGAAGCGGCTTGCTTCACAGCGTCTTTCACCAAAGTGACGCCACCGAGGTTGACAACGGTGAAGGTGGTGGCGGCAGGTATCTGTCCGCTCACGGTCAGGGCGTTGCCAGCGTTTGCCACCTTCAAGGCAGTGAGTTCGTCAGAGGTGGCCGCATGGATGCCGTCGGTGGTATTGTCAACGGCCGAGAAGCGGAGCAAATAGGAATAGCTGCCCGATGAAGGTATCTGGTATTCAGAGAGCGTGCCCGTACCCTGTCCGCAACTGCCGTTGCCCAAGCCCTTCTGCAAATAGTCGAAATGGGCGGTGAGCTTGCTGCCCGCGTTCAACTCCCAAGGATGGCGCGTGTTGTAGAGCGTTTCGTCGTCGTATTCCAAGAGAGAGAAGGCCACCTGTCCGTCGGTCTCCACCTTGACGCCGTTGCCAGTTTCGGGGTCTTTCACAACGAGTTCGCGGAGGTCCATGTGGTTGCCACACGACTGCGGATGGCTGTACGCCTCAAACATATCAGAGACCGTGGTGGTGTAACGGCCGATATAGGCACCGTTGTTTCGGTCAACGTAAGTGGCCCAAGGACCACGGCCATAGTAGCTCACCTCGGAGAGGTTGGCAGGAAGTTTCATGGCCATGCCCAAGCGGCGCAAATCGCCCGACTGCGGCATGTAAGTGGCTTTAAAGTCTACCACACCGGTGTTGTAAATGGTGTAGAGGAAGACATAGTTGCACTTCGTTCCTGTGCCGTTGACCGTCACCACAACCTGACTGCCGTCGTCGGCCTTGCTGACCGAGAGGGTGCGGCTGCTGATGCCGTTGCTCTTGTCGTAGCCTCCACCATAATATGGTTCGGCGGCGCCGTCATTTTCCACCCATCTGAAATTGCTATATTCAGGGCCTTCGCTCATCGAAGAGGTGAGGTCAACGCCGTCGAGCGTCCAGCTCTTCAACTGTCCGTTGGCCGAGAACACCATCTTCAGATGCTTGTTTTCAATGGTCTGCGTTCCAGCACCGCTCGTCACGGTGAGGGCCTCGCCCTTCTTCGTGTCAACGGCGGCCAGTTTGGCGCGTGTCTTGAGCGTGTATTGCGCGTCGGCGACAACGTAACCAGCTTCCGCCCACGGGGTGGCTTCCTTTAGGCAAGCCTGTACGGAGAGCAGCACTTCGTCGTCATCGTCGGATTCGAAGGTATAAGGCAGTTTCACCACGGAGGACTTGCCCGCAGCGATGGCCGGGAAGTCAAGGGTGCCGTTTTCAACAGCATGGCCGTTCTTCAGAATGGTGTACTTCAACTGGAAGTTGTCGAGCGTCAAGAAAGCATAGCCGTTCTTCACGGAGAGGCTCTTCGTTCTTGCGTTGTAGTTGTTGAACTTCACATACAGGTAGACCTTCTTGACTTCGGTGAGCTTCGACGTCCAGGCGCGGTCGGCAGTGATGATGCCGTTGTTGACAAAGTTGAACTGGTGGGGGCCAGGGTAGTCGAAACCGCTTCTAAACTTGTTGAAACCATTGATGGTGGTCTTGCCTGATTTGATATCGTCAGCGTCGTAGATCGACTGGTCGACCCAGTCCCAAATGCAACCGCCGATGCCGTAACGGCTCGATTCGATGATGTCCCAATATTCCTTGAGGTTTCCAACGGCGTTGCCCATTGCATGGGCATATTCACACATGAAATAGGGCTGTCTCTTGGAATTGTTGTTGGCCTGGTTTTTCGCTGTGCTGATGTTGGGATACATCACACTATAGAGGTCGGTGGCCGTGTCGTTGGCACGGGTGGCGCCTTCGTAGTGGATGATTCTCGGATCGAGGGCACGGGTGGCCTCGTAGGTGGCATGGAAGTTCAAACCAGAGTTGCTCTCATTTCCCAAACTCCAGAAGATGACAGAGGGGAAGTTGCGGTCGCGGAGCACCATACGCACTGTGCGGTCAACATATTGTGCGGTCCACGAGGGAGCGAAGGTGATGCCAGAGGCTCCGCTGTTTTCCCAGTTGAAATGGCATTCAACGTCGGCCTCGTCCATGCAGTAGAGACCATAATAGTCAAACATGGCGTACATCTTGGCCTGGCGCGGATAATGACTGGTGCGCACGGTGTTGACATTGGCCTGCTTCATCATCTCGATGTCTTTCAACATGGTCGGCACGTCAATGGAACGGCCGTAGACGGGATGCGTGTCTTGCGTGTTGACGCCTTTGAACAAAACGGGCTTGCCGTTGACGTAGACTTTATTGCTGCGGATGGCAACATGGCGGAAACCATATTTCGTTGAGAAGGCTTCTTCTTCAACACCGCTTTCCGCGTCGAGAAGCGATACCTGGACGGTGTAGAGCGTCGGAGTCTCAGCCGACCATAATTGCAGATTGCTCAGACCTTCGAAGGTGACGGAAGCCTGTGCCTCCTCGGTGCCCGTCGCTGCCACATTGGTCTGTTGGCTGGCAACTTCCTGGCCGTCGGGGCCGATGAGGGTGGCCTTGATGGTCTTGCTGTATTTCTCTCCCTGTGGGTTGGCCACGAGGAAGTCAACCTGCATGCTGCCACTGTTGTAGCTGAGCGGTTTGAGATTAGCCGTGATATAGTGGTCGCGGATGTAGGTCTTCGGCACCGCCATGAGATAGACATCGCGGTGGATGCCGCTCATGTGCCACATGTCTTGTCCTTCGAGATAAGAACCATCGCTCCATCGGATCACCTGTACGGAGACGTTGTTCTCACCCTCGCGCACCACGTTGGTCAGGTCAAACTCGGCATCGTTGTTGCTGCCCTGCGTGTAACCGACATATTTTCCGTTTACCCAAACGAAGGCCGCACTGTAAATACCGTCGAAGTGCAACAAGACGCGCTGGTCTTTCCAGTTCTCTGGCAAGGTAAAGGTGCGACGGTAGGAGGCCACGGAGTTGGTCAGTCCGCTCTTCATCTGAATGGTGGGCGGATTGTTTTGGAAGGGATAGTTGACATTGATATAGAGCGGCTGGCCGTAGCCCTTCATTTCGAGACAGGAAGGTACTTCGATGTCGTCCCACTTAGAGACGTCGGCATCGTCGCCCCAGAAGGCTTTTTCGCCCGGACGGCTTCCGGGAGCACTCACATAATTGAGTTTCCACGTGCCGTTAAGGCTCATCACACGGTCGCTCTGCGGCGTCTCCCAAGGTTTGGCATAGTGTGCAGCGTCGGCGAGCATGGCGGCCGTTGTGCTATACGGGATATAGTAGGCATGGCCTTTCTCTTTGTTTTCCTCGAAGAAGGTCTCGTCTTCCCAGTGGTTGCGGGGCGGCATAGCTGGGTTCTCCACGTAGGTGAGGGTGAAATAAGTGTTGCGATCGTTGGCGCTCGTTGTCATCGTTGTGGTGCCCGACGACTGTGCCGAGAGATAAAATTTGGTACTACCCTGCTTGTAGACCAACTGGTAGACGTCGTCCAGGCCATTAACTGGCTGGATGCTCACCAACTGGTTTTCTTTGTTGGAAGCCGTCCACTGAAGCGGCACACGCTTGCCGCCGAGGGCTGCATCGATGGCCAATCCGCCGCGCATACTGAAAAGAATGACCTGAGAAGGGGCTGAAGCCTTGGGCGCCATAGCAATTTGCCAGGCCTGTCCCCAGTTGCCTTCTTCATATTGGTCGGCAAAAATGCGGCTGTCGGTGTCGTAGCTCTGACGGTTGGAGAGAACGAGATTGGGCGACTGCTGACGCGCGATGACGTAGTTGTAGCCCACGATGCCGGCAGGGACGGGTTTCTCCGTAGCCACGAAGCGAAACTGCATATCGTCGGAGAATCCGGCGGCGGTGGCGTTCATGGTGAGAGCAGTGCCCGATTGCGTAACGGCGTAAGAGGCATCGCTGCTTACCAAGGCGTAGAGCTCGTCATTGCCTTCAATTTTCTGCGCATAGAATTTCTGATTTTCATTGGCAGCCTCGTACATCCACTGAATGAGTTTCTTGCCGCCAGTGAGCCCCATGTCCATCGACAATCCTGAGTGGGGATTGACAATGGCGAAACTGTTTCCGTCGCCGTCTGGGGTTGGAACGACCACCCAGTCCTGGCCTTCGTCGGTCTCTGAACTTGCAGCCAACGTGATGGGCGCACTTTTTTCTGTACTGCCAGAATTGGTCAGAGCCAACCCCGTTTTGTTGCTGACGATGTGATAAATCACATTGGCTTTCCACGGAACGCCGGCCACGGCGGTCAGCGATACCAAGCAGCTGGCGAGAAGCGTGATGAGACACTTGCTCCTGCAGGATTTAAATGATAAACGCATACTTGTATTCTGATTTATTATTGATTGTTTTCTCTTGAAACGCCAAGCAGGCAGGCGGCTGCCTACTTATTGCCGCCCCCCAAAGCCAACCATAGTTTGTTGTCGGGATAATCGGCGGTGACGTCGATTACCTGGTGGCTTACGGGATGCTCGAAGGCAATGTGGCGTGCGTGGAGCGAGATGCTGCCATCGGGATTGCTGCGCGGCGAACCGTATTTGAGGTCTCCCTTGATGGGCATGCCCAGAGAAGAAAGCTGGCAACGTATCTGGTGGTGGCGGCCTGTGTGGAGACGCACCTCCAAAAGGTTGTAGCGATCACCGCGACCGATGATGCGATAGTCGAGTACGGCTCGCTTGCTGCCGGCCACTTCCCGCTGATGGGAAAACGCCTTATTCTGGCGCTCGTTGCGTGTGAGCCAGGTGTCAACGGTGATCCACTCGCCATCGGGCGTTGCCGCACTTTTCTCCGTGGCTGGAACGATGGCCTGATAGGTTTTCTGGATTTTCCCCGTGCGGAACATGTCGTTGAGACGCGAAAGCGCTTTGCTCGTTCTGGCAAAGACAACAACGCCGCTTACGGGGCGGTCGAGGCGGTGTACCACGCCGAGAAACACGTCGCCCGGTTTGGCATATTTTTCTTTGATATAGGCTTTCACGTCGTCGGCCAAGGTGCGGTCGCCCGTTTTGTCGCCTTGCACGATTTCGCCGGCCTGTTTGTTGACGATGATAATGTGGTTATCTTCGTAGATTACTTTCATTGCAAATGGTTGTTCGAAAACTTCTTACTGATGGAGGTATTCCAAGTTTTTGTGGAAAAATACTGGAGAATGGCCTGTAAATTCAGGCACAACGGTTTGTCATTTTTTCCGCTCGTCGATGAATTTCACCGGCTTACGCGCCATATTTGGGAAATTGATTTGGCGCATCGTCTCCGCGTCAATGACTTCCACCCTTGGCGCCACACGAATGCGGGAGCGGAAGCGGTCTTTCAAGTCCTTGACCACGTCGAACTCCGTTTGGCCTTTCACGGCCACCTTCACAAGCACATCGTCGGTGCCAGCATCACTGTCGCCGACCACTACGACGTAGCCTCCCACATACGGCGTGCCCTCAAGCACATCGTTGAGCGCTGGCGGATAGAGCGTTGTCCCTTTGAGCTTAATCATATTGTGCTTGCGACCAACAATCGGCGTGAGACGGAATGAATTGCGTCCGCAACGGCAAGGCGCCGTGATTTTCGCTGCCATATCCCCCGTGCGGAAGCGCAGCAACGGCATGGCTTCCACGCCAAGCGTCGTCACAACGATTTCCCCGACTTCCCCATCTGGCACTGGCATGCCGTCTTCGCCAACAATCTCCACGATGATCAGTTCGGGATGGACGTGACCGCCCTGTCCGTAGGGGCATTCCGAGAAAGTAGCCCCCATTTCCGTAGACGAATAAGTGGCAAAGAGTTCCACATCCCATTTCTCCTTGATTCGGCGTCCGAGCAAGTTGAGCGAGAAGTCCTGTTCGCGCAATCCCTCCCCGATGCCGATGATGCGGCGGATGCTGCTTTCGCGGTAATTGATGCCGTGGCGCTCAGCATAATCAATGAGATGAAGAATGAACGAGGGGACACACATAATGGTGTCGGGTTTAAGGCGCCGTATCGTGTCCCACTGCAATTCGGGAATACCGTTTCCAACGCGGATGATGCTCGCTCCCAGAGCGCGGATGCCGAGGAAATAAGCCAGTCCGGCCATAAAGCGTTTGTCCATCGTTGTCATGAGCTGGAGGATGTTTCCCGGACGCAGTCCGGCGCAGGCAAACGATTTCTTCTCGTTGAACGCCAAACGCTCCAAGTCCTTATCGGAACAGCCGAAGGTGACAGGGTCTCCCAGTGTGCCCGACGTCGTTATATAGTCAACGATGCGTTCCTTCGGACAGCAAAGGAAATCATCGTTATAGAGTTGCAAGTCCTTCTTCTCCGTGAAAGGCAGACGCTGCAAATCGTCAATGGTCTGTATGTCTGCCGGATTAATATCGTAAGACGCAAACACACGCTTATAATAAGGCGAATTGGCCGCCAGATAAGCGATGTCCTCACGCAGCAGACGCTCCTGCAACGCCTTGATTTCTTCGGCAGAAGCAAATTCTATGTCGTTTTTAAATATTTCATCCATAAGTCAGTGGGGTATGAATTGTTTATAGTGGAGTATAAATTGTTTATCGTGGGATATGAATTATTTATAGTGGAGTATGAACCGTTGACTATGAGGATTCTGAAACACGCCTATCATGAAGGAATTTCACGAGCGCCTGAGAAAATTTCCAAGCTGCCGCTTCCTCACCTCGCCGCCGTTTCCACAGAACTGGCGAAGTCTCCACACGCTTCGTGGATGTGTTTCACCACCACATTGCGCCCCAAAAGCGCTTCAGCGGTCTGGATGGCAGTCAGAGGCACACCGCAGATGCCGTGCAGATTGACGTTCTGCCCCGTCAGCCATAGGTTTTTCACCTTGGTCCTTACGGGAAGATAAGAAAGCGTCAAGTTGCGGCAGTCCTTCTGGTATCCGAAGAGAGCACCCTCAGGCGTGGCATAATAGTCGCGTATGGTGAGCGGCGATGCCGCCTCCATATATTCCGCCATCTCGCGGAATCCCGGAAAGAGTTGCGCCAGACGATCGACGATGCGTTGCGTCATTTGCGACTTCCACGCCTTGTAGTCCTCCGGGCGGTGTCCCGTGAAAGAGTCGGCCCAGAGGCGCACTTCGCTGAAGGGCATCACGCAGTTAACGATGAGTTTTCGGGCAAAAGCCCCTTGACCAGGAACAGGCGGCGTGAAATACATGAAACCATGCGGCCATTGCGCGTCAACGGGGCGTGCGTGGTCCCATATCATTCCGTAATCGTCTTGATAATAGCAGGTGTGGTCGATATAGGGAAAAGCATTCTCGCGCAACACCACAAAGACGGTGAAGGCGGAATAAGTCTCGGGAATAGTCTGTAAGCGTTCGCGAAACGCCTTGGGCCACGCCCCTTCGCTCAAGAGCGGAAGCAACGCGAGCGGATGCACGGCAGAGATGACGTGGGCGGCACTGAAACGCCCATTTTCCGCGTCCGTCTTTTTCTCCTCCGCCTCATGGTGTCCGCTCTCTGCGGTCTGCACCCAGAGGACTTCTTTGTCTCGCACCTCCACATGCACCACACGATGGCGCGTCAAGACCCTTCCCCCACCCTCTCTGACAACGCGCGTCAGCGCATCGACCAGGCATCGGCCGCCGTCGGCAAAACGGCAAGGGCGCTGGAGATAGAGCACATTTAGCAGGGCATGAACATAAGCGGGCGAAACGCCACGGCAGCCAGCATACATGGGATTCATGAAGGCCAGGAGGTCGCGCAATTTTGCGTCACTGACGAAACGCGCCACAAATTCATCTGCGGCCAGCGTGAAGGCTTCGGAATGCGACAGCAAGTGGTCGCGGCTCTCGCGCAGATAGAAAAGGTCCACCTCGTCGGCCAGGCGATAAACGGCCTCAACATAGGCTTTTATACCCTCGGCCTCATGCGGAAAATGCCTGCAGAGATATTCCGTGAAAGCCTCGCGTCCATAGGGCAGTCGATAGGTGGTGTTCGAAGCCCGATAAGTGATTTGCGTAAGCAGGTCATCGGGCTGCAGGAGAAGTTCATCACGTATGCCGAGATAGCGACAGATTTTGTCGAGCGAACCGCCCTCGTTGAAACCACCGAGCGTGTGCATGCCGGTCTCGAAGGTGAATCCGCAACGCCTGAAGGTCTGCAAACCGCCCCCTGCCGTGGCATTTTTCTCCAAGACCGTCACGACATATCCCTCGTGCGAGAGAATGGCGGCAGTAAACAAGCCGCCAAGTCCTCCGCCAATGACAATCACCTCTTTATCTGCACCTTTCATTGTTTTTGAACTATAATTACAGACGTACTGCCTACTGCGGGAATCACATAAAATCCCCTCGAAGGCCATCAGAACGCCCTTTCATCAACTTCAACCGCTGCCTCCGGCTGCCTCATCCCTTCATTTCCTGCTCCACGGCGTTGGTCAGGTCGATGAAGTCCTGCACGCTGAGCTGTTCCGGACGCTTGGTCAGAAGTGGCTGTGCGAGGAAATCGGCATGTCCGCCAACAGTTCGTCCTTGTTCCTGGTCGAGCTGGGCGAAGAGCGGTTTGAGCGAACCGCGCATCATTTTGCGGCGCTGATTGAAGGTGGTTTTCACCACGCGGCGCAACAAGCGCTCATCGCAGCCACACGACGTGGCCTCGTTGCGCGTCATGCGGATGACGGCACTCTTCACCTTGGGCGGCGGATTGAAAACGCCTGGCTCCACGGTGAAGAGATATTCCACGTCGTACCACAGCTGCACCAGCACACTGAGGATGCCATAAGCCTTGCAGCCTGGTTTGGCGGCAAGACGTTCGGCCACTTCCTTCTGTATCATGCCCGTGCAGCAAGGAATGAGTTCGCGATAGTCGAGCATTTTGAAGAAAATCTGACTGCTGATGTTGTAGGGATAATTTCCCGTCAAGACAAACGGACGCCCTCCAAACGTATGTTCGAGGTGCATCTTCAGGAAGTCGTCTTCAATGATATTTTCTTCGAGCTGCGGATATTCCTCCCGCAGATAGGCAACGCTCTCGAAGTCAATCTCCACCACTTTCGTCTCGCGCTTTTTCGGGAGAAGATACTGCGTGAGCACACCCATGCCCGGCCCCACTTCGAGGACGGGGATGTCTGGGCAGGCGTCAACCGTGTCGGCGATGGCCTTGGCCACGTTTTGGTCTTTCAAAAAATGCTGTCCGAGAAACTTCTTCGGACGTACGGATTTCAATGTCATAAATATTTCTTGAGTGGCAAGCCAAGCGGCGGGCGGCTTGCTGCGTTTTTAAAACACACAGATTGCCAAGCACGCTCCAAAGGCCCGTCCCGACAATTCCGAGACAAAAGCCAAGACAGGGATTTGCCAACTCCATTTGCGGAATTATTTTTAGTTATTTTTTTACCATTACTTAAACCCTGCCTGCTTTTTTACCACGAGTTATTTGCTACTTCAAGCGCTTTACACTAACTTTGCCTTTCAAGCGGAGCGATGCTTTTTATATCTCTGCAAATTTAGCAAAAAAACAGACTTTGATTACGATAATAAAAAAAATATTCAGTGCCTGCCTGCCATTTATCCTTGGCATAGGGATTCTGTGGTGGATGTATCGCGACACGAAATGGGATTCCGCCCTTTCTTATTTCACGGAAATGAAATGGGGCTGGATGGTCATTTCTCTCATTTTCGGCATTTTGGCCCAGCAAGTGAGGGCCTGGCGCTGGCGCATGTCGCTCCTTCCGCTGGGCGTTGACTGCCGCCGCCGGGTTTGCGAAGATGCCATTTTCCTCTCCTATGCCTCGAGCCTGGTGATTCCGCGCGTTGGAGAAGTGGCGCGTTGCGGCACACTGAAAAAATACGACGGCATCCCCTTTGCCAAAGCCTTGGGCACAGTGGTGACAGAGCGTTTCATCGACTGCCTCGTCATCCTTCTGCTCACCGTCATGGCCTTTCTCCTGCAACTCACCGATTTCCTGCATTTTCTGAAACACACGGGAACGGACTTCGGCCGTTCCTTCAGTCGCTTCACCGAAACGGGCTTCATTTGGGCTGGCATCTGCCTGCTGGCCGTTGTTGTTCTGGCGTTGCTGCTGATGCGCGGTTTCTCAGTGTTCAGCAAGGGGAAAGACGTGGTACGCAACCTCTGGACGGGCGTTACATCTCTGCGCGGCGTGAAGAACATGCCGCTCTATCTGATTTATTCGCTCGGCATCTGGGCCTGCTATTTTCTGCACTTCTACACGGCCTTCTTCTGCTTCGACTTCACCTCGACCATCAATCCCGCGCAGGCGTTCCTCATCTTCTGCATCGGCACTTTCGCCGTGCTTGTGCCAACGCCCAACGGCGCCGGACCGTGGCATTTTGCCGTGAAAACGATGCTCGTGCTCTATGGTGTGGCCGAAGAGCCCGCCGTTATGTTCGCCCTCATCGTCCACACGATACAGACCTTCGAAGTGATTTTGCTCGGCGCCTACGGATGGTTTGACCTCACGCAAAGGCAGAAACGAAGGAAGGTCGACACACCGACGGACGTGGCAAACACGCCCCCAACGGAAAATTCCTAAGACCCCTACAACCCGATACTAACAACTCTTAAACCATAAACGATTATGAGCACTATCAAAGATTTGCAACCTCAAGCTATTTGGAAAAACTTCTATCTTCTCACGCAGGTGCCACGCCCTTCCGGACACCTCGAAAAAGTGCAAGATTTTCTGCTGAACTGGGCAAAGGAGAAAGGCGTTGAAGCCAAGAAAGACGAGGCTGGAAATATCCTCATGTACAAACCAGCATCGACTGGCATGGAAAACTGCAAAATGGTCACGCTGCAGGGCCACATGGACATGGTGCCGCAGAAGGCCAAAGATTCGGCCCACAATTTTGAGACCGACCCCATCGAGACCTATATCGACGGCGAATGGGTGAAAGCCAATGGCACCACGCTGGGCGCTGACGACGGTATGGCCGTGGCCACCATCATGGCCATCATGGAAGACGACAGCATCAAGCACGGTCCGCTCGAAGGTTTCATCACGGCCGACGAAGAGACCACGATGTATGGCGTCAACCACATGAACGCCGACACGCTGAAAGGCGAAATCCTGCTCAACCTCGACAACGAGACGGAGGGCGAAATGGTGATTGGTTCGGCCGGTGGCGTCAACCAGACTTCAACAATGGAATATAAGGAAGCCGACACCGATGCCGACGACGCAGCCGTTCGCGTGACGCTCCACAACTTGCTCGGCGGACACTCGGGCCTCGAAATCAACGAGGGCCGCGGCAACGCCAACAAGATGATGGCCCGCCTCGTTCAAGATGCCATCGCCAACTTCGAAGCCTGCCTCTCGGAATGGAAGGGCGGCAACATGCGCAACGCCATCCCCCGCGAAGCCGAAGTGGTGCTGACGCTGCCGAAGGAAAACGTGGAAGCCTTCAAGGAGGTGGTCGACGAATGGCGTCAGACGTTCATCGGAGAATATGGCTCTGTGGAGAAAGACTTGAAGCTCGACGTGGAAGACGTTGAACGCCCTGCCCACATCGTGCCTTCTGAAATCCAAGACAATCTGGTCGACGCTCTCTGCGCTTGCCACAACGGCGTCTTCCGCATGATTCCCGACGTGCCAGGCATCGTGGAAACCTCTTCCAACCTCGCCATCGTTGAAATCGGCGGCGGCAAAGCCATGTTCAAGATTCTCATCCGCTCCTCGCGCGACAGCATGCGCGAATGCCTGGCCGAATCGCTCGAAAGCGCTTTCTCTATGGCCGGCATGAAGGTGGAACTGAGCGGCGACTACCCCGCCTGGCAGCCCAACCCACACAGCGAAATCGTTGAACTGATGAAGAACGTCTACAAGGAACTCTTCGGAACGGACAACAAGGTGCAGGTTGTTCACGCAGGATTGGAATGCGGCGTCATCGGTGCCTGGCATCCGATGGACATGGTGAGCTTCGGCCCAACGCTCCGCTCGCCACACACGCCCAACGAACGCTGCAACATCCCGAGCGTTGAGAAATACTGGAAGTTCGTGCTCACCACCCTGGAACGCACGCCCAGAAAATAAACGCCCTTCGTAAACAACCGGCAAACAGTCCCCGCCCGCCAACGAGAGAATCAGGCCCGGCGGCATAAGAAAGCACGGATTGACACGGCATACACGCCTGCGCCAATCCGTGCTTTTCGTTGGCACAACCAAAATTTTGCAAAAATATCTTTTGGCCGCCTGACAAAAATTGCTACTTTTGCCAATCAACAAACAAAAAGAAAAACAACAGATGCAACTCATATTATTGTCTGGCGGTTCTGGGAAAAGACTGTGGCCGCTCAACAACGACGGGCGCAGCAAACAGTTTCTTCCCCTGCTCGCGTCGCCAACAGGAGGGACGGAGTCGATGCTGCAACGACTGGTGCGGCAGATTCGCGAAAATCTCCAGACGAAGGATATCACCGTGGCCACCAACACCGCTCAGCGCGACAACATCATCAACCAATTGGGCAACGCCATCAACATCGTTGCGGAAACGGAGCGCCGTGGCACGTTTCCCGCCATTGCGCTCGCCTCGAGTTTCTTGGCCAAGGAAAAGGGATGTGGCAGAGACGAAGTGGTCGTCGTTATGCCCTGCGACGTCTACACGGAAAACAGCTACTTCGACATCATCAAGAGGATGGCGGAAGCGGTGGAAGCGAACAAGGCCGACCTCGTCCTCATGGGCGTGAAACCCAAAAACGCCAGCGACAAATTCGGATATATCCTGCCGAAAGAAAACGTGGTGGCAGGCAGCGAAGTGCAGGAGGTGGAGCTGTTCTTCGAAAAGCCCGACACGGAGACAGCGCGCCGCCTTCTCAGGATGGGGGCTTGCTGGAACGCTGGTGTCTTTGCCTTCCGACTGGGCTACATGACAGACATCGTCGCGAGATACGCACAAGGCGAGACCTACGGTGACATCTGCAAGGCCTTCGGCGCCTTCCCAAAAATCAGTTTCGACTATGAAGTGGTGGAGCGCGAGAAATCCCTGGTCATGGTACCGTTTTACGGCGAATGGAAAGACCTCGGCACGTGGAGCACGCTCTGCGACGTGCTCCCGAGCACGCACATCGGCAACGTGAAGATGGGCGAACACAACGAGAACACCCACGTGGTGAACGAACTGGGCATTCCCGTTTTCTGCGACGGACTGCGCGACATCATAATTGCCGCCTCGCCCGACGGCATTCTCGTGTGTGAGAAAACGGCATCGAAAAACATCAAGAATGCCGTTCGCGAACTGTCAACGCGCCCCATGTATGAAGAACGCCGCTGGGGCACTTACCGCGTGCTCGACTGCGTGACCTACCCCGACGGATTGCAATCGCTCACGAAGAGCATCACGCTGAAAGCGGGGAAGAACATCAGCTACCAAATCCACCACCACCGCGCAGAAGTGTGGACCATCGTTGACGGCGAAGGCATCTTCGTGCTCGACGGCGTACAAAAACGCGTTTCGAGGGGCGATGTGCTGGTCATCAAAAAGGAACACTTCCACGCCATCAAAGCGCTTTCAGACCTCACCTTCATCGAGGTGCAGACGGGTAACCCGCTCATCGAAGAGGACATCGAACGCTTTGATTGGGACTGGAACACGAACATCGAATAATCCCCTCCCCGCTTGACATTCACGAAAAATACCCGCAAGCATCTGAACGACAGGTGCCTGCGGGGATTTGTTTTATACGCTTTCCCTGATTCCTATGACAAGTCATCGATTCGCGGCCGCGAGCAGCATTACCCTCGGCCGCGAGTCGTGCTACCTTCGGCCGCGAGTAGCGTTACCAGCGGCCGCGAGTAGATGACTTGTATCGGGGAATGATGGAACGAAGAGCGGCATCAATAGACCACCTTCACGCCTGCATAGTAGCTTCTTGGCAGAGAAGGGCCGTAGATATAATTGGAATCACGGTTCCACGACTTGTCGAAATCCTTCTGATATGAATTGGTGAGGTTCTGAATGCCGCCGTTCACTTGAAGCGTGAAGCTCTTGTTGACGGGGAAGTCGTAAGCCAGTTTCAAATTCATTTCCATAAACTTCGGCGTATTCACGGCCACAGGGGTCTCCACGCCAGAGCCTGCCGAATGGCCCACGAGCATGCTGCCCGTGTAGTTGCCCGTCAGCGAAGCCGTGAGCTGTTTCACTGGGGTGAAGGAGGCCGTGAAATACCCATAGACGTTGGGCGTGCGCATCATTTTCTTATATTTCTGCTCGGGCACTTCGTCGTTCCATGCAATCGCCTCGTCGTAGTGGCTCTGCTGGAGGGTGAGGCCTGCCTGGAGCGTAAACCAACGGGTGAACATCGCCTTTCCTTCAAGATTCAATCCGAAGACCTTAGCACCATAGGCATTGTAGCGCTCCTGCACCGTATTGCCCTGTGCATCGGGGCGATCGAGCTTGCGGAGGGCAAAGACGTTGTTGAGGTCGGTGTAAAAACCTTCAATCAAGAGGTTGGTCTGCACCGAGCCAAACTTGCGATAGAGGTCGGCAGAGACGCTGAGACTGTTGGAGCGTTCTTCCTTCAAATTGTCGGCCAAGACGGTGACAAGTCTTTCGCCGCCCACAACGCCCACGTGCAGGTCTTCATCGAACGCTTGTGGCGCACGGAATCCACCGGCGTAGGTGATGCGCAGGTTCACTTTCTCCGTGGGGTTGAAACGCAGGTTGGCACGCGGGCTGAAGATGACGCGATCCACAAGGTTATGCTTGTCGAAACGGCCGCCGAGGAGGAAGCTCCACTGCTTGTTTTTCCATTCATTCTGGAAGAAGAAGCTGCCGATGTTGACGTCTTGCTTGAAATGACGGTCGTAACCGAGAATGACGTCTTTCAAGCCATCGTGGTTATACTCCGCACCGAGGGTGAGGTCGGAGGGCATGAAGAGCAAATGGTCGAAATTGTGGACATACTGCGTTCCCGCAACATAAGTGAAGTCGTGGGTGGTGCCATAAGCCTTTTCGGCCGTTTCGCGGTCTTCCTCCGTTCCCTCGCCGATGCCGCCGTAATAGCTCTTGCGGGCTGTTGTCTGGAAGGAGAAATAAGTGGAGAGGCGGTTTTTCTCGTTGGGGGCAAAATAATCGAAGGTGAGACCACCGCCTTGGATGTCGTGCTCCACCTGCTCGGTGATGTTCGCCAGATGGGGCGTCAGATTGAGCATGTTGCCGCCACGGCGAAACTCATGGATGCCATGATACTGCAAACTGAGCTTGGCGTACGGACTCATGCGAAAATAAGAACTGAGACCGAACGTCTGGTTTTTTAGCGCCGGCAATTCGGTATATCCATCACCGTCGTGGTCGTAGCCCTGCCGGTTGCGCGTCTGCCCGTAAGCATAAACGCCGGCCTTGTTGTCGTCGGTGACCAGGGAGACGTTGCCCGTGCTCACATTGTCGAAACTATTGGCGCCACCTATCGACATGAAGGTGTGGCCGAAGGTGGCCGAATTGCGAATCGGCTCCTTGGTGATAATATTAATGGTTCCGCCAATGGCAGAGGCGCCGAAGAGCGCCGAACCGCCGCCTCTGACGACCTCCACGCGGTCGATTATGTTGGCTGGAATCTGCTCCAGCCCATAAACGCCGTTGAGCGAAGAGAAGACAGAACGGGAATTGACCAATATCTGCGAATAGTGGCCATCAAGTCCGTTGATTCTCACCTGGGTGAAACCGCAGTTCTGGCAGTTGTCTTCCGTGCGCACGCCAGGCTGGAAATTGAGTCCCTGTGCCAGACAGACGCTCTGGGTGACATCGAGGAGCTTCGGCCCAATCACGTTCACCAGATTTGGTGCCAGGCGTCTTGCCGTTTCGTTGCGGTTGGCGGAAACCACCACCTCGTCGAGCGACACGTCGTCGGCCTCCAGGGAGAAATTTTGTTCCTGCGTGGCATCGTGCTTCACGGTCACGGTTTTCTCAACTGTTTGATACCCCAGGAATTTCACCACAATGGTGTGTGTGCCTTCGGGCAGATTTTTCAGGAAATAATGCCCCGTCTTGTCGGTTGTCGTGGCGATGGTGGTGCCTTTGAGTTGTATTGTGACAAACGGCATGTGCTCTCCGGTCTTCTTGTCAATCACATGCCCATAGATATTGGCATCCGTGCGTTTGTCGGTGTTTTCCCGCAGAGGATTTTCAACGCGCTTGGCCTCTGCGGTGTTGTTAACTACATTATCTACCTTGGCTGCTTGAGCCCCAAATGAGACTGTCAATGCTGCGGCAAGCAGCACCAACTGATAATTCTTTGATTTCATTTTTACTTTAGATATTTATTAAACAAATGTAATTCTTGATGTTACAGGCGGGTGTTCAAAGTTAGTTTATATGGTATCTATACTATAAGTAGGTGGTCAAAATTATTTTTATATATGTGCCAAGAGCATTATTTTTACATTTGAAACGTCCTCTCGGGCGCATCTACTTACCTTGTTTTCAGTCGCAATGCCCGCATTGCTCCTTCAACCAAGGTGGCGTATCTGCATCCCGATAGAACATTCCAAATGTAAAAATAATTCTGACAACCTACTTAACACGTTTTTGAAAACCTGCCTGTGCTGACGGCCTCAGTTGCTGCCCGCCAGCTTATAGGGACACACGGTCCCCCATCATCCGCTTGCGACTGTTTGGCAGATTCTCCGACCTCACCATTTTCTTGGCGAAGGAGACTGCCGAATGTGCTGACGCAAGCACATGAGGGAAGGGGATGGGAAAAGGAAGCCAAGCGAATGCCGGCTTCGCATTTCTCATCATAAATCATTGGAAGTCATAAGTTTTTCGAGCATAGGAGACCCCGAAAAACAAATTGTTTTCTGAAAAGCCACAGAGATTAAAACGCAGGTGGCGCACGCGTTGAATGAACGTTGTCTTCGCGCATCTTGACAAAAGGACAAGCCGCATGGAAGGCAACATAAGCGACAGGCACAAAAAGAGCCACTTTGACGAGCGCCGGCACCACATAGGACAAGGCACACAACTGACAGAGCAGGCATTCTTGAACGACAGCGCTCTGCGAAACGAAGTGTCCGTCGTGGTGGATATGGTGGGCGCAATCGTAACAATAGGACGCAGCCGTTTCTTCCGCCCCCGAATGGTGGTGGAAGGTGATGGCAAGCAGCATCGGCACGTAAACCAACAGCAGCAGCCATGCAAACTTCTTTCGTCTATTGTCGATACGTCGCATTAGTCTGAAAATCTTTTTTGTGCTGACATTATTTTAAAGGGCCGCAGTGTATTCGGTTGTGAAAGGCCCTTTGTATGAAACGAAAGCAAAAATAATATTTTTTTCAATACCGCAAAAACGCAAACCCCTATAAATCAATGCTAATCAATAATTTATAACATCTTCATCTGCTCTTTGTTAATATTCCCTTAGCACAACAGCGGCCGCGTCATACTTGACGGTGAGCAGGGGCGGCAGCGGACGCGAGGGAAAGGGGTGCTTGGCGAACGGGGAGGCAAGGCATAAGGGAACGGCCTGTTCTTGAAAAAGAGGCAACGAAAAAAAGGAACCTCCGGATGGAAGTTCCTTTTTCTTTGCAGGTGCTTAAAATTTGTTTGTATTGAATTGTCGGATTATTTTGCTACTACGGTTAGGGAGGACTTACTGTGCTCGTTCCAAAGTAATAACAATGAGACGGTTAACGTTTAACTTGTTATGGAGAACTTACTGTGCTTCCTTCCCCGTATTGCCCTCGGCATAGCCGCGTTTGTAGCCTTCGCTGTAGTTGCTGGCATAGGTTTGGCGCTCTTCGGAAGTGGGGAAATTGCTCGATGTGTCGTGTTCGTTCATAGGTTTTCCGGCCACGCCGTCGTAATAGCCATCCCAGTAGCCGTCTTCCGCGCCGGCTTCATCGGCGGGACGGGGGTCGCGCTCAAGGGTGTCTGGCGCGGCGATGTGGGCAGTGTCAGCGATGTCGGAGCGGACGTCGGACGTCACGGTGGTGTCGGGGCGTGCCATCGGCCCTGCGTTCTTGATGGAGGGGCTGGCGGCGGAGCCTTGTGCGGCTTTGTCGGACGCAGCCTTGAAATAGAGAATCACGGCGCATGTGGCCACGAAGAGGAGGAGGAACACGAGGGCGCTTTTACGGTTGATGCCTTGTCTTTTCATAGGTTTCGTTTTCGGATGTTCTGGACATGGGCAGAGGAAAGACTGCTGGCGTGGCGAGGTCTTCGCTGGCGGGCTCTCTTTTCTCCTGCTGTTTGTCGGTCTGCCCTTTGCGCTCCAGCGGAGCGGACGAAAAGGGGTTCGGCGCTCTGCGGGATGAATGAAGGGCTACTGATGTGTGTCTGTTTTTTTGTTTGAATGGATGTTTCGCTGGGTGGATGTCGGCAGCGAGTGTGCCGCATTTTCTTTTTCTATCAGCAATCGCGGGCTTTGCGGCCGGCATCGATGCGCAGAAAGATGAAGAGCATGAGCGTGAAGCCCCAGAGGGAGGAACCGCCATAGCTGAAGAACGGCAAAGGGATGCCGATGACGGGCATAAGGCCCATCACCATGCCCACGTTGATGAGGACGTGGAAGAAGAGGATGCTGGCGATGCTGTAGCCGTATACGCGCCCGAATTTGGTGGGTTGCCGCTCTGCCAGATGGATGATCCGCAGGATGAGGGTCAAGAAGAGAAGGAGCACGGCAGCGGACCCGATGAAGCCTTCTTCTTCGCCAACGGTGCAGAAGATGAAGTCGGTGTCTTGCTCGGGGACGTATTTGAGTTTGGTCTGCGTGCCGTTCATGAAGCCTTTCCCCTCGAGACCGCCGGAACCGATGGCGATTTTGCTCTGGTTGACATTGTAGCCTGCGCCACGGATATTTTCTTCCATGCCAAGCAACACTTTGACACGCATCTGCTGATGGGGCTCAAGGATGTTGTTGAGGGTGTAGTCGGCTGTATAGAGGAAGGCGGTCGAACCGATGGAGAAGACGGCGATGAAGAGGTATTTCCCGATGCGCTCGCCCAGGGCCTGCCAACCCATATAGAAGGTCATGAAGAGGGCCACGGCAATCTGCACCCAAACGATGTCGAAGGGGACAACGAAGCGCGAGACGAGGTAGGCAACGAGGACAGCGACGGCTCCCACGGTGAAGAGGCGCGAGGCATGGGGCGTGCGGGGGCAATAGATGGCGGTCATGATGGTGGTGAAGAGCCAAATGAGCAGGAGCACGACAAATTCGCCAACCTCGGCTTGGGTGTAGGGCAGGATGTCGGTGGAGAAACGGATGCCGATGACGAAGTAGGCCACGGCGGCGGTGGCGGTGAAGAGGAAACTGCCGGGCATTCCTTCACGGTAGAACATGAGGAAGAAGGCGAGATAGACGAGCGCCGAACCGGTTTCGCGCTGCATGACAATCAGCACCATCGGGAGCAGAACGAGCGAGGCGGCCTTGAAGAAGTTGCGCATATTGTCGAGCGAAAAGCCGTAGCGGTTGATGAGTTTGGCCACGGCCAAGGCGGTGACGCATTTGGCAAATTCGGCAGGCTGCAGGCTGACGGCACCAAGGCTTATCCAGGATTTGGAGCCCTTGATGTCTTTGGCCAGAAAGGGGGTGACGAGCAACACGAGCATCATGCCCCAGTAGGCAAGGTCGGCAAGGTTCTCGAAGTAGCGATCGTCGGTCATGAGCAGGAAGAAGCCCAGGGTGAAGGCGAGGCCAATCCACACGAGCTGCTTGCCGGTGCGCGTGCCCCAGCTGAAGAAATCGACGTCGCCGATTTCATGGCTGGCTCCGCAGATGCTGAGCCAGCCGAAGGCGAGCAGGGCGACATAGATGGTGATGACCACCCAGTCGGCCGTAAAGATGGGATAGCGGCGGGGGTTATCTGATGTAGTCTCCATATTTTATGTGTCGGTTTTGGATTACCTGTGCTTTCTTCTCTGAAGAGGGCGACAGACCTCCATTGAGGTATTGCTCCATGATGAGGGCTCCGATGGGCACACCGTAGACGGCGCCGAAACCTCCGTTTTCAATGTAGGCCACGACGGCGATGCGCGGGCTGTTCATGGGGGCAAAGCCCATGAAGGCCGAGTGGTCGTGTCCGCGGTTTTGCGCGGTTCCTGTTTTTCCGCACACTTCGATGCCGGGGATGTTGGCGGCGTGGCACGTGCCGCTCAGGACGGCTTTCCGCATGCCGGCCACGGCATAGTCGTACCAGCGCGGATTGATGGTGGTGTGGTGTGGATGGGTGTAGAGCGAATCGATTTGTCCACCACGTATGCTTCTGACGATGTGTGGCACGTAATAGTGGCCGCGGTTGGCAACAGTGGCCGCCAGATTGGCAATCTGCAACGGCGTGGCGGTGACTTCGCCTTGCCCGATGGAAATGGAGATGACGGTCAGGGCGTTCCACGACTTGCGGTAGTGGTCGTCATAATAATTGGCATTAGGAATCATGCCGCGACTTTCTCCAGGGAGGTCGATGCCGAGTTTGTAGCCAAATCCCATGTCGACCATGTGGTCTTTCCAGCAGTTCATGGCGTTTTGCACAGAGCCGTATTTTCGCTTGTTGCTGAACATGCGGTAGAGGTTCCAGCAGAAATAAGCGTTGCACGAGGTGCCGATGGCGGGGACAAGGTTGATGGGCGAGGCGTGGCCGTGGCAACCGAGGTGGAGACCTTTATAGTTGAAGCCGTGGTGGCAAGGGAAGGCGATTTCTGGCGTGATGCTGCCCTCTTGCAGTCCCATGAGCGCCTGCGTTATCTTGAAGGTGGAGCCAGGAGGGTATGTACCCATGATGGCGCGGTTGAGGAGCGGGCGCATGGGGTCGCGGCTCAGTTGCTGATGGTATTTTCCGCGGTTGCGCCCCACCGTGAGGCGGGGGTCGTAGGTGGGCGAAGAGGCCATGCAGAGAATCTGCCCCGTTGAAGGCTCGATGGCAACGATGGCACCGAGCTTGCCTTCGAGCAGGCGCTCTGCCAGCGCCTGAAGGTCGAGGTCGATGCTCAGCGTGACGTCTTTGCCTGGGACGGGGGCTTTGTCGTATTTCCCGTTCTGATAGTGGCCCTGCGTGCGTCCATGAACGTCTCGCAGCATGATGCGCATGCCTTTTTCGCCACGCAGTTCTTTTTCGTAGCTACGTTCCACGCCGAGTTTTCCGATGAAGTCGCCACTCTGATAATAATCATCGTTGGCAATGTCTTTGTCGTTCACTTCCCCGACATCGCCGAGAAGGTGCGCCCCAAGGCCAGTGGTGTAGTGGCGAACGGAGCGTTTTTCAACGGAGAAGCCTTTGAAGCGGAAGAGTTTCTCGCGGAAAACGGAGAACTCCTCTGCGGGAATCTGGCTCATGAAGAGTTGCGGCGTATAGCGCGAATAGCTGATTTTCGACTTGATTTCGTCCATGCGCTTGATATAGAAATCTTTCGTGATGCCAACGGTCTGGCAAAAGTCGAGCGTATCGATGCCGCGCTGGTCGTTCATGACGACCATGATGTTGTACGACGACTCATTGTAGACAAGGAGCCGCCCTTTGCGATCGAGAATCAGTCCGCGAGAGGGATATTGGATTTCTTTGCGGAAGGCATTGGAGTCGGCATTCTTCTTATAGTCGTCGCTCATCAGCTGGAGCGAGAAGAGACGGATGAGATAGATGATGACAACTGCAACCGCTATACCGCCTAAGATGTATTTCCGATTGATATAATTGGGTTCGTCTGACATACGTTGGGAGGTTAAATAAGCAGGTATTCAAAAATCATTTTGAATCCATTTGCCGGCCGATGGCAAAAGCCGTATGCCGCCGCTTAGTAATGGTGAAAGAATAAGTTGGGCAATTTTGATCTGTATTTTTGTTGGTTTTGGAATTTGGAAGAGGAAGCATAGCGGGCTATGTGACCGATGACAAATTTCAAAAGCGGCAAAAAGACAGGGCATAAGAAATAATTCCTTACTTCTCAAAATTGGTCAAGTTATTTTTTTACCATTACTTAATGGCGCGAGCGGAGGAGTTCGAGGGCGAGAACCACGAGGAACGTGAGCAGGAAACTGGCGCCGATGTTGACAAGGAGGAGTTTCCAGGCGGTGAAGGAGAAGGCCTCGATGGTGAAATAGAAAATGCAATTGAGCAGGATGAGCAATGCGGCATAGCGCAAGAATCCGCCCCATTTCATGCTACGCGCCGAGGGGGAGAAGTCTTCGCTCTCCTTGTCGGACGGACGGAATTTCTCAAGCAACCAAGGGGCGATGAGGGCCACGGCACAGAGGGAGGCGGAAGTCATGCCTGGCGTGCAGGAGAAGATGTCGATGGCGAGGCCGAGGGCAAAGGCCGACACGAGATAGAGCCAACGCGGCGTGTCGAGCGAAAGGATGATGAGAAAATAGACATACGGCATGGGGGTGGCATAACCGAAGAGATGGATATGCCCGAAAAGCAACACCTGCAAGAGCAGCAGGAGCACAAACCAGCCAAGGCGAATGAAAATCTTTTGAACCATAGATGTCCAGTGGGTTATCGTGTTGTATTCGTCAGTTTTCGGAATTGATATCTGCTTCGGCAGCATGCGAGCGCAGCGTGTCGACTTCCGCTTTATAGGGGGTGGCAATGACGTTGACGTCCCTCAGGCGTGAGAAGTCTGTTCCGAGCGTCACACCCAGTTTGTAAGACTGCCCATCGGCCGAGTTGCCGATTTCAGAGATTCTGCCGACAAAGATGCCAGGAGGGAAGACGGAGGAATAACCGCTGGTTTCAACGACTTCATCCTTCTTGATTTTCGCATATCGCGGGATGTCGTCGAGACAGGCACGCAGCATGCTCTTTCCTTCCCATTGCAGATAGCCGAAATAATTCTGTCCGCGCACGCGGCAGCTGATGCTCGACTTTTTGTTGGTGACGGGAATGACCAAAGAATAGTTGGGCCCCGTCAGATATACGATGCCGACTACGCCGCCACCGCCAACGACGCCCATCTCCGGTTGAATACCTTGGTTTGTTCCGCAGTCGATGACGAGATAGTGGTTGTTGTTTGACATATTGTTAGACACTACCACGGCGGGAATCAGCTTATAGGCAGCCAACTGCTCCTTCACGCGGAGTTCTGTCGGCGAAGGCTCATGCGAGGCTTCGCGCAAGGCTTCGCGCAGTTGTTCCGTTTCGATTTGCAAGCGCGTGTTCTCATCGGTCAGGTGGCGGTTGACTTCTTTGAGGTCTACGTAGGAAACGGCATCGCCATACATACGGTTGATGCCGGCAGCAACGCCGTTGGCCGAGGTGAACCACACGCTTCCCTGATAATGGTTAAAACGGAAGAGAAGCGTGAAGCTGACAATTTCGAGCACGAGGAAGAGCAGGAAATAATGGTATTTGCGGAAAAATTCGAGGAGATAGTACATGTGTCTATAACATGAAGGACGGGCCATCTCCCTTGTGCTTGATGCAAGGGGGATGCCTGTCCTTTATTTTGTTTGGCTAATAACGAAAGTATGCCTGAAGCCTCAACGTATGAGGTTTCATCTTGGTAACGGCGCACTATTACTTAGCAATGGCGCACCATTACTTATCGCATGAGGAACGTGAATTTCTCAACGTTCTTCAAGGCGATGCCCGTTCCCCTTGCCACGCACAAGAGGGGATCTTCTGCCACGTGGAACGGGATATTAATCTTGTCGGTCAAGCGCTTGTCGAGACCACGCAAGAGCGCACCGCCGCCAGTGAGGTAAATGCCGTTTTGAACAATGTCGGCATAGAGTTCGGGCGGCGTCTTTTCCAGAGCGGAGATGATGGCCTGCTCGATTCTGGCGATTGATTTCTCGAGACAGTGGGCGATTTCCTGATAGCACACCGGCACTTCCATCGGCATGGAGGTGATGCGGTTCGGACCGCGCACGATGTAGTCTTCAGGCGCAGCGTCGCCGAGCTCGGTCAAAGCGGCACCCACATGAATCTTGATGCGTTCGGCCATTCGTTCGCTGACCTTCACGTTGTGCTGGCGGCTCATGTAGTCCTTGATATCGGCTGCGAAATCGTCGCCGGCCATCTTGATGGAGTTGTTGGATACGATGCCACCGAGAGAGATGACGGCGATTTCTGTCGTTCCGCCACCTATGTCAACCACCATGTTGCCTTCTGGGGCGTTCACGTCGATGCCGATACCGATGGCGGCAGCCATTGGCTCATAAAGCAAGAAGATGTCGCGGCCGCCAGCATGCTCAGCGGAGTCGCGCACAGCACGCAATTCCACTTCGGTGGAGCCGGAGGGCACACCGATGACCATGCGGAGCGAAGGCGAGAAGATGCGCTTGCCACGATGAACCATCTTGATGAGTCCACGCATCATCTGTTCGCAGGCGTTGAAGTCGGCAATGACGCCATCGCGCAGCGGGCGAATCACGCGTGTCTTGTCGCTCGTCTTCTCATACATCAGTTTGGCTTGCTCGCCCACGGCAATCATCTTTTCAGACTGTCTGTCGAGCGCCACGACTGAAGGCTCGTTCACCACGATTTCATCATCGCAAATGATGATGGTGTTGGCCGTTCCGAGGTCGATGGCCAACTCCTGGGTGAAGGAGAACATTTTGGAGAATATACTAAATACGCTCATTATATCTATCTTGCCTTGAATTATTTCTTACCTTCAAACCACGCATTGATGGCGGTGTCGTAATGGCTGCTTACGCCGAAAGCACGCGTGGCAAACATGCGGCGTTCTTCGAGCGTTGTTTCGGCACCCTGACGATTGAGGATGTCGAGGAGCACAGGATATTCAGCCTTTGAAGGCACGATGACCACGTCGTTGAAGTTCTTGGCTCCAGCGCGAATCAAAGAGATGCCGCCTATGTCAATCTTTTCGATGATGTCGGCATCGGAAGCACCGCTGGCAACGGTCTGTTCAAACGGATAGAGGTCGACAATCACGAGGTCTATCTCTGGAATTTCATATTTGGCCATCTGCTCGGCGTCGCTCTCCAAAGCGCGGCGTCCCAAGATGCCACCGAAAATTTTCGGGTGCAGCGTTTTCACGCGGCCGCCCAAAATGGAGGGGTAAGTTGTCACGTCTTCCACCTTGCGGCAGGGATAGCCTTGCTGCTCGATGAAAGTTTGCGTACCGCCAGTTGAGAGAAACTCTACGCCTTCAGCGTGGAGTTTTGCCAGAATTGCGTCGAGACCGTCTTTGTGGAATACGGAAATGAGCGCTCTCTTGATTTTTTTGTTTCCAGACATGTAATTCCTATTATTTATGCTCGTTGTTTATATGCTTTTTTCATTACACCAAACTGCCGCCAGACTCACCGTGACCAAACGTTGCTTCTGCCTCCGACTAACCGACGACACGCCTTGGTGCCTACTTTTCAGTATATACGATTGCAAAGTTACTGCAAAGCTATCGCTTGTCAAAAGTTTTTGCGCAAAATTCTCTAAGCAACTCGTAGATTTGACCATTATAGTTGCCAAATATAAGAGGCAGGGGCTACTGGCTTTCGCGGTGTTGTCACATCGTCACGTGGTGGATGCCCGTTGAACCTTTGAGGATTTCAACATCATCTGGGCAACGATAGAGAGCGTCTTTTGCGAAGCTGGTCACGCTCTGAGGCACATAGATGCGCTTGAGCGAGGGGCAGGATTCAAAGGCATACGACTCGACGGTGGTGGTGCCTTCGCTGATGACGATTTCCTCGAGATTCGGAAGGTCGTAGACGGTGTTCTTGCCGATGACCTTCATCGGCTTCAAGACGAGACGGCGGATGGCGGTGGGGATGTAATATACATTGGTGCCGGTGCCGTGGTAAATCACGCCGTCTTGCGAACTAATCAGGCGGTTGCCGGGCGCCACGAATGCTTCTTCAACGCTATTGGCTCTGCCAAAGAGAGGATAGCCCTGAGTGCCGAGCGACTGGATGTTGGTGCCGAAATAAAGCTGGCGCACGTTTGAAGGGAGCGAATGCTCAAGGAGAAACGAAGAAATCTTGAAGCCAGCCACGGAGAAGGGCACCGTGAGGGCTTCGCCGTCGCATTTTTTCACGCGACAGACGTTGAGACGGTATTCGTCGTAGTTATACCCGAAGTTTTCGTCCTCGAAGAGTTCAATCTCCGTGCGCTGCACGAGGAGGTCGTTTTTATATTTATTCAGTTCCGACATGCCATGTTGTCTGTAGCCCGTCGGGTCGCACACGCGCCAGATTTTGTCGACGTAAGCATAGAGCCAAGCATGGGCCCATAGGCGGCATAATAGCCGTTGACGCCGAAGGCGGGGATGCCCTGCGTGAGGAGCATCGTCTTGCAGAGGTTGGCATAGCCCTGGCAAATGCAGCGGCGGTTGGTGAAAACATCATACGGCTCAAGGCTGGGGCCGTCGTGGGTGTAAGTCAAGCTGTCGTGACACCATTTGAAAATCCTTTTGTAGGTTTCGGTCTCTGTGGCGCCTTTCAGGTTCTTGTCAACATATTCCTTGATGGCGTTCCATTGCGAGTCGGTGATGGTGGCATTGTGGAGCTTGGTGGCAGCCTCCATGTTGAACTTGGGCGATTTCAGCAGGGCGAAGAGCGCCTCCGCACCGTTTTTGGAGACCATTTTGGCTTTGCCTTCTTCTGGGAAGAGCGACTGGTTGGCCTCCGAGGAAACGGCAGGCGGCATCACGTTGACAACGGTGGTGTCGAGGTCGTCTGAGGAACAGGCTGCAAAGAAGGCCGAAACGGTCAGGGCGAATGCAAAGAGTAGTGTTTTCTTCATAAGCAGTTGTGGGAAAAAGTGTGGTGTTTATAATGCTTTTATAGTATTTCCAATGTCGTTTCCAAAAGGAATTGCAGGCAGACGCGTATCTATGAAGATGCACATCTGCCTGCAAAGGTAGTGTTAGTTTTCACACTGGCAAAACAAAAGTCTTTCTCTTTTTCCGCCGGATGGAAACATCTTGCGAAATGTCTGTTTTTTAAGGATCTATCACATCGTCACGTGGTGGATGCCTGTTGAAACTCTGAGGATTTCAACGTCATCGGAGCAACGATAGATGGCGTCTTTGGAGAAATTGGTGACGCTCTGAGGCACGTAAACGCGCTTGAGCGAGGGGCACGACTCGAAGGCGTAGTCTTCAACGGTGGTGGTGCCTTCGCTGATGACGATTTCCTCGAGATTCGGTTTGTCGTAGACCGTGTTCTTACCGATGACCTTCATCGGCTTCAAGACGAGGCGGCGGATGCCTGAAGGAATGTAATAGAGGTTGGTGCCCTTACCGCGATAGACCACGCCGTCTTGCGAACTGAGGTAGTTGTTTTTCGGAGCAATGAAGACTTCCTCGACATTGGCATCCTTGCCAAAGAGAGGATAGCCCTGGGTGCCGAGCGACTGGATGTTGGTGCCGAAGTAAATCTGGCGTATGTTTGCTGGAAGGGGTTCTTCGAGCAGGAAGGAACCGATTTTGTAGCCAGCAACAGCGAACGGCACGGTGAGGGCTTCTTTCTCGCACTGCTTCACGCGGCAGACATTAAGGCGGCTCTCGTTGTAGTTATAGCCGAAGTTCTCGTCTTCAAAGAGTTCGATTTCCGTGCGTTCAACCATGAGTTTGTTCTTATACTTCGACACGTCTTTCATCAGAAATTCCATATTGTTCGTTGGGTCGCTCACGTGCCAGTTCTTGCCGTCGTAGGCATAGAGCCAGGCGTGGGCACCCAGCGTGCCGAGCGAACCGTTGACGCCGAAGGCGGGGATGCCCTGCGTGAGGAGCATCGTCTTGCAGAGGTTAGCATAGCCCTGGCAGACGCAACGACGCTTGGTGAACACGTCGTAGGGCTCAAGGCCGGCATCGTCGTAGCTATAGGTCAGGCTGTCGAAACACCATCTGAACACATTGTTATAGGTGGCCAAGTCGTTGCCTTCCACACGCAAGTTTTTGTCGACATACGCCTTGATTTCATCCCATTGCTCCTGCGTGATGACGGCATTGTGGAGCGTGGTGGCGTTTTCCATCTTGAAGCTGGGCGATTTCAAGAGCACGTTGAGCGCGTCGGCACCGTTGGAAGAAACCAGTTTGCCGCCACTCTCAACGGGGAAGAGCGATTCGTCGGCCTCGGCGGTCGTTGACGGCGGGATGACGCTGACGTCTGATGATTCAAACTCGTCTGAAGAGCAGGCGCCCATGAAGGCCGAAGCGGCCAAGGTTAAAACAAGAAGTAAATTTTTCCTCATAAATGCAATATTGTTTTTGATTTAAGTAGGTGGAGAGAAAAAGCCTATGCATCCGGCAGGATTATCCGAGATTAACAACTGTTTTTTCTGGGCACCCTTTAAGTTTTCAAGCAAATATGCGCATTGAAGCATGCGCATTTGGATGCAAAGGTAGTGCTACTTTTCTGAATGGCCAAGACAAAACGCGCTCTTTATTTTCCTCCCCTTGCCATGAAATTTACTGAAAGGAAGCAGATTCAAACGGCAAGTGTTCATGGCCACTGGGGACGGATGGGAAGAAAACAGGGAACACGTTGAGAGAAACGAAACACGCCTTTCACCCGATTTCCACCTTCCCTCCCGATGCAAGAACTATGACTTTTGGCGAATACCGCCCCGTGTGCAAACGTCGCTGGGAGCAGACGCGAACGTCGCAGGGAGCAGATTCGGATGTCGCTGGTGCCAGATTCGGATGTCGCTGCTCCAAGATGCGGATGTGTTTGGTGCTGGATGCGCTGACAGGCATAGGGAATGAAACAGCGGCGAGAGTTCCGCAGTTTTCGGCGTATGCGCTAAGAGGGCGTTCTAAAACCTATTGCTTTAGAACGCCCTCTTAGTCATTATTAATATCTGAGTTACTCTATCTTTTGGGGCAATTTGCTTGAAGTCTTTTCTATTTTCTTCTCGTTGCTTGCCACTCTACGCTCCACCTTCTTTATATCCTCCGCAGGAGGGAGATTTTCGGGTTTTATACCTCGTTGCCCGAGCATTTGCCTCACACTGACATTATTTTGTATGTGTTCGGTCGTTATGGTGCCTTCCCCATAAAGATTCTTTTGCTCCACATTATAGTTGGTCATCTCTGTTGCGAGATTCTTGGCTGCAATGGTCAGTGTGGGAAGAAAGTCGGCCAACGGACGTGTTGCCTTTATGCCAAGACGGAGTTTCATATCCTCCGTCGTATGTCCTCCAAACAAAGCAGTGTCACCCTTTGAACGTATGCGTCCGAAGCCCTTGTCATCAACACCACGCTCATATATATTGCGCGACAACTGTTTCTCTGAAGCACGCAGACGGTCGCGTGTCTCCAAACGAGATATTTGCTGCAAATGCTCAGCAATAAGTTCTGCCCGTCGCGTCTGCAAAGCGAAATAGCCCTGTGCAAAAGCGATTTCTTCTTTCTTGGGGTCACCGTTCTGAGCTATAAGATAACAAGCAAAGCGTGTCAACATATAGTCCTTGATTTCACGCTTGGCACCCTTTGCCAAACTAATCATTTTCGTGACCTCACGAAAATGATCATCCACATTGATATTCTGCGACTTGCATGATTCTACCGCTCTGCTTATTGCTACCGTAAAATTCTCCCAACGGGCATATCCAAGCACTGATTGAAGTTCGCGTGCGAACCAAACTTCAACCTTCTCTTTACCGTTCTCACTTTCTATGAAATGCGTAATCTCATTGAATGCGGACGTATGCTGGTTTATTCTCTGGATGTCCATATTATATTATATCGTTTTTTAGCCTAAATCACTTTGAGTCGACCTATCTCTTAGCTGGCCTAATTTATTAGATAGGTACTTGCTTACAAAGGTAAGCATAAAAAACAATAATCCCGTATGAGCGTATCGAATTTCGCAATTGTTCGGCAACTTGATATTCTCACTGTTTTTACCAAACAAACCACGCTGGCGCAGTTCCTGGCGGTTTTCTTTTGTGGCGTCAAAACAAAAAATGGCACACGGCATGTAATGGATTTTCTTTTAAAGAAGCCATTATATGTCATGTGCCATTTTCCCGGAACGGTTATTTCCGGTTTCACTCAATTACAAACCATTTATTTCCTTTCAGAGCACCTGTTTGAGGCGGCTCAGGAAATCGTCGGCCTCTGCCTTGGTGAGGCTGAGCGGCGGAAGGAGGCGTAGTATGTTGGTTGAAGCGGCGCCCGTGAAGACGTGCTGCTCCTTCACCAAACGCGTTCTCAGCGTCTTGATGCTGTCGGAAAACTCGATGCCTATCATGAGGCCCTCGCCACGCACGTCAACAATGGACGGGGTTTCGGCGGCCAAAGTTTTCAGCTGAGCAAGGAGGTAACTGCCGACGCTGGCGGCGTTTTCAACGAGGTGTTCTTCCTCGATGACATCAAGCACAGCCAGGGCTGCCGTGCAGGCCAGATGGTTGCCACCGAAGGTGGTGCCGAGCTGACCGAAGACGGCTTTAAACTGGGGGGAGATGAGCACCGCGCCCATAGGAAAACCGTTGCCGATGCCTTTGGCGCAGGTGATGATGTCGGGACGGACACCTGTGTGCTGATGGGCGAAGAATTTGCCGCTACGCCCGTAGCCACATTGTATCTCGTCGCAGATGAGCACTGTTCCGTTCTCGCTGCAGGCTTTGCGAAGCCCCTGCATGAACTCGGATGTGGCAAGACGGATGCCACCCACGCCTTGAATACATTCAACAATGACTGCCGCCACATCGCCCTTGGCGAGTTCGCTTTGAAAGGCTTCAAGGTCATTGAGCGAAAGGAATTGCACATGGCCGTTGGCATTGACGGGAGCGACGATTTTGGGGTTATCAGTAGCTTCAACCGCCAGGGAGGTGCGGCCGTGGAAGGCTTTTGAGGCGGCGAGGATGCGCTTGCGTCCCGTGTGGAACGAGGCAAGCTTCAAGGCATTTTCGTTGGCCTCGGCACCGGAATTGACGAGGAAGAGCTGATAGTTGTCATAACCACAGGCTTTTCCAAGGCGCTCGGCGAGTTGCTCCTGCAAACGGTTGATAACGGAATTGGAATAGAATCCAAGCGTGTTCAGTTGCTGGGTGAGTTTCTCGACATAATGCGGATGGCAATGACCGATGCTGATGACGGCATGGCCGCCGTAAAGGTCAAGATATTCCTGGCCTTCGCTGTCCCAAACGTGGCAGCCTTCGCCCTTGACGATGTTGATGTCGAAGAGCGGATATACGGGGTATAATTGCATGGACTTAAGTTGGTAAGTAGTTGGATTTACAACGGGCGGCATCCCTCCAAAGAAAGAATCAGAAGGCAAGGGGTTTGAGGCGCAAGCCTGCGTCTTCCTCAAGTTCAAACATGAGGTTCATGTTTTGTACGGCCTGTCCAGAAGCGCCCTTGAGAAGGTTGTCGATGACGGAAGTGACAAGGAGTTTGTTGCCGTGGCGCTCCGCATGGATGAGACATTTGTTGGTGTTGACCACTTGCTTGAGGTCGACGGCGCGGTCCACATAGTGCGTGAACGGGGCATCGCTGTAGAAGTCGCGATAGAGGTCGGCGATTTCTTCTTCGGGAACGTCGCAAGTGATGACCTCTGTGGCGAAGATGCCGCGCGGAAAGTCGCCGCGATAGGGGATGAAGTCGATGGCGCCTTCAAACGACGGCTGGAGTTGCTGCAACGACTGCACGATTTCGGGAACGTGCTGGTGTTGGAAGGCCTTGTAGATGCTCATGTTGCCCGAGCGCCAGGAGAAATGGGTGGTGGAAGAGGGTTTGACTCCTGCTCCCGTGGAACCCGTGATGGCGTTGACGCTGACGTCGCCTTGCAACAGTCCGGCATCGGCCAAAGGCAACAGGCCGAGCTGGATGCAGGTGGCGAAGCAGCCGGGATTGGCCACGTGTTGCGCACCGAGAATGGCGGTGCGGTTGAGCTCTGGCAAACCGTAAACATAGTCGTTGCCTTCTGCGGCCAGACGGAAGTCTTGCGCGAGGTCGATGATGCGAACGTCGGCAGGAATATAGTGGTCGGTCAAGAACTGGGTGCTCTTGCCATGACCGAAACAGAAATAGACGACATCAACGTCCTCAAACGGGAGTTCGTCGGTGAAGCGCATATCGGTTTCTCCATAAAGCCCTTCATGCACGTCGGTGATGAGATTGCCGGCGTTGCTCTCGCTGTTGATGAAAACGATTTCAGCCTCGGGATGGTTTAACAAAAGTCGGCAGAGTTCGCCTGCGGTATAGCCTGCGCCGCCAATGATGCCTATGCGAATCATGTGTTGCTGTTACTGTTTTGTGGAATTGTCAACAGGCGGGCGGAAGCGGTTTACACCTTTGGTGGTGCCGCTTCCCCAACACCCGTCATATATAAGTACAAGTTGTTAAGTAGGTGTGATCGTTTATTTCTGTTCGTCGCTCTGGTGGTTAGCATAGAACACACGCAGCGGCGTTGAAAGCACCTTGATGAAGCCCTTGGCATCGTCGGCCGTCCAGCCCTTCTGCGTTTCGCCATATTCGCCAAACTTGGTCTTGACCAAATCGTCTGCGCTGTCGACACCAACGGTTGAGAAACCGAGCGGACGGAGCTCGAGGGTGACGGTGCCATTGACGTAGCGCTGCGAACTGGTCAGCATGGCTTCGATGTCGCGCATGACGGGCTCGAGATACTGGCTTTCATGAAGGAACATGCCATACCAATTGGCCACTTGGTCTTTCCAATATTGCTGCCACTTCGAGAGCGTGTATTTCTCCAAGAAGCGGTGGGCGCCAATGATCAGCGCGGGGGCTGCGGCTTCAAAACCGACACGGCCCTTGATGCCGATGATGGTGTCGCCGACGTGCATGTCACGGCCGATACCATAAGCCGCACCGATTTCTTCCACCTTGCAGATGGCAACGATGGGGTCGTCGAAGTGCTCGCCGTTGACAGCTTTGAGTTCGCCTTTCTCGAAGGTGAGGGCCAACTGCTCTGTGCCGGTCTTGGTCACTTGCTTCAGATAGGCAGTTTCCGGAAGTCCCTGTTTTGAGTCAAGAATTTCGCCACCGCAGATACTGGTGCCCCAAATGCCCACGTTGTAACTGTATTTCAGTTTGGTGAAATCAGCACTGAAGCCGTGGCTGTTCAGATAGTCGACCTCCTCCTGGCGCGAGAGATTGCTGTCGCGCGTGAGGGTGATGATTTCCATGTCGGGACACATCACGAGGAAGGTCATGTCGAAGCGCACTTGGTCGTTGCCAGCACCCGTTGAACCGTGAGCAATGGCGTCGGCACCGATTTCCTTGGCGTAACGCGCAATGGCCATGCCTTGGAAAATGCGTTCTGAGGAAACGGAGATGGGATAAACATTGTTGCGCAACACGTTTCCGTAGACCATAAATTTCAAACTCTTCTCGTAATATTCATGCGTCACGTCGAGCGTCACGTATTTCGTGGCACCGAGCTTGTAGGCGTTTTCCTCGTTGGTCTTGAGTTGCTCTGCACTGAAACCGCCGGTATTGGCGCAGGCGGCATATACTTCATAGCCTTTTTCCTTGGCCAGATACATCACGGTATATGAGGTGTCGAGACCGCCGCTGAAGGCGACGACGACTTTTTTCTTTTTCTCTTCCATGTTTGTTATGTTATTGGGGTTGTAGATGTCGGTATGGTTGGGATTTTTCTTTTCTGGCAGGACGCTCTTAAATAATAATTAAAAAAAACATGAGCAATTACTCAGCGTCGCTGCCTTCCGCCTTCTTGATGAAGTCTATCACATCTTGCGGAATGGGCTCAGGCAAGGGTTCGCCAACGTGGCGGGCTGGATCGTAGAGCATGCCAGTGCAGACGCAATATTTTCGGCCAGTGCGGGCCAAGACATCGCAGTTGATGCAGCATGGCGCATCGGGCGTGCCGCAACCCTTCCAGTATTCATCGTCTTGCGTGAGCTCGGCAAACGGAACTGGCACGTAGCCCAAGGCGGTGTTGATGCGCATCACCGCACCGGAACTCGTAAGGCCGAACAATTTGGCATGTGGCCAACGCGTGCGGGAGAGCGAAAAGGCCAGACGCTTGATGCGCGTGGCAAGATGATGACCGCGAAATTTCGGAACGACAATCAAACCGGAATTAGCAACATAATGCTTGTTTTCCCAACTCTCAATGTAGCAAAATCCGGCAAACTCGTCGCCATAAAGAGCAATGACGGCCTTTCGCTCTCGCATCTTCGTGGCCACATATTCATGCGTACGGGAAGCGATGCCCGACCCACGCACCTTTGCTGAGTCAGTGATTGTTTGAAGTATGGTATCTACATACTTTTCATGTGATCCGTCGGCTACAATAACCCGGATGCCGTCGTTATATTCTTCCATTTTATCTTGTGTGTTTTGAATTTCTCTTACATGAGAGCGGAGTTGATAAGTAAGTGACTACAACATGACGCTTTTGATGGCCGGAATGACCGTGGCAAGCGCATCCACAAAATCCTGACGGGAGACGTCTTCTGCTATAACAATCAAGATGGCATCGTCACCAGCGATGGTGCCAACCACCTCAGGCAGGCGGCGGGCATCGATGTCGGAGGCCAAACCTCCGGCGTAGCCCGGACGCGTGTGGATAACGGCCAGATTGCCTGAAAACGCCAGCGATTCGAAACCCGTTGCACGCAGAAAGTCTGAGAGCGTGGAGGGCTGGGTGTTGCGCTGATAGTGGGGATGTTCAGGCAGGATGTATCGGTAACTGTCGCCATAAGGCACCTTCACAGCCTTGAGCTTTCGCAAGTCGCGCGAGAGGGTTGCCTGGGTCACATCGAAGCCCATGTGCGTGAGCTGACGCAATATGCTTTCCTGACTGCCGGCTTCACCGCGCGAAAGGATTATTCGTAATGTCTCTAAACGATCGTATCGTTGTTTCATGAATATCTATGTTATAATTATGCGGCAAAGTTACAACTATACACGCATATATGCAAGGATATTGCATAAAATTATAGGTAAACAGATTATTTATACATAAAACATGGGCTTTCTATGGGAAGCGCGGCGAGAATGGACGTTCCCTCTGATTGCCTATCCCAGAAAAAATGAGTAAGTTTGCATACTGAATGCAGGATTACCTACGTTCTTAACAATGACTACACCTACTAAATAACCATACATATTATATGAGTTCTAACAAATGGGCTAAAAACGTCATTCTTGTTGACGCCATTTTCCTCGACAAGATGGGATATATATTCAGATCCAACTACGAACGCCTTCTGAAACGCGACGTCAATAAGGCCGACTTGGCTATATGGCTGGAATCGGCCATGCTCGACGGCGGTTTGCGCGTGGGAGACAACACTGTTCAGGTGGTGGTGCTCTTTGACGAAAATGCGGAAAGCTTCGACAATTTCCTGCCGTCTGACTTCAACAAGGAATTAAATGGCAAAGGCTTTAAAGGTCCGCTCGGAGAATTTCGTCTGGCTGCGTTCCCCGCGTTCAGCAAGGTGGTGAGTCTGAAGTCTTTCTTCCTGCAGACGCTGGAAAATATCTTGCAGGCAGAGGAAGTGGAACGCTTGGTGGTCGTTGGCGACGATGAAGAATGCGGAGAAGAAATCGCCGACCGTCTGACAAAGAACCAAGACAAGAAAGTCACCATTCTCACCACAGCACCGATTAAAGGAGAAGGTTTCAAACAAGACTTGTTAGGCTATTCGCTGACTCGCGCATTGGGAATTTCTCCAGATGAAATGCAATAAGTAATGGTAAAATAATAATTAAAATGCTTCAGATATACCCCAAACTCATCACTGACGCTCTGGCAACAGTGCGCTACCCCGGAACAGGCAAAAATCTCGTTGAAGCCAACATGATTGAAGACGATCTGCGCATCGACGGGATGAATGTTTCTTTCTCCATTATCTTTGAGAAATCGACTGACCCGTTTATGAAGTCGGTGGTCAAAGCAGCCGAAGCTGCAATCCATACATACGTTGACAAAGATGTCAACGTGACTGTCAAGACAAAGACGATTCAGGCGGCACGCCCTGAACCTGGCAAAATGCTACCACTGGTGAAAAACGTCATTGCTGTCAGTTCGGGCAAGGGCGGCGTTGGCAAAAGCACAGTGGCTGCCAATCTGGCTGTGGCATTGGCGCAGGCCGGATATAAGGTCGGACTGCTCGACGCCGACATCTTTGGCCCTTCTATGCCAAAAATGTTCCACATGGAGAACGAGAATATCTTTGCCGAAATGAAGGACGGACGACAAGTGCTGATTCCTGCCATGAAATATGGCGTGAAACTTCTTTCAATCGGTTTCTTCGTAAATCCGGAAACGGCAACGCTCTGGCGTGGCGGTATGGCGTCAAACGCCCTCAAGCAACTCATCGCTGATTGCGACTGGGGCGAACTGGACTACTTTGTACTTGACACGCCGCCGGGAACGAGCGACATCCACCTCACCTTGCTGCAGAACCTGGCCATCACTGGCGCCGTCATCGTTTCCACTCCGCAGCAAGTGGCACTGGCCGACGCACGCAAGGGCATTGACATGTACCGCAACGAAAAGGTGAACGTGCCTATTCTTGGACTGGTGGAAAACATGGCATGGTTCACTCCGAAAGAGTTGCCGGAAAACAAATACTACATCTTCGGCAAGGGCGGTGTCAAACAGCTCGCTGAGGAAATGCAAGTGCCGCTTTTGGGGGAAATCCCCCTCGTTCAGGGTATCTGCGAAAGCGGTGACGAAGGCGAACCGGCAGCGGTTCATAGCGACACCATCACCGGACTGGCCTTCCGCACTTTGGCTGAAGCAGTGGTCAGGGAAACGGAACGCCGCAACCGCGAACAGCCACCAACGCACATCGTTGAAATGAAAAAATAAGCAAGCTTTATCGGGCAGACATTCAGATTTTGTTCTGAACGCCTGCCCGATTTGTTTAGGTTTCTTTAGTTTGATTCTCAGCAACTTCTGATAAAACATTTGCAGATTTGAATAATTCGTTTTAAATTTGCAATGGATAGGCGGTGCGCCGGAAAAACAGGCAACACTTTATGGCACACATCTGTCCCTCACAGACAACGTCGAAGCCATAAAAATATTCCACGCCTGGTTCTTACATTAAAAAGCGTTTGCCATGACTGAAAGATACATCAATCCACATACCGACTTCGGATTCAAGAGACTGTTTGGTTCGGAGTTCAACAAGGACCTGCTCATCAGTTTCCTCAATGCCCTCTTCGTCGGAGAGCAGACGGTCAAGGAGGTCACATTCCTCAATTCGGAGCAGCTTGGGGAAAGGCGGGACTCACGTCGTGCCATCTTCGACGTGTACTGCCAGAACGAGCAGGGAGACAGGTTCATTGTTGAAATGCAGAATGTTTACCAGGAGTTCTTCAAAGATAGGACTGTCTACTACTCCACTTTCCCCATACGAGAACAAAGCAAAAGGGGAGAAGAATGGGACTATCATCTGGACAGCGTGTACACCGTGGGGCTCCTCAACTTCGTTTTCGACGAGGACAAGGACGACAAGGACTGCTTTCACCACGAAGTCAAACTCATGGATGTCGTAAAGAAGACTGTGTTCTACGACAAACTGGCATTCATCTACATCGAGATTCCAAAGTTCAACAAGAAGGAGGACGAGCTCGTAACCATGTTCGACAAATGGATGTACGTGCTCAAAAATCTTTCAAGACTGATGGAGCGTCCCGCCGCCCTGCAAGAGCGCATCTTCACAAAACTCTTCGAACAGGCAGAGATTGCTAAATTCAACGCAGAGGACCTCAGAGAATATGAAGACAGCGTTAACGCCTACCGCGATATTCTCAACGCCATCAAGACCGCAGAGAGGATTAAATATGCGGAAGGGAAGGCAGAGGGAAAAGCAGAAGGCCTTGCGGAAGGAAAAGCAATGGGAATCCAAGAAGGAAAAAACCTGCGCAACCTGGAAGTCGCCAAGAATCTGCTGGACATGGATATCCCCATCCCCGCCATTATAAAAGCGACTGGGATTTCCGCCGAAGAAATTGCCAAGCTCAAAGACGGGCGTCATCAGGAATAAGGCGCAGACCATCATCTGCGCCATAAAAAACTATACCGAAAGAAGCAGCCGGACAAAATCCAGCTGCTTCTTTCGGTATAGGGGCAATGTTTCTATAAGCCACGTTTATGATATGCCACCATTCACGTGTGAGACGTCAACACATCAAGTGTAACCAACCACGCAATGGACGCACCTCAATAGATGGCAAACAATGCCTTACTTATTAGTCAGAGCCACCTCCACATTGTTTTGTATCACTTCATTGCCAGGATAGCCGCCCTGCTGCAAATTGCTATAGGCCACAGAACCATCGGCATTTAAGATCAAATAGACAGGAATGCCAGGGATGCCGAGACTTGAGCAGAGTTCACCCCACTGCTTGTTGGTCAAGCGATAGTGAACGCCAGCAATGTTCTTGATCATGCCTTCCCAAGCGGCCTGCGGAGAGGTATCGCCTGTGATATACACAAACTGCACACCTTTCTTCTGCAAATCAGGTTTGATGGCATCGATCTCCTTCATAGCCATACGGCAAGGGCCACACCATGTTGCCCAAAAGTCGATGACCACCACAGAGCCCTTAAACTGGGCGGAAATCGTCTTCAGCACGTCGGCACCAGGTACGCTGGCATCGATGGTATTGATTTTATAAACTGCCTTAGGTTCATCTGCCGGGGCAGCATTCTCAACATTTTCTGTTTCAACAGCCGTCTTCTGGTTGGCTGATGCAGGGGCATTCTTGCCCGTACAGCTCATAGAGGTGAATGCGGAAGCAATCACACAAAGGGTAAAGATTTTCTTTATCATGTTTTTAGTGTTTTGGTTTCGAGAAATCATTGTATGTGAGACGGCAAAGTTATTAAAAAAAACGGAGCGAAGCATACAAATTTCTGCATATCGGATGAATAAATCTGCTTTTTAATGAATATACAATTATTTATACAGATTTTCTTTGTATTTTTGGACGCTGGCAAACAGGGCGTACCCTATACATGACTGCAATTCATAATACAACAACCATAAAAAGACAAGCATCATGAGAGAATTCTTACATGTCAACGATATCGGTGACTTGAATGTCGCCCTCAAGGAAGCACAGGAAATCAAGCAAGACCGTTACAAGTTTGAACACCTCGGGCATCACCACACGGTTTTGCTCATTTTCTTCAACAACAGTTTGCGCACGCGTCTGTCAACGCAGAAAGCGGCACGCAACCTCGGTCTGGACGTTGTTGTGCTCGACGTAAATCAGGGGGCATGGAAACTGGAAACGGAGCGCGGCGTGATCATGGACGGAGACAAGAGTGAACACCTCCTGGAGGCTATTCCTGTGATGGCATCTTACTGCGACCTCATTGGTGTACGTACGTTTGCCGGACTTTCCGACCGCGAGGCCGACTATACGGAACGCATTCTCATGCAGTTTATGAAATATAGCAACCGCCCTGTCTTTTCGATGGAGAGCGCTACGGCACACCCATTGCAGGCCTTTGCCGACCTCATAACCATCGAGGAGCACAAGGAGAAGAAGCGTCCGAAAGTGGTCTTGACTTGGGCGCCACATCCCCGCGCCCTGCCGCAAGCCGTGCCCAACAGTTTTGCCGAATGGATGCGTGCTGCAGACGTTGATTTCGTGGTGACACATCCAAAGGGTTACGAGCTCGACCCGCTGTTTGTGGGCGACGCCACGGTGGACTACGACCAGATGCACGCACTGGAGAATGCGGATTTCGTCTACGCTAAAAACTGGAGTTGCCCGGGCGTCAGCAATCTGGCTGACTATGGAAAAATTCTCTCCAAGGATATGTCGTGGACCATTGATGAAGCCCACATGGCTGTCACCAACAATGCGCAGTTTATGCACTGCCTCCCCGTGCGCCGCAATATGATTGTAACCGACGAGGTCATCGAATCGCCGCGCTCACTGGTCATCCCAGAAGCGGCCAACCGCGAAATCTCGGCCACCGTGGTTTTGAAACGGATGCTGGAAGGACTCAAAACGCTGTAAGTCCCGGTTCGTAAATCCGCAACGCTGCCGTCGCTCTCGCTGGTTTACACGGATGCGCCCTCTTGCAACCGGCAACTGAAACAGAACAGAGGTGCTCAGAATTTTCAACACTCTGAGCACCTCTGTTTTGTATTGTCTGCACAAGCGGCCAACAGGTTGTTTGCAAAGAAACCGCTGAAAGCATGTCACATCGCCACGAAAACGGCAATCCACTTTCTTCCGTTTCCACAAACGCCTTACATTGTCATCTCCTCGCGGCCGCAGTTCGATAATCTGTCAAGGTCGACCGAAAAAACGCTCACTTCACCTCTGTTTCAACATTGCCAAACGCAACCCTTTACACAAAGGCTATCGGATTTTAAACAAACAGTTAAGTAATTTTGAAAGTATAAGTTGAGCAATTTTGACCTGTATTTTTGTTGGTTTTGACATTTAGAAGAGGAAGCATAGTGGACTATGTGACCGATTACAAATTCCAAAAACAGCAAAATTGCGGAAGTTATTTTTCACCATTACTTATATTCAATCGCCACGACATTTACGCCATCAGCATCTCCACTCTCCTGCCCATAGGCATCCATAGCCCGCACGATATAGGTATCGTGGCAGAGTGAAGGCAGAGAGGGGGTATAAATCCATTGTGTCGCGGAGATTTTTGAAGCGACAAGACGCGGTTCTTCCAACGATTTTTTCAGCACAAACATGTCCTTCGGAGACCGAGGCGCACCAATAGTAAGGGGGGAAACACGGCTGACGCTTGTCGCGCTTTTGGAAATGCGATAAATATTATAGGTTACTGGAACGGCAGAGGTGACAGCCTTCCACGACAAGTGCAACGTATTTCCTTCTCTTTTGATGCTGACGTGCGGCATCTCGGGAGCTGCAACGCCCGACACCTTCACGGGCGGCGTCAGAACGGGCTGGCGATAGAAATCCTTCTGAAGAAAATCATAAAGTCCCTTGGTGTTGTCTGTCAGAAACTTGCTCCGAAAAAAGGCCGTGCCTCCCATATTGAGCTGACGCGCGAAATGCATCTGCCGCGCGATGACCGACAAAGACCAATTTTTCTCGTGCGGAGAAAGGAAGTAAATTCCCAAACCGGGAACGACTGGGCGCCCTCCGCTCTGTTCTGTCCAGTCTTGTGCGAAGGGATAAAAGTGCTTACCATCGAAATACATCATGGGAAACAACACGTCCATCAGTCCCTGCTGCAACCATTGTGCGGCATCTTGATAAACGGCCTCACGCGCATTCCAGCCATAGCTACTCTGACGGGGCAGATCGGCACGTTTTCCAACTGGCGAGCAACTCAGTTTCACCCAAGGGCGCACAGACTTGACGGCGTCATGCACCTCCCGAACAACGCGCGAAACATTCTCGCGCCGCCAGTCTCCAAGGCGCTTTCCGTTGCCATATTTTCGATAGGTGGCCTGGTCTTTCCAAGCCACAGACTCTTCTGGATATCGTATGTAATCTAAATGTATGCCGTCCACATCATAGCGTTCCACAATTTCCCGACAGATGCCAGCAACGTATTGCGCCGTGGCTGGAACGCCAGGGTCCATAAACCAGGCATCGCCACAGCGATGGCAGAGCTCGGGATGTTTCTTTGGCAAAGCTTCCGCCCCGAGCCGCCGCGCCAACGCCGCATTGCAGATGGGAAAGGCCACGACCCAAGCGTGCAATTCCATGCCGCGCTTATGACATTCTCTGAGGGCAAAGGCCAACGGGTCGTAACCTGGATCGCGCCCCGGCGTTCCCGAAAAGGCGCCATCCCACGGTTCGATGTTTGAGGGATAAGCCACGGTGGCACGGATGCGCGTTTGGAAAAACACGGTATTGATGCCAGCCTGCTGCAGGCGGTCAAGTATCTGACGGAGCGCCTGCTGTTGGCGCAGGGTGTCTGAAGGAACACTCACCGGACGCGAAGGCCAGTCAAGTCCGCTCAACGTTGTTAGCCAAACGGCACGATATTCTCGTCCCGCAAAGCGCTCGCCAAGTATCTGCGCCAGACCCTGCGATGCAGAAAGGAGCATAAAGACAGCGAGCATGAAAAACACCCGCAGCGTTTGGCTTCTATATAGATTGTGTTTTATCATGTGATAAACTGGTAGTTATTTTTTAAGTAGGTGTTCGAAATTATTTTATAGTATCCATGCAGGGGAAAACCTGTCTGATATTGCCTTGCCGTATTCTTTTGCCCCTACAGTTGCCTTTCATCAGTCACGTAGCCCGCTACGCTCCTTCTTCAAGACAGCTGTAGGAACAAAATAATACGACAATTCAATATAAACTAATTTTGAACACCTACTTTAAAAGGGCATTCCTCCTGTCCTTCCATTATTTCTTCAACTGCTGATAATACGCATTGAGCATCCCGCGCGGAATGCCCAACGCCACGGCGGCATCCAAATCCTTTCGGGCAGCCACAAAACGTTTGAGTTGCAAATTGGCCTTGGCGCGGCCAATGAAGAGTTCTGGATTTTCCGGCGCAAGAAGAATGGCGGCATCATAGTCCTTCACTGCCAAATCCGGCACCGTCAAGCGCATTTCGAGTTCGGCTCTTGCCAAGCGTCCCTCAACGTTTTCAGGATGGGCCTCCACAAAGGCATCGAGTTTGTGGAGCGCATTTTGCGATTGTCCAAGCGCTTCGAGCGCCCCAGCTTCGAGCAAATGCGCATTCTGGTTGTCGGGGTCAAGACGTATGATTTCTTCCACGTCGGTTTTTGCCAGATGAGGCTGACGGCTTTTCATGTGAATGCCAGCTTGCAGGAACAAGGCTTTCACGCGCAGATGCGCTGCCGGATTGCCATTCAGCAACACGGAACAGTCTTCAAGCGCCGCCTGCTGGTTGCCCATCTCATAATAGCTTACCGCGCGTTCGTAACGCGCCTCGCCCACTTCCGGATGCTCTTTCAGCACCTCACTGAAACGCGTGATGGCTTCCCGGTAACGTCCTTGCGCGAGATAGATTTCTCCAAGATTATGCCTAACGATGTAATTCGACGGAGCTTCCGGCCGAACACGCAGTGCTTCCTTGAAAAGCTGTTCTGCTTGTGCCAAAGAATCGCGCCCCAACGCATTGAGTGCACGCGTCAGATGGTCAACGTAAGCTAAGGAATCGGCTGCCAACCGCTCCTTGACCTTGGCTTCTTCGCGATAGTCGTCAATGGTTTTGGCACGCACGACACCGCCACGCTTAAGGTCGATCACGGTTTGTGCCCTCAAAGTTGTAAACGAGAGAGCAAAAAGACACAGGCCGACAAGGGCCACATTCTTAAAGACTTTCATTTTATTCTGTTTTGCAAGCAGGTGGTCTGGATTAACTGATGGCAAAAAGCCGCATCATTTGTTGATTTGAAAACGAACCGTGTCGCCATAGCTCGTCCCCACCCCGTTGCGAGCATAAGCCACGGCGTAGTAGTTTCCATTCTGCAGCGAGTCGGCGTAGGCTGAGAAAAGCAGAGAGACTTCCTCACTCTTAAGCTTCACGCGCAAGGTGTCGTTGCCATAAAGGAAACCACACTCAAGCACATCGCTGTTGGGGGAGTCTGTCACGCGGCCATTGAGAAGCACACCGTCGCCCGCCGCCTCTGCCGCCAAAGTTTCCACCGTCGGCGCAAAGGGTTGCTCGCCAGAACGGTCCACGCCGTTGCACGCTGAGAGGAGGATGAATGAGGGAAGGATATAAAGGAGGGTATGTAATTTCATTTTTATTGAGTAATACATTTTATAGGTTTCGCATTATTTCTGGCCAAACCACACTGCCCGACAGTGCATTATGCCTCAAGTTTCAAGAGCAACACTCGCTTTGTGTCGGGAGAAATGGCCCCGCGCTGGTCAGGACGGTGCCCCACAAGCCAGAGTATGCCGCGCGAATCGGCCACGACAGCCGTCCATAGGCGCTGTATCTGCGAAACGTGTCTGTTTGTCAGGAAGTCGCTCACAAGTTTGCTGCCGCGCAGACCGAAGGGCGTGAAGCGCTCTCCGTTTTCCGGACGGCGCAACATCAATTCTCCCACAATTTTGTCGGCGTCAAGCGCCACTTGGTCGGCGCGGCGCGGAATCTCGGTCAAAGCTTCGCGGGGAAGCCATTGCACACTGATTGTCCGACCATCGGGCAAGGTGGCCCGCACGACATCGGCAAGGCTGACGGGGCGGTATTTCGCTGGACGACGGCTCACCTCCAGATGGTCGCGATAATAGGCCGCGAGAAAATTTTCCGACTGGAAGAGGGCACGCTCGCCACAGCGTTCTGGCTGAGAGAGCAAAGACACGACGTCTTCGGCGAAACCGAAACGCCTTCCGATAGCATCGAAATTGGCGCGGAAGCGCAACATCGAAACAGGAAAGACGTAGCCCGTCGGCGTTGGGCAGGCAGGAGCGTCGAAGGTCGACACCATAACGGCCTCATAAGCCTCTTCCGCCGATTGCAGTTTTCTCATGTCGCCAACGAGGGTCTGCTCCACCGAAGGATTCATCTCCCTCAACAAAGGCAGGAGACGATTGCGCACAAAATTGCGCTTATAGCTGGTGTCGGCATTCGTGCTGTCGGTGACATAATCCTGTTTCCTGCGCTGCAAAAAGCGGAGCAAGGTCTCGCGAGAGACGTTTAGGAAAGGGCGGATGATGCGGTCGCGCTCAAAGTCCATACCTGTCAGTCCGCGGATTCCCGTGCCACGCACGAGGTTGAGCAAGAGGGTTTCGATGTTGTCGTCACGGTGGTGACCAACAGCGATTTTGTCCAATTGGCGTTCCTTTCGCAACGTTTCAAACCAGGCGTAGCGCAAGCGGCGTGCGGCCATTTCGATGCTCTCGCCGTTGGTCTGCGCCTCCTTCTGTGTTTGGAAATCAACAACATGGAGCGGCACCTGCAGGCGCTCGCACAGATCTCGGCAAAACATTTCGTCGCGCAGGCTCTCGCTGCCCCGCAAATGGAAGTTGCAATGCGCAGCCTCCACGCGAAAGCCCAGTGCCCGCAACACGATGAGCAACGACACCGAGTCAGCACCGCCACTCAATGCCACCAAACAGGCATCGCCCTCGCGAAGGAGGTGCTGCCGCTTGATGGTCTGGCCCACTAACTCCAGCAATTCGTCTTTCATTGGCGTCATCACAGGCAATCAATAAGAGGCGGAAGCCGGAATGCCACATGCTTTCACGCGGGCGACAATGGCATCGAGTTCTTCATGCGTGGCTTTGAGAAGGGCCTGATCGGGGGTCTCACGGTCGATGGTGTAAACCATCACGCTCTGCGGCGCAATGGCCTTGACCGCCTCAATCCAGGGGCCGACATATTCCTCGCCGGTGTTGTCGACGCTCACGCCGTGCATATCACGCCCCTTCATGAACATCGTTTGGATGATGACGTGACCATGATAGCTCTTCAGAGCCTCAACGACTTCACCGACATCGTAATGTCCCGTTGGGGCATTCACGCGCCGAATGTATTCCGCATTGACCGTGTCGAGTTTCAAAATATTGTTGTCCACCATAAGCAAGGCCTCTCTCACACTTGGTTTGGCGGCCAGCGTGGCATTGCTCAACACGCTCACACGGGCCTCGGGGCAATGGCGGTTGCGCAACTGTATGGTGTCTTCAATGATGGCTTTAAAATCGGGATGCGCCGTCGGTTCACCATTGCCGGCAAATGTCAGCACATCTGGCAAACGTCCTTCACCCGCCATCTTAACGAGCTGCTGCTCCAGTTTTTCGCGCACCTCTTCGCGCGTCGGACGATGGAGGCGCGGCCGATGGTCGGCATTGAAGCCACACTCGCAATAGATGCAATCGAACGTGCAAATCTTGCCGTCGGCAGGCATGAGATTGATGCCCAAAGAGACTCCCAGACGGCGACTGTGGACAGGACCGAAGATGGGAGATGGATAGATAACCGTTGACATGATATATATTTTATATTTGGATGGGATGAATACCCACTTATTAACCACTGACCTTTTAAAGAGGATATTCCACCGCATAACTTATTACAAATGAGGGCATGTTCCGTCGTTAAGAACATGCCCTTCATTAAGTAAAGGTTTTGTTTCAACGACCAGAGGAAGCCTCAGGCGTTTGAAACACAATTATTTTTCTGCTTTGATTTTCTCGTTGACCGCCTTGATTTTCTCCTCGATGAGCTTGAGGTCTTCTTTCAGGCGTTCAATCTTTTTGGAAACCTCTCCCACGAGCGCGTTGGCACCCTTCGACTTCACAGAGAAGAAAGAAAGGTTCGTTTCGTAGTTCTTGATTTCCTGCTTCTTGGCTTCAAGCGCATTGTTCAAGCGGGCACGTTCGCGCGTCAGTTCGTTTCCACCCTTTTCAGCCACATTCTTGCGGAAGCTCTCCAGATTACGGCGCCCTGCGCTCAGGTGCAATTCCTTATACACCTTGTCGCAAGCCTCGTGGTAACGCTTGTACATCTTTTCCTTCTTGCGGAAAGGCACGTGGCCCGTTTCGTTCCACTGTGCCTGCAAGTCGCGCACCTGCTGCTGCACGTTCTCTCCTGGATTGGTCAAAAGAGCCTCCAGCGCGGCGATGATTTCATTCTTCTTCGCCATGTTGGCCTCTTCAGCTTCGCGCTGTCCGGCAGTGGCGGCATTCTTCTGCTCGAAGAAATAGTTGCAAGCATCGTTGAAACGCTTCCAAATGGTTTCAGAAATCTTGTGAGGCACAGGACCCACCTTCTTCCATTCCTTCTGGAGTTCAACAAACTTGTTGGTCACGTTGTTCCAGTCCTTGCTATCTTTCAATGCCTCAGCCTGTTCGCAGAGCGCATTTTTCTGAGCGAGATTAGCCTGGAGCGTTTCGCGCGTGGCCTTATAGTAGTTAGTCTTAGCCGTGAAGAACGCATCGCAAGCACTGCGGAAGCGCTCAAAGATTTTCGCGTTCATCTTCTTCGGCGTGAAACCGATGGTTTTCCATTCTGCCTGAAGCGCAATCACCTCCTTGGTCTTGCCTTCCCAGTCGGCAGCATTCTTGAGCGTTTCAAACTGCGTATTGATTTCCTCAATCTTCTCGCAGAGCGCCGTCTTCTTCACGAGGTTTTCCTCTTCGCGGTTTTTCAGTTTCTCGAAGTGCTCCTGATGGCGTTTGTTGACAACGGTTGAAGCATCCTTGAAACGCTTCCAGATTTCCTCGCGCAACTCTTTGGCAACAGGACCCGTCTCGCGAAACTCCTGGTGCAGTTTCTGCAACTGATGGAAAGCCGACACAGGGTCTTCCACCTCGGCCAACTTCTCAGCGGCCTCGCAAAGAGCGGTTTTGATTTCAAGGTTCTTCTTGAAATCGTAAGCACGAAATTCGTGGTTCAGACGCAATTGGTCGTAGAACTGCTCAACATACAGTTGGTAGTTTTTCCACAGTTCCGTCGCACGTTCAGCTGGCACCTGTTTGATTTCCTTCCATTCAGCCTGCAAGTTCTTAAACTCATCATAATTCTTGTCGGCCTCATCCGGTGTTGCCGACATTTCCTTGATGCGCTCAATGATGGCGAGTTTTCTTTCCAGTCCGGCCTGCTTTTCCTTTTCAAGTTCCTCCATGGCCTGCGCACGCATTTCGCGAATGCGCACCATCTGCGCCTTGAAGTTTTCCTCTTCGGGATCAGGAGCCGGCATAAATTCTTCCACCTTTCCGCCGTTGGCCAAGAAAGCCTCTCTTGCGGCAAGGATTGAAGCATTGTGGAGCTTATAGTAAGTCTGCTTCAGCAGTTCTATTTCATTGCGGTCAACGTCTTGTCCTTCGGCCACGATTTCCTTCAGACGCTCGATTACGCCCTCCTTCGTGGTAGGCAATGCACGTGCAGACGTGTTTTCAGCGGCAGCAGCCACCTGCTCCACCGTTTCCTCATTAGCAATGTTTGCCGTTTGCTCCGTAGCTTCCACAGGAGCTTCTGCAGCGTTCAATTCGTTGATTTTCTCTTCGCTCATAGGAGTTTTTTTCTTCTAAAGGTCGAGCTCTGCTTCGCGTTGTCTCTCTGCATGGGAGACACAGCGCTGACAAGGCACCACCTTCACAATAGTACAATAATGTTTCGATACTTCGCGGCCACCATCGCCTCTTTGGCGTTCTGATGCCGCACACGTTAATTCGCCGTCTGACTCAGCAAACGGCTTATTCGTTTGCAAATGAAGTTATTTTTATCGGGATAGCCAAACGTTTGCCAACAAATTTTCGTCAGCCCTGGCGCTCTGGGCCTTTTTGACACAACTTATCCCTTGGTTATCCTCTGCGGAGGATTAATTATTCTCTGCGAAGGACGAATTATTCTCTGCGTGAATTATATCCAAGCCTTCTTGCGGAACACACCATAGCAGATGAAAGTCACCACGATGGTGAAGACGATGGTGATGGGGAAGCCCCACCACACTTCTTCCATGCCCGAAATCAAGTTCATACCGAAGATACTTGCCACGAGCGTCGGAATCATGAGGATGATATTGAGGCTCGTCATCTTCTTCATCAAGCCCGACATATTGTTGTTGATGACGTTGGCATAAGTTTCCATCGTCGAGTCGAGGATGTTGGTGTAGATATTCGTTGTCTCCCTCGCCTGGTTCATCTCAATGGTGACGTCTTCAATGAGGTCGGCATCGAGTTCATCGACAGGCAGTTTAAACTTCAGTTTTGAGAGCAACGTCTCATTCCCACGAATAGACGTGATGAAGTAAGTCAAACTGTCTTGCAGTCGCGAGAGTCCCACGAGGTCTTCGTTGTTGATATTGTTGTCGAGCTTATGTTTGGCTTCCTCTATGAGAATGCTGATTTGCTTGAGTCGTTTCAGATACCAAACGGCCGAAGAAAGGAAGAGGCGGAACACAAGGTCTACGGAGTCGGTGAATCCCAAATTTCGCTTCTGCTGATACGACACGAAATCAATCATCATGTTGGTTTCGTAGTTGCAGACCGTCACGCAAACCCCTTTATTGAGGATGATGCCAAGCGGCACCGTGGTGTGGGGCGTGCGCGACCTGACTTCCTTGACATAAGGGATACGCAAGATAATGAGCGACCAGCCCTCATCGTAGTCATAACGTGAGCGCTCGTCTTTATCTCGGATGTCGTCAAGAAAATAATCGGGGATGTGCAGTTCGTTGAAAAGGAAATTTTCGTCGTCCGGCGTTGGGCAAGTCACCTGCACCCAGCAATTGGGCTGCCAATTCTCAAGAGTACGCAGTGTGTGGTCGATGTTCCAGTAGGTTCGCATGTCAAGTTTCTCCCATGTTTAAAAGGACGGGGAAACCTGCCTGATGCTCTTTCCCTGTCTGTTAATCAATATTTTCCGCGTGATAGTCGTCCATTTGGATGATACAATAATGGTTTTCGGCAGCAAAAATAATAATTTATTTTTCGCAGGCAAAGCGTTCCCCCCTAAAAACGGAAGGAAAAAAGTCGCTCCCCACCTGCGGCAACAAGTGGGGAAGGGCGAAAAAGAAACTTCCGCTGGTATTCCCCACCGCAAAAGCCTACTTTCCGCCGAGCCAAAGCGCCTGATAGCCCCAGGCGATTTGCGCGGCGAAAAATTCTTCTGCCGTGTCAAAACTGTTCTCTTTCTTACTGTTGAAATAGCGGCCACTCGTGCTCTGGGATATTTTCTCCAACATGGTATCGGTTCTGGCGGCGGCCCAGGCATAGGCAGAAGGACGGACATTTCTGTCGAGGCGGAACTCATGGGCGAGCACGTCCATCAGCCAATAGTTGGCCTGACGCCCCGTTCCCCAGTCGTTGCCTTCTGGGAAATACATCTTCGACGTGGCTTGTCCGTTTCCATCGCGGCAATAGATGGTGCGTTTCTCCGAGCCGAACGGCAGATTGGTGAGCGCCTGATAAATGATGTCTCCGTTGAAGGTGCTACTTGCCAACGGCTGCCGACGTGCAAGGCGGTCGAGCAAGACATTGGTGGCGTTGTGCATGAAGGCCACCATATAATCGGGGTGTATGCGATTGTGGTTGACCACCGTGCCGTCCTCGTTCATATTGCTTCCCTGAAGGATTTCCGAGAGAATAACGCCGTCAACGGTTTCATGGCGCTTCAAGTCCGACGGACGCGCATAAGCCGAGATTTGCAGTTCACGATTCTTCTCAAACCATTGCTGGAAATGCGGATGCCGTGGCAACATATCGCAGGCAATGGTCAGGATGTTGGAGTTCCAGGCATTTTCCTCGGCTTTTGTGTCGCCGGGTGTCACGATGCGTCCCTCCTTATCTTGGTAATAGGGCACCTGATAGCCGATAAAGCGGTCGGCCTCGTGAATGAGCATCTTCAAGACCAAATTCCTCGTCTGCTCCGAGAGTTTGTCCCAAAGGAACCATGCTGCCTCAGCGCCTTGTGCGGCCCAGAGAGCGCTCTGCCACTGGTCGCCCCACCCTTTTTCTCCGCTGTTGGCCTTATGGTGCCATGCCATCGATGCAATGAGTTTTTCGGTGAAACGCAGCGCTTCCTTCTGGCCGACACCCGTGACCTTCGGCGAACAGATGCCGAGGCGCAACGACAGGGCAAGCACAAAAGCCTCATGAGAGACGGGACGTATGTGCTTTTCCTGGCGTCCGCCAAAATCGTAGTAAGTCCCCGTCTGCTGCGTAAAATGCTTCACATCATTGCGCCACGCATTGAGGGCATATTTGCAGCAATGCTCCAGGATTTGGCGCGTCTTGACACTGACGGAATCCTGTGGCTGACGCTGGCGCCACTGCGACGCCTTGATTTGTTGTACCTTGACTGCGGTTTGGGGTCGTGCTGGCAAAAGGGCAAACGCAAAGACGGCCGAGAGAACAGCGGCCAGTCTTGAAATACTTGTAAGGAATGATTTCATGTATGGTAAATTGTATGCTTGGTGAGTATAGAAGTAGGTATTCAACGGCAAAGATAATTGTTTCCTCTTACAAATTGCTAACTTTGCAACAGATTTACATTACCAACAAGCACATGAACAAGATTTTTACGGTCAACGGCATGAGTTGCGCGGCCTGCGCAGCGCACGTAGACAAGGCCATACGAAGAGTGGATGGTGTGAGAGAGGTGAACGTCAACCTGTTGATGAACCAAGCACAGGTGGATTTTGACGAACAGCAATGCTCACCAGCCGACTTGAAAAAGGCGGTGGACGACATGGGGTTTGAACTAATCATTGACGCTCCGAAGACAGACGCGCCCTCCAGCACCGCGGCAACGGAAACGCCCTCCGACACCGCGGCAACGAAGACGGCGGACAACGAAGAAAGCCGGGAGGCGGCGGAAACGGCCAGCGAGATCAAGTCGAAACACGGCCCGATGCTGCGCCGCGCCGCTGGAGCGATTGCCGTTGCCATTCCGCTGGTGATCTTGAGCATGGCGGAAGGACTCTTTGAGGGCCAAGGACTGGCGGTCTGGCTGCTTGCCACCATATCGCTGGCCGCGTTCGGCCGCGTGTTTTATGCCAACGCCTGGAAGCTCCTGCGTCATGGCACATCTAATATGGACACACTGGTGGCGCTCAGCACAGGCGTTGCCTATCTATACAGCGTTGCCAACCTGCTGTTTCCACAATGGTTCATCAGCCACGGCCTCACGCCGCGCCTTTATTTCGACAGCGCCGGTGTCATCACGGCCTTCATTCTCTTGGGCCGCGCCCTTGAGGAGCGGGCAAAACACCGCACGACATCGGCCATCCGCGCCTTGATGGGCTTGCAGCCGACAACGGTGCAGGCCGTCGGTGCTGACGGAAGTATCGCGCCCCGCGCCATCACGCAGGTTTCTGTTGGCGACTTATTGCTGGCCCGCGCCGGCGACCGCATCGCGGTGGACGGGGAAGTGGTATCGGGAGCGTCGCAGGTGGACGAAAGTATGCTAACGGGCGAACCCATCCCCGTGGAGAAAACCGTTGGCAGCCAAGTGAGTGCTGGCACGATTAACGGCAACGGAACGCTTTCCTACCGCGCCACCCGCGTGGCCTCCGACACCACGTTGGCCCACATCGTCCGCATGGTGCAGGAGGCGCAAAGCAGCAAAGTCCCCGTGCAAGCCCTCGTCGACCGCATTGCCGCCGTCTTCGTCCCGACCATCATCGCTACCGCCCTGCTCTCTCTGGGCGTTTGGCTGCTATGCTCGCCAACCGACGGACTGACCCACGGCATGGTTGCCCTGGTGTCGGTGTTGGTCATCGCCTGCCCTTGTTCGCTGGGCCTGGCCACGCCGACGGCGCTCATTGTCGGCATCGGCCACGGCGCCAAAAAGGGGATTCTGATAAAAGACGCGGCGGCGCTTGAAACGGCACGTCGCGCAGACACGATTGTGTTTGACAAAACGGGAACGCTCACCACGGGCCGTCCATCGGTGGTGTCTTCTTCCTTCACCGATATTCAGAGGGACGCCGCCGCGCTCTGTGCCTTGGAGCGCCGCTCGTCGCATCCTCTGGCGCAAGCCATCGTGAGGGATTTGCAGGAAAATGACGCGCCCGACCTGCCGGTGGCAGACTTCAAGAACCTGCCGGGCAGCGGTCTGTGTGCCACGGTCAACGGCCACCGATACGTGGCGGGGCAGCCTGAAAGGGTGGTCACGCAGGGTGTCGGCATCAGCGACGAGCAGAGAGCAAAGATTCGCCAATGGGAAGAACAGGCCTACACAGTTGTGGCCGTGGTGCGCGATGAGACGGTTGTGGCCGTGGTTGCCATCACCGATGCAATGAAACCGACATCGGCCGAGGCGGTGGCGCGTCTGAAGCGTTGCGGACTGCACACCGTTATGCTGACGGGCGACAGCCAACAGGTGGCAATGCGCGTCGGGAAATCTCTGGGCATCGACGAAGTGAAGGCCCGCCTCCTTCCAGAAGACAAAGCCGCCATCGTCAAGGCTCTTCAGGAAGAAGGCCACGTGGTGGCGATGGTTGGCGACGGCATCAACGACAGTGCGGCACTGGCACAGGCCGACCTCAGCATTGCGATGGGCAGCGGCAGCGACATTGCCATGCACACGGCGCAGATAACGCTGCTCTCCTCCGATCTTCTACGCCTACCGCAGGCGCTCCGTCTCTCGTCTGTCACCATGCAGACCATCCGCGAAAACCTCTTCTGGGCTTTCTTCTACAACGTCATCAGTGTGCCCGTCGCCGCAGGCATTCTCTATCCCTTCTGCGGCTTCATGCTCAACCCGATGGTGGCGGGAGCGGCGATGGCGCTAAGCAGCGTGAGCGTGGTGGCCAATTCGCTGCGGAGCGGAATGAAGGGATTGGACTAAATTATGGTACCACCATTACTAACCGAGGGGACCGCCACTTACAACGATAACTCCAACGCCCCTTTGGCCCATTCAATAAAAGTACTTATTTTTGTAGGAAGAAATCTTTGATTACCTAATCATTTATCTACACAAGTAGGTGTTCAAAATTAGTTTATACTATCCATGTAGGGATAAGCCAGTTTTATATTGCCTTGCCGCATTCTTTTGCCCCTACAACTGTCTTTCATCAGTCACGTAGCCCGCTACGCTCCTTCTTCAAGACAGCTGTAGGAACAAAATAATACGACAATTCAATATAAACTAATTCTGAACACCTACTTACCACCTCCATTAACTCTATGAAAAAGGACCTATTCCTCGTTCTTGCCCTCTGTCTTTTGGGCGCAGTGAACGCAAAAGCGCAGTTGGCAAACGTGTTGCCGAAGCCGCAGATTGTTAGAACGCACAAAGCGGAAAAGCCCTTCAAGCTGAAGCGCTCCGTGGTGCTCTCCGACGCCACCGCCACGCCCCTTCTCCGGGAGGTGCTGACGAAGGCGGGATGCCGCCTCGTGCCGCAGGCCAAGGCCCGCATTGACGTGGAAATCGTGGACCGCCTGCCCAACGTTTACGATTACCCCCTGCACGGCTTCCCCTGCGAGGGCTATGCGCTCGACATCACGCCAAACAAGGTCACTATCAAGGTGCTTAACGGGGCGGGGACTATCCGCGCCGCCCAAACGCTTGCACAAATGGCTGGAGAAAAGGCAACACTTGAGGCGGCGAGCATTGAAGACTGGCCAGCCTTCAAACTGCGCGGCGTTATGCACGACGTGGGCCGCTCGTTCATCAGTTTCGAGGAGCTCAAACATGAAATTGACCTGCTCTCGCGCTTCAAAGTCAACACGTTCCACTGGCACCTGACGGAAAACCTCGCATGGCGCTTCGAGGTGAAGGCTTTCCCCTACCTCACGCAGGCGGCCTACGCCGTGAGAGAGCCGGGGCGTTTCTATACGCAGGCGCAATGTTCCGAACTGGAAGCGTATGCCGCCGAACGCGGCGTGACCATCATTCCGGAAATCGACATGCCGGGCCATAGCCAGGTGTTTACGCGTAGCATGGGCTTCGACATGCAGACGGAAGAAGGCCGCAAAGCCTTGAGAGTGATTCTCAAGGAAGTGGGACGCACTTTCCCGCGGGCGCCCTACATCCACATCGGCGGCGACGAGGTGACGGTCAAGCCGGGCTTTCTTGAAGAGATGGCTGCTTTCGTGAGAGACACACTGCGAAAGAAGGTCGTCGTTTGGAACCCGATACGCGCGGTGCGCATCAGCAAGGAGATTGCCGACATGACGCAGATGTGGTCGACAGCGGGTCGCGTCGTGGAGGGCATGCTCAACATCGACTGCCGGTACAACTACATCAACCACTTCGATGTCTACGCCGACCTGGTGGGCATTTTCAAGAGCAACATCTATTACGCCGACCGCGGCAACGAAAACCTGGCGGGCACCATCACGGCTATTTGGAACGACACAAAACTGCCCTCGCAGCGCGACATCATCCAGCAAAACAACTTCTATGCCAACGCGCTCGCCACGGCTGAAAGGGCCTGGCAAGGAGGCGGCAAGCAATATATTGAGCAAGGAGGCACGACGCTGCCCAACGAGGGCGAAGAACTGGCAGCGTTTACGGACTTCGAGCGCCGTTTTCTTTTCCACAAGGCGCACACCCTCGCCGCCGAACCTGTGCCTTACGTAAAACAGACCAACATCCATTGGCGCATCACGGAGCCATTCCCCAACGATGGCGACGCAGGCAAGACGTTCCCGCCGGAAACCATTGCGCAAGACCCTCTGCCCGCCGTTTTCAACTATGAAGGGAAGACCTACGGCAGCCGCTTGGCCACGGGCGGCGGCATCTATCTGCGCCACATCTGGCACCCCAGAGTTCCCTCGTTTTTCGAGCAGCCTGCCAACGGGCAGACAGCCTATGCCTGGACCTACGTGTTCTCGCCGAAAACACAGACGGTGGGCGCACAGATTGAATTTTACACTTATAGCCGCTCGGGCAACGAATACAGTCCGACAGTGGGAAAATGGGACCGCCGCGGTTCGCAGGTCTGGGTGAACGGAGTGCCAGTGCCAGCGCCCTTCTGGAAGCGGGTTGATACAAGAATCCTGCAAGACCAAGCCGAAGATGGACTGACGAACGAGAATTTCACGTCGCGCCCTCCTGTGCCAGTCAAACTGAAAAAGGGATGGAACAAGGTGCTGCTGAAACTCCCGCATGCTAACAATGGAGGAACGGGACGCGACAAATGGCAATTCACCTTCGTTCTGACAACGCCCAACGGAAAAGACGCCGCACCAGGACTCATCTACAGTCCGGAGCGACGGAAATAAGAGAAGTATTCCATCCACTTATAAAAACGCCACCCCAACAATGAATCCACCTCTTTCACATCCCCACGTTCTCCCCACTGGAAAAAAACGCCCCGCCATCGCCCTGATCATTCCCAACACGCTGACAGCTCTGGGCCTTGCGGGCCTACTGACGCGCATGGTGCCCCATGCCGAAATCGCCCTCTTCCACGACTTCCGAGAGGCGGAAGCGGAAACGGAGCGGGGAAAGGCGTTTTTCCATTATTTCACCACCGCGCCCGTTCTCCTGAACCACGCCGCGTTTTTCCTACGCCATCAGCAGAAAACCATCGTGCTGGTCCACGGCGATGACGTCCGCCATCTGCCGCAGGGTTTCCACACGCTCAATGTCCTGCAAAGCGAAAAAGAGCTCGTCCGCGCCTTCCTGCTTCTGGCGGAAGGGGCGCACAACCGTGGCGGAAGAATCCCCGACTCTGTGCGCGAGGCACAAGGGGAACGCGATGTCGCGCATCTACTGACACCACGTGAACGCGATGTGCTACGCCTGCTCGTGGAGGGAAACACGAGCAAGGAAATCGCGCACACGCTGGGCGTGGAAATCTCCACCGTCATTTCCCACCGCAAGAACCTGGCAGAGAAAATGGGCACAAAAAACATGGCGGCCCTCACCATCTTTGCCGTGACACACGGCATCGTGAAGGCGGAAGATATATAAGTTGGGATTACTAAAAAGCAGATTTAACAGATTGACATGAAAATCCTTGTATCAGACGAAATAGAAAAAGTGTGTCCTTCCTTTGTTGGGGCACACGTAGAGGTTTCTGTTCGCAACACGCCTTATTCCGAAGGTCTGTGGAACGAAATCAACCGCTTGGAGCAGCAATTCCGGGCCACGCTCACCACCGAGACGCTGAAGGACATTTCGGGCATTGCGGCCACGCGCCGCGTTTACCGTGCCTGCGGCAAAGACCCCTCACGCTATCGCCCTGCCGCGGAAGCGCTCATCAGACGCATGCTGCAAGGGAAGGAGCTTTATCAAATCAGCACACTGGTGGATTTGGTGAACCTGGCGAGCATCAAATTTGGCTACAGCATCGGCGGTTTTGATGCCGAAAAGTTTGAAGGCGACACGCTGACGCTGGGCATCGGCAAGGCGGAAGAGCCTTACGAGGGCATCGGTCGCGGACTGATCAACATCGAAGGACTGCCCGTTTACCGCGACTCGCGCGGCGGCGTGGGAACACCGACGTCGGACAACGAACGCACGAAAATCGACCTCAACACGACGCACCTTCTGGTGCTCATCAACGGCTACGACGGCAACGAAGAGAGCGTACGCGCCAACGCGGAATTTCTCATCCGCCTGGCGTGTGACTTCTGCGAAGGACACGACGCGAGCTATTATATTTACAGATAAGTAATGGTAAAAGGATTACTAAATTTTCTCCCCCAAACACCCCCACACGGATGAACGACAATACCACTCTCATGCGTCAATGGATTGACCAACTGAACAAGGCTTCTGAGGCCTACTACAACGGACAGGGCGAACTCATGACCGACTACGAATGGGACGCTCTCTTCGACAAACTCAAGGAAATGGAACGTCAGACGGGCATCACGCTCGAAGGCTCGCCGACGGCAAAGGTCTCGGAAGACAACATCACGGGGCAGAAGGAGGAACACGAATTTGCGGCCCTCTCGCTGGCCAAGACGAAAAGCACGGCCGAACTGGCAAAATGGGCCGAAGGGCGCCCCGTTTGGCTCTCGTGGAAACTCGACGGACTGACGCTGGTGGTGACCTACGACAACGGCCGCCTAACGAAGGTGGTCACGCGCGGCAACGGACACACGGGCACCAACATCACGCACCTCGCCCCCGCCATCGCGGGCATTCTCCCCGAAATCGCGGACAAAGGGCACGTGGTGGTGCGCGGCGAAGCCGTCATTTCCTATCAGGACTTCGAAATCTTCAACATGGAGAACGACGAGGCGTATGCCAACCCCAGAAACCTCGCCTCTGGCTCGCTCACGCTGAAGGACATCAACGAGGTGCGCCGCCGCCACATCCAATGGATTACCTTCACGCTTGTGCATGCCGATGAAGCCCCGCAGTCATGGGGCGCACGCATGGACCTTTTGGCGGCATGGGGCTTCACGACGGTGGAACGCCAACTGGTGGAGCACCCAACTGAGGAGGCCATCAACGACATGGTGGACCACTTCTCCCGCCGCGTCACGGAGCGCGAGAACCCCTACCCCGTTGACGGCCTCGTTGTCACCTACGACGACACAGCGTATGCCGCCACTGGTTCCGTGACGGGACACCACGCCACGCGTGCTGGCCTCGCCTTCAAATGGCAGGACGAGAGCGCCGCCACGCAGCTCGACCACATCGAGTGGTCGTGTGCCGCCTCCACGATTTCCCCCGTGGCGGTGTTCAGCCCCGTGAGTCTGGAAGGCACCACCGTGAAGCGGGCCTCGCTCTGCAACATCAGCGAATGCGAGCGGCTGGGCATCGGCGGCCGTGGCACGATGCTCTCGGTCATCAAGGCCAACAAGATTATCCCGAAGGTGGTCGATGTCTCCCACCGCGAAGGCGTGCTCGACATCCCGGCGTCCTGCCCCGTCTGCGGCGCACCAACAACGGTGCAGACGAGCATGAGCGGCACGAAGACGCTTCATTGCACCAACGCAAAATGTCCTGCCAAACAGCTGCGCAAATTCGCACGTTTCGTCTCGAAGGCGGGCGCCAACATCGACGGCATCAGCGAGCAGACCATTGCGAAATTCATCAACCTCGGATGGGTCAGCGACTATGCCGACCTCTATCATCTCCACGACCACGCCTTGGAGCTTTCCATGATGGAGGGCTTCGGCCGCAAATCGGTGAGCAACATGCTACGGAGTCTGGAGAAGGCCCGCAAGGTGAAGGCCCGCAACCTGCTCTACGCACTCTCCATTCCCCTCTGCGGCGCCGACGTCTGCAAACGCCTGCTGGCCGCATACCCTCTCAAGGAACTGGCAACGCTGGCCGCGACCACCGATGACACGGAATTCTTCGCACACATCGACGGCATCGGTCCTGAGAAGTCGGCCGCCGTGGTGGGCTGGTTCCACGACGCAGCCAACAACGCATCTGCCGCCCGCCTGCTCGACCTACTGGACGTGGAAGAAGAGAAAACGGAGGCAGCGGGAACACGTTGCGACAAACTGACGTTTGTCATCACGGGCGACGTCCACCATTACAAAAACCGCAACGAACTGAAAGCCTACATCGAAAGCCAAGGGGGAAAGGTGACGGGGAGCGTCAGCAAGTCGACCAGCTTCCTTATCAACAACGACACGGCTTCGATGTCGTCAAAAAACAAAAAGGCACACGAACTGAACATCCCCATCATCAGCGAGGAGGATTTCATAAAACAGTTTGCGGAATAAAACACCCTACCTGCTACCCGAATAAGAACTGGTGGCAGGTAGGGCTTTTTGTTATAGTCCCTATACTTGTCAGCGAACGCGGGACGAGGTACGACCGAACGTGGGACGAGACGCGACCGAACGTGGGACGAGACGCTATCGAACGCGGGAGGGCGTTCGCTAAATGGCATAGAGAAAGAATCGGCAGACAGGGGGAGGAAGGTAGGTAAAAGGCGGCAGACGGTAACTCTTCTAAAGACGTCGCGGTTGCCGTAATCACATGTGTTTTACAGCTTTAGCTTCATAAAATTTTCCACTTTATTGGTAACGACGTAGGAGATGTAAAAAAAAAGATGTATTTTTGTGATGTTTGGGATTGGGATGCCCCAGGGTATCTCAAATATCCTGTTTTTTGAATATCCCTAATCTATCATCAAATCAACTTCATCTCCCATGAAACAAAACCTACGGAATTGGTGTATCTGCCTGAGCGCCATGTTGGCATGGACTCTGAATGCTGTTGCAGGCATCGAAGTGAGCCAAACGCTGCCAACGTCGGGCACACCGGAGCATCGCTACACGATGATGAACGCACAAGGTTATTATTGCAATGCCACAACGTCGCCAACGAAAGATGCCGGCAAGTATGCCCAGTTTGCTTTCTATAGCAGCAAAACGGCCGACACGTATTACGTGTATAACGTAACAGCAAAAAAATGGTTGGCCTACGACCAGAAAAAGAGCTACACGCCCCAAACGGGCTTTGTCAAACTGGTTGCCAACAAGAGTCAGGCTGCTGAGTTCAGAATTACGGAAATCAACGGCGGCAGCTATGAAATCCAGCCCTACACGAGCAATGGCGTAGGGGCCATCTATCTCAACTGGTATAAAGGCGTAGGAGTCGACAATCCAGAAAACGGCACCGTGACGCTTGGTCTCTGGACCGACAACGGCAGCAGCGACAAGGGGTCGAGATGGAATTTCAAAGAGGTGGGCATCAAACACCTTTACACGCTCTTCAGCGACGGCATGCCCAGCAGCGCCGTTGTCACCATCAACGGCAAGGAGTTTCGCGGACTCAATGCGCAAGGCGACCAGACGATCGAACTCGAGAGCCTGGAGGCCAAGGATGTGGCAGTGAAGGTCGGCGGCGGCTATCTGTCGAAGGTGACTGTCGACAACGAGAACTATCAGGTGGATGTCAAATTCATCCAGTTCTTCATCCCGACGGAAAGCGCAGAGGCTGAAAAGCAATATACCTATCTCCTCCACATGCCTGCGGCCTACATCAAAAAGACGGGCAGCAACCTCGGCCACACTCAAAAACGCGGCGAAGCAGACAAGTTCATCTTTATCGAGAAGGAGCAAGGACATTATTATATCTACGACCAGACTTCGAAATGCTATTTCTATTACACGACAACGGCCAACGGCAACAGCGTGAAAAACACGGCTGAAAGCAATGTCAGATTCAGCAGCGACAAAAACAGGGCCAACACTTGGCAACTGCTGATGCTCTCTGAAGAAACGGTGGCCATCGTTCCCGCAGCAATCGCCAACGCCAACGCGTCTTCTCCCGCACTCAACTTCACTGGAGGTATCGGAAACAACTGTGTGCTGAACCTTTGGCGAGCTGACGACTCCAATTCGGCATGGGAAATCATTGATCCTTCGGCAGGCTCTATGGCTTGCGCCACGCTCATGTATGCCCAGCCTGGGGCACCCTATATCCACAAACTCGTGACAAACGAGGGGGAAACCGTGACAAGCGTTGACTTCGGAAATATCTCAACGCTCACGCTCAAGGACGACCGTTTCAATCGGGGAAACAAATATAAATATGTATTCGGCACCGCGCCGAAAGAAGAGGGCGAATATGCCTACAACGTCTGCCTCACAAACGGCAGCGGCGAAGAGACACAAGCCAAGATACGCCTCATCGTGAGCAGCCACCTGCAATCGCCGACGCCGATGATGAGCTGGCTGACATGGAACTGGTTTGCACGCGCCATCAGCCACAACAAAATGGTGGAGATTGCGAAGGGCATGCAGAAATACGGATTGATTGACGCTGGCTTCAACACCATTGTCTTGGACGATGCCTGGGCGGAACAAACAACGGACAAAGCGGCATTGACTTACGACCGCAAAAAATTTCCTTCTGGCATCAGCGGACTGAAAGCCGACTTGAAGAAAATCAACAACAAACTGAAGGTGGGCATCTACAGCGACGCTGGTTCAATGACCTGCGAGAACTATCAGCCTGGCTCATACGGATTTGAAGCGGCCCACATTGCGCTCTTCAACGAATGGGGTGTCGACATGCTGAAATACGACTACTGCAACAGCCAGGCGAGCACAAAGGTGAGCTACACGCAAATGGGTGACGTCATCGCAAAACTCAACGAACAACGCAAAGCTGAAGGCTACATTCCCTTTGTTTTCAATATCTGCGAATGGGGAAAAACGCAGCCTTGGCTTTGGGGCGCGGAAGCTGGCGGCTCGAGCTGGCGCGCCACAAGCGATGCACGCGAAGACTGGATGGGAAATAATTCACGACCAGGCGTGATTGCTGGTGTTGACGAAGTGCGCCGCCTCTGGATGTATGCTGGCGTGAACCGCTTTAACGACCTCGACATGATGTGCATCGGACTGCATGGTCTCGGCGGACCGAGCAACAACACGGCAGGCCACCAGGTGAACGGCGGAAAAATCGCAGGACTCACCGATGCGCAGGCACGCTCGCAGATGTCGTTGTGGTGTATGTTGGCAAGCCCGCTGGCGCTCACCTGCGACCTTCGCGAAACGCCGATGGGCGAGGCCAACAGCGGACAGACTATGCCAAAACCGCTAATCACCGATGCAGACGTAAAGACTCTGACGAACACGGAAATTCTTGCCATCAACCAAGACGTACTGGGGCAGCAGGCGGAATATATGGAGAACCTCTCTACGGGGAAAACCAACTACTCCGCAACGGGCTATGACGTCTACGTTAAGGATTTGACCGACGGCCGGATTGCGGTTTCTGTCACCAACCGCAGTACGTCGGCCTTGAACGGCCCTGTTCTTCAACTTGCCGACCTTTATCTGGCTGCCGACACGAAATACACCTGCCGTGAGGTGTGGACAAAGACTGAGAACGTGATTGAAAATTCCTTGAACATAGGAACCCTCAAAGCTTGCGAGACGAAGGTGTATGTGTTGACACCACAAACGCCGACTTCCATTTTGTGTCTCTCTGACGCAACTTCAAAGAAGAGTTCTGCCTATTACGACCTCTCTGGCCGTCGCGTGACGAAAGACCATAAGGGCCTTACAATCCACAACGGCATCAAGACGGTCAAGTAGATGGACAAAATGGCATTCTGCCTGTCCTTTCTTGAAGCGTTCAACTTCTCGACCTTGGAGACTGGCAAGCGTTTAAAACGTTCTAAGGCAAACCCGTTGACGGGTTAGATTATGGTTTAAAAAACGGTCATCAGAAATTCTCTTTGCCATACGACATTGAGAATTTCTGATGACCGATTTTTTTGCCACTACCTAAGTGATGATGAGGTATCTATTCGTATAACTTACACGTATTATGCAATACTGCTACCAGAGCTTAACCGCTACACTTATAATAAGCGCATTACCTACATCTGCACGATTTTGGCCAAATAGTCATAGTGGTTTCCTTGGGCCAGAATCTCGCACTTCAATCCGCATTGCCTGCAACATTCGGCGAGGACGACGGAATCGGCGTAGAGCCAGTCGAAGCGCTTTCCCTTGATGTTCCGGTAAGTCATCTGATAGTCGACCTCACCATAGTAAGCGCCATCGAGGTCCACGTCCAACACACCGTTTTCATCTTCATAGACATAACGCAGGTCGCTGGAGTCGATGAGGATTTGTGCACTGGGGTTCATCAACTGCTTCAAGCGGGAGAGCAGTTGCGGCAGGCGGGAGAGTTTTCCAGCTATGCCTGTGCCGTTCATCAGCAGGAGAAGGGTGTCGAAACGTTCTTGAAAACGCTGATTGAAGATATTGACGCACTCCACATTGGCAACGCCTCGCTCTTTCATCGTTTCACAACTCAACGGCGATATATCAACTGCCGTGACGTCAAGACCGCGCTCCTGCAAGGCTAAGGCATGGCAACCAGCGCCAGCACCGACATCAAGCACTTTTCCTCGGGCTTCGTTGAGCGCACGCTGCTCCAAAGGCGGCATTTCGTGATAAGAGCGGAAGAGGTGGGCCACGGGCATTTCGTCGTCGTCAAAGAGGCTTGAGAGCACTTTCAACTGAGCGGATTTTCCCTGGCGGAAATAATCGCGTATGGCAGCGCCCATCGGGTCTTCCCGTTCTGTCAAGGTATTGATATTCATTGATCTTTAGTGATGGTGTATTAGTAATGGTAAGTAGGTGTTCAGGTAGGGGTATTTCAAAGGACAAATTTAGAGATTTATTTTATATTTACACTTCTATCAGCGGAATTATTTGTAACGCTGAGTGTTCTGCCATGTGTTAGGAATAAGGAGTCCTCCAACACAAAAGAAATCCCCGCTGCCATATCGCAACGGGGATTTCTTCTTTATATGGGTTCTGTCTGCTATGGATTAAAGTCCGTAGCTGAATCCGTCGATGTAGTTGTAGACCACGCTGGCAATGCCGAGCAGGATTACGCCAGCCGTGCAGATGGCGAGGGCGGCACGCGTGCCGCAGTCGCTCTTGAAGTTGGCGATGGGCTGCTCGTTGGGATTGATGTACATGGCCTTGACAATGAGCAAGTAGTAGTACAACGAGATGATGGTGTTGACCAATGCCAAGAACACGAGCAGGTGGAATCCAGCGTTGAAGGCTGCCATGAAGATGAAGAACTTCGAGAAGAAGCCTGCAAACGGGGGAATACCGGCGAGGGAGAAGAGGCAGAGGGTCATGAGGAAGGCCAACTTGGGATTGGTCTTGTAGAGCCCGTTGTAGTCGTCCATACCGATTTTTCCGCTGTTCTGCTCAACAACATGGAGCACGGCGAAAGCACCAAGGTTGGCTGCCATGTAGACGAAGAGATAGAAGACGAGGGCGGTCATGCCCTGAGAAGTGCCGCCCATGATGCCGAGCACGAGGTAGCCTGCCTGCGAGATGGCGGAGAAGGCCATGAAGCGCTTGAGGTTTTTCTGGCGAATGGCAAAGAGGTTGGCAATCGTGATGGAAGCAAGGATGATCCAGAAGAAGCCCACGCTCCACATGCCCTGGAAGGCTTCGGCGCCGAAGAGCTTCATGAGGATGGTCATGAGCACGAAGGCGGCTGAACCTTTGGAGATAACGCTGAGATAGCCCGTCACAACGGTGGGGGCACCTTCGTAGGTATCAGCCGTCCAGAGGTGGAAGGGAACGAGGGAAATCTTGAAGCCCATGCCGGAGATGAAGAGCACGAGGCCGAGGATGCTCAGGAGATTGAGACTCAGGCGGCTGCCGATTTCATCGAAATAGAGTGTTCCAGTCACGCCGTAGATGAGCGAGATGCCATAGAGCAAGAGGGCGCTTGAGAAGAGGGCGAGAAGGATGAACTTGCCGCCAGCTTCGGCGCTTTCCTGACTCTTCTTGTCGTAGGCGACGAGGGCAGCCATAGGAATGGAAGCTAATTCGAGGCCGATGAAGAACATGATGAAATGGCCGCTGGAAATCATGAAATACATGCCGAGGAGGGTGAAGAGCACCACGGTGTGGAACTCGCCCATCTTGATGCGGTTTTCAGCGCTGTTGAGCCACTTCGAAGACATGAGGAAGACGACGATGACACCGATGTTGAGCACGCTCTTGACGATGGTCATCATGGGCGTGTGCTGGTACATTCCGCCGAAGGCCGTGGCGGGCTCAAGGGAACCGTTGCAGCAGGGCAGAAGGTTAAGGGCGGTGTGTACGAGCAGCAGGATGACGGGGAATGCCGTGCGGAAATTGCATCCGCAGGAGGAAAGGGAGGCACCGTCGGCAGTGCAGGCGGACAACTCCTTTTCGTCTTTTCCGCAAAGGAAAAGGTCGGCAAGGAACAGGATGACGATGACTGCAAGAAGGCTAAGCTCCTCCGTCATGCTTAGGAATTGTGTATAGTCCATTTTTCTGTTTTACTCGATTATATTAAAGAAATGGATTGCTGGCAGAGGCCACAGCCACCGACTTGATGTGGTCGACGATTGGGGCAACGCCCGTCTGGATCATGTCGCTCATCCAAAGCGGAGCAAGACCGAGTCCGGCAACGGCAACGATGAGGCAGATGACGGCGAAACGCTCGTCCCACGTGGCATCGGTGAGCTTAAGGTGGTGCTCATTGGTGCAAGTGCCATAAAGAATCTTGCCGACAAGACGCAGGATGTAGACTGCTGTGATGACGATGCTGGTCACGGCGGCGATGGTCAGGAAGCGGTGGAAGCCATCTACGTTCTGGAAGGAACCGACGAAGATGGTCATTTCTGCGATGAAGCCTGAGAGACCTGGCAAACCGAGGTTGGCCAAACCTGCAATGACGTAGCAGACGGAGAGGAACGGCATGATTTTCATCAGACCATTGAGTTCGCGGATGTCACGGGTGTGGGTGCGGCCGTAGATCATACCGATGAGGGCAAAGAAGAGGGCGGTCATCAATCCGTGGCTCAACATCTGGAGCACTGCACCGGTGCAGGCGGTCTGGTTAAGCATGAGGATGGCGAAGAGCACGAGGCCACAGTGGGACACGGAGCTATAGGCATTGATGTACTTGAGGTCGGTTTGAACGCAAGCGGAGAAGGCACCGTAGACAACGGAGATACCGGTGAGAATCAAGAAGATCCAACCGAGCTCGTTGGCGGCTTCTGGCATGAGGTACATGGCAATGCGGAAGCAACCGTAACCTCCCAGCTTCATCAATACACCAGCATGGAGCATGGAAACGGCGGTCGGGGCTGAAGCGTGACCGTCGGGGCTCCATGTGTGGAAGGGGAAGAGGGCACCGAGAACGCCGAAGCCAACGAAGGTCATCGGGAACCAAATGCACTGCTGGGTGAAGTCGATGGCATGGGCGCCGCCCGTGTGGTTGGCGATGTCAACGATGTTCATGGTTTGGCCGCCAGCACCATAGAAGACACCGAAGATGCCGCACATGAGAAAGGCTGAAGCGCCCATGAGCATGAGGGTCAGTTTCATGGCGGCATATTCTTTCTTGCCGCTGCCCCAGACGCCGATGAGGAGATACATCGGGATGAGGGCGATTTCATAGAACATGAACATGGCGAACATGTCGACAGAAATGAAGAAGCCGAAAACGCCCATGCTCAGGAGGGTGAACCAAAGGAAATATTCCTTGGTGAGGGGCTTGAGCTGCCAAGAGGCGAAGGTGCCTGTGAAGACGATGATGGCAGAGAGCAACAACATGGCTACGCTGATGCCGTCGACACCGACTGAATATTTGATGTGGAGCGGTTCGAACCACGTGAGGGCACCCGTGTAAAGCATCTCGGCATCGGCACCGGCTGCACGGTCGCCGAGGAAACGGATGGTGAGGTAAGCGGCAAGTATCAACAAGGCCGTGCTGCCCGCAACCATCACGCCACGCACCTGATTGATGTTACGCGAGAGCCAAAGGCCGAGCAGCATCAGCAGGGGGATGAATACGAATGATGATAAGAATAATATATTTTCCATTTGTTTCTTCTATTGGAATTGTTTACTAAAGTGCAGCCAATACCATGACGGCCAGGAGGAGGAGAATGCCGACGAAGAAGACGTAGGCATATTTCTGCACGGCACCGCTTTGCAAACCGCGGATGCGGAAGCTGAGCGCATGGGAACCAGAAGCGAGGAAGTTGAAGAATCCGTCGACAACGTGGCGGTCAAACCAGGCAATGGGCTTGGAGATGTGCGCAAAGATGATGCGGTGGGTGATGTATTGGTAAACCTCGTCCATATAGAAACGCTTGTAGGCCCAACGATGGAGCTTCTGAAGCTTTTCGGCAGCGGCTTCGGCAACAGGCTGGCGCTCGCCCATATAAATATAGGTGGCCAAAGCGATGGCACCGACAGCAATGACGATGCTGGTGCCGGCGACGTTCCAGTCGAGGTGGATGTCGTAGGCCTGTCCGTCGGCGCTAACGAAGTGTCCGAAAGGTATGAAGCCAGCCACGCAGGTGACAACGGCGAGGAACATCAGCGGGAAGGTCATGGTGAGAGGTGCCTCATGCGGCGTGTGCTCAGCATGGAGCTGCTTGTTTTCCGTGCCCCAGAAGATTCCGAAGTAGAGACGGAACATATAGAACGCGGTCATGGCGGCGATGGCAGTCATGATCCAGCCCATAAACGGACTGTAGGCGAAGCAGGCGGAGAGGATTTCGTCTTTCGAGAAGAAACCTGAGAAGGGGGGGATTCCCGAAATGGCGAGGCAGGCGATGAGGAAGGTGATGTGGGTGATTGGCATGTACTTACGCAAACCGCCCATAGCCGACATCTCGTTGCTGTGGACGGCATGGATGATACATCCAGCACCGAGGAAGAGCAGGGCCTTAAACATGGCGTGGGTGAAGAGATGGAACATGGAGGCCATGTAACCGAGACTTCCAGGATGTTCGTGACCAGTGGTGATTTCGGTGCAGACACCGAGGGCCACCATCATGAAGGCAATCTGGGAGATGGTTGAGAAGGCGAGCACACGCTTGATGTCGCTCTGGGCGCAGGCCACTGAAGCGGCATAGAATGCGGTGAAGGCACCCACCCAGGCAACGATGCTGAGGGCGTCTGGGGCATAGCCAATCCACAAGGGGAAGAGGCGAGCCACCTGGAACACACCGGCAACAACCATGGTGGCAGCATGGATCAAGGCGCTGACTGGCGTCGGACCTTCCATGGCATCGGGCAACCAGATGTGCAAGGGGAACATGGCGCTCTTACCGGCACCACCGATGAACATGAGCACGAGGGCCGTCGGCAACATGTAACCGCCCTGAGCGAAACCTTCGGAATTGAAGTCGAAGCCGAATGACTTGCAATAGTATCCGTAAATCAAGATACCGATGAGGAAGAACATATCGGCGAAACGCGTCACGATGAAGGCTTTCTTGGAAGCGGCGATGGCGGCGGGGGAGGTGTAGTAGAAACCGATGAGGAGGTAGGAAGACACTCCCACGAGTTCCCAGAACATATACATCTGGAAGATGTTGGTGGCCACGACGAGGCCGAGCATCGACATGGTGAAGAGACTCAAGAAGGCGTAGTAGCGCTGGAAGCCACGTTCACCGTGCATATAGCCAAATGAATAGATGTGCACCATGAGCGACACGGTGGAGATGACGATGAGCATCATCACGGAAATCGGGTCGAGCTGGATGCCCATGTCAAAGTGGAGACCTTCGTTGAAGAAAGGCAACCACGTGAAGTTGTAAGGCGTCAGTGTCTCAAAGACGCCTTCGGCCGTACGCGGCAGCGTGAAATACTCGTAGGCGGTGGTGTAAGAGAGAACGGCCACCACGCCGAGCACCAACGTGCCAATAAGGCCCGCAGTCTTATGGCTGAGCCATTTTCCGCAGATTCCCAACAAGAGGAAGGAGAAGAATGGCAACAGAAGGATTAATAATGTATATTCCATATTTTTTCTTTTGTTTGTGGTTCACGACAAGTTTTCCAGAGAGGGAGCGGGCTTTGGAATCCGCGCCCCGTTTCAAGCGGGAAGGGCTTGCCGTGGTCTGGTTCTACCATTTCATCTTTTCCAACTTGTCGACCGAGATATCCTTGAGAGCTCGGTAGATGTTGATCATGATGGCGATGGCGATGGCGCTTTCGGCAGCAGCAATGGCGATGGCGAAGAGCGTGAAGATATAGCCGTCATGACCTTCTGGATAGAGCATGCGATTGAACACCGCGAAGTTGAGGTCGGCCGAGTTCAGCATCAATTCGATGGAGAGCAGAACGGCCAAGGTGCTGCGGCGCGTGAGAAAACCGAAGATGCCTGCAAACATCATTACGGCTGAGATAATCAGGATATATTCTATCTGTATCATAGCTTTTTTCTTTAACGTTTACGGGCAATCAGCAATCCTGCCACGATACATGCCAGGAGCAACACACTGACTGCCTCGAAGGGAAGCAGATAGCCGCCGGCATCGGTTGAAAGCAAGAAGGAGCCGATTTGGTCGATTGAATTATTGGTTGCGGCACCAACAGGCTCCGTCGGAGCGCCAAGGGCAGCAACGTTCTCGAACAATTTTTGCTTGAAGAGCACACCGACGAAGACAAGGAAGCCGACGAGGGTCAAAATCAAGCCCCATGAGGCATCTTTGACGCGGCTCTTGACTGCGCCGTCCTTTCCTTCGGTCAGCAGGATGGCAAACACGTAAAGCACGATGATGCCGCCGGCATAAACCATGGTTTGCACGGCTCCGAGGAAGGTATAGCCCATCAAGAAGTACATGCCTGCCGTGCCGAGGAGCACGAAGAGCAGGTATGTGGCAGCACGGATGATGCTTTTCGTCACGACGGTGCCGATTGACGAAAGAATCATGATGACTGCCAGAATGACAAACATGATATTTTGTGAATTCATTTTGCTTTGTTTTTATTTAGGCGTTGGCAGCGGGCGCTGTTGCAGAAGCATCGGCGGCAGGTTTTTCTGCGGCGGGCTTGGCGGCAGGAGCAGCGGCCGGGCTGGCGGCTGCGGCGGCGGGAGCAACAGGCTTCTTCACGATTTTCTTTTCTTCTACATGGCTGCCAGGATGATTGAGCACCTTGACGAGTTTTGAACGGTCGAAGACGGCGTTTTCAAAACTTTGGTCGAACGTGATGGCGCCATGAGGACAGGCACGGGTGCAGAGTTGGCAGAACATGCAGCAGCCGAGGTTGTACTCATATTTGACGAGGCGCTTTTTCTTTTTGCCATCAGCATCTTCGTAAAATTCGCTGGTCACCTTGATGGTGCCGTTGGGGCAGGCCATCTGGCAAAGTCCGCAACCCACACATTTGTGTTCGTTGTTTTCGTTGTGTGGCATGGTCAGCGAACCACGAAAGCGGTCGAACATTTTCAGTTCTCCGCGGTTTTCAGGATATTGCTCGGTGATTTTGGGGGTGAAAAACTCACGCATGGTCGTTTTCAAACCGGTGCAGAGGGATTTCAAACCGCCGAACAACCCTTGAATATAGTTGTTTTCGTTGTTCATGAATTATGTGATTTGTTTGATTTCAGCCTGTCTCTGCACGCGGGGCGAGACATCCGCCGAAGCGGGCCTGCCTCCGTCGTGCCGACGTGCTGACAAGTAGGCTGCCAAGTTCATTATGCCATTTTAAGAACAATGCGCCTGGCATATAGACCTACTTATGAACAGTGTTAGAAATGGAGGCCGTAAGAAACCACCAAGGCCATGAGGATGAGATTGATCATGCTGATTGGCACGAGGTATTTCCACTCGAGCGAGAGAATCTGGTCGATTCTCAAACGCGGGAAGGTCCAGCGCAACCACATCAGAAGGAACACGACGAAGAAGGTCTTACCGATGAACCATACGGCACCGGGGATGTAGTCCATCACCACGTTGAATCCCTCGAGGCCTGCAATGTGCAGAGGTGCCCAACCGCCCAAGAAGATGGTGGAGGCCATACCAGCACAGATGAAGAGGTTAAGGTATTCTGCCAGATAATAATAGCCGAAGTGCATACCGGAATATTCCGTGTGGTAGCCGGCAGTCAGCTCACTCTCACTCTCGGGGAGGTCAAACGGGCCACGATTACACTCTGCGTTTCCTGCGACGAGGTAGATGAGGAAGGCTATCACGGCGGGCAGATGTCCGCGGAAGATGTTCCAGCCCTCAACGGCCTGCTGGTTGCAGATTTCGGAGAACGACATGGTGCCGGTGAGGCAGATCATGGTGAGCATGGTCATACCGATGGAGAGCTCGTAGCTGATGATTTGTGCACCGCTACGCATGGCACCAATCAAGGAGTATTTGTTGTTGCTACTCCATCCGGCCAGCAGGATGCCGACAACGCCAAGGCTGCCGATGGCGAGGAAGAAGAAGACACCGACATTGAAGTCGATGATCTGCGCTCCCTTGTTCCAAGGCAGGCAAGCAAAGGTGACCATGGAAGCCGTCACGACAAGGAAGGGGGCGAGGTTGTGCAGGAAGAGGTCGGTCTGACGCATGTTGATGATTTCCTTCGTCAACATCTTAAACACATCGCTGAACACCTGCAATGAACCCCAAGGACCTACACGCATCGGGCCGAGACGGCACTGGAAGAAGGCGCAAATCTTACGCTCCATGTAGATCAGGACGATGGCAAACACGGCGTAGAGCGTGATGATGGCCAAAGCCACCAGGATGCTCTCGGTCAGGATGGCGCCCCATTCGGGCATGAAACCCGTGAGCAGGCCGTGAAGCCAAGAACTTACTATATTGAAGTTGAACATTTTGTTTTCTCTGATTTAAAAGGATTAACGGTCAATGTCGGGGACTACATAGTCAACCGTACCGCCGATGGTGATCAAGTCGGCAATCATGTTGCCGCGGCAAGCGGTATCCATGACGGCAACGAGGGGCAGACCCGTTGAGCGATAGTGCAAACGATAGGGGCTTTTATCGCCCTTACTCTCGAGAAGCACGCCAAACTCGCCACGGCTGCCTTCAACGGCACTGTAGTAGGTTCCGGCTGGCACCTTGATGATGGGCTTCATCTTCTCCTGGAAGTTGCCCTCTGGGATATTGTCGATGAGTTGCTCGATGATGTTCAAGCTCTCGAGGATTTCGTCGAGACGAATCATGTAGCGGGCAAAACTATCGCCTTCGGTGCGGGTCACTTCGTTAAACTGCACACGGTCGTAAGCTGCATAAGGATGGAGCTTGCGCACGTCGTTGTGCCAGCCTGCCGCACGGCCCGTACCGCCGGTACAACCAAAGGAGATGCACTGCTCTTTGGTGAGCACACCGACACCCTTGGCGCGGTTTTGGAAGATGACGTTGCCAGTGAAGATGTCGTGGTATTCCTGAATATTCTTACGCATATAAGGAATGAACTCCTTGACACGCTTTTGGAAATTTGGATGAATATCGGCCATCACACCGCCGATGGTGTTATAGTTCAATATCAAGCGTCCGCCGCAGGTTTCCTCGAAGATGTCAAGAATCTTCTCGCGGTCGCGGAAACCATAAAGGAATGCCGTGGTGGCACCGAGGTCCTGACAGAGGCAGGAGAAGAACAAGATGTGGGAGTCGATACGTTGCAACTCATCCATAATAGTACGGATAACCTTCACGCGGTCGCTCACCTCAACGCCCATAGCCTGCTCGATACACATGCAGAGCGCGTGGCGGTTTTGCATGGCGCCGAGATAGTCGAGACGGTCAGTGAGGGCCAGGGTCTGCGGATAAGTCAGGCTTTCGCTGATTTTCTCCACGCCGCGGTGGATATATCCGAGCACGGGGTCGATCTTGCGAATGCGCTCACCGTCGAGACTCACGCGGAAATGAAGCACACCATGGGTTGAGGGGTGCTGCGGGCCGATATTGACCACATACTCGTCTTCCTCAAAAATTTTGTTCTCTTCCTTCGTCACCGTGCCGTCGGCATTAAGCGTGTAGCTCGTTGTCACGTCGGCGAGCGGCTCGTTGGTCATGCGAAGCGGATTATTTTTTTCCGTCTCGTCGTCCTTACGCATCGGGAAGCCAACCCAGTCTTCGCGCAAAAAGATGCGGCGCATGTCGGGGTGACCAGTAAAGATGATGCCGTAGAAGTCATACACTTCACGTTCGTAGATATTGGCGATATCCCAAAGGTCGCTCACACTGGGCAACATCGGGTTTTCGCGGTCTGCGCAAACGCTCTTAAGGCTGACGCGCTTACCGGTTTCAGTTGATTCCAACTGATAGATGACGCCGAGTCCTTCTTCTTCCCAGTCCAAACCGGTGAGGTTTTCCAAGAAGTCCATGTGCTCTTCAGCACGAAGGCGTTCCATTTCCTTGCGCAAATCGGCAGGGGCAACCACCTTGGCATCAAGCTGGTTTTTGGCGGGAGCGGCAGGTGCTGCCGGAGCGGCAGGACGAGCGGCGGGACGTGGAGCGGCAGCGGCCTTTGGCTGCTGAGCGGCGCTCTGTTGTGCATTATCCTTTATATCTGTCATGCCTGTTCCTCCTGGTTAAAGTTTTCTTCTTCCACCTTCTCCATTTTCTGGCGATAGGGGTCTTTCTGCTTGCGGTTGGTTGTTCCGAAGAAGTTCTCAACCTTCACTTTTCTCTGCAACTGCATCATGCCGTAGAGGAATGATTCAGGGCGCGGGGGGCAACCTGGCACGTAAACATCAACGGGGATGACATTGTCAACGCCCTTCACCACGTGGTATGACTTGGTGAACGGACCGCCAGAAATGGCGCAGCCACCAACGGCAACGACATATTTCGGATCGGCCATCTGGTCGTAAAGACGCTTGAGCACCGGTGCCATTTTGGTGGTGATGGTGCCCGAAACGAGGATAACGTCGGCCTGGCGCGGACTGTTTCGCGTCACTTCAAAGCCAAAGCGAGCGATGTCGTAACGGGCGGCACAAACGGCCATAAACTCGATACCACAGCAGCTCGTGGCAAAAGTCAGCGGCCAAAGCGAGTTGGAACGTCCCCAGTCAATGAGTTCGTCAAGACTGCGCACAATGACGTTCGTGCCTTTGGCGTTGAGCTCGGCAACGAGTTTCTCAAAGGTCTCGTTGTCCTTAAATTCCTCGTAAGGAATTGATTTGATTTTGGGTTTCTTCATTACTGCCATTTCAACGCTCCTTTCCTCCAGGCGTAAGCCAAGCCCAGAACTAAGATAAACAGGAAGAAGAGCACGCTAAGCAATCCCGAAGGACCCAGCGTGTGCATCACGACGGCCCAAGGGAAGAGGAACATCGTTTCCACGTCGAACATGAGAAAGAGGATGGCAAAGAGATAGTAGCCAATGCGGAACTGCATCCATGAGCGTCCGCGAGTTGGAATACCACACTCGTAAGCCTCTTCCTTCTGCTCGTTGAAGCTGCGCGGCGAAATCAGTTTGGCCAAAATCGTCACGACGGCCACGAACGAGATACCTGTCAGCAATGCTGTGACAAATAAGGTAAAGTTCATAGCTCTTTTGTGTTATGATTAATGATTAATATGTATTTGCGAAGATGTCTTGACGTGAAACGGGAAGCGGTTCCACAAATTCCTGCCTATCAGAACAATAGACTTCTGTCTATACCCATCGGCATGCCATAAGCATCCCTGCGGCATTTCACAAAGAAACAGAAGCACGCCTCCTGGCGGCTGGCACTTACGAACCCTTCAGAACGAACGAAAAAATCCGTAGCGACTGGCAGACAAGGGAAAGAATCTGCCGTTTCTACGGACACAACAAAGCAGCGAAAGATCTATATTGTTCTTCCGCAGCCAATGTAGCAGTAAGTACTGCGCCCTGCAAACCTGCATGCGCACGATGTTGATTTCCCTTTTTCACGTCGTTCGTCTTACGGGGCGCAAAGTTACAAAATTCATCCCTAACTTCGCCGCCCCTACATTACATTTTTTTCACACCCACCGCGTTTTAACGAATGGCACACGTGTTCCCCTTGAGCAGTCTTCAATTCTCTCCGCCGCGCCTGCCGTCTGAAAAATGGCGGATGAGATTACTGCCTACGTTTCAAAAAAATATTATTTTTGCAGTGAGCACCAAGTGGTCTGGTTTATCGTTGCACTTGAAGTTTCCTAACACATATCATATATACATTATAACCATGACCACCCACTTAGTAATGGTGGAACTCAACTAACAATCAACACAATGAAAGCATACACTTATATCAAGAAGGGCGTGTTTGCCCTGACCGACAAACCGAAGCCAACGATTTTGGAGCCAACCGATGCCATCGTACGCACCACGCTGAGCAGCATCTGCTCGAGCGACCTCCACATCAAGCACGGAAGCGTGCCGAGGGCGGTGCTGGGCATTACGCTCGGCCATGAGATGGTGGGCATCGTTGAGGAAATCGGACCGGAAGTGAAAAACGTGAAGGTGGGCGACCGCGTGACGGTCAATGTGGAGACTTTCTGCGGCGAATGTTTCTTCTGCCAACACGGTTATGTCAATAATTGCACTTCGCCACACGGCGGCTGGGCGCTCGGCTGCCGCATCGACGGCGGACAAACGGAATATGTGCGCGTGCCGCTGGCCACGCAGGGACTAAACCGCATCCCCGACGGTGTTTCCGACGAACAGGCGCTTTTCGTGGGCGACGTTCTGGCAACGGGTTTCTGGGCGGCACGCATCAGCGACATTTCGGAAGACGACACAGTGCTCATCATCGGAGCGGGCCCAACTGGCATTTGCACATTACTCTGTGCTATGCTGAAGCGCCCGAAGCGCATTATCGTCTGCGAACAGTCGGAAGAGCGCCGCGCCTTTGTGCAGCAACACTATCCCGATGTTCTTCTCACGAAGCCTGAGGAATGCGCCGACTTCGTAGCCCAAAACAGCGACCACGGCGGTGCCGACCGCGTGCTGGAAGTGGCGGGAGGCAACGACACGTTCCGCCTTGCCTGGCTGTGTGCACGTCCCAATGCCATCGTCACGATCGTGGCGCTCTACAACGAACCCCAAGTGCTGCCCCTGCCCGACATGTACGGCAAAAACCTCACTTTCAAGACTGGCGGCGTCGACGGCTACGATTGCGAAGAGGTCCTGCGTCTCATCGAGGAAGGCAAAATCGACACCACGCCGCTCATCACCCACCGCTTCCCTCTCAGCCAAATCGACGAAGCCTACCGATTGTTTGAAAACAAGGAAGACGGTGTCATCAAAGTGGCTGTCTATAATTAAGACAAGCAAACACGAAATCCATACGCCCGACGTCCGGTTCGCCCCGATGCCGGGCGTATCGCTTTATAGAAAAGGCTATACATCTTGAGCTTTTAAAGGAACCACACCTCTCGAAGAACTATTTGGCTCTCCAACACATCAATACTACGTATCGGCAACCATATTTTACATCCTTACCAAACACACAAAGATATTGCTATGTACAAATTGCAACCATTTTTAATTTATTAAATATCCATTTTACAATATTCCAAGCAGAATCCCGTAAATTTGTAAGTGACAGCTAAGCTATTACCTTTTTACAATAACACACTAAACCCAAATCACAAACCACACATGAAACACCTTCTTTCTGTGGCACGCCGGCTGGCGATGCCACTGACGCTTGCCGCATGTGGCATGACTGGTCTCCAGGCGCAGACAGCGAAATTGCCCGTTCAATTGGGCGTGGCTTCCTACAACATCCACCACGGTGAGGGCACCGATGGTAAATTCGATTACCATCGCCTGGCTAAACAGCTGGAACGCTGGCAGCCTGATGTCATCGCCTTGCAGGAGGTCGACAGCATGACCACGCGCTCCGGAAAGACCTATGCACTCGGTGCCTTGGCGGAAATAACGCGATATTACGAGACATTCTGCCCGGCGATGGACTACCAGGGCGGAAAATACGGCATCGGACTGCTCTCGCGCCAGAAGCCGCTAAAGGTGACGTCATACGCGCTGCCAGGCAAGGAGGAGCCGCGCCGACTGGTGGTGGCAGAATTTAAGGACTACGCCGTGGCTTGCACACATCTCTCGCTCAACGCTGAAGAACGCATGGCCTCACTGCCCGTCATTCTTGAGGCGGCCCGCAGCACCGACAAACCGTTCATCCTTGCCGGAGACTGGAACGACACGCCCGATTCGCCATTTATCAAAGCTATGGCGAAGGAATTTGACTTCTGCTCAAGCACGCAACAGGCCACCTACCCTTCCGACACGCCGAAAGACTGCATTGACTACATCGCCATCTACAAGCGCGGACGGGAAAAGACCGGACCGAAGCAGGTGTGGGAAGGACCATTCTTCAACGAGCCAGCCGTCGTCACGAGCCGCACGGTCGGTACTGACAAAGTGGCTTCAGACCACCGCGCCATCTTCGCCCACTTTGCTTTGCCAACGCCCGTCAGCAAACTGATGACGACTCCGCCTTATTTGCAGCTCGCCACGCCGACTTCGGTCAACGTGATGTTCCAAACGAATAGCGTGTGCCATTGCTGGGTGGAATTTGGCACCGACTCTCTCCACACACAGCGTGCCCGTACCATCCTCGACGGCCAGGAGGTGTGCTACGACATCGAAAACAACATTCTCCTGAAGGACCTGAAACCTGGCACGCGCTATTTCTACCGCGTCTGCGCTCAAGAACTGCTGCTGAAACGTGCCTATGAAAACCATTTCGGAGGCGACACGCTGCGCACAAAATTCTATTCGTTTACCACGCCAGGCATCGGAAACGACGACCAGTTCGTCTGCGCCATTTTCAACGACCTCCACGAAAGCAAGGAGACATACGACGCGCTCCGGCAACTCATGGAGCAGGAAGGCATCAACCCCGACTTTGTCATCTTCAACGGCGACTGCCTGCCAGAACCCACCAACCGCGAACACGCCCTACGCATGATTCACGCCCTGGCCGACCCCATCAACGGTGCTGAACGCCCCATCATCTTCCTGCGCGGGAACCATGAAATCCGCAACTACTATTCGGCTGGAATGCACCACCAAATCGGCTATTACAACGACAAGACCTACGCCGCCTTCACGCGCGGAAACACGCGCTTCGTGTTGCTCGACTGCGGAGAGGATAAGCCCGACAACACTGGCGTATATGCTGGCCTCAACGATTTCACCCAACTGCGTCTCGACCAAGCCGCATTTCTCAAGAAGGAACTCAAGAGCAAAGATTTCAAACGGGCCAAACACCACGTGCTCATCAGTCACATCCCCGTCTTCGGAGACCTTGACAATTACCGCCCATGCCTTGACCTCTGGGGCCCGCTACTCAAAAAAGCACCCTTCGACGTAGCCATCGGCGCACACACGCACAGCGCCGCCTTTTATCCCGAAGGCACCGATGGCTGCCAATTCCCCGTTTACGTCGGCGGCGGTCCGTCAGTGAAGAAAGGCACCGTCAGCATCCTCACGCTCAAAAACGGCAAGCTCTCCATGCGCGTCCTCTCAAACAATCCCAAATCGCGCTGGACACTCGACATGAAGTAGGGCTTCGCCAAAGCAAGTAACAGCAAAAAAACATCCGCGCACAAAAAAAGCGGATGAGTTGCACGCTGAAATAAAAAAAATGGCGTAACTTTGCCTACGCATTATAATTGTGTGGAGCCCGTCCTGCACACAACATATATAGGAATACACATCAAGAGCGAGATAACATATTCATTATAATATTATAACGACATGGAATATTCACACGAAGTTCAAAACATGTGTTGCGTGGCCAAAGGCCCCAACCATGGCCCAGCTCCCATTCCCGAAGAAGGCAAGTGGGTACAAGCAAAGGAAATCAAGGACATCTCTGGTTTGACTCACGGTGTGGGTTGGTGTGCTCCCCAGCAGGGTGCTTGCAAACTGACGCTCAACGTCAAGGAAGGTGTCATCGAAGAATGCTTGGTTGAAACAATCGGTTGCTCAGGTATGACTCACTCAGCCGCCATGGCCAGCGAAATCCTCCCGGGCAAGACCATCCTCGAGGCGCTCAACACAGACCTCGTTTGCGATGCCATCAACACCGCTATGCGTGAACTCTTCCTTCAGATCGTTTACGGACGTACGCAGAGCGCTTTCTCTGAAGGCGGCCTCGTTGTTGGTGCCGGTCTTGAAGACCTCGGCAAGGGCCTCATCAGCCAGATGGGTACGCTCTACGGCACGAAGCTGAAAGGCACCCGCTACCTCCAGCTCACCGAAGGCTACATCACCAAGATGTACCTCGACAAAGACGACCAGGTTATCGGCTACGAATTTGTTCACATGGGCAAGTTCATGGACGCTATCAAGAAGGGCGTTGATGCCAACGAAGCTCTCAAGAGCGTAACTGGTCACTACGGCCGCACCACTGCTGAGCAGGGCGCAGTTAAATCTATTGACCCACGTAAAGATTAAGGAGGAACACGAAAATGATTAGAGAAGTAAAGTTTGAAAGCCAGGACCGTCGCATGAAGCAGATTCTCGCTGCTCTCAACAAACACGGCATCAAAGATATCGAAGAGGCTAACCAGATTTGCGAATCTTACGGCATCGATCCTTACATGGAATGCGAAAGCACCCAGATGATTTGCTTCGAAAACGCAAAATGGGCTTACGTTGTAGGCACAGCCATCGCATTGAAGGAAAAGGCAAAAGACGCTGTTGAAGCTGCCGAATACATCGGCGAAGGCTTGCAGGCATTCTGCATCCCCGGCTCTGTAGCCGATGACCGTAAGGTTGGTATTGGCCACGGACGCCTCGCTGCCCGCCTCCTCTCTCCTGAGACTAAGTGCTTCGCTTTCCTCGCAGGCCACGAGAGCTTCGCTGCCGCTGAAGGCGCCATCAAAATCGCCCAGATGGCCAACCAGAGCCGTCCGGCCGACAAACCGCTCCGCTGCATCCTCAATGGTCTCGGCAAAGACGCTGCCATGATCATCAGCCGCATCAATGGTTTCACTTACGTTCAGACCAAGTTCGACTACTTCACTGGCGAACTCAAGGTGGTTAAGGAAACCGCTTACAGCGATGGTCCTCGCGCCAAGGTCAACTGCTATGGTGCCGACGACGTTCGCGAAGGTGTTGCCATCATGTGGAAGGAAGATGTTGACGTTTCCATCACGGGTAACTCAACCAACCCGACCCGCTTCCAGCACCCAGTTGCCGGTACTTACAAGAAGGAACGCGTACTCGCTGGCAAGCCATACTTCAGCGTAGCTTCTGGTGGTGGTACGGGCCGTACTTTGCACCCAGACAACATGGCCGCAGGTCCTGCTTCTTATGGTATGACCGACACCATGGGCCGTATGCACTCTGACGCTCAGTTCGCAGGTTCTTCTTCAGTTCCTGCCCACGTTGAGATGATGGGCTTCCTCGGCATCGGTAACAACCCGATGGTTGGTTGCTCTGTTGCTTGCGCTGTTAAGGCCGACCTCGCTCTCAACAAGAAGTAATCGCTTGAAACAATAGCTTTTACATAATAAAAAATCCTCCATAATCCTTGTGAGAATTATGGGGGATTTTTTCTCTTAGTAGGTATTCATAATTATAATCCACATGGAGGACAGAGAACTATTACTGAAAACAACGCCAGACTTCGATCGGCTCGCTTTCACGGTGCTGGCAATCGAAGCATCGGCACAAAAGATGGGGATTTCTCCGTCTGAAATGAGAAGACGGTTGGACAAGGTGGGGCTCATCAAAAACCTCATACAGGGATGCTATGAAACGATGCATACCGAGAGCCGTGAAGCCGTGGCCAATCTTGTGGTTGAAGCGCTTAAAAATTGGGAGAGGGAAGAATAATGGAGAAGCAAATATTATATCACGGCTCAACGCTCATCGTTGAGCATCCTTTGGTATGCGTTGGTAGAAAAGACTTGGATTTCGGTCCCGGCTTTTATCTTACGCCTTTGTTTGAACAAGCATCCAACTGGGCGCTACGCATCAAAACCATCAGACGGTCAGAAGAGGCCATAGTGAATACTTATGAGTTTACTATACCACAAGGCTGCAAGATAAAACGATTTGATGCCTACGATAAAGAATGGTTAGATTTCATTGCTGACAGCAGAAAATGGAAAGCTCCGTGGAAAGGTTATGACATCATTGAAGGGGGCATAGCAGACGATCGTGTCATCGATGCCGTTGAAGCTTACATCAATGGCTATGCTGACGTGGCACACACGCTGCGGCAGTTGGTTTACCACAAGCCCAACTATCAGATTTGCATATTAAATCAGGAGATTTCAGATAAATATTTACAATTCAAATCTTACGAAAGGGTATAGTTATGTTGGACTTCTTGTTATGGAACAAAATAGCACGCATCATAGCGCAGTTGGCTTATACGCTACACATATCAACCGACAGGGCATTGCAGATTTTTTACGACTCTGACGTCTGCCGCATGCTGCACGACAAAGATTTGGGATTGCACCTGATGAGCGACACATATATTGTCAATGACCTAATAGAAGAATTGAGAGCCAAGCAATAGGTTCTCAGGCGGTTGCAAAAGCAATGTATATATGGATAAAGGACAGTTTTTATTATATCAAACTCCTGACGGCAATTCTCAGATTGAGGTGAAGTTACAAAACGACACTGTCTGGCTCTCGCTTGACCAGATGGCAGAGTTGTTTCAGCGTAATAAGTCCACTATCTCACGGCATATAAAGAATGTGTTGGAGGATGGGGAATTGGAAGAAGAGGCAACCATTGCAAATTTTGCAACAGTTCAAAATGAAGGAACTCGCAAGGTTGAAAGAGTAATAGCTTTCTACAACCTCGACATGATTATCAGCGTAGGTTATCGTGTTCATTCCTATCGTGGCGTTCAGTTCCGTATATGGGCAACCAAGGTGTTGAAGGAGTATATTGTGAAAGGCTTCGCCATGAACGATGACTTGTTGAAGAGAGCTGGAGGTGGCAACTATTTTGACGAACTGCTTGCAAGAATCCGTGATATCCGCTCCAGTGAGAAGGTGTTCTATCGCAAAGTGTTGGAAATTTACGCCCTAAGTATCCAAAATACAGGAAAAAATCTCTGCGCGGTTTTGAGCCAAATAGCATAGCGAATGCGGCATCGCTAAAAGGGGCACCGCGCGGGCATTTGGCGGAGGCCTGAGGCGAAGCACTGTAGCTCACTTTGCTCGCAAAGTGAGGGGGGCGAAGGTTGGGACGGCCAAGCACGAGCTGAAAATTCAACAAAGTTATGCCCCAGAGCGCTGATCATGTTCGCTACGTGTTCGTGGCCCTCACTTTGCGAGCAAAGTGAGCTACAATGCTGGCGCCGCAACAGACGATTGTGCGGGCCAGTGCAAATCTCCGCTGCGAGGACGCTACCGCTAACCTTTGATATTCCAATTTTGAATACCCTACCTTTCAGGGGCGCTGTTGCCTCTCTACCAACCTCGGTTTTTGATTTTAAACGCCCTCCCCTTACCCCCAAGCCCCCCTTCCTTGCCCTATCCTTGTCAGCGAATCTGGGAGCAGACGCATCCGAATCTGGGAGCAGACACGACCGAATCTGGGAGCAGACGCGCTCGCCGCTGGGAGCAGAGACGCCGACAAGCATAGGGAACGACAGGGCCGACGCATTACTTTTCTCTTTCATAATCAGTGATATTCCATAGAAAAGCATTACCTTTCCAGTAAAAAACGATATGAACATCTCCATTATACTGAACAATATTCAAGATCCTCGTCG